>JAEEGL013444744.1_pt1 | contig 121550 bp, 110 predicted proteins | sample 9134231 | NCBI WGS metagenome assembly JAEEGL01 (sample SAMN16246548, study PRJNA631951) | gut metagenome | biome: gut microbiome; feature: rumen; material: fiber-attached | host: Bos | place: Iran: Karaj | collected 2018-10 | reverse complement strand
TTTCATGCGAAGTCATAACTTCACGAAGCTTGTATAAATCAAGCGCCCCAATATGTTTAATTGCGTTTATTTTATCCACCTGTATAGTCATAGATATATTCTACAAATTTTTTGATAATTAATCAAGAAAATTCGCAAAAGCACTCCGCACTCTGCTCACAGGTCGCTCGAACACGCAGGAACTTCGTTCCTTGCACGTCAAATCTTTGCACAGACAAAATTAGAGAGGATAGGAATAAATCCTATCCTCTCTAATTTACGCCCGGCGCGATTCGAACGCGCGACCCTCTGCTTAGAAGGCAGATGCTCTATCCAGCTGAGCTACGGACGCATACTTACCTATTAAATTGTTCCCTTGCTACTTTTCTAAGATATCACATCAATCTGAAATTGCAAGTAAAGTGAATCAGATAATTTGTTTACTCAAATATTCTATCCACTGTATCAAATCCGAAAGCTCATAAGGTTTCGGCAAATATAAATCTACACCTGAATCAAGAATTGCTGCCTTATTATGCACAGATGTTGTTACAATTATTTTTGAATTTACAAAATTGGGGCTGCATTTAATTTGTTTACAAAATTCCAGTTCTTCAAGATTATCACCACTGTCTATTATTAATATTCCCGGTTGATTTGAATCTTCCGGGTTAATATTTTCCGTAACATCATACCCCTGCAATTCAAGAGTTGTCCTCAACAAAAGAGCCAGAGACTCATCGGGCTCTTTAATATATATATTATTAATAACAGAATTTAACGAATTTGAACCTTCTCCGGTCAGTTTCATTCTGTCTATTATGTAATTTGAACCACCCGGAGTTTTAGCCGTCTTTTTAACGGAATAAAGTCTTTCTATAAGTGCTTCAACAGAATTTATATGTTCATAATTCCCCGGAATACCTCCTATTTGAACAGATACAAAATTTGCACGCATACCGGCAAGTCTGTCACTCTTTAACAGCATATAGCCCCTTTTTGCATCCTGCTCGGAATAAAACTTTGGTGCAACCGTATCAAATGCGAATGTTAAAAATGCCGCTAATTTTTCTGCTCTGTAAACATTAGTTATCAGTACAAAATTTGTTTCATTAAGCTGACCTAAAAAGTCGTCCGGTTCTAAAGATGACTTTGTTATTGCAATAAAAGTTTGTATCAGTTTATCAACTGCAATATCGGAATAAACACGCCGGTAGCTTTCTATATTCTCAATTCCTATTAATAGTACGGCTTGTGAATGTTCGCTGCGGAGCATTCGTTTTAAACTTTTTTCAACAATTTTTTTATTCGGAAGCAGGGTTTTACTATCAAGATTCAATTCAATATCTCTTCTGAGGTGAGCTTTAATTCTTGTCTTAAACTCCTCTATATTAACAGGTTCGCTTAAAAAATCGTCTGCACCGCTGTCAAGTACAAGAATTCTGTCACCCGAATCAGCGGATTTTGAGAGTGCAACAATAATTGGACGTGTATTACAGGTTAAGCTTCGTATCTGTTCGCAAAACTCATTCAGAGATGTATCAATACTGTCTGAAACAATTATCATATCGGGCTCATACACCTGTATATCATTGATGGCATCTTTTAGGTTCGATGATATGGTAACTGAAGTATCTGCATCCTCAATATTCTTTTTATACTTTGTAGAGAGTTCTTTTCGTTTATCTATAATCAGGATTTTTGAGAGCATTTGAGTACCTCCTCCTCATTATAAACAGGGAATTTTATATAAAAAGTTGTGCCGCAGCCCGGTTCGCTTTCAAAAGATATGCTGCCGTTCATGCTTTCGACAAGCTGTTTTGTAATATATAACCCAAGTCCGTTTCCCTGAGTTTTACTTGTTAAATGATTTTCTATGCGGCTGAATTTTTTGAATAATTTATCGCCATCTTCCATTTTTATACCAATACCCTGATCAATTACTTTTATAACAATCATTTCATCTGCTAATTCTGTTGTAATTGTTACAGCAGAACCCTCCGGTGAATATTTTGCACCGTTATCAATTAAGTTTGTCATAATTTGCTGGAATTTGTCATCATCAAGTCTTGCCGGAGGTAAATCTTTTTGAGGTTTAAATATAAATTTATGATTTTTATACTGCTCCTGAAACATAGGAACAATACTTTTTATTGATGCATTTATATAAACTTTCTGCATAATAATATTTCCGGCATTTGCTTTGGATACGGTCAAGATATTTTCAACGAGGTTTATAAGTCTGTTAGATTGTTCCTCAATAATTTTAATGAATTTTTTTTTGTTATCATCATCAATCCTGTCCCATGATGACAATAAAGTCTGAGAGAACCCCCTGATACTTGTTAAAGGGGTTCTCATCTCATGTGAAACAGTTGATATGAATTCATCCTGAATAGAGTTTTTCAATTTTTACACCAGACTTTCATACGGCTTGCAGGTTGTACAACCGGCCGATTATATTTACCCCTCTTCTACCATGAATTCTTTTTTAGCTTCTTCTATAGCATCAGACAAAATATCCAATTGATCCGGAGCAAAGGTAACACCTTTCTTTGTCGGAAGCCAGGTTGCACCGTCATCTGTTGTATAAAATATTCTGAGGTTAAAATAACTTTTTCCTCTGTATTCCGAGATTGATATCTGCAACTGTTCTGTAGGTGTTCTTTCTATTGTAGCCAAAATTTTAGGATCTGCCATAATTCTCTCCTTTACACATATATAAATTTTTAACGAAACAATTATAGCATGGGTATTTGTGAAATTAAACAGTTTTTTATTTTAAAATATTATCGTGTTTCAATACAAAATGAGGATAACTTATAAGTTATCCTCTTTACAAAATTGTAAATTCATATTTAGCTTAAAGCCAATAATGATTTTACGGAACGAGCATTTTCCTTAACATTTTCATCTGAATGCATATTAATTGTATCGTCCAAAATTTTAATAACTTCAGATTTATCTTTAAGCGAAAGAATTTCGTTAATTGTACTCATTGCAACTGATGGCGATAAATCATTAATTCCTTTACCCTGATTTATAATAACAATTGCAAGAGAATCATGAACATTTTTTCTTACCAATGCTCTTGATGTATATTCACGAACTTCGTTATCCGGTGAATTTGTTCCGAGCTCTTCCAAAACTTCTATAGATGTATGATCTTCATGTGCAGCAAGTGCATCAATAATTTCAGCAACATTTTTATTCATTATGCCACCATCTCTTTCGTTGTATTAGTCAGTGTAATTTCTTTAGCTACTTGTGAAGGATTAAGTGCAATTTCCTTTGCAGGTAATTGACTTGCCAATAATTCATTTTCTTTTATCCAAAGAGCTTTGTATTCTGCAACTGTAAGCCCGGAAGGAATCTTAGAAGTATTTATTCCTGATATTAATGATGTCCATTTGTCAGATAAATCATGTCCTATCTCAGTAACATCTTTATTAAGGAATGACATCTTGTCTGATATCTTGGAGCCGATACCAGATAAATAATCAGTTATATTTTTACCATAATCTTTAATACCCAAAATACCGTCTTTGATATTTCTTATTCCTGCAACATCAGTAATATTTGTATGTGCTGCATAATCCCAAGCATGAGTAATTCCTGTTCTTATTCTGTTAACAAAGTTAACTATCGGCTCAGTTATACTGTTGTGTAATTTTGTAAGACTCCCCATTACAGATGAAGAAATCATTTTTAATTTGTTACCTTTAAAATTAACCTCTTTTGAATTAAAACCTTCAAAAACATCAGCAAATTGCAATGTGTTGCCTTCGAAGTTTTTGTACTCAAAGGGGTTTGTATCTGATTTGCGTGTAGTTTTGAAGGGATTAGCTATTTTTTGACCTAAACTTAGTTCAACTTTGTTAATGTCCATATACTATCCTCTCTTTTTTCTTGCTAGTTTACTTAACCTCTATACAATAACAATATTTTGTGTAAAAAAAATCATTAATTTAGAGGATATCTTGAAAAATTTTTCTGCAACTAAAGTATGAATTTAATTTTTATTAATTGTAAAACATATATAAATATTAAGTATTTGACCGTTTTTTAAAAAAATGTAAAATAGATTATATGGAAATAACTTTTGACAGATATTCCCTGATGGTTGACGGAAAGCGAATTTATATTAAGAGCGGAGCTTTTCATTATTTTCGTACTCCGGGAGTAGAAATGGCACGTGACCGTTTCCAGAAATTAAAGGCTGGCGGTTATAATACTGTTGACCTTTATTTTAACTGGAACTATCACAGCTCGGCTCCGGGCAAATATGATTTTTCGGGTATAAAAGATGTCAGAAAAGTTTTACTTGAAGCTAAAAAAGCAGGACTTTTTGTTATAGCTCGTCCTGGACCTTTTATTAATGCAGAGGTTAATGCAGGCGGGCTTCCGTTTTGGCTTTTGAAAATGGAGGATATCATTCCGCGTAACCGCATTGGTACTGAATATAAATACTCTCCAAAATATATGGAATATGTCGCCGAATGGTATGACAAGATAATACCTATAATTAATGAGTTTGATAATGTAATCTTATTTCAGATAGAAAATGAATACGCGACTAACTCAATGGAAGAAGATTACATGCGTATGCTGTATAATATGGCTCGAGAAAGAGGCATTAAATGTCCTATTTTTCATAACGATGCATATTTTGCCGGGTTGTGGGCTGATTGTGTTGATATTTATGCACTTGATTTATATCCTTATATAAATCCAAACCAGAACTGGAAACAAGACAATTTTTGTTTTGATACTTTAGATAATGTTGAAGATATTTTTCGGTGTGCAAAAGACAACTCTCCGCCGTTTATTGCCGAAATGCAATCCGGATGGTTTGATAAATGGGACGGAATGGGCTATAAGCATATAAGAGAAGCTTTGGGTGATGAGCATATTAATATCATGACAAAGACAGCGATTTCACAAGGTGTTACTATCTTTAACCACTTTCTTGCTGTTGGCGGTACCAACTGGGGCGATTTGGCTTGTGATGAAGTTTATACAAGCTACGAATTTACTGCTCCCATTGATGAATTTGGTGTTTTGCAGAGCAACTTCTATAAAGCAAAAGAAATCAATTATTTTTTGGATGCATTTGATTTGACATGTACTGATGCGATTGAATTTGATTTTAATCAGGAAAACATCTATGCAAAAATGCGCCATGATAATATAAATAATTGTGACTGGTTATTTATAAGGAACATGGGAATACAGCAAAAAATTAATGAAGCAGAGGGCGGAATAAGCCTTCCAAACGGTAAAACAATTAAATTAAAATCCTGTGATATGAAAATTTGTCCGGTCAATTTAAAACTGAAAGGTTGTGATATTGAATTTTCCGATGCAGAAATATTTTCAAGGCTGCAAAATGAAAACGAAGAAGCAATTTTCTTTATCTCAGACAAGGATGCAAACATATATTTGAGTGACGGAACAGTTATTTCGGCGGACCAGAGAGATTTTCAAAATTATACTTTTGAGCGTGACGGCAAATCAACGCAAATTATATTTTTAACTAAGCATCTGGCTGACAGAAGCTGGTTCCTTGGTGACAGGATGATTTTTAATGCCGATTACGTTTTACCTAACGGAGCTGTTGCAGTAGAAAAGAATACCGAAATTGCATATTATGATTTGAAATATAAATTTGCAAAAAAGAATTGTATCATAAATGAATTCTCAAACGGTTACTCCGTTGAACCGCTGGAAATATCCGATGTAAAATTTTGCTCTCCTGAAATTGATATTGACTATGATTATTCAAAATGGCATAAAATTTCCGGAAAAACTGATGCATTTTCCTGCGATATATATGATGAGTTTATCTGGTACAAAGCACAAATTCCGAATTATATAAATGAAATAACACTTAGTGCAAGGCACCTTTTTGCAGTGTATGTTAACGGAAAAGAAATTATTAACAGAAATAGCTATAAACTGGAAAAATTACAGGAGGTTCCTGAAACAATATCTGTTCCCTTAAATACGAATATACTGAATAAAGATGTAAATGAAATGACAATTTTGGTACAGAATCTCGGTTTTGATAAGGGCTTTTCCGGTGACACAAATAACCCGAGAGGACTTGTATTCTTTGAAACAAATCCTCAGTTTCCTGTAGAATTTTATGTCTGCGATAAACTTGCTCCGGAAAGAACAAAAAAATACGAGAGTGATAATCCTTATCTTGCTAAAATTACGACAGAATTTGATGTTGATATTAAAAATAATGTATTTTTTGCAAAGTATATTTCTTTTGAGGACTTTCGCTGCAGACGTGCAACAATCTACTTAAATGGTATCAAAATAGGCAGATATATAAAAAGAAGACACGTACAAGACAAGTTTTATCTGATAAATGAATTTTTAAAACCGCACAACAAGCTTGATATCGTAGTTTGGGAAAAGGATAGAAATGTAAAATCAGCTTGGGGCTTTAAATCGGACTTAAAAAATGTTAAAATATTATTAGGAACATTTAAGATTTATCAGTTGTTTAAATAATAAGAGGTATCCAAAATGGTAGTAGTCCCCGATTTTTTGATTAAAAGAATCTATCAAAAAGGTTCTTTAAAGAAGCTGGATGACGGTGCAAGTCTGAATCTGAAGAATGTACTCGGTCCTGGCTTTATAAGCGGATTTAACTATGTAAAAATCAACGGTGTCACTTATGACGCAAAAGATGTTAAATTTATAATGAACGGCAAAGAATATACAAGTGCTGATGTATCCGAGGAAAATCCGATTGCATTTAAACTGGGACAGGTTGGAACTCTTATTATGACAGGTGCATCAAGTGTTGTTGACGGCAAAAATGAAATAGTAATAGAAGCAATGAATCCTGAGGCCGGTGTTGTAAAATTATCGGTTGATGATAATATTTAATCTTCAATAAATATAGTTTCAAATCTGAATGCTTCAAAGTTTTTTGAAAAATGGTCAGGACTCATTCCTGCTTTAACTTTTAGTGATTTCAGAAATACTTCTTTTTCAGGTAAATCTTCCCATACGGACGGCAGATATACTGCCTGCTGCCAACCGTCTTTAATTATAATACCGTCTTTATATGGAACAATTTGGTTTAATAAATCCTGTTCATCGCTGAATTGCATAGGTTTTGGCTCACTCAGCAAGGATATATCAATTGTCAGTTCATCAACCTCATCTATTGTTAAGGGGTTGAATCTCGGATCTCTGAATGCTGCACTTTGTGCATTATCTACTATATCATTAATTAAAGGTTGATGAGCAACAATAGAACCTATACAACCTCTCAGATTTCCGTTCTTTTTTAGTGTAACAAAGCAGGCACCTGATTCATTAAATACGGGGGCATGATTTGTATATATTTTTTTATTTTCAAGTCTTGATAATATTATATTTCTGCATAAATCCAACAAATAGCCGGAATAGTATTCTTTTATAAAGCTATTTTTTTCTCCCTCATATAAAAACCAGCTTCCGTATCCGACAACACTTGATTTATCACCTGATATTGCAGAAGAATTAAACATGTTAACTCTAATCATTGAATAACCTTTAGAATTGGCAAATCCTACAAGACCGTAAATCCCGATTGCGCCGCAAGCCTGTTCATAACGGAAATTTTTAATATTTCCCGATTCAATCATTCCTGCAGTTTCTTCATCAATCTGTTTTGCTTTATCATCACTCAGAAAATGACTTAAATCTGATGATATTAAAAAACCGCATTCCTTATCATCATAATATTCTTTTATTATATTGGTTATTATTTCGGGTGCAGCTTTACCTACTAAAACAGGGATAATTTTAACGTCTTCAAACAATGTTTGAATTATCGGAACCTGTATCTCAATCGAATGCTCGTTTTCATATCCGGCATCAAAAATTTTTAATCCGAATTTTTCAATCAGATTTTGGTTAATCTCCTGATTTATACCAATATTACCCAGTGGGGTTTTCCACTCATCAAACCCTGAAAGTGCCAGCCCTTCAAATGCTACTCTGTGTGCCGGAGCAAAAATAAAAATATTTTTAACCGATTTATCAAGCTGGTATATTCCCTCGTATGCAAGCTGACCTGAGTATATTAATCCCGCATGCGGAACTATTACGGCTCTTGTTTTATATTTATAATTGTTGCCATTTTTTGCTGCAAACTCATTTATCTCTTTTTTTAATTCATCCGGAATTGCTGAATAAAACATATCAGCTACTGCAGGTTCTTTAATTTTTATCATAAAGATATTATAATACATTTTATGAAATATCAAAAGATATATGATAAAAATGTTCAGTGCGAAATCTGTCCGAGAAAATGTAAACTTGCACCAAATCAAAGCGGTTTTTGTTATGTGAGAAAAAATATCAACGGAGAAGTTGTACCGGTTTCTTACGGATACAATACAGGACTTGCAATTGATCCGATAGAAAAAAAGCCCATGTATCATTTTTATCCGGGTTCAAAAGTACTATCATTCGGCACTTTAGGGTGTATTATGGGGTGTATGTTCTGTCAAAATTGGCAGACTACAAAAGTTAATTATCCTATAGAAAATTGTCAAAAAAACTCACCAGAGCAAATTGTTGAAATCGCACTGCAATACGGGTGTTCGGGTGTTGCATTTACATACAATGATCCGATTGCCTTTTTTGAATATGCAACTGATACCGCAAAATTATGCAGAGAAAACGGATTAAAAACCGTTGCCGTAACATCAGGATATATTAATCCCGAACCTGCAAAAGAATTTTTTAGCCTGATGGATTGTGCAAATATTGATTTGAAAGGTTTCAGTGAAAAATTTTATGCAAAAAATTGTCTTGCTCACTTGCAGCCGGTACTTGATACGATTCAGTATGCAGTAAAAGAAACTGACTGTTTTGTAGAACTCACAACGTTATTAATAGATGGTGAAAATAATCAGTTTGTTGAAGCTGAATGTGAATGGATAAAAGAAAATCTTGGTGATTGTGTTCCGCTGCATTTCAGTGCATTTTTCCCTCGATACAAGTTTTCTGACCGCAAACCCACAAATGCGGAAACCCTTTATAATGCACGAAATATTGCCAAAAACTACGGACTTAAATACATTTATACAGGCAATATTCCTGATGTTGAAAGCTCGACAACGTATTGTAAAAACTGTGGCGAAGCTCTTATTAAACGTGATGGGTATAACCTGATTGAGAATAATATTCAAAACGGAAAATGTAAATTCTGTGGTAGAGAGCAGGATGGCAGATTTTAAAAGCTTAATAAAATTGACAATTAATAACATTATTGATAAAATTAGTTTTTCTATAGGAGCTTTTTTATGAAATATACATCTGACGGAACTCAATATCATATCGGACTAAAAGAAGGTGATGCCGGTGAATATGTTATCCTTCCGGGAGATCCGAAACGCTGTGAAAAAATTGCGGCATTTTTTGATGAACCGAAACTCATTGCAGACAAAAGAGAATTTGTTACTTATACAGGTTATCTGAACGGGGTAAAAGTCAGTGTGACTTCTACGGGAATCGGCGGTCCTTCTGCATCGATAGCTCTGGAAGAACTTGTAAAAGTCGGTGCCAAATACTTTATAAGAGTAGGAACCTGTGGTGGTATGGATACGAATGTTAAAAGCGGCGACCTGGTTATTGCAACAGGAGCAATAAGAATGGAAGGTACGTCAAAAGAATATGCTCCCATAGAATTTCCTGCTGTTGCTGATTACGACATTGTTACCGCATTAAAAGTTTCTGCAGAAAGTTTAAATCTGCCGCATCATATTGGTATTGTTCAATGTAAAGATGCTTTCTACGGACAGCACAATCCTGAAATTATGCCTGTTAATTATGAACTTGAGAATAAGTGGCATGCATGGATGAAACTTGGAACACTGGCTTCGGAAATGGAATCGGCAGCACTTTTTGTTGCGGGCAGTTTCCTCAAAGTAAAAGTCGGCTCCGTATTTCTTGTTGTTGCTAATCAGGAAAGAGAACGTCTGGGACTGGAGAATCCTGTTGTACATGATACGGAAACTGCAATAAAAACGGCAATAGAAGCACTGAAATATATGATAAGCAGAAAGTAATAAATTTTGAAAGAAATTTTTATTAAGACCGAAGATAATATTAAAATAGGGTTAAACCACTACTCCAAAAACAACGAAAACGTTGTAATAATTGCCCCCGGATGGTGTATGACAAAAGATTCTTTTGCGTTCAAAGGAATCTCAGAGTTGTTTGCCGAAAATTATGATGTAATTTGTTTTGATTTCAGAGGACACGGAAAAAGTTCCGGCTTTTACACTTTTATGTCAAAAGAAATTTCAGACATGAATGCGGTAATTGAATTTGCAAAAAACAATAACTACAAAAATATATATGTAGCAGGGTTTTCACTCGGAGCAGGAGTTGCCGTTATTTGCGGTGCAAATAATAAAAATATTTCAAAAATAATCGCCGTATCAGCACCTTATGATTTTAATAAAATAGAAAATTACATGTGGAAAAAGGAAGCATGGATGGAAACCTTCAGGAAATTTGAACTCGGAAGATTTCTGTCAGTCAGACCAAGTGTAATTCTGCATAAGAAAATAAAACCCGGTGAGATAATTAAGCAGGTTACGGCACCGACACTTTTTATTGCCGGAGAAAAAGATCCTACGGTCTATCCGTGGCATACAGAAAAGTTATACAATGAAGCTGTCTGCAAAAAGGATTACAAACTGTTTCAGGGTGGTTGTCATGCCGAGGATTTGTTTCTGCATTTTCCTGAATTGTTTGGTAAGTACTGCTTAGATTGGCTTAAGGATTAAAAATGGATATAGATAAAATAGTTAAATCATTAAAAGATGCAAAACAGCCCAGAAGTGAATTTGTCAAACTTATGGATTCATTTAAGAATCCGTATCTTGTTCTTATCGGCTGCATACTGAGCCTCAGAACAAATGACAAAACAACTTATCCTGCTACACTCAGAATGCTTGAACTTGCCAAAACTCCTCAGGAGATGATGAAGGTAGAACCGGAAAAACTTGCTAAAGCAATATATCCTGTAGGTTTTTATGAAAATAAAGCAGGACAGATTATAGAATTATCCAGAATAATTGTTGAAGAACTGGACGGAAAAGTTCCTGACGAAATTGAGGATTTATGTAAGTTTAAAGGTGTAGGCAGAAAAACTGCTAATTTGGTACTTGCAATAGGCTATAATAAACCTGCGATTTGTGTAGATGTTCATGTACACAGAATTTTTAACCGTCTTGGATATATAAAAACAAAATCACCTGAAGAAACAGAATTTGCGCTCAGAGAAAAGTTACCTGAAAAATACTGGATTGATATTAATACTCTGTTGGTTACACATGGTCAAAATGTATGTAAACCAATAAAACCGGATTGTTTAAATTGTCCGATAGAAAAATATTGCAAAAAAGTTTTAAACTAAATTAAACAAACAGTTCAAAAGTGGAAGATTCCGCTTTCATTAATGCCTCATAGGCAACTTTTGCTTTTTGCACATTAACGGCATCCTGAGGAGTGTATCCGTTCTCAAGGGCTTTCATAACGGCATTGTCAAATTGTTTGCCTGCCTCTTTGAAAGCAGAATTTAAATCTCCGTTAGAATACGAATCAGGAAGCTGAACGTTAGAGTAATAATTATTTAAATCAACCTTAGGTGTATCAGCATCTTCTGCTGCTACATTAGGTCTGTCATAACGTTCAACTTTTTCAATGTTTTGTGCCGTTGTCGGTTGGGTTAACGGGGCATCAAACATAACCGACATCGGTGTTGTATATAAAGATGTATCTAAAGACGACAAAACACTCATAATTTATACCATATATATAATTCCCCAAGTTTTATACAATATAACAATAAATCTGAATTATTTTACATTTATTTACAATAAACTATACAGAAATTTTCAATTATTTTGTTTTTTTGCTTATAACAAATCTTAATCCCAGTATGGTTAAAATCTTAATTTTGGTTTTGCCTTCATATCTGTTTTTAATTGAAAACAATTTATCTTTAAATGGCTCTTGGGGTATCTTTGATTGTTCATATTCATTTAAAAGTTCCTGATAAATATCGGTAATTTTTGCATATTCCCACCATTTATCTTTATATCTGTTGCCGCATCCTTTAAAAGCAGGTTTTAGCCCTGTCAGGTGTGCAATTATCGGAGATTTTGCAGCTTCTAAATATTCTTTTTCCTCATCTCCTTCGTATTCATAATATCCGCCTTTCCACCAGGTATCCATATAATTATATTTCGGATGAAGTACCAGTTTGTTATTATCAACTACTTTATTAATAGAATCCTGGTCGCAAAACTCAATTATTTTAGCATTGTTATTTGCAAATTCTACAGTCTTATCAAAGAATTTTTCATTACGGCAATATTCTGCATTTAACAAGAGCATTCCTGAATTAACATAAACTCCGGATGTCATATTCAGCCTTTTACAGTAATTATTAACACCCCAGACATCCTTAACTCCTGCAAGGTAGCATCCGTTTAAATCCGACTTAAACAATTCTTCCAAATTGCCCAATACAAGTGTATCGCAATCAAGGTAGAGAATTCTATCCAAATCGGGACACAAATCAGGAAGTTTTATTCTGAACCATGCCTGTACCGTTACCCACTTTGACAGCGGAAGCTGGCTAAAGATATCTTCTTCAACCTGAATTAATCTGAGTTTGCAGTTTTTTACATCTCTGAGTTTGTTTATGCTTTCTTCTTTTAAATTTGAATATATGATTATAAATTCAATATCATGTTCCTTATTGTTTTCTGTGGCACTAACCATGGAAACAACTGTCTGATTTATATATTTATCATCGGGAGCATACGCAATACTAAACTTCACCGGAAACCTCGCTTGATTTATAATTTTTAATCTGTTTTATACACTCCTCTATATTATTAAAAGGTAATGTTTTTATATATTCATACGGAAGATTCCACCATTGCAGACGGATAAGTTCATCAATAATATTTTGCGGAAATCTGAATTTTATAACTCTCGCAGGAACACCTCCGACAATTGCATAAGGCGGAACGTCCTTTGTTACGACTGCTCCCAGTGCAACAATTGCACCATCATTAATTTTTACACCGCCCATTATAACGGCACGTTCTCCTATCCAAACATCATTACCGATTTCTATATTATTTGGAACTTCATCAAAAGGTATTGCGTTTTCATTGGTAATATTACCGTACAATTTGGAATTACATTTTTCCCAGTACTGAAAAGGATGAACCGAAAGCCAGTTTGTCGGATGCTGAGAAGGGTTAAACATTGTATTATTACCGATAGAGCAATAATCACCAAAACTAATTTTATCCGGGGAACATAAGCCTGCTTTTTTACCGATATATGTATGCTCACCAAGTTTATATCCTTTTTTTCGCAGATATCTGTAATAATTTTTCTGCTGAAGTTTTTTAAACAAATTCATTACAGAATACTCCCTTCTATAAGTTTTTCGTAAAATGTTCCCTTAATATCAAATTCCTTTTTCTTCGTTAAGACAGATTGTTTATGCGTCAGTTTATGAACACCGCTAATTTTTTTTATCTCATTCCAACGTTCTTCCGTGTACTGATTCAGTAATTCACTTTGGAATTGCTGCACCGGCAAAAAACTGAAGAACGGAACATTTTTAAACAGCTCTTTATTTTCTTTGCTTGCCTGAGTAACCATAGTAAAGGTGTGCAGAAAAGTAAAATAATTTACAAGGAATCTGTTTTCTTTCCAGTATTTTATAAGTGCGGATAATGTTTCTTTTAAAATTTTATTATCCTTTTTTGCCGAGATAAAATAACTTGCCATATTGAGTCCGTCCAAATCAATTTTTAAATCGTTTTGGAATATAAATAAATCCGCATCAGTAATATATGCAGGAAGTTCTTCCGTTAACAAAACCGTAGCATCAATCCATATACCGCCATGTTGAATTAAAAGACAAGTTCTTAAAATATCTGAAAAAAATGCGGTTTTTATAATACCTTTTTCTTTTAAGTTCCAAAATACCTGAGGAATTTCAACATACTCTTTTACATTTTCAGGAGTTAAGAATATTCTGTTACACTTTCCCTTATATTTATCAACACTGTTTAAACAAGTCTGAACTAATGGCGGAATTGTTCCGTCAGGATTTTCCCAGTACTGCCAGATTGTTCTGTTTTCATCTTCCGGTTGAGAATTTTTTGTTTCTGTAAGATAAAGATATTTTTCCCTGCCGCTCACATACTTTCTCAAATAAAACTTTGCCCAGTTACCTTTCAGAATCCTTCTGATTTTTCTGTCAAAAACAAAAACTTCCAAAAATATTTTTATTAAACTGTTTACCGTTTGCCAGAATAAAGATTTTAAGAACATTCTTTTTCCAAAACCTCCATAATTTGAGGATACTTTTTGATAATTATATCATAAGCATCTTCCAAACCCATTCCGATACCTTTTTTGTTAATTTTACATAAACCGTACTGCTGTGAATCTTCTATATAATTAATTGATTCAGAAAATCCTTTAACCGATCTGGTTTTTGTTCCTGCAAGAACTGCCATAGCCCAAAGCCATACGTCATCATGTGTCGGAATTGTTTCCGATATAATATCTTCATTTGTAACATCTTTGTACAAAGAATGCGGCGGATATAATACAGCTCCGTATCCTGTCAAACGTTGACGGAATCCTGCTTCTCCTCTGTGAGTATCTTTTAATAATTCACGTGTTCCATCCCAAATAATTTTCCCGTTGTTTATACTAAGCCAATCACAGCGGTTTGAATGTATATCCTCGGGATGGTTAAGATATGAGGCATAAAGTGTTTCTACCATATCCCGTGCATAATAAATATCGTCATCTGTGGTTATTATTACAGCATCAGGATATTTATTCAGTGTGGGGATTATTTTTTTGTATGAACGGATATCATTATACCAATCTATTGTTAAACCATATTTACATAAATCTAACAGCTCCTTCGGCAAGTCTTTTTCTTTGTTCGGGAATTGATCAGGTGCGAGCCAAAGAATCACCATATCAGGTTTGACGGTCTGTGTAAGAAGTGTTTTAATAGTTTTTACAACAATATTTATCCGTTCGGGAAAACTGGTCAGTGAAACAATAATTTTATTATTTCGTTCGGAATTTTCATTTATTCCGCATTCCATCGGCTCCGGACAACAATATTTTTTGTAATGTTTTATTCTTACAATTAATCCAAACAGATTTATTACTATATGTCCGTCAAAATACCGAATTAATTTCATTTTAATATCCTTGTATAATTTTACGGCACACAAACCATACGGCTTTGCAGCTCTTTAAACGCATTCATAATGTCAGAAGGAGATGTGTCATTGTTTAAAATTACTGCCGGATATAGTGAACAATCCGAACCCCATACCTCTGAAAAATTATGATAAAAAATTCCGACAGTAGGAACCTGCAAGGAATTTGCAAAATGCAGAGTACCTGTATCAACACTAATACATCCTTTACTGAGTTTTAAAATATTTGCAAGCTCGATAAAAGAAGTTTTATCCGTAAAATCAGTATAATTAGTTTTGCAAATTTTTCTTAACTGCTCTGAAAAATCTCTGCTGATTTGTCCTGCACCTGTAATTACGGGTGTATATCCGTTATCATTAAGCAAACCTATTACTACATCACAATCACTTGCTGACATATCTTTGGGTTTAAAGTTGCTTGTCGGAGATATTATTACAGGATTTTTTAATTGTCTGAATTCCTGAATAACCGGTGTGTCAGCTTCAGGCAGATTATATTTTATCGGAAGATTTTTATGCTCACCGGTTAACGGCTCAATCATACCGCCCCATCTGTCTTTTATATGAACATATTCTTTTAACGGATATTTTTCCTTTGTATTCCATAATTTGAATTTATGATGTGATATTATATGCTTTGCACCTATTAATCTGGATATAAGCAGATTTCTTTCATTTGAGTATGTAACAAATGATGCAAAAGGTTTTTTATATGGAAATGTTGATGTAAATTTAAAAATTTGTATTAAATTCTTTATTTTATTTTTGTCATATGTAATTACATCATCAACACCATCCTGATATTTTGTGATATCTCTGAGAGCATCATTGCATACAAATACTACTTTTGAATCAGGGTAATAATATTTTATATTTTGAATAAGAGTGTTTGTAACCAAAACATCTCCTATACTTGTTGTATTAAAAACGACAAAAACTTTTTCTTCCATACAGATATTATATCATACAAATAAGACGGAATTTTATTATGGTTTCTAAAAAAGTTGTATAAAATTTATAATTGGGTGTATTATAAATAATATATTTTGATAGTTGGAGGTATTATATGAAAAAAATTATTCCGGTTTTTAAAGATGATAAAGATAAACTTATTACACTTGCAATGATTGTAAGTTCAATATTTTTTGTTTTTGTTCCGTCTTTAATAGTAATATTTATTCCGAAAGAATATATTAGTGATACTACATATACAGTATCAAAAGCATTCTTTAATTTTGAACTGTTGTTATTTTTAATATCTCTGTTACTGTTAATACCGATTGTCGGTTGGCTTGCGGCAATATTTGTTGCTCCGATTTTGGCAATAATAAATTTTATAGTAATAATAATAAATCTTTGTGCTCTTGCAAAGAACAAAGAATTTAAAATTCCTGTTCCTTACGAATTTATATAATTTATTTGTTTATTCTTCAGCACAAAACTTTCCGCTGCAATCGTTCAGGGGATCTTTGTTTTGCCCTTTTTTGTAATACTCTTTTATCATTTTGATTTCAGAGGCTGAACAATATTTATCATCACCTAAGTTTGCTCTGTCAAAACATTCTTTAGAAACACCTTTTTTCTGCAATGTTCTCGGGAAACAATCCTGTGTATAAACCGGCTCTACGATACCATCAACAGTTCTTGATTCAGAAAGTTTTTCAATTGTATTTTTCTCTGTTTCCGAAAAATTCATTCTTGGGGCTTCTGCTTCCTCCAGAATTTTATAAAAATATTTAAGATCATTCATCTTCATGCCTTCGGAACAATAAAAACTGTAGTATCCTGATTCTGCTGCAAAATTTGCTACATAAAATTTATTTTTGTTGTTGCCTCTTACGTCAAATAAAACTCCGTTATTAAGTCTGACAGGTTCGTTAAACTTATAATTATTATAGTCACCTGAGATATCCTGTATTCCGTTTTCACCTCCGGCACCTTTATATTCTACAGCCTTTCTTACTGTTACGGTTCTTTTTTTATCAAGAGGAAATTTTATTTCCATTAAACCGTCCATCGCATGGACTGAATATTTTTTAACCCTCAATGGAAAATTAAAGCCGGCCTTTTTTGCACCGCAGCTTATGTCGTCACCGCAATCTATCCAGGGGTTAGGCATAGCTTTTACTGATTCTCCGATACAAATAACTGATATAATCGTTAAAATTAAACAACAATTTAAAACTTTTTTCATAATAAACTCCTCTTAAAAATTATATCACGCAATTAATTAAATTTACTTCAAATTTTTGCTTAAATTTATACAAAAATATATATTTTGTTTATATTTACAATAATTTCATTCGTGTTAAAATAAGCATGTACATATAAAATTAAGGAATTGTTATGACATTATACAGCACAAAACATCATCATGCTCATCACATCCCGGAAAGGGCACGAGTTTTGTCGCTTCTCTAAAACTCTTTACAATCGCTGCTTTCCGGGATAATTAAGAGAGGTGAGTACGATTGAAATGGAGAAAAATTAAATGTCATTTATAAATATAATATCGGCAGTTGGCAATAACAGGGGTGTAGCACCTTTGTTTGTTCGTGATTGCTGTATTGAGATTCCTACAAAATTAGGTTTAACATATAATCAAAACCTTAAAGATTCAAAACAAACCGCAAATAATGCGTTTCGTGAAAGATTTATTGATGAATACGGAACTTCTGCTATCTGGATATGTGGGCCTATCGTTTTAGATAAATTCGCAAATAAAATTATCAAAAAATGCGGATATAATGCCGGTGTAAATATGAGTTTGTTTAAAGAACGCAAAGATCAGGGTATTTTACTGAATATCAAAAAGTTTAAAGATAAAGCACCTGATGCGGTTAAAGACTTAGAAAAAGCACTTGCAAATAAATCAAAATATCAAAATCTGCAGGCTGGAAAATTTGCCTTATCTACTCTGATACCGATTGGATTGATGGGATTCCTTTTACCAAAACTGAATTTTAAGTTAACGGAAAAAATAACTGCTAAACAAAAAGAAAAAGAAGTAAATTCATTAAATCAATCAGAAATTTCATTTAAGGGTTTATCTTCAACTATGGCAAATATGTCACATGTTAATAAAATGGCTGTTACTGATGGCGGATTAACTATAGGCAGAGTTTGGACAGGCAGAAATCGGTATGAACAAATGGAATTAGGATTCAAAAACGTTATGATGATGTTTCTAAACTTTGTATTTCCAATTTATCTTGCCAAATGGCTTGACAAGGCATCTTTAAAATTATTTAAAACAGATGTTAATTTAGATCCTAAGTTAATGGCAGATAAAGATTTTATAGAAATTATAAAATCAAAAAAAATGGATATGCCTGATTCAAAAGAAAATGTAATTGAATATTTGGATAAAAATCCGAACTCAAAGTTTACTGAATTATGTAAAGAATATTGCGGTGTCAAATATTTGAAAAATGGTATTCGTGATCCGAGAGAGTTTGTTGATACAAAGAAAATTATCAATTTGAAAAAAGAGATAGATAAATTTACCGCAGAAGCCGGAAAGAGCAGAAATATAAATAAATATGCACAAAAAGCTTTAAGAGTTAAATCAGTAAATATAGCTGCAAATATCGGAATCAGCAGTTTTCTTCTTGCAGCAGCACTTCCGGAACTGATATTCTTCCTGAGAAAAAAGATTACAGGCTCTGATGCCGAACCGGGACTGAAATAAAGGATTATAACAAAGACACACCAAAATATATAATTTGATGTGTTTACTTTTTGCTCACCAATGCTCTGTCAAAAGCATTTTTATAATAGTCCATATTAATATTCAGATTTTCACCAATTTCAAACAACATTGTTAATAAATCCCTGTCTGCCTGACTGGTTATATTTTGTATCTGTTCTTCAAAATTTGTAACAATCTTAGAGAAGAAATAACTTTGAGCCTCTGCTATATCAACCTTTATCTCCAGTTTGGAAATACAATCCAAAAGCTCCAATGTTGCATCTACCTGCTGAATATCCAATGCATATGAAAGTCTGTTTATATTTTGTGCAACCTTTTTACTGAAAATTTTTGAAGTAGGCTGTTTATCAATTTCAACCCCGATTTTCTTAGCCTCAAAATTAATATCAGAAGCCTGCTGAATAATATCACTATCGATAAATCCTTTAGAACTTGAGAATAATTCGTTAAATTGCTTAGTTAAAACATACTGTGCAGAAATCTTAAATTCCTCAGGAATGGTTAAACCGAGATTCTGCATTTGATAAATTGAACCTTTACCCTCATTGTACATTGATTCATAAGTATTTGAGAATATCTGTAACTTGCCTTTAAGCATTGTTTGAAGAATTTTACGTCTTTCTTCAATAAATATATCTTTTAACGTGAAATACTCTTTGCCGTAATAACTGTCAATCTTTCTTATTATTTCTGTCAAAGGTGATACAAGGAATGTCCTTATTAATTCTTTTTTCACTTCACTAAAATTATCCGAATACTCTTTGATTGCACAATGGAAATCACCACCTGAGAACTGAAGTAATGTAAACATCATATCGGATTTTTCCTGAGTAACCATAGACTCTGTTTCAATATGACCTATAATTAATCTGGAATCGCCTTTTTTAACTTCCTTATATGATTTCTTTTTAATATTGTAACAATATACATTTTCTTCATCTTCAACATCTTTGTACAGAGATGATATTGCCCACAAACATACAATCTGCTTCGGAGTAACAATAGAAGGTTTTACAAATTTTTCATAAACATCTTTTCCTGTTCCGAATTCAGGAATATTGCTTTTGGCATCTTTTAATATTTCCAAAAATGGTGTTTCCAAATCCTTCTTTACAAAAGCTCCGGCAAGCTGCATAACTCTTGCTGCATACTTCATAATCTGAACCGTTTCAATACCTGATATTTCAGAGAAAAACCATCCGCAGCTCGTGTACATTAGCATAGCTTCTCTTTGTATCTCCAAAAGTTCCAATGCCTTAACCTTTTGGTCATCACTCAAATCAGGAAGGAAAAATTCATCCTGGAAATTCTTAACGGAAACCGAACTCCTGTCAAGAATCACATTAATATAATTATTTCTTGCTTCTTCAGGATTTATAAAATATTTTTTGGCATTTTTGTTATATACCGTGACCATTTCATCCCTGAGAAAATCAAGAGCCTGTCTTAACGGTTTTCTCCATTTCTGATTCCAGCCGGGGTGTCCGCCAGTTGAACATCCGCAATCATCACTCCATCTTCCGACACCGTGGAAACAACTCCATGATGATACAGGTTTAATATCAACTTCCCAAGAACTTCTGTATTTTTCAAGGTACTCAGCATAATTTGTTATAATAAATCCTGAATCTTTGACTTTTAACTTTACGGCATACGAAAGAGCCATATCGCCAAATTTGGTATGGTGACCGTAACTTTCACCATCCGTTGCAATATTTACAAGCTGAGGATAATTACGTTCTCTTGAAATACCGTCTTTTAAGCGGTTTACAAATTTATTACCGTCTTTTAACAATTCGTCAAAAGCAACAGAACGGGATATCGCACCGTCATAGAAGAATAAATCTATATATTTACCGGGAGCTGACTTAATATAATATCTGTAGGAACGAGCCGGATCAATATTTCCCCAGCTCACATCCTGCCATTCGTTTTCGCCTTCTTTTCTGATTTTTAATGCCTGATATGGAGATAATATGGTAAATTTAATATCATTTTCCACCAAAACACGCAAAGTATCATCATCGGTTGCTGTTTCTGCAAGCCACATACCTTCCGGCTTTCTGCCAAAACGATATTCAAAATCTTTTATACCCCATTTTACCTGAGTTTGTTTATCACGTTCTGATGCAAGCGGCATAATCATATGATTATAAACCTGCGCTATGGCATTACCATGCCCGCCATGCATTTTTCTTGATTTTATATCAGCTTTTATTATACGTTCGTATGCCAGCGGGGCAAATTCCTCCATCCACGATAAAAGTGTCGGACCAAAGTTGTAACTCATATATTCATAGTTATTTACAACATTAAGAATTTCATTATCAGAAGTTACAATCTTTGAAACCGAATTCGGATTGTAGCACTCTGCATTAATACGTTCATTCCAGTCATGAAAAGGTTTTGCACTGTCCTGTTCTTCAATAGATTCCAGCCAAGGATTTTCTCTCGGTGGCTGATAAAAATGACCGTGTATAGTTAAAAACACTTTTTCATTATCGTTATTTGCCGATTCCGCCATTCTTTATTTCCTTATAATACTTAATAATCAACTAACTCTTTTTTTCTTCGGGAGCTTTTTTGGTTATTTTCAGTTCATTAACATCTACCCAGGTATCCCCGAGTGCATCCGAAAAAACAATACCTTTTATTTCTATTTCATCATTTGTTTTAAGGTCAATAAATTTTTCTGCAGTTGAACGTTTTAAAAACAATTTCATCTCTGAAAGCGGAATATCATAAGACGTATCATCACGCTTAATCAGGAAAGAAATATACTCCTCAGAAGATTTGAATGCCGGTTTATAATCCAATCCGAGAGTAGAAAACTTATCAAATTTTCCTTCCATAATTATTGATTTATTAAGATAAGTTTTTGGAGAATTTACAACCGTAAGCGGTTTTACATATATACCATGCGATGTCTGAATTTGCTGAGATACTGATGTCTCAGCAGGTGCATTTTGAGCTTCTGCTATATAAACTCCGCCGGTTGTTAAAATCCCTGCTATCAATGCTGTTAATAATAATGTTTTCAAATATTTTAATGATTTCATATTAGTTTACCCTCTTCTTAACGGTATTTTAACATGTATTTTATCGTCTGACAATAATCCTGTTATTTATTGATACAATACATTTGAACATTAATATAGGTATAAAAATTAAATCGAAAATTTGATTTTCTAAATTTTTCTAAAGCCTGTTTCGGTTCATTATACTGATACCGCCGTAAAATTGATTCAGCCCGATAAATTTTTTCTCGCCCTCCGGGTTTTTAATTATTCTTGCGGATGAATTTGTGAGTACAATATGATTTTGCACACATTCATATTTACGTTCGCGAAATTCAGTTTCGTATTGCTCACCGGACTGAGTATATTTTTTTGTTACGACAAATAAATTGTAATTCTTGTTTCGTTTTTTTATAACATTACGGGCAAATCTTATAATTAAATCAGTATCAGGCTGTTCCCACCCTGTTTGCGTAAAATCAAGAACAAAATTCTTATTATCAGATGTTTTAACTGAAAGATAAGCCGTTATATTTTTTGAATATTTATCACGATATACATATTTGTATTCAGTAAAATAAGAAAGACCTTTAAAAATAACATCTTTAAATTCTTTTGCATCTTTATTCAGCAGTGTTCTGAAATGCGGAAGTAGTTGTTCGTTATAAATATTCGAAATAATTGGCGCATCAGAATTTCTGAAAACTCTGAAATTTTTCATTTTATTATTAATATTGTCATCATCCTTTTCTTCATTAATCTTCCAAAGCCGTTCATAAGATATCTGGCTGAAACTGCATTTTGATATAAACAACTTTACAAGTTCAGGGAAATAATCATCAATACGCACAATTACGGAAGCTGTACCCAATGCCTTATATTTTGAAACAACATACTGAATCAATTCACCGGCATCCTCATAACAATTTTCTTCAAAAAGCAATTTTTGAATTTCCATTTGCTTGAGCGGACATCCTGTAGGTGCTATTGTTATAAGTCCTTTAATTTCTTTTTTATCTTTCAGCACATAAGATTCCGGTAAAAATTTTAACTTAAGAGGCAGAAGGTGATGCAACGGTAATAACGGATTAAACATAATACGGCTTACATAATCCGTTTTATCAAGAAACGAAACCATCTCAGCTGCATTCTTCTTATCAAAATAATATAATTTTCTAATCTTTGTCATATAAATATCTTAGCATATAATAAATATTCTTGTATTTTGTATTAAATTAGTTCCTGAATAAAACTAAATCACTTCTTTAATTGCCTCCGGCAAATACTTAAGAACATCTGATGCCAAAACCGAATATTCCGTCAAAACCTCAGATGCAATTTCTCCCGCTCTGGAATGAAGATAAACACCCAATTTTGCCGCATCAAAAATATTCATATTTTGAGCAAGCAATCCGGCTATAATTCCTGCAAGAACATCACCCGTTCCGGCTTTTGCAAGTGCGGAATTCCCGTGTTGGTTTACAAAATAATTATTAGCATCACAAATAATTGTTCTGTGACTTTTTAAAACTACGGTACAATTATATTTATTTACCAGCTCTTTTGCGGAACCTTCCATATCATACAGAACATCCTTTAACTCAACTCCGAGTAGCCTTGAAGCCTCTGCCGGGTGAGGAGTTATCACAGCATTTTCAAAAAGTTTAATGTTCATCTCAGATAATATATTTAGCCCGTCTGCATCAATTACAAGGGGAGTGCAAACTTTACCGATAACACTTTCGAATAACTTTTTTGAGCTTTCTGTTACCCCAAGTCCGCAGCCAATCAAACAAACCGTATATTTGCCGAGTTGTTCAAGAGCTTCTTCTCTTTCAAGAAAAACAGCTTCCGGCAAAAGATATGAAACTGACTGCAAAATATTTTTATCAGAAGCAAGGGCTACATAACCGCAACCGGCTTTTAACGCAGAAAGTGAAGAAAGATATGCCGCACCAATATAATTTTTTGAACCTGCGAAATTAAGAACTTTCCCGAAGGTTCCTTTATTAGAATTCTGTTCACGTACAGGCATTTTATATTCAGACATTATGTTTTTCTGACCTCAGTTTATTAACAAATCTGCTTAAACGTTCCATTGCTGTTTTTAAATTTTCTATTGAATACGCATAAGATATTCTTAAATACCCTTCTCCGCTGTCACCAAAAGCACTGCCAGGAACAGCTGCAACTTTTTCTTCTTCAAGAAAACGTGTTGCAAATTCTTCACTTGTCATTCCAAATTCTTTTATGCAAGGAAATACATAAAATGCACCGTAAGGTTCAAAACATTCAAGGTTCATTTCTTTAAACGCATTCATCAAAAACCTTCTGCGTTGGTTATATGCTCCGCGCATTAATCTTACATCATTATCACCGTTTTTTAATGCTTCAATTGCAGCATACTGGCTTGTTGTAGGAGCACACATTATTGCAAACTGATGAATTTTTGTCATTTGTTTGATAATTTCTGCCGGTCCGCAAGCATAACCAAGACGCCATCCGGTCATTGCATAAGCTTTTGAGAATCCATTAATAAGAATTGTGCGTTCTTTCATCCCTTCAATTGATGCAATGGATACATGTTCGCCTTTGTATGTGAGAGCCGAATATATTTCATCAGACATTACACAAATATTTTTATCTATGCATATCTGAGCAATTTTTTCCAAATCACTCCGCTCCATAATCGCACCGGTCGGATTGTTAGGAAACGGCAGAATAAGAACTTTTGTTCTGTCCGTAACTGCGTTTAATAATTCATCTGCAGTTAGTCTGAATTGATTTTCGGCTTTTAGGTTAATAATTACAGGTTTTGCTCCTGCTAATATTGCACAGGGAAAGTACGATACATAAGCCGGCTGAGGTATTATAACTTCATCACCGGGATTAATCATAGCTCTCAATCCTATATCTATAGCTTCTGAACCGCCTACGGTTACAAGAACTTCTTTCATTGCATCATAATTTATACCCTGAGTTCTCTTTTGGTAGTTGCAAATTTCCTGCCTTAATTCTTTAAGCCCCGCATTTGATGTATAAAAAGTTTTACCCCTCTCCAGCGAATAAATTCCTTCATCGCGAATATGCCATGGAGTATCAAAATCAGGTTCTCCTACACCAAGTGATATTGCATCCTTCATCTCAGATACAATATCAAAAAATTTTCTTATTCCTGACGGTTTTATATTTACAACAGATTCATTAAGAGGAAGACTCATGGAGTAATAACCTCTCTTTCATCTTTTACATGTTCATCAATAATTGTTCCGTGGTCTTTGTATTTTTTAAGGATAAAATGCGTTCCGGTACTAATAATACTGTCTAACGTAGAGAGTTTTTCCGAAACAAACATTGCAATATCTTTTAATGATTTTTCTTCCAGTGTTACCAATAAATCAAATCCGCCCGATATAAGATAAACATCTCTTACTTCAGGATAGTTGTATATTCTTGATGCGATTCTGTCAAACCCCTGTCCTCTTTGCGGTGTAACTTTAACTTCAATCAATGCGGTAACTTTTTCAATTGAAGTTTTTTCCCAGTTTACAAGCGTATGATATCCGCAAATAACTTTTTCGTCTTCGAGTTTCTGAAGTTCATTTACAATATCAATTTCTTCTTTTCCAAGTCTTACAGCAAGCTCCTTTATATCTATCCTGCTGTTTTTTTCAATTATTGATAAAAGTTCTTCTCTCATAAATTCCTCTTTTTCGATATATTTACTGAAAACACTTATCTTATAAAGTTTGTTCTGATTTTTTCATCAGGTACGGGTTTTAATATCCCCATCTTTTTGCCGGATTCAATACATTTTAACATCCATGCCATATTTCTTCCCAGAAGGCGCATAGTTTGCATACCTTCTTCATCCTGTCTGGCTTCCTCCATAGCATTCCCGTGAATATTATTCCAGTATTGAGAAGTAACTATCGGCATATTATTTATTGAAAAATATTTATTCATTACATCAAAAGTAGCCGTTGTACCGGAACGTCTGGCTGATACAACTGCAGCAGCCGGTTTGTATGCAAATGCTGAAGCACCTGCATAAAATGCTCTGTCCAAAAATGATAAAATCCTTCCGGTAGGATGAGCATAATACACCGGTGTTCCGAATATAAATCCGTCACAAGAACGAGCTTTTTCCACAAAAATATTTACATCATCATTATAAACGCACTTACCCAGTCTTTTACATGCCTGACACGCAGAACAATCTCTCAGCTCAGGATTGCCTAACTGATATATTTCAGTTTCAATTTTTTCTTTATTTAAAACTAATGAAATTTCTTCAAGTGCCGTAAAAGTACATCCTGCCCTGTGTGAGCTTCCGTTCAAAAGTAATACTTTCATTAATATCCCTATCTTTTAGTTATTGTACAATATATTGCCGATGGGGAGACTCGAACTCCCGACCCACGCATTACGAATGCGTTGCTCTACCAACTGAGCCACATCGGCACATATCTACAATAACATAAAATCTTAAATTTATAAATATGTCATTAACCGCTGATAAGGCTCAGTGCATCTGTGTCGTTATAAGCCTGAAGTGAGGGTTTAATTTGTATTGCGGTTGAATAGTCTTTTTTGAAACCGTCATTATCGCCAAGTTCTTTCTTTATTGCAGCTCTGTAATAATAAGCATCAGCATATTTTGAATTATTCGCTATTGCTTTATCCAAATCGCTTACAGCTCCCTGTAAATCATGCAAAATACACTTTTGGAGTCCTCTTATATAATAACTTTCAGCAAGTTTTACATTTGTTGTGGCATTTTTTACAACCTGATTTGTTCTTATATCCGGAACCTCAGCCGTGGCAACTTTTCCTACACCGGCACTCAACACAGGTGTCGAACTCGCTGTCTTGGCAACAGGTGTCTGATTTTTTGGTTTTGCAGCAACCGGCTGCTTATTCTCAGGTTTTGCCGGAGCGGTTTTTTCTGTAATCTTTTGCTCTTTTGCAGGAGTTGCTATAGATATTAAATCATTGCTCTCTTTTACTGCCGGAACATTAATGTTTCTGTCCGCACGGGGAATAAAACTATCTCTCGGCACATAACTTCTTACTGCAGGTATAGCCGCTATATAACGTTCATTTGAAAGCAGCGGTTTAACGTTTTTAATAAATGTTTGGTTTTCTGCAAGTGCTACTGCCTGATTCAAATCAATTGCAGCACCCTCGTTATCAAAATATAGTTTTTTTAATCTTCCTCTGTTTGCATAAGCAATACTGTCGCTCGGATTCAATGCTATTGCCTGAGAGTAATCACTCAACGCACCTACGTTAAAATCCATTCTCTTTTTAACAACACCACGATTGTTGTATGCTTCAGAGTCCTTTGGATTTAATTCTATTGCTTTGTCATAATCAGCCAAAGCACCGTCATTATCATCAAGCATATATCTTAAATTGCCTCTGTTATAGTAAACATCTGAGTAATTCGGATTTATCGACAATGCTTTATCATAATCTGCAAAAGCACCGTTTATATCACCTGTTGCAACCTTTAAAACACCTCTGTTGTTATAACCGAAGGCAAAATTCGGATTTATGCTGATTGCCGCATTGTAATCCTGCATTGCACCTTCATAATCTCTTGCAAAATGTTTTACAAAACCACGGTTTAAATATATTTGCGGATTATTCGGGCTTAATTTTAATGCTTCATTTAAGCAGGTTATAGCACCATTAATATCCTGCTCCATAAATTTATCTGATGCCATATTCGAATAAGAAAGTGCATCCATTGCAGAAACTGTCTGCATACTTATACCCAATATTAATGCCATTACAGCAATTGCTATTTTATATTTCATAACGATACGTACTCCATAACCAAGCGAGATAATTACATACTACACCATCAATAAATAAACTCAAGTGGTATGAGTAAATATATTTGGTTTGTTGCTCATTTATGTATCATACTAATTTATGTCTGTTGATGATTATTTTTTAATTTTTCTCTGATAATCATTCCGGCACCGACCACAGTTCCTGCTGCAAACAAAACAATCGATAATCCGGGAATCGGTGATATTAAACCTACAACACCGCCGATAACAGGAAGGTTATATGGTGTAATTTCTTTCAATATTTTTTTTATTCTCATTGCACGTTTGTAAGAGGAAACCTTGTCTTCATTTCCGTAAATTACAGAAGCACGTCTTGCAATTTCGTCTCCCTGCTTTTGTACTTCATTAATATGCGTGTACGTGTTTTTTACATTGCGGCAAATGTATTTTCCCTTTGCAGCCATAGTAGGTAAAATCTTCATAACAATCATATGTTAACACAAAGAATGTTTATGATAACATGTTTTTATAAATGTAAATAAAGAAAAGAGGAATATAATGACAACAACAGAACACGCAAAACCGATAAATTCGGCAAAAGAGCAAATAAGACAAACAAGAATACAAAAACTTGCAGAACTTGCAGACAAAGGAATTAATCCATATCCTTACGTATTTGAGAAGGATGCTAATGCAGCTGACTTGCAGGAAAAGTATAAAGATTTACCGGCAGGAGAAGAAACTGAGGATAAATATTCCGTTGCAGGCCGTGTAATGGCAATCAGAAATACCGGTATGTTTATTGACCTTATGGACACAACAGGTAAAATCCAAATTTTTTCACACAAAGAAAATATGGATCCTGAGATGGTTAAAACTCTTAAGCTTGTTGATATTGGTGACATTTTAGGTTTTACCGGAACAATAAGAAGAACTCCAAGAGGTGAATTATCAATAAAAGCAACAACATTTAAAATGCTTTCAAAATCACTTCTTCCGCTTCCTAACAAACAAATCAGCGAAGAAAAACTTGAACAGCTTAAAATTTATCACAACATGTCAGATACAGAAACCAAGTATCGTCAAAGATATCTTGACTTAATTGTTAACGAATCTACCAGAGATACTTTAAGAAAAAGAAGTTTAATTATACAAAAAGTCCGTGAATATTTATACAATCAGGGATTTATAGAAGTTGAAACTCCTATGCTTCATACTCAGGCATCCGGTGCCAATGCAAGACCGTTTACAACTCACCACAATGCACTTGATATGGATTTAACTCTGAGAATCGCTCCTGAGCTTCACCTGAAAAGACTTATGGTAGGCGGACTAAATGACAAAATATTTGAACTTTCAAGATGTTTCCGTAACGAAGGTATTGATACACGTCACAACCCTGAATTTACTATGATTGAGCTTTATCAGTCATTTGTTGATTATAACGAAATGATGGCTTTAACGGAAAACCTTGTTGCTTATGTTGCACAGGAAGTTTTGGGAACAACCAAAATTCAGTACGGAGAAAACGAAATCGACTTAACTCCTCCGTGGGATAGAAAAACCATGATAGGCGGAATTAAAGAAAAAACAGGTGTTGATTTTGGCGAATTTTTTACCGCAAAAGAAGCATTTGATAAAGCCAGAGAACTCCACGTTGAAGTTGATGAAGGAATGAACTGGGGACAAATAGTTGAAGCTGTCTTTGAAGAAAAAGTCGAACCTTCTTTGATACAGCCGGTTCATATTATTGATTATCCTAGAGAAATCTCACCGCTTGCAAAAGTACACAGAGATAATGACAGACTGACTGAAAGATTTGAAACCCGTGTTAACGGATGGGAAATTGCAAACGCATTTTCTGAATTAACCGATCCTATTGACCAAAGACACCGTTTTGAAGCTCAGGCTTTGGCAAAAGCTAACGGAGACGAAGAAGCAATGTCTATTGATGAAGACTATATCAATGCTCTTGAATATGGTCTTGCTCCGACAGGCGGTATGGGAATGGGAATTGACCGTTTGGTAATGCTGCTTACAAATTCACCGACAATCCGTGACGTAATTGCGTTCCCGACATTAAAGAAGGTTGAACAATAAGAATTAAAAAATGCTGGTTGGTGTATTTTCACCTTACCCTCCCTGTACCGGGTACTGCTGTCCATGGTAATTTATCAGCCCCCACCTCAATCCTCCCCCATGGGGGAGAAAGCAGTTCTTGCAAAACAATCGTTAAGCATGGTCGTGTATAATTGCCCGACTAATCATTTATATACTACCCTTTAATGTTTTTAACGAAATTCAAATCAAAAAACAACCTCCCGCCTTTTGAGGGCGAGAGGTTGCAGACTTTAACCATTCGATTAACTGAGTACCCCTTTGAGCAATAATTTATCGAATTTGTATGCAATAAGTTTCATTAAATCTCCTATAGAGATACGGCTCCTGTCGCCATCACGAGTACCACCATCAACCTGAAGACCTCTTGGAATGTCACGGGTTTCTTCGGTACATGCATATATTGCATCTTTTTGTGCCTGATACAATAATCTGTCAATTACGTCTTCCGGTACACCACTGAATTTTGCTTTAAGTTTTTGACGAAGTTTTTCTATTTCTGCCTGATATTTCATGTCAGAATTATCATCACTCAGGTGTACATTGCCATCGCCGTAGTTAAGATTAATATTGGTATTTCCATAGTTTAATATCTCATTATTTTCTTCAACAACACTCATTGCACTGCCTGCTTCAATAACAGACCGAGCTACCGAATCTTTTGAGCTGGATGATTTCGATACAATTGTATTAAGATTTGCAACAACAACTTCAAGTACATCTTGTAATTCATATCGTTGGTTATTATCAAAGCTGTTGTATGCACTAATCCAAGCTGTCTGATACATCTTTTTGAAATCAGCATCGCTTAAATCAGTTGACTTAATGCCTTTATCTCTTAATGCTTTCAACATCTTGGCAAACAAATCATTGTATGCTTTTTCTGTTTTCCAGTCAGCGAATTGAATATTGCCGTTGCTGTCAACTTCCATTTCCAGCCAGTGAGTATCCATGTCATTCCTATCAAGGTATAAATGTATATCGCCTTCGTCGAAATTTCTATCCAGTACATCAGCAATTGTACCGGCTGTATCTTCTGAGATGATAGGATCAGTTGTCGGAGTACCGTTGCTTCCTGCATGCTGCTCTGTTTCCGGATTTCCGTCTAATAAACCATTAACATTTGATACTGCAGAAATATACATATCTCTCTGGAAGTAGACTAAAGCAAGATTCATAATTACATTAGCACGTGCTTCCGTAACCTTACTACCACTTCTTCCTGTCAATTTGGTGAAATCGAGATCTGCAGTAACTACATCAAAATTACCTGACGATAAATCATCTATTGCATGGAATACACTATCCTGAATCATTTGTTTCAGTATATTTTCAGGTACATCCGGATATTCTATTTTCAGTTTATCCGTCAGAGAATTTATTGCTTTCTGGAGGTTGACATCAGATTCATCATCTTCTACATGGACAGAACCGTCTTTATATCTGATTGGACCACCACTAATCTTTACCGGTCCGCCGTCGTTATTATCGTCTGTACTTTGACTTGCTACACCGTATATAGCTGCAGTATTTGCATATACATCATACATTTCCGGATGTTCTTGTAAATTCTTAAGAATGCTCTTGAAATTATTGTATACTTTTGTCAGGAAGTCACTAATATCTTCTTCTTCTTGACCTGTCGAAGATTGATAAGTCATTTCCCATGCTGCGGAATAAAGTTTAGCTAATTCTTCCTCACTGAAACTGCCTTCACCTATATCATGTTTTATATGATTAAACAAGTCATCATACATTTTTTGTACATAGCTATCAGTGAATTGCCTATTTCCGTTACTGTCATTTTTGTATTTTGTATATACTGTTCTGGAATCTGTTTCGTCGAGGTGTTCACTTTCTAAATCTCTAATAGTAGCTTCTATTCTTTCACTTCTATGGACATTTTGATCTGATTCATTAAGTGCATCGAGTGCTGATTTTGCTTTGTCATTTACGGAATTATCTTGCTGTTGCTTATGTTCATCAGATTCTTTCACTTCATCATCTTCTTTTACAGCGGCTCTAGCTTTAAGTTTGACAACCATGCCGTCGATTGACTTAAATGCTTCCTGCATAATTTCTTTATCGCTGAATGTAGCATTAAGCTCATTTTCCTGTTCTTTTTGATCAATGTATGCATTTACATCTTTGAATATCTGATTCATATCAATTTCTTCATCAGTCTCTATACCATTAGCCTTAAGAAGTTCAGCATAGTATGCCTTCAGTTCGGCTTCTGTTTCATCATTTTTTATTAATTTATATGCATGGTTATGAGCATAACCCGGGTTATCGTATGATACCTGTTCATCAGAATATTCATCTGCAGTGTTATTTGGTGCTGCATTGGTACCTGAAATTTCATTATATGCCTCATTAAGAACATCAAATTCTGAGAATGCCGCATTTTCACCGCTGAATTTTTCATGTAATGCTGTTTTAATTTTGTCTAAATCTAAATTTTCATCTCCTGACAATGTTTTAAGAATATCAGCATAACTATCCACAATAGAATCAATTGCAGCATTGGCATCTTCTTGATTTTCATAGGCTTTAACTACTTCCGGACCGTAGTGGAGGTTAAGCTGCATTTCTTCTTTTTCGGCACGTTGTTCTTCTGTTAAGAAGTAATCTGAAGTAAATGCCAAAAGTGAGTCAACTGTTTGAGAGTCCATTGAGGTATCAAATGCTTTATCACCTTTTGCCAATTCATTCTTAACACGGGTAGTAAGCAGTCTGCCAAGTTCTTTAATTGTAGTATTTTCTGCAAGTAATGTATCAGGATACATTTCAGGGTTGGTAAACTGATATCTTGCCTGAATTGCTTCCATAACAGTTTCTGTCATAAAGAAGTCTAAATATCTGTTTACATCCTCTTGATTATATGTCAAACCGTTAGCTTCCATTTCATTTTTAACATAATCAAGAAGCTGCGCTCTGAGAGAATCCAGTTCCTTATATAATTTTGCTGCAGAAGTATTTTCTGAGACTTCTAATTCATAATTTTCATTTAATACCCAACAATTTAATGCAGATTCTATATCAGTCAAATCCCAGTCTTTAAATCCTTCAATTCCTGAATCGACTAATAAATCATTTACCTTAGAACCTATGCTTGGCATAACACTATAATCAATTCCGTCACCTTCAATAATATCAGGATCAGTATCATAACCTATTTTCTGTAAATCGTGTTTTATAGCACGTTCTTCGGGTGATAACAAATAATCTTCTGTATTTAATAAACTATGGTCAATATCTTCCGCTGCCATCAAATTTGATTTAATAGCATTTTTGATTGCATCTTCAACTTTTGAAACTAAAGTTTCAATAGTATCATTTTCGCCGGCATTTTGTACAACCTGAGTAATTATTGAATCTATAAATGTATCAATATGTCTTCCTGAATATGAATCGATTATTGTTTGGGCATCACCAATTCCGTCATTATCTATATCGGCATCATTTTCCAACATCATTTGTTTAAAATAATCGATGAAATGATTCTGCATCTCTAATGTGCTCAATGCATCATAATTAGCTCTGACTTCAGGAGCAAGGTCACTTCCTACCGGTGGTGCCGGCGGAGTTGATTCAACTCCCTTTGAACCGTTTAATAATATCTGTTCTTCTTCCTGAGTTAATTGTACTTCATAGAATGTGGCTGTTTTGTCGTCAAATCTGTAATAATCCCAGCCGGACATAAATACACCGTCTAACGGAGTCTGTTCATAGCCCTGAATACTTGCCTGGACTAACGCATTTTTAACAATATTTCCGTTACCGTCAACACCGCTTGGGTTTATAGAATTAACCCCTTCAATTTCTTCCATTGTTTTTGTTGCTTCATTCCAAACGTAATGTTTCAACTCTTTATTATTAACGCCAGGTGTGTTTGGATTTTCATGATATACGCCTGCAATATATGCGGGTACTAAATTCATCGCAGCTGCAGCCTCTTCTGCAGTCTGATAACCTGTACCGTCAGAAGGGGCATCTTCTGCCTGAGATTGTCCAGGATAATACAATTTATTTTCAGTATCTAGAAAATAAGCATTTTTAAAGTATTCAGGATCTTTATCCGGATTCCAGTAATAAGTGCCATTTTCATCTTTAAGAACATAATTATCTCTGACCGAACGTTCCGGTTCTATATAAATATGAGCATTACCACTGCTTGTTAGCATAATAAAAGCACCATCTTCATATACTCTTTTCAAATCTTCCTGACTGTCAGTTATTTTAGCACCATAACCGATTACCTGACCGTTAATAACAACTTCACCGTATCCCTTGTCAGTTTGCGACACACCATATTGCCAAGGCATAGCACCAGTTTCATCATTTGGACTTACGTTTACCTGATCTGTTACCGGCGGTGTTGGTGACGAAGGTTCAGATGGAGCAGGTTCGTCAACAGAAGGTGGTTGTTCATTAACCAAATCTGAAACTAAAAATTTATAAGTTATATTATTATATTTAAAGCATACATAATCATCTTCTACTGAATAATTTAGGTTTAAGCGATTGAGCACTGAAGTAATTTCAACAAAAGTACACCCTTTACGAGAATAACTTTCCATAAACGTTTGTAATTCTTCAGGTAAAGAAGATTGCTCCGGTTCGGTCGGTGTGTTTGCAGCACCATTTACAACTTGTTCCTCTTCTACTTTCGGATCGTCTTCGGGCTTATTTACCGGATTCATGGATTGAAATCTTGGAAGACGTATCGAATTAAAGTGTGGGCTAATCATACTAAAGTACTCCTTTCGAATTATAAAAATCTATTCTTAATATCTTGAGTTATTATATATATATTCATGTTTTATATCGGCACAATTAAAAAAAACTTTAATAAAAATTTTATAATTGTTACAAATAAACTTGTCATATAACGCTCAAAGATAATCACAATAGGCATTTGAGCCAATTGTAACAATTTTCTCAAAATCTTTACAAATAAATTTACACCAAAATAAATATTTTCAAAAATCAGCGATATAAAACTAAATTAAACTATGCAAAGATACTGAAGCTTTTTGCATCTTCCTGCTGCTGCTTTTTAACCTGTTCTAACATAGCCTTTGCCATTAGGTACTGAAGGTTATTAGTTAATGCCTGAATCTCAAACTCAGTATCCATTGCCGCAAGAGAACCAAAGCTTATATTATTAGCCGGCATTGACGATATTAAACCCAAACGGCTGTTATTTGCACTTATCATGTTATAAGCGGCATTATTTTTCATCATTGTATATTGAGCTGCTGCAATAGCTTGTATTACTGACATATTTTCTCCTAACCTTCATTATTATTTTAACATTATTTTGTACACTTGTCTATCCTTTTGGGGTAAATGTATTGTACTGATTAAATAGGACACCGGATTAATGCAATTTACAAAGATTACTTAAACTGCACAAAAAACCCCCTTGGCGGGAGTCGAACCCACGGCCTCAGGCTTCGGAAACCTGCGCTCTATCCGTCTGAGCTACAAGGAGATTTTATTATTAACTGTTTTTATTTGCCAAAACGGCGATTTCTACGTTTATATTCTAACACACAATCCGCTAATTTTTCTTTGTTAAACTCAGGCCAAAATTCCGGAATCACTATAAATTCAGAATATGCTATCTGCCATAAAAGATAATTTGAGATACGCATCTCACCGCCGGTTCTGATTAACAAATCAGGATCCGGTATATCTGATGTATAAAGGTGCTTAGATATTGTTTCTTCCGTAACTTCATTTATACCTTCATTTATTATACTTTTTACCGCATGAACTATCTCATCTCTTGAACCGTAATTGAATGCAATTTGAAGATTTACACCTGTATTATTTTTTGTCGTTTCTACTGCATTTTTTAATATTTCCTGCAGCTTGTCGCTTAATTTTGTTGTATCACCGATAAAAGAGATTACAACGTTATTTTCATTCATTTCCTGCAATTCGTTTTTAAGAGTCTGTGCAAGTAAATCCATTAAAAAGTTAACTTCTTCCGGCTTTCTGTTCCAGTTTTCCGTAGAAAAAGCATAAACCGTCAAATACTTGATTCCGAAATCATCAAAAGCCCTCATAGTCGCTTTTAGAGCATCAACACCTTTTTTATGTCCGACAGCCGAAGGAAGATTTCTTTCCTTTGCCCAGCGGCGATTTCCGTCCATTATTATAGCTATATGCTTAAGGTCGCATTCTTCAACAATCTTTTTTATATCTTCCATTTTAAATCCTTAATTTTGCATTTTCTCTGTTTGCTGCAATATTTTCCAAAAGTTTAAATACTTCAAACACAGGTTTTTCCAATTCTTTTACGTCAACTTCTTCATCAAGTTCAAGAGTAACTACAGGAATATTTCTTTCTATACCTGCCCATGTTCCAAAACTTCCTGGTGTCGGATAACCGATTGATTCTTCTACCGGATAACCGATAATCTCTGATATTTTTTCGGAAATTTCTTTTGCATCTCCGTCATAATTCACAACTTTATATGGAGCATGCAATGTAAGAATCAGTTGTGGCTTATTATTTTCTATAATATCAATAATAAATCTTATTTCCTGTTCGCTTGCAGGTTCAGTACCGCCAAAAAACAAATTATCCTGTTTTGATGACAATTCCCAGTTCTTCGTTGGAAAATTCCTGTTTAAATCCACACCGTTTGAATTTGTCCTGATATTATGCTCAAAACCATACTTATTAAGACAGGGAATAAACAAAATATTTGTATCTTCATTTATTTTTATATATTCATCAATAAGATATTTTCCCTGTGGTTCATCACCATGGAAGCAGCCTATTACAATGACAGAAGAAGTTATATTACCGTATATTATTATATTGTCTGTCAAATGTTTTACCCCTTTATATTTACAGATACTTTACGGTTTAATAACTGCCAAGACACTGTCATCCGTAAAATATTTATTTGCACAAGCCTGCAAATCGGCAGATGTAATCTTTTTTACCATGTCTATTACTGTTTCTTTGTAATTAAAAGGCTTACCCATTACCGAATAATAAGACATAATATTTGCCTGCTGAGAATTTGTTTCTGATAAAAACTGCTGTTTTCCTATAAGATTATTCTTTGCATTATGCAACTCTTCTTCACTTACGGGAATTGTTTTTATTTTTTCAATCTCTTCCTTAAATCCGTCAATTGAAGTTTGGATATTGCCCGGCTCGGTTCCGATATAAATACTGAAAACTGCTGATTTTTTGTGCGTTTCATAAGAGGTTCTTACTGTATATGCAAGTCCCTTCTTTTCTCTAAGTTCGAGGAATAATCTGGAACTCAAACCGCTCGCACCCAATATTATATTAAGGAGCATCAATTCAGCATATTCCTTATCACCTAATGTAGCAACCTGCCAACCCTGTATTATTTGTGCCTGATTCGCATCATCTTTAATTAATTCGGCATAATCATGTTTAACTTTTGCCGGAACTTTAACTTCAGAATCACCGTCCTTTGATTCAGGAATTATACCCAGATATTTTTCAAGAAGCCCGCCTTCATCAACGTCACCCACCAGAGCAATTGTTTTTAAGCCTGTATCAAGAATGGTTTTATATGAATTGATAACATCCTCTTTTGTAACTTTATCAACTTCTTCTAATATTTTGGTATAACAATGACCGTAATAATGTCCCTTATAAACGGTTTTTGTAAACAAATCCGATACTTTAACTTTTGCAGAATCAAGTTCGGCAAACAATTCGCCTTTAAGTTTTACACGTTCCTTTTCAAACTCTTCAAATGTCGAATTAAGTAATATATCGGACATTATCTTTAATGCAAGTTCAAAATCCTCATTCAGACATACAAATCTGAATCTTAAATAATCGGATTTCATTTCCGTACACAACTCTATTGCATTCTCATCAAGAATATTTGCCAATTCTTCAGATGAATATTTTGTTGTTCCTTTCATCAACAAACGATTCATCAGAGAATATTCACCGGCATATTTTTCTTCTTTATTAATAGATATATTCAGAGTAAGTGCAACACGCGGTGTATCAAGGTTTTGTTTTATACAAGTTTTAATTCCGTTTTTTAAAATAAATTCTCTCATAGTTTATTAATACCACAAACAATATTCTTAGTGAAGTTTGTAAACTATATGTATTAATATATTTTTGCTACAATAGAAACTGGCATAGAGAAACAGGAGATAAAAATGAGTGTTAATCAATCATTAAAACCAATTACAACAGAAATAATTAATAATCAGATACATATAGGCGGATGCAGCCTCACCGAATTGGCAAAAAAATACGGCACTCCTCTTTATGTTATTGACGAGCATACTTTGAGAAGTATTTGTAATGATTACAAAAATGCATTTAAAGATTATAAAAATATAAAAATGATGTATGCATCTAAAGCTCTTTGTACATCTGCTGTCGTCAGAATACTTGACGAAGAAGGCTTTGGTTTTGATGCAGTATCTGCAGGAGAACTCTATACAATATACAAGAGCGGTGTTGACATGACAAAAGTTCTGTTTAACGGGAATAATAAATCCGCAAGAGAGATTGAACTGGCACTAAACTACGGAGTAGGAAGATTTTCTGTTGATAATTTTTATGAAGCTGAATTGCTTAACAAAATTGCAGCTGAAAAAAATATTTCGGCAGATATTCTTTTAAGAATAACTCCCGGAATTGAATGCCACACTCACGACTACATTCAAACAGGACAAACAGACTCTAAGTTTGGTTTTGATTTAACACAGCTGAATGAAATTGTTTCGTTAATAATAAACAAGTACGATAACTTAAACTTAAAAGGTTTACATGCACATATCGGCTCGCAAATATTTGAACTGCAATCGTTTTATGATGAAGTTGCGATTCTTGTAAAAGAAATTTCTGAAATCAATAAAACTTTCGGACTTAAGCTGGACGAAATGAACATAGGCGGAGGATTGGGAGTAAAATATACAAACAGTGACAATCCGCCAAACACAATTGATTTAGCTAAAGCCGTAACAGATGCTATGCATAAATATTCGGTAGAAATACCTACAATATACTTAGAGCCGGGAAGAAGCATCATCTCAACTGCGGGAGTTACTCTTTATACCGCAGGAAGCAGTAAACAAGTTCCTGACGGGAAAAAATATATTGCAGTTGACGGCGGTATGGCAGACAATCCAAGACCAAGCATGTATCAGGCAAAATATTATGCTGAAAAAGCTAAAAATCCTGATTCCGATAAAAAAGAAACCGTTACAATTGCCGGAAGATATTGCGAAAGCGGAGATATTTTAATTGAAGATATTGAACTTCCTGTCATTAAAGAGGGTGATATTATCTGTGTTTATAATACCGGAGCATACAATTACTCAATGGCATCAAATTATAATCGTGTAGAAAAATCCGCCATGGTACTTGTAAATAATTCACAATCTGATATTATAATAAATAGAGAAACGTTAGATGATTTAATCTCTCACGACAGCATCCCTGACAGGTTGAGAAAGCAATGATAAACGAGATTTTAGCTAGGATTCATTACACCTTTGGTTCGCTTAACTGGTCTTTGACGTGGATTAACGTCATTGAAATTTTTATAATTGTTTCAACTCTGTATATTTTTTACCGTAATTTTATTCAGAATACCCAATCGGAAAAATTAGTTAAAGGGTTGTTGTTTTTGGTTTTTGCCTGGATTTTCAGCGAAGTTTTAATTCTTATTAACCTCAAAATTTTGGGTTTTTTCCTTAAATCACTTGTAGCACTTATTGCTTTGAGTTTAATTGTAATATTTCAACCGGAATTAAGACGTTTTCTCGGATACCTCGGACAACCCGGATTTATAAGAAAAACCCTTTTTTCCTCAGATTTTAATGATACAAATACACAAAGTGTTGACGTTGTAAAAGAAACAATTGAAGCAGTTAAGTATCTTACCAAAACAAAAACCGGAGCACTGATTGTATTTCAGAAAAATTTTGGTTCAAAAATATATTCTGATGTAGGAACAAAACTTGATGCTATAGTTTCAGCAGAACTTATTTTAACAATCTTTCATCCAAATACACCGCTTCATGACGGAGCTATGATTATAAGCGGCAATAAAATTAATTCTGCCGGTGTACTTTTGCCTTTAACTGAAGATCCTAAACTGAGTTGGAAATACGGTACACGTCACAGAGCTGCAATCGGAATGTCAGAAGTATCTGATGCGGCTTGTCTTGTTGTTTCCGAAGAAACCGGTGACGTTTCAATATGTATGGATGGTTTGCTAAAAAAATATGATGATTTAAAAACTTTAAAAACAGATTTAGAATCAATACTTGGCATTAAGCAAAACGAAGAGAATCAAACTAAACATAAAAATTTATTTGATATTTTAAGAGGAAAGGTATAAAATCCTGTCACTTATAATCAAATAAAAAATAATATCCCAAAACAAAGAAAAGAGAATAATATATGTTTTTCCTTAAAAAGAAAAAAGTCGAACCTATAAAAAAAACAAAGGCTGAAATTGCAAAAGAATACACAATTCGTGCATTTTTTATTACAATAGGTGCATTTATAACGGCTGCAGCACTGGAAACATTCTTATTACCTAACAATATCATTGACGGTGGTGTAATTGGTATTTCAATGATGGTGCATTACATTACAAAATGGAATTTAGGTCTTTTAATCGTCTGCATTAACCTGCCGTTTATGTTTCTTGCACTGAAAAAACTCGGGTACAAATTTGTTATCAATACCCTGTTTGCCAATATTATGCTTGCAATTGCAACAAATATTTTTCACGGTTTTCATGTAACCGAAGATTTAATTTTGTCAGCTATATTCGGCGGTATAATTCTTGGATTTGGTGTCGGGTTGATATTAAGGAATAACGCTTCACTTGACGGTACTGAAATGTTATCTATAACCATTTCAAAAAAACTTCGGTTTATATCAGTCGGAGAGCTTTTAATGATAATTAATCTGTTCATATACACAGGAGCAGGCTTTCTGCTTGGATGGGACAGAGCTTTGTATTCAATTTTAACATACTATATTGCCTCTAAAGTTATTGATGCAGTTATGGAAGGATTGGATAAATCAAAATCGGTAAGAATTGTGTCGGAAAACCACAGAGAAATCGGCGAAGCAATTATGAAAGAACTTGATACAAGTGTCACTTATATAAAAACAATGGGCGGATATTCAAGACAGGAAAAAATCTTAACATATTGTGTCGTAAATAAATTCGAAATACCTAAATTAAAAGATTTGGTTCATTCCCTCGATCCGAAAGCCTTTATTGTTACAGAGGCCGTACATGAAGTTGAAGGTGTCAGGGTAAAACGCAAAGGACATTAAACTCTGTTTTACTAAAATGTTAATTTTTTGGTATAATTATTATAATAACTTAATTAACATTTTGAGGAGAGAAGTATGCGTCAAAAACCTTCCGAACAAGATAAGATTACCCGCCGTAATAATTTTAATGCGGTAGAAGAAAACTTCACTAAAGAACAGGCAGCACTGGAAGCATCCAGATGTTTGAACTGTAAAAATCCGAGATGTGTACAGGGGTGTCCCGTTAATATTAAAATTCCTGATTTTATAAAAGCTGTAAAAGAAGATAATCTTGAGCTAGCCGGTGAAATTATCAGACAAACAAGCATGCTTCCTTCTGTCTGCGGCAGAGTATGCCCACAGGAAAGACAGTGTGAAGGACAATGTATCCTCGGTATAAAAAGTGAAGCTGTAGCAATCGGTGCTTTGGAAAGATATGTAGGCGATAACACAACACCTAAAAAAGAAAGCATAACACCGACAGGAAAAAAAGTAGCAATTATCGGTTCGGGTTGTGCCGGAATTACGGCTGCATCAGACCTTAGAAAAGCCGGTCATGATGTAACAATATTTGAAGCTCTCCATAAATTCGGAGGTGTCCTCAGATACGGTATTCCGCCATTCAGACTTCCACGTACGGTTCTGGACAGAGAAATAAATTCATTAAAAGATATGGGAGTTAAATTTGAAAAAAATGTTATTGTCGGAAAATCCATAACTCTAAAACAACTTAAAGATGACGGATTTGATGCAATATTTATCTGTTCCGGAGCAGGACTGCCAAAGATGATGCATATTCCCGGAGAAAACCTGAACGGAGTATTCTCTGCAAATGAATTTCTTACAAGAGTTAATCTTATGCAGGCAAATGAAGAAAGCACAGCCACACCGCTTAAAGTAGGTAATACCGTTGCGGTAATCGGCGGTGGAAATGTCGCTATGGATGCTGCAAGAACGGCTGTTCGTGTCGGATTCAAGACAGTTTATATTGTTTACAGAAGAACAGAAACCGAATTACCTGCAAGACTTGAAGAAATAAGACATGCAAAAGAAGAAGGTGTTCAATTTATGTTTCTCAGAGCACCAAAACAGATTTACAGCAAAGATGGTGCAGTTAACGGTATGCAATTTGAAATAATGCAGCTTGGTGCCCCCGATCAATCAGGCAGACGTTCGCCGGTCGGAACAGGAGAGTTTGTAGATTTGGATGTAGATACAGTAATTGTTGCACTTGGTACAGGACCTAATCCTATTATCCAAAAATCAGCAGAAACAGATAAAATTAATTTTGAAACTGACCGCAAAGGATACTTTACAGTAAATCCGGAAACAAGAGAAACCTCAGTACCGGGAATTTTTGCAGGCGGTGATGTTGCTCCTGTCGGAGAATCAAATGCAATAAATGCTATGGGCGCCGGCAAAAAGGCAGCAAAGGCCATTGACGAATATCTTTCGGGCTTAAATTAAACCTAACCTGAATTTTTTAACCTATAAAAGAAAAAGTAAATTCTAATTTCTGGTTTTATCTATAAGTTTGTCTTTATTTCCCCATTTAAAAGATGAGCGGATTTCCGAACCTGTTTTTTCTATTAAATGCTCTCCTGACTGCTCTCTTAATTTACTGAATTTCTTTCCTCCGGAGGTCATTTCATCCATAAATTCTTTTGCATAACTGCCATTCTGAATTTGATTTAAGACTTCTTTCATGCGATCTTTTACTGATGAATCTATAACTTTACAACCTCGGGTATAATCACCGTATTCAGCATTATTTGAAACAGAATAGTGCATGTCTTCTATTCCGCCCTCATATATTAAATCTACAATCAGCTTCAGTTCATGGCAAACTTCAAAATATGCCATGTAAGGAGAGTATCCGCCTTCTACAAGGGTTTCAAAAGCCGTTTTAATTAAATAATCAACCCCGCCGCAAAGAACTGTTTGTTCTCCAAACAAATCAGTTTCCGTTTCTTCTCTGAATGATGTTTCTATTATTCCTGTTCTGCCGGAACCGATAGCTGCAGCATAAGAAAGAGCAACAGCACGGGAATCACCGTTTACATCATGCTCGACCGCAATTAAAGAAGGCACACCCTGACCTTTTAAATATTCACTTCTTACCGTATGTCCCGGAGCTTTTGGTGCAACCATAATAACATTTACATTGTCAGGTGCTTTTATATATGAATAATGAATATTAAATCCGTGAGAAAACATCAAATACTGTCCTGCTCTTAAATTAGGTTCTATTTGTTCTTTATAAACTTTTGCCTGCACCTCATCAGGAATTAATATCTGAACAATATCGGCATACCGTACCGCATCTTCTATAGACATTGTTTTTAAGCCGTAATCTTTAGCTTTTGTATCTGATACTCCGCCCTGTCTTAAGCCAAATACTACATCACATCCGGAATCAACCAGATTCAGCCCCTGACCGTATCCCTGAGAACCAAAACCTATTACAGCAATTTTTTTTGATTTAATAAGGTCTGTGTCTATATCTTTATCCATAAATATTTTTAATTTATCCATTTTTGCCCCCTGCATGTATTATAAAAATCAAACATCTTACAATAATTATACTCTTTAGTAAAAACTAATTTTGTAAACTTTTGTAAATTTATGTGTATATATTTTGTTATGAATTTATAAATATGTGGAATATACACCATGTTGAATGATATAATTAGTAAGGGAATACTATGGTATCGTTAAAAATGAAGGCACATAACAGAATAAACTCTTATACTTTAATAGACAGTATTAAAGAAATTTGTTCTGCTTGCCGTTCAGATTTAATAAAATTCAATTGCGAGAAATATATAACAAGAGATAATACAGCTGCTAATTATTTTTATCAAATTTCTTTTGTGCCTTTGAAATTTGAACAAACTTTGCGGCTGTATAACTTATTCGGAACTGATTACATTTCCTTAATTATGGAGTTTCTTCCGTATTACAGGAGGAAAAGGAGGTGTAATTGGTAAGCATTAATACAAACCTACAATCACTACTTGTACAGCAGAATTTGGCGAAATCCACAAATGCTCTTAATACAGCAATAGAGCGAATGACTACCGGATATAAGCTTAATCATGCTTCTGACAATGCTGCGGGCTACTCTATTGCAGAAAATATGGTATCCCAGTTATCCAGCTATGACGTAGCCAGTGACAACATCTCTGCCGGAATGGACATGGTATCGACAGCACAGGAGTCAATAGCATTGATGCAATCTCATGCCGAAAGAATCCATAACCTGATAACACAGGCTCAAAACGGTACGTACGGCGAGAATTCAATTGCGGCAATAAATTCTGAAATACAGGCAAGAATTGACGAAATTAACCGAATATATGAAACTACCGAATATAACGGTATCTCACTACTGAAATGTGAATTTGAACTTTCAAGTGAAGCACTGGCAATTAAATCAGGTACAGCCTCAGTAAGCGGTGAATACGGTGAATTTATAAGTAACCCCGTAACACATTCTCAGGATCAGGTTGATGCCCTGACACATGTTGCTGATGTTTCAAATTTTGTTGACGGAACATCATATCAGGTTTCTACAATAAATGACTTGCGGAAACTTGCTGATTTGGTTAATTCCGGTGTTGCAACTCTCGGTATAACTTTTGTCATGGGTGCAGATATTGATTTATCCGGTGAAAGCTGGACACCAATTGGTGACTACTCGACAAACTCAGACTACAAATTTATGGGCGTTTTTGACGGAAATGGACATAACGTTACGCATTTAAATATTTCTAATCCTGACAAAGAATTTCAGGGCTTATTTGGGTACGCAAATATCCACAGTTCCATCAAAAATGTCGGAGTCGAAGGTTCAGTTTCAGGTTCTACCTGCACCGGAGGTTTAATTGGTATGGCTGATGGAGCCCTGACAAACTGTTATTCAAAAGTTAGTGTAAACGGCGGTGATAGTACCGGCGGACTGGTTGGCAGGTCTAATGCTTACATTACAAACTGTTATGCAACAGGAAATGTTACAGGAAACGATAAAACCGGAGGTCTTGTAGGATATACGACAGAACTTATTAAAAACTGTTTTGCTACCGGCACAGTAACAGGACAAAATAATACCGGCGGACTTGTAGGACTTACTGAAGGCATTGTTGAAAAAAGTAAATCAACAGGCTCTTCTTCCGGAAAGAATAACGTAGGCGGGCTTGCCGGAAAAGCTTTGGCTGATATTAAGGACTGTTTTTCAAGTTCTATTACATCAGGTGAAATAAGTATTGGCGGACTTATCGGTCTATCAAAAACCAATACGGTTTCTAACTGCTGCTCAACGGGTAGTGTTTCCGGTAATAAACTTGTCGGTGGATTAATCGGTAATGCTGAGACATATGACGGCAATGTAACAGTTAAAGATTCAATATCCTACTCTACCGTAAGAGGTCAAGGTCTCTCCGGAGCATTTATTGGCGGAAATGTCGGATGGTATGAGAAAGTTAATAACGGCTCAACTATAATCAGTTACGGTAACGGATCACTGAGTGTAACATCTTGTGAAATGTTCCAGCAGGATATAAGTAAAATAGGCGGTTGGGCAAAAGAACTTTATAATGAAACTAACAACACTACATCATACATATATGACTCAAGCCATGATTTAACACCACAAATGAGTAATATAGGAGTTATTGAAGGTAAGCTTGGTGTAATAACACTGCAAATAGGTATCAATGGTGATGAATCAAGCAGGCTTGATGTAGAAACACGTTTGAATTATAACTTAAATTCAATTATTGTGAAAGGTGCTCAGGATTCAAGTAATTATGTCGTTTTAAATGATTTTCTTGATTTGCTTTCGGAAAAATCTACTAAACTTGGAGCTGTAACAAACAGACTTGAAAGTGCATTGGATACAACTACAACCGCTATAGAAAAGTTAACAGGCTCACTTTCTACAATCAGAGATGCTGATATAGCTACCGAATCAAGTAATTATATTAAAGCACAAATACTTCAACAGGCTTCATCAACACTGCTTTCAACAGCTAATCAGGCCCCCAGTGTTGCTATACAGTTACTTTAATAATTTTCCTTAATTACGGAGTTTATAAATAACAAAAAAGGAATTATCAGCAAATACTGATAATTCCTTTTTTACAGATTTAAAATTATATTATTTAACCTGTTCAAATTCTGATTTTTCTTTATTGAATGTGAATTTTACACCGTCTTTTTCATAGACACCGGGTGTATCGGTAAATTTATATCCTTTCTGATATACCATTAATTGTTCGTAACCATCAAGACCTTTTGCCTGATGACCATCATGACTGAGGAAATAAACTCCCGGAAGTTCAATCATTTTATGCTGAGATTCATCCCATACAAAATGTCTTTGATGAGTATAGTCACCTGCAGGTCTGTCCGGATTATGATGCTGACAATAAACACCTTTACAGAATGTTTCACGTAATTTCATATCGTTTAAAGCATCCTGAAGTGTCGGATATGTACCGGGTTCCGTTGATTGTGCATTCGGATCTAATGTAACATTAGTGATAACCCAGTTGCCACTATTATTCTCATAACCTACTAAAACATTTTGAGGATCGTCAGAATCTTGAACAACAGTAAGATAATTTGAAAGATCACCGTATGTCGTTTTGAGGTATGCTTCAAAATCTTCTATAGATTTAAATTTCATACCTTTAATTTCTTTCATCATTTTAGCTATTGCAGCTTCTCTTTCAAGTCTTTGAGCAGCTTCCTCCGGGGTTTCAATTACTACTGCCGGATCATCAGGGTTTTCATTAGAGACCTCATCGCCGTCTTCCGTCTCAGCTCCCTGTGTTACAGGATTGTTGTTAATATATGCTCTTAATTCAGCAGCAGTTGTTACACCTTCCGGCCATTCTTCACTTGGAAGATAGAAATTGCCCCAATTATAAACAACGTTGTTATATGTAAAAGTTGCAGCATTTATGAAATATTTTTCAAATTCTTCCGGTGTAAATTGAATACCATCAATAGTTCTGTTTTCACCTGAAAATATTTTTACATCACCATAGCCTTTGCCTGTAACTTTGTCATTAACAGCCTCTTTATCACAAACCAATGTGCAATTGCTGCCATCCTGATCTACAAATTCTACATAGGTATATTTTTCTGTTTCACGAACTTTAACATCATTAATATCTATCTTTTTTAGAACAGCTTTTAATTGTTCTACGGTCATATTACCGCTTAAAAATTGTTCTGCATCACTTGTGAGTTTATCCGTATCATCCCTCAAATATGAAAGAACCAATTGTCCGTCAGGTTTTTGAGTTGTTCCGTCTTTTACACCGGTTAAGTTTGTTGAACCCAAAATACCAATATCCAGATTTACAAATTCTTTCCAGGATACTGTATATTTTTGTTCAGAATTCCACGGATTAACAAATGTAACTGTCGATTTGTCCGGATCAGGTCCGTTATTACCTTTGACTTCATTATAACCAACTATTGCAAAAGCATGAGCTTCACCTTCATCTAATTTAAATGAATAAGTTGTTCCATCAGTACAATTTGCTTCGTGCGAACCTTCCAACAGTGTAAAATGGAGTACTGTATTAGGATTTTCTGCTGCATTAGCTAATAATTGGTATATTTTACTGCGTGTTAAATCATCGTAGTGATTATCGAACTTGTACAAATCTGCTGCTTCGCCGGTCATAAGATATATCATTCTTGAAGAATCCGATCCTTCTAAATAAGATATAAAGTTGTCACTATATGCCAACGAATCCGGTTGAGTTGCAAGAGTAACTAATTCAGGAGCAACAACAATTTCTCCTTTTGAAATTTTTTCATGCAAAATGTTTGTTGCAATTTCTAAAACCAGCATGTCATTGTCACCATTCGAAAAATGATCTTTGTAATTTGTATCTGTATCGAATCGTTTTATATCTTCTTGTGTAACCTTGATTTTTGCAGGATTGCCATCAGGATCGATTGCTCCTTTAAATTCTACAACGAAACTGCCGTCATCCTGAGGCTGTATTGCATCGTGAATTATTTTTTTGCCTTCATCTGTTGAGTTAAGTGACAAAATTGCTGATACTAGCCAGCAATCTCCTGTAGCAGAGCTCTGACCAACCCATTCATCGATTTCACGGTTTACACTTTGAATATTTGCAGCATTCCATTCTATAGCAGAACGTAAATCTTCCAATGTTTCAATTTTATGGTCTTTCAAATATTCAGCAAAATCTTTGTTTATTGCATCAAAATTTAAAGAGAAGCGTAAATCACTCTGTTTTTTTGCGTTATATGCTTCTTCTGATTCAAACTCGTAAAAATACGTCACAAAATATTTTTCAATAATATTTTCAGGAATAGAACTGTTTTTAAAATCTTCAAGGTAGCTATAACTGTTGTCTAACAGAGCCTTCCCAAATTCATTCCAGGTTGAGACCTGTTTATTAACAATTCTGCTTGCGATTTCCTTATTTATGATTGGTGCTCCTTCACTATCGCATTTTACACGGCCATCTTCATCAAGACTTATTACACCTAAATCTAAAAGTTTATAAAGGAGATCCTCTGACATATCAGCAATATGCCCTTGTGGAAGACCTTTTGAGTCTGCTTTCAAATTATTATTTTGCTGAGTAACTAATTGGTTTTCTACTTCTCTCAAATAAGCATCCAAATCTACTGTTGGCTTATCTTCTTTTTGAGATTCTACAACCTTTTCAGCAATTTTCTCTATTTCTGCCTCTGTTACTTCTGAATCGCTTTTTGCACTCAAATTCTTTAATCTGTTAACGATAGTTGCGTAATAATTTGGGTTAAAATTTCCTGAACCGTGAATCATAAGTTCAACTCCTCTATTTTTTATTAAAAAACTTATTTTAGATATCGGCAAATTTTGATAAAACTTTAAGTTTTCTGTTAAATTGTTACAAAAATTTACACTTAATTTATAATAAGTTGTAAAATATTTTTGTATATTTTTGTAAAGATTTTCCAAATCACTGGCAAATTTTGATATTCACATGCTTTAATCTTATTAGCCCGAATGTATTGAAAGGTTATGTTTTGAACAACATAAATATAAATAGCACAAGTCCGAATACCTCATTTAAAGGCGTAAATAAAAACATTGCAAGATTCATTACAAGAATGACGAAAGCAGATGCACTTGCGCCGGTAATTGCATTGGAAGCTTGTGTTGTATCCGGAAGAACATATCAGGCATACAAAAGAGGTAAATGGGACGAAGCAAGAGAGAGATTTATAGAAGAAATCATGGGCTCTATCACCTGGTTGTGCGGTGTAATGTCGCTTAACTGGCTCGGTGATAAAATTATTGCTAAGATTTTGAAATCACAGGGCAAAAACTTTGATGTCGGCACAGATAAAGTTTTGCGTACTCCGTTTGAAAACTTTATGAACAAAATGCTGCCTAAGAAGTTTACACCTACACAGGTTGCCTGGATAAAGAGTTCAAAAGTATTAACCAGCATTGTTTTGGTTAACCTGTTTATTGGTATGGTTGTTCCTAAGTTAAATCAGGGTCTTACCAAAAAGCTCAGACACGAAAGAAAGGCTCAGCAAAAAGAACAAAATAAACCGCAAAATACAAATGCAGTTACGTTCAAGGGCGGTGTCGGAATGTCTGCAATTAACGGATTTACCAATATTATTGAAAATACAAATGCAGGTAAACTTCTCTCAAGTGACTGCGGTATTGTTACAGGCAGAATGTACAATGCAAGAAGCAAAGAAGAAAGAAGGGAGATTGCAATCAGAGATATAGGTTCAATCTACTTCTATATGTGGGCAAGCGGTCATGTAGGCAATGTGCTCAATTACCTTGAAAGCGGAAAAGCATCAAGGTTAAATCCGAATACAGCTAACATTCTTAACAATCACTTAGAAGAATTTATGAATAATCATAAAGATGGTATCAGCGTTGAAGAATTCAGAAATGCAATACTCGGAAAACCAATGTCTGAAGTCAAAATTGATGACGGAATAACATTCGAAACTCAAAAACTCAGCGGTTTATCAAAATTGATGAACAAGAAACCGCTTGAAGTTATTACACTTGAAGAACTTGAAAAACATATCAAGGATAAAGATGTTCTTGAAAGAGCAAGAGAAATGGCTAAATTACAGCCGGAAAGACAAGGCAAAGCCGTCTTAACTAAACAACAGGTATTTGATGCATACAACAAGGCTGAAATTAATAGTACTAAACTGCTCAATAACGTATTCTCAGAATTTACCGGCGGTAAAGGAAAAGTAATCGGCAAGAAACCTAACGGCAAACCGATTCGTTCGGAATTTGAATTTGAAGGCGGTGCTTATAACGACGAGTTCAGATTTGTTTCCAATAAGAAGTTATACAAATTGAAGGCACAAATGGAGCAGTACATAGAAACAATCTGCAAAGCTGCAAAAGGCGGAAAGGTTGATAAGAAGCTGCTTGATACAATCAAGAATAATAATATAATGTATAATGGAATTAACTTTGCGGCTGGTTTCGTTGTTGCGGCTGCATTCCTTTCAACATTTATTCCGAAAATACAGTATTATGTAACTAAAAAAGCAACAGGTGTTGATGCGTTCCCGGGTGTATATGACTTTGAACACCACAGAGAAATGGATGCATAAATTCTTTGCACTTTTAATATAAAAATAGTATGATTAAACTATAATTATACAGAAGGAGAGACTAATGATTACAAAAGGTATCAGAGGAGCAATTACCGTTGAAGAAAATACTCCGGAAGCAATCGGAGCAGCTACAATTAAGCTGCTTAATGCAATGATGGAAAGAAATAATATTGAATTAGATTCAATATCCCACACAATTTTTACTGTAACAAAAGATTTGAATGCGGATTTTCCTGCTAAATATGCAAGAATTAATCTGAAATGGAAAGATGTTCCAATGATGTGCCTTAATGAAATGGCAGTTCCTACCGGATTGGCGAAGTGCTTAAGGGTTTTGATTGTAGTAAACTGTTCGGAAACCTTTGAACCTGAATTTGTATATTTAGAAGGTGCCGCTGATTTAAGAAAATAAGTATTTTAAAACTATAAAAAAACAGGATGTTCAAAATTGAACATCCTGTTTCTATTTTTCACCTTTTAATTATTTTTCATCCTTATTCGGAATTCTCATTCCGTAGAAAGAACGAATTACAAAAATCAGTGCAATTATTAAGAATACTACACCGCAAATTTTTGCATTTTGTTTAAATGCGGGAGCAATTGCGATTTCCATAGCCAACAAACCGAATAAAGTAGTAAACTTGATTATCGGGTTCATTGCAACAGATGAAGTATCCTTGAACGGATCACCAACTGTATCACCAACAACGGTTGCTTCATGAAGCGGTGTTCCTTTTTCTGCCATATCAACTTCAACAATTTTCTTTGCGTTATCCCAGCATCCGCCGGCATTTGCCATAAATACAGCCTGGAACAAACCAAATACTGCAATTGCAATCAGGTAACTTATGAAGAATGATACCGGATACCAATCACTGCCAACTGGTGCTGATAAGCAAGCAAATGAAAGTGCAAATGCAAAAAGTGCGATAAAGATATTATACATACCCTTTTGCGCATACTGTGTACAAATCTTAACAACTTCTTTTGAATTTGCTATATTTGCACTTTTTTCATCAGCCTCGCCTAACTTGATATTGTCTTTAATGTATTCAACAGCTCTGTAGGCACCTGTTGTTACAGCCTGCATTGAAGCTCCCGAGAACCAGTAAATAACGGCACCGCCGGCTATAAATCCAAGTATTGTATATGGATTCAATATGTTTAATATTAATTCCGGTGATGTATTAAGTGCCAATTCTTTCAGAGTTTCTTTAATTACAAGTATCAGTGAGAAAATCATTGTAGTTGCACCGACAACAGCCGTACCAATAAGAACCGGTTTAGATGTAGCTTTGAACGTATTTCCTGCACCGTCGTTTTCTTCAAGATATGTTTTTGCATTTTCAAAATCCGGCTTAAAACCATAGTATTTTTCAATGCCTTCAGCTACATTCGGAACTTCTTCTATTAATGACAATTCATAAACAGACTGAGCATTATCAGTAACAGGACCGTATGAATCAACAGCAATTGTAACAGGTCCCATACCCAGGAAGCCGAATGCAACCAGACCAAATGCAAATACTGAAGGATAATCCATTACACTTTCAGGAATATGCAAACTTGCAAAGTAAGCAAGTCCCATCAGTAATACAACGATTGAGCCAATCCAGAAACCTGAGAAGTTACCGGATACAATACCTGAAAGTATTGTCAATGATGCACCGCCTTCTTTTGAAGCAACAACAACTTCGTGAGTGTGTTTTGCCTTCGGAGATGTAAATACCTTAGTTGCTTCAGGAATTAATGCAGCACCTAATGTACCGCAGGAAATAATTATTGAAAGAACAAGCCATAAATTATTAGGCAAATCCTTCAGTAAGTAATTGCTTACACCAAATGTCATAGCAATGGATAAAACGGAAGTTATCCACACAAGATTTGTAAGCGGTGCTTCAAAATCAAATTTCTTAGCAGATTTTGCATAAATTGCTGTTATCCAGCCGTTGATATAGTATGCAACAACCGAAGTAATAATCATCAGGAATCTCATTGTGAAAATCCACGCAAGCAGTTGAACCTGATATTCATGGAACACACCTAACAGAATGAAGCTTACAAGAGCAACACCCGTTACACCGTACGTTTCAAAGCCATCAGCAGTCGGTCCGATTGAATCACCGGCATTGTCACCCGTACAGTCTGCAATAACACCGGGGTTACGCGGATCATCTTCTTTGATACCAAATTGAATTTTCATCAAATCAGAACCTATATCCGCAATTTTTGTAAATATACCGCCAGCAACACGAAGTGCTGATGCACCGAGTGATTCACCGATAGCGAAACCGATAAAACAAGCACCTGCAAGTTTTCCCGGAACAAACAGTAAAATTACAAGCATCATAATTAACTCTATAGATACAAGTAAAACACCTATACTCATACCTGCTTTTAAAGGTATGTTTAAAATATTTAAAGGATTTCCTTTAAGTGCTGTAAATGCAGTTCTTGAGTTTGCCAGTGTATTCATTCTGATTCCGAACCATGCAACCAAATATGAGCCTAATATACCCAATACAGACCAGCCCAAAATGATTAAAACGGATTTCAAAGGCATACTTTGCAAATGCCAGAAATAGTATGCAATACATAAGCCGATTAAAATTTCCAAACCAAGTAAAAATTTACCCTGCTGAACAAGATATGTTTTACAAGTTTCAAAAATTGTATCACCTACCGCTGCCATTTTTTCGTGTACTTCAATTTTCTTTACCCTTCTGTATGCCCATAAACCCCACAGCACACCAAAAACAGATACAATTAAACCTTTGACAAGTAAATCGTAACTATCCTTGCTTTCCTGCAAGATATTTGGAACTTCCAGAGAGGCTTCTCCCGCAAAAGCAGGAATTGCCATAAACATAGCCATAACAGCTAAGCTTAATGACTTAAACATTTTTTTAAGCATAATCTCTCCTTTTTAAACGTAAAAACACTATTACATAACCAATTATATATAAATTTGAAAAATAGTGCAATAATATAAAAATGTTGTTGCAATAAAACTTTGCTTGTGTTAATATCAGCTTGTCAGACTGTTGAAGTAAGCTTTTAATGAGCAAAAATTAATTCAATAAGTGACGGGTACTCGGAGCAAGTAAATAGCCGAAATACAATATTCTCACGTTTTGTAATCCGTGATATTTAAACTACTCCACAACAGTAAAGGAAAAAATATGAACACAGATCCGATAGCAGATATGCTAACAAGAATCAGAAACGCAAATGTAGTTTCTCACCCGACAGTAGAATTACCGTCTTCAAAATTAAAAGTAGCTTTGGCTAAACTTTTAAAAGAAGAAGGCTATATTACTGACTACTCAGAAAAAATTGACGGACACTTCAAAACTTTGGTTATCGAATTAAAGTATGATGAAACCAGCAAACCTGTAATTACAAGTTTAAAGAGAGTTTCAAAACCGGGTTTAAGAAGCTACTGCAAAGCTAAAAACTTACCGCAGGTTATGGGCGGTATGGGTATAGCAATCGTATCAACAAGCAAAGGTTTATTAACTGACCGTAAGGCAAGAAAAGAAAACCTCGGCGGCGAAGTTCTTTGCTATATCTATTAATAAAGAAACACAGGTCATTGACAGAAAGCCTGTAGAAAGGAAAAGAAAAATGTCACGTATCGGAAAAAAACCTATTGATATCCCATCAGGGGTAGAAGTAAAAATAGAAGGTAATGTTGTTACCGTTAAAGGACCTAAGGGTACCGAATCAGTTTCTTTCAGAGATGAAGTTAAAGTTTCTCAAAAAGAAAACCAAATCATCGTTGAACAGAATTCTGATGACAGAAAAGCAGGTGCTCTTCACGGTTTATTCAGAACTCTTATTGCAAATGCCGTAACAGGTGTTTCAAAAGGTTTTGAAAAGAAACTTGAAATCGTTGGTGTAGGTTATCGTGCAGCTATGGAAGGTAAAAACCTTAATATGGCGCTTGGTTACTCTCACCCTGTAATCATCGAAGCTCCGGCAGGAATTACATTTGCAGTTGAGCAAAATACAAAGATTACAGTAAGCGGTTCTAACAAGCAAGCTGTCGGCGATATCGCAGCATTCATCAGAGGAAAAAGACCTCCTGAAGTTTACAAAGGAAAAGGTGTTAAGTACGAAGGTGAATACATCAGACGTAAAGCCGGTAAAGCCGGTAAGAAGTAAGATAGTTGTTAATGAGCTTTGCAAGTTATACAAATATCTTATCCTGAACTTGTTTCAGGATCTCATACAAATAATATTACATGTGAAGGGCTTTAGCCCGCTAAAGCAGTAAGAAAGAAGGAAATAAAATGATTAAACAAGAAATTAGAAAACCAAAAATACAAAAAAGACATCAGTCTATCAGAGTTAAACTTTCAGGAACTACTGAATTCCCACGTTTAGCAGTTTACAGAAGTACAAAACACATCTATGCTCAGCTTATTGATGATGAAAAACATGTTACAATCGCTTCAGCATCATCTGTTGACAAAGACCTTAAAGAAAAATTAGCTCACGGCGGTAACATCGAAGCAGCTAAAGTTGTTGGTGAAGCTATCGCTAAGAAAGCTAAAGCAGCAGGTATTGAATGTGTTGTATTCGACAGAGGCGGTTTCCTCTACCACGGTAGAGTTGCAGCACTCGCTGATGCAGCAAGAGAAGCCGGCTTGATGTTCTAATATATTTTTGAACAAACAAAAACACCTCTTTTGAAAAAGAGGTGTTTTGTTATTTTATATACTTGGTTAATATCAGTTTTTTTAATGCTTTTGCATTCACAGCCATAGGCTCAAGTTCTAAAATTTTATCAAGATTTTTTATGGCATCCTGATAATGTCCCAATTTTTTCTGTATCGCAGCTATTGCATAATATGCATCAATGAATTTCGGATCCAAAGCAACAGCTGTTACAAAATCATCCAATGCCTGCTTGGGATTATCCTGCATAATAATTTGACCTCGGTTATAATATGCATCTACCATCTTCTTATTGAGTTCTATTGTTTTTGTATAATTTTCATACGCAAGTTCTGTATTGTTTAAATTGTGGTATGCTACAGCTTTATAAAAATAAGCTACGTCCAATTTATCATTATATTTTATTGATTCGTCAATATTTTTGATACCTTCCAGGAGATTTCCCTTATTAATTTCCTGTATTCCGAGGCTTAAATAATATTTTTCACTAAATTCTTCATCATCTTTTAAACAGACTTCCGAAAGAAGCTTTGCTTTATTATCCAATGCAATATTAAGCTTGGGGTTTAAAAGAATTGCTTTGTTATAATCTGCCAATGCCCCCTTATAATCACCCTGTCTGTATCTGGTGTACCCCCTGTTATTATAAGCAAGAGAACAGCGGGAATCCAGCTCAATAGCTTTATTATAATCCGTTATAGAACCTTCATAGTCACCAAGTTCATTTTTTACCAAACCACGGTTAATATATGCATCAGTAAAATCAGATTTTTCTTTTATTGATTTATTATAATATTTAAGTTTTTGTTCATAATCATCTGATACAAGTCCCAGATAAAAGTAATATTCATATTTTGGGATATGTTGTTTTGCTTCTTTTTCTATTATCTTTTTAGCCGAAACCATGTCATTGGCATTAAGTGCATTTGACAATTTCCGCAACACTCTTGATTTATCATTATTCATAAAAGTATTATAACATGCTTTCAAACTCTTCGCACTCCTCTGTTTAACACACAGCTGTCATTTTCATCATTCTGAAAATCACAATCAAAAAAAAGAGTCTTAACGACTCTAAAAACTTTTAATGTGTGAAGTGTAGTATGTGTATGTATATAGTTGATTAGCAGTTAATTTATACTCTGAAAAATATTCAAAATCCCTTATATATATAAAGTATTTCTGTTATTTATAATTGCCTTTTATTTAATGTTTATTAAGAAATATTACAAATAATAGTATAAAAAAAGAGCCCTCTTTCGGGCTCTTTTTTCTTTAAAATTATAACTAACCTCTGATACCTAAATCTTTGATTAACTTTCTGTAATTTTCCAAGTCTTTTTCTTTTAAGAATGAAAGCAATCTTTTTCTCTTACCTACCATCATTAAAAGACCTCTCTTGGTAGCGAAATCATTTTTATTTGACTTCATGTGTTCAGTAAGCTCAGCAATTTTTTTAGTTAACATAGCTACCTGAACTTCTGCAGAACCGGTATCTTTTTCGTTAGCACCAAATTGAGCTATAATCTCTTGTTTGTTTTTTAAATTCATTTTTTACCTTCTTTCTTGCTGTAGATGTGTTTGATTCATATAATCAAATCATTTTACGCACGTAGTATGACATCCAGCATAAGCACACTACAAGGCTAAATATAATATAAATATTTTTAAAAATCAAGTATTTATATATAATTATCAGCGATTAGAACTCATTTGAGGGAGCTATCGTTCCCAAGAGATAAGCATTAACAAACAACCAGTATATGCCTATTGAATAACCTACAAAAAACGTAATTATTAAAGGGAGTATAATTTCTGTATTGGCAAGCAGAGTTAAACCGGAGCCATCAAGAGAAAATAACTCGGATATTTTAATACTGGACAAAACTATAAATATCTGCACACAAAGCGGATATACAAATGAAAAAATAATAAACAAAAAAGTATTCCATATATATCTGCCGGTATAATTACCCATAATATAAACAGCCTTTGGTACATTCCAAACCGCCACAACAGAATCCCTTCTTGCATAGTTCCATAAAAGTCCGGGAATAAATATTATACAAAAAACAGCTATAATAATACATATCAATGAATTCTGCGAAGAATCCCAATTCCAAAACTCTGATGCCTCAGATAATCTGGTATTTAATGAAGCAAAGAAAAACGAAAACGGCAGGTACAGCAAAGCCGTTGCAACTATAGATGCAATTCCTCGCCACATAATCTTTAAAAAATTCAACTCCGGTAATTTAATCTTATGTATAAACTGATATTTGCCTTTATATATACTATCTGCAGTAATATCGTCATCCCTGCAAATAATATTTTCGGTTAACATCCAAAAGTATCCTGTAACAAAAAGAAAAGGCAGAACCAAGACTGCGATGTTTATCAGTTTTATATTTATTGCCTGTTTGGTTTCGAATCCTGACATAAAAATAACTGTTGCAACCCAGAATAAAACAGACAATAATACAAAACCCAATCCTGAAAATAACAGAATAAAAAAGTGTTTTTTAAAATCTTTAACCTTAAACATCCATATCAGCGATTCAAACATAAAATTCCTCAATAATTAATTTTATCTGGACAACGAAATACTTGTAACACCTACATTTCTTGCACTGTCCATAAGTTTTACCACTGCACCGTGTTCCGCATTATCATCTACCTGAATTAAGAGTCCGTCAGGATAATCTTTTACATGTGATTGTACAAAATCTTCCAAATCAGCAACCGCAACTTCTGTTCCGTCGAATAAATACTTATTGTCATTTGTAACAACAAAATTCATAATTTTATTATCTTTTACAATATCCTCTTGTTTTACAACCTCAGGAACAGCCAAATTCAAACCCTGTTGATCAAGCATTGGAGCTATTACCATCATTATTATTAATAAAACCAGGAATATATCTGTTAACGGTGTAATATTTATCTCATTAAAACTATCACGCATATATTTACTCACTCCAATTTTCGTATCTGTTCTGCGGAAGCGGTGTTGAGGCATTGTTTAATGCTTCAGAACTTTCCATAAGTTCTTTTTGTTCTTTTTTATTTAACGGTTCTCCTGCAACAATAAGTTTTTTATAGTGTGCATCCTGCGCCGCATCCATTATTTCTAATATTATGGAACTTTTTACTTTTTCATCAGCCTTTACAACAACTTCAGCCTTATCATTATCCCCTCTTAACGATTCCAGAGATGCTGAAAGTTTTTCTAATGCGGTTTTTACTCCGTCTACATATACTGAACCGTCTTTTGTTACCGAAACGGTAACTTTTCCCTGCTCTATTGCAGTGCCGCTGTTTACTTCCGGAATGGATATAGAATTATCCATTGACTGGAATGTCGGTGCTACAACCATCATTATAATTAACAACACCAAAAATATATCCGTCAACGGTGTTATATTTATTTCCGTAAATAATGCTTTTCTGCCTGATTTTATTGCCATAAATTATTTTTCCGTTTTCAATTTTTACCTATACAATTCTTATAATGCTACGGTTGAAGAACCTGATTTTACTTTCACTTCTTCTTCAGAATCTACAAAACTCAAGAATAATAACTTAATTAACTGGAAATCATCCTCAAATCTCTTTACTATAGATTGGAAAGAGTTGTAACATACAACTGCAACAATAGCAACACCAAGACCAAAAGCTGTAGCAATAAGTGCTGAACCGATACCCATAGCGACTGCTGCAGACTGATTACCTTGTGATGCCAAATCCTGGAAGGTATAAAGAATTCTGACAACCGTTCCGAACAAACCTAAGAACGGTGCAACACCGCCTATTGTACCCAAAATTGTTAATCTGTGTTCAAGTTTTCTTGTAGCAAGAGCTGATGCAATATCAAATGAACGTGAAAATCCTTTTTTCTGTTCAGACAATATTCTGACAGCTTCTTCGGTAACTTCACCAATAATACCTCCGCACTGAATAGCAAGGTTTTGTGCTCCCATAAGATTATTTCTGCCAAGTTCATTCTTTAATCTCTGAATAAACTCAATAACATTTCTTTTGTTTGCATTGTAAAACATTGCTCTGTCAATTGCTACCGTAAGTGTCAATAATGAACAGATAAAAATCGGTAATAATACCGGCCAGTCTAACTGAATTGAATGTAATAATAATTCCATAATTTATTCCCCTTATAATTTATTATTTCGTTACATGACGTCTTTTCATTTCAAATGACATGTTTATACTTACACTTTGTTCTTTAATTTCCTTCGGAAGCGGAGCAAATTTCGCTTTGTTTGCAGCCTCAATTAATGAAGCATTAAACCCTTCATCCGGTGACGGTGTTATAAAAGAACAATTTAATAATTTACCTTCTTTATCAATATTTAATAAAATTGTTGCCGAATGTTCAAATGATTCTGTCGGCGGATACCAGTTATTTTTAATTTTTCTTTTTGCCTGTTCGCTATACTGAACCATGCTCGGGTACTGTCTGACCATTCTCTCATAGGCAGCAGCCGCAGCAACCGCATCATTATTTTCAGCAAAAGCATTTGATACGAACATATTGCCGGTCATAACAAGAGAAAGCAAAATGCTTCCGAGTATAATATTTTTAAATTCTTTTTTCATATTAGTTTCTCCTTAATTTTTCATTAGTACCTTGACGCATTGAATACGTTATAGTCAAAAGTAAACTGAATATCAATACTCTGACCTTTGAAATCAGCCGGCAACGGTCTGAACGGAGCAGTTAACTCTACAGCCTTTAATGCTGCCTGGTCTGCACTCGGAAGTCCTGATGACTTGCTTACTCTGCAAGACAATAATCTTCCGTCTTTCGCAACCTTGAATAACAGAACTACACGTTTGGATTCGTTACCTTTTGGCGGATCCCAATTCATTTTAATTCTTCTCTGTAATTCTTTCATATAAGGTCCAAAATCCGGCTCACGCAAAGCATCAATACCGGGAGCACCACCTCCGCCTCCGGGATTACCGATGTTACCCGTACCGCCGCCTGAACGTCCTAACGTACCCGAACCATGACCTGATGAAGGTGATAACGACGGTCTTGGAGCACCGCCAATATTGCCGGTAGTTGAGCCTGAGCCTGTACCGCCTTTTGCACCGCCTATCGGAGCATTTGTTCCGCCGACAGGACCGGTAGAAAGTGATTTGCCCGGTGCAGCTCCTGTAGGTGCCGCTATACTAAACGGAGATGACGGTTTTACAACAGGTGTTGGTGAAGTAACAGGTCTTACACTCGGTCTTGGTGTCACAGGTGCCGGTTTAGACGGTGACGGAGTTGTTGTTGCAGAAGGCTGCGGCGATTTTGCCGGTGCTTGCTGCTTTTTTTGTTCGACTTTCTGTTTTGCCTTTTGCTGGGCTGCCTGCTGCTGTTTCTTTATCAGCTTATTAGCACTGTTCGCAGCTGCAGACGGCTTTGATTGTTTCTTTGGTGCCGGTGACGGCATTGAAACTTTTTTCTTGGGATCATTAATTCCGCCGCTTCTTGAATTTATATCGGCACGATTTTTGGTATTCTTATTTCTGGGCATTGCCTCTTTATCAACAAGAACAAATTCAATATCTTTTTTTATTTTTGCATCCGGTTTAGGAAACGTAAATAATTGAATTCCCAATATTGCCAGCGCTATTGATATCAACCATATTAACAATACTACCGCAGGATGAAGTGCAAATGAAATTAAAAACGACCTGCCTATCGGAATTACTTCAGGTTTTGTAATCGCAAGCTTTGGTATTGTAAATTGCTTACTGTTACCAATTTCATCCTCACTCAAAAAACTTTTTCTTTCTAATATTGACACAATTTATATCTCTCTAATCTTTGTCCGTCTGTTTTAGGGAGTTACAAATACTAATCGTATTTAACTTACTCCTCTTCCCCTCGATTTCTTTTTTAGGATATATTCATTATAAAACAAAATAAATTATCCTGCTTACTTATTTTATATTTTTTAATATTCCTCACCCATTTTGTATCCGAATGGGTGAGGAAAAAATTTTTAATTCTCAAAACTGTAGTTTGAAGCTGTTGCCGTAATAGGCTGAGTGAGTAGCAGTTCTATCTTTGAGTTAACAGGAATGCTGACATCCTGACCTTTGTCTATTGCTGATTTTACCAAACCGCCGCCTGCACCGACTGCCGTACCAAGAGCAACTCCTCTGCCAAGTTTGTCACCACCAGCTAAAGCACCGAATACCAAGCCTGACAATGCACCTGCTGCACTGCCTACAGCCAAATCTTTTGCATACTCTTTAGTAACATCCATTTTTGTTCCGCCGGTCAAAACACCGGTATTATCATCTGTTTTTATTACAGCAGAAATCGGAATTTGCGTTCCGTAAGGAGTTGTAATCTGAGTAAACCTTACACACAATTTTCCGTTAAGGCTGCCGTGCTTTGCAGCTTTTGTTTCTATAACAGAGCCGGTAATAGTACTTCCGGATGGCGCAATTAATTTGTTACCGTAATAGAAATCTTCACCTAAAACCATATAAACAGGCTGTCCGACAGAGGTGTTACCTGATGATAACTCAGAAGTCAGAGTTGCAGGGAAAGATGTACCTGCCGGGACCGTAACTACACTGCCTTTAAGCGGCTCTGCACCGTTATATGTCACAGGCTGCTGATTATACATATTCTGATTAACAGCGGGCTGTGCCGGTGTATAACTATAATTTGAACCTGCGAATGCCATACTCATTGTTGTCATTGACATCAATAATGCTGTCGCACATAATCTTTTGTAATTTGTCATAAATATTCTCCTCTTATACATTATTCTATTAATCAATTATACTTTTGTCAATTTATGTGGAGTTGTTATACTAAAATAACGAAATAAAAAATTCATTGTTCATAAATAACAAAATCGTTTTTACTGATTTATTGCTGTATGTGTCATGTGAATCGGAGCTGTCAGAACAACTGTTAAATTAGCACCGGAAGATATTGTTACATGTTCGCCCATTTTTCGTGTTGCTCCGGGAACACACTGAGTAACACTATATGCTCTGAACATTACCCATCTCTGGTAATGGGGGACTTTTCTGTATTTCTCCGGTGGTGTAAGTCCTCCTCCGATAATGTTGTTATTAGAAGTATATATATATGCTTTTATAGGCACCGTATATCCGTCAGGCAAACACATTTTATTTATAAACACCCTCATTGCAGCATGTGTTCCTACGATTGGTTCATTTTTTTTATCTATATATCCTATAAGTTTTGTACCCTGCGGAATTATTGTTTTATCAAACATATAAATATCTGAGGTAGTAATAAATACAAGTTCATCGCCTTCTTCACAATATGCGGTTGAAAACTCCTGTGCAGATATTACATTTATAAATGTTCCTGCAGGAACATCAAATTCGTCATAATCTCTGAGCTGAATATCCGAAGAAAAAGCGGTATTCATAATCAAAAATGTTAATAATAATAAAAAAATTCTCATAATATGATTATAACCGTTATGACTAAAAAGTAAAGTTTAACTAAATGCCGCCGCTGTCATCCTCTGACATATATTCTTTTATTATGTTAATCGGTGTAGCAAAACCAATCCCGACATTAGATATATTATTATCAGGATTATAAATAGCCTGATTTATTCCGATTATTTCACCATGACTGTTCAGAAGCGGACCGCCTGAAGAACCGGGATTAATGGCAGCATCCGTCTGAATCCTGTTTCTGAAATAATCTATCCTTGACACAATACCCATTGTTAAAGTACCGTTAAACCCGAACGGATTACCTATAGCCAAAACAGAATCACCGACTTTTACCTTGGCGGAATCTCCCATTTTTACGGTTGCAAGTTCATACGGAACGGCAATTTTTAGCAAAGCAATATCCTTTCCTCTGTCAAACTTTTTCAGAATATCAGCTTTATAATCTTCACCGTTGCTCATAGTAACCACAATGTCTTTACCGTCCTCCAAAATATGTGCGCTTGTTAAAATAACACCGCTTTTATCAATAATACAGCCTGTTCCGCATGATATACCGTCCGGCAAATGAGTATCTATGGAAACTATTGCGGGATTAATTTTTTGATATATTACTGACGGTGTTTTTGAAGACAGGGAAAATGCATGAGCCTGAACCGAAATTATAACAGTAAAAAATAATATAAGTTTTTTTATCATAAATTTTCTCCGTACCGTATTATAATTACTGCTTTAAAACAAATATGCAATTCGTCTTTATGTTTAAACAGGACTGACTGATACGGTAAATATTGCAACAGTTATAATTTTAATGTATAATTCTCTGTAAAGTTGAATACAACAACAATCGACACAAAAAAGGAGAAAATTATGTCAAGAATTGAAAGTTTTAAAAGAGCTTTGGAAGAAAAAAGAGCAGTAAAAATTATTGCCGGTATTGATAACTTCGATATTGAAAGTGTAAAAAAAGTTGTAACCGCAGCATCTAATTCAGGTGCAAGTGCAGTTGATATCTGTGCTGATGAAAAAATTATTACAATGGTAAGAGAAATGACAGATATGCCTGTTTTTGTTTCTTCAATTGTACCGGAAGAACTTGCACATGCAGTTTCACTTGGTGCTGATGCAGTTGAACTCGGAAACTTCGATGCACTCTACAAAAAAGGAATGACATTTACATCCGCACAAGTTCTGAATTTGGCAAAAAGAACAAAAGAACTTATCGGAGATGTATTCTTCTGTGTAACAATTCCGGGCGAATTAGAAATATCCGAACAAGTTGAACTTGCAAGAGAACTTGAATTATTAGGTGTTAATTTAATTCAGACAGAAGGACATTTCTCAAATGAATCACCTTCTAACGGAGTAAGAGGTCTTATTGAAAGAGCTGAATTAACTATTTCTAACACAATCGAACTTACAAGAAATATAGATTTGCCTGTTATGACAGCTACAGGAATAAATCCGACAACAGCATCACTTGCTTTTGCAGCAGGTGCTTCAGCTATCGGTTGCGGTTCCTGCGTAAACAAACTTGATTCAGAAATATCAATGGTAGCAGTATCAAGAAGCCTTGTTGAAATTGCTGAACGCAATGCACAGTACAGTGTAGAACTTGTATAGAGTTTAATATTTAATAAAAAACTGTCCGCTATGATTATGCGGACAGTTTTTTATTGAAAAATTTATGCTTTTTGTTCCTGTTGAGGTGAATTTTGTTCCGCAGCAAGCCGTGCTGCCTCCTGCAAAGCCCGGTTCTCTGCATCCTGACCGTCAGCATCGGAAGAAGCTTCAGTCTGGGAAGCAGCATTCTGCTGCATTGCAAGTAACTGATTGTATGCCCCTAGTGCCTCGTTAAATTCTTCTTCTGTTTTTGCGGAATCCATAGCATTTAATATCTGCGAATAAGCCTCAATAAACTGCTGGCTTGTTTGAATAATTTCCTGAACCTGTTCCGGCAGCATTGCTATAGTTACAAATTCCGGATCGCTGTAGATTGGATTGAGCCATCCGGATGAAGCTTTTGCAGGCATAAGTGCTGAAGTTGTAAATAATGTTCCGATTGTTTTACAAGCATAAGATTGGTTTTTGCCGCCGATTGCCAATTGATTTTTTGTCTTCAGCCAGGTTGAAGGCTTGTAAATTTTACGTTTTCCTGTTGCAGTTCCGATGTATTCCGCAACTTCAGCATCATGTTTTTTCTGATTAAACCAGTTAGAGCGCCATCTCATCATATCAGCTTTAGCCTTAATTACGTTTTGCAGTTCTTTTGCCATAGCCTGTTGCTGCTTCAATATTCTTTGTTGGAACTCAAGAAAATCACTTTCTTTTACAACTGATCTTCTTACTTTATACTCTCCTGTTGCCGGATCTTTGGTATATCCGTTTCTTACATGCTCCATATTTGATTTAGCCTTATTATCCTTTGCCAGTTTATCATAGTTTTCTTTTGTTTTAACTTTTGTGCCAATAGAGTTATATTCTTTCAGATTTGCATTAAGGAACTTCTTTTCCTCCATTAATAATGCTTTCTTGCCTGCATCGGTTTCTGCTGCAAGTTTTTGTTCTACTTCCTGTAATTTTGATATAATAGTTTCCTTTTGTTTTGCAACCCTTGCATCAAATTTTGTTTTTCCCCAACTGAATGAGCCTGTTGTCATGTCTTTAAAGTTTGCTTTAGTAGCGGCAGCCCAGCCGTTTTTATTAGCATCATTTACTGCTTGTTTAGCTGAACGCCAAGCATTTACGGTTGCATCTTTACCGAAGTTTGAAATCCACTCTATCGGTTTCATTGTCCAATTTGATTTGGATGCAGTCACAGATGCAAATTCGGCGGTTTTTGAAGAAGTTCTGAATAATCTGCCTATAACACCGGAACCAAAGACAGAAGTCACACCAATTAGAATGTTTGAACACATTTTTTGTTGTGCTTCATCAATCTTTTGCTGGTTATGAGTTTTTTCGGCTGAATCTAATTCATTATAAGCTTCAATACCGCCAATAATAGCACCTCCTGCACCCAGTGCAGCCAGAGCAAACGCACCGCCGGGTATGCAGCAGATTCCTATGCCGGCTGCGACACCGACAGCATTCCAAAATAGTCTTTCTGCACTCCATTTCCCGTTTTTGTCATAGCCTTTTAAACTTTGCCATGTGTTTTTGAGCATTGACCATGCATTTGCTCCCCATCTTACTATACCTTTAGCCCCTGTATCCTGAACGGCACTGCCGTCTTTTTTTATTTTCTTTTTAAAAGCTTTTGTTTCTTTCTCTGCATTTTCAACCGCTGTTCTTATTGTATCCGCAAGTTCTTTATTTTCTGCTTTTAAAGTATCTAATCTAAGTTTTTTTAAAGCAGCTTCCTGATCACTTTTAACCCTCTCTGCAAGTTTTTTTTGTTTTTCTTCATAAGTTTCTTTACCGCTTCCTGATTCAGCGGTTTTGTCTTGTTTAGCTTGTACTGCTCCGAATGTCGGCAGAAAAGCAGCAGGTGTGTATGGAAAATACCCGTAAGATACCATATTTTATCCCTAATTTAATACCCTTATATACATAAAGTTATTTTTAACGGTAAAATTGTCTTTTTGTTACAAATATTTACAAACAAAGCGAAAAATAGTTTCACATGCCGAAATGCTTCGTGATATAATTTGTATATGAAGTGTGGTTTTGTAACAATATTAGGTCGTCCTAATGTTGGAAAATCTACTCTGCTGAATCAGATTTTGGGGCAGAAAATAGTAATTACAACAGACAAGGCACAGACCACAAGAAAACGAATAAAAGGAATTTTAACGGACGAGAACGGACAAATTATATTTGTTGACACTCCGGGAATACATCGTCCGCTTAATAAGCTTGGGGAATTTTTACTTGATGAAGCTAAAATTGCAGTTCCTGATGCCGACCTGATTTTATTTCTTGTTGACGGCTCGGAACCGGCAGGAAAAGGTGATAAATGGATTGTCGAAAATATTCTTAAAGAAACAAGCATCCCCGTCATAATTGTTCTGAATAAAATTGATAAAGTCAAAAATATTCAGAAAGTTGAAGAAAATCTGATAAGTTATAAAACTCTTTTTGAAGAAAATGTACCGGTTATAAGAGTATCTGCCAAAACAGGCAGAAACAAAGATACACTTCTGTCTAATATTTTAAAAAAACTTCCGGAAGGAGATTTATTGTATCCTGAAGATGTTGTTACGGAAGAAAGTATGCGTTCCGTTGCTGAAGAAATAATACGTGAAAAAATTCTTCTTAGTACACAGGACGAGATTCCTCACTCAGTTGCAATAAAGGTTGACAAGTATGAAGAAAACGATGAAATTGACAGAATTTATGCTACAATATATTGCGAACAAAAAAGCCAGAAGGGGATTTTAATCGGTAAAGGCGGAAGTTTGCTCAAAAAAATCGGAACAGAAGCCAGAGTCGAACTTGAGGGAATTGTTGATAAAAAAGTTTTTTTGGGACTTGAGGTAAAAGTCGAAAAAGATTGGAGAAAAAAGGATAAAGTGCTTAAAAATTTCGGATACATATCAGAGGGAGGATAATATATAAAAGTTAATAAATAATATTTAGTACATATCATTTTATAATCAGTAAAAAATTTAATCAGTTTATTATAAATATACATAGGAGTGTATAAATGAAAATAGAATCTGTTGGAACTAATTACGCAGGCAGCCGAATTAAAACAAACCGAAATAAATTTGCCGCAAAACAGCCGTCATTTGGCAGGGATTGGAAGATACACACAAGTTGGGGAGCTGTTTTTAAAAATGAAACAGGAAAAACAAATTTTAAACTGTTTACATTTCCAAACACACATGCGGTATTTGTTGAAATAGCAGATAAAGTTGCTATCGGTGCTTCTAATATTAAAGAAAGAGCGGTTCAGTTGTTAGGTATTGCTGCAGCAAGTTATACAATAACAAAAGGTATTCCGGTAGATGATAATTCCAAAGTTTATCCTATGGAAAATAAAGGTGACGGAATATTCGTTGCAGAGGGAATTGATGCAAAACCCGATGACAAATACAGATATATAATTGTAACTGAAAATAAAGAAGTAAATTTAGTAAAAGATCCTTATGCAAAAAAACAGGACAGCATTCACGGCTGGAGTTCAATTTATAACCCTGACAACTATGAATGGAAAAATACAGATTGGCTGGAAGGTAAAGATTCGAGAAGAATAAAAAGAAATCCCGGCGATGAAAGATACAGAGGACTTGCAAAATTAAAAATAGAAGAAATAAACATTCCGTCCGTAACGCAAGAAGGAACATTCCTTTCGGCAAAAAAAGCTGTTGATAAAATTGCTGACACGGGACTTGCAAATGCAATCGAAATTATGCCCGTAGAAAACACTTATTCAAAACAATGGGGATATGACGGAGTAGATAAGTTTGCAATAAACAGACATCTGGGTACAGCAGCAGAATTAAAAGAATTAATCGATTATGCTCACGGAAAGGGACTTAACGTAATTATGGATATGGTACCAAACCACATGGGCACAGACGGAGATTATTTATCTGAAGCAGGTCCTTATGAAGCAGGCAGCGGTCAATTTGGAGCATTATTAAATTTTGAACACCCAAATAACCGATATGTCCGTGACTGGATGGCAAATGCAGCCTTGTGGTGGGCCAACGAATTTAAAGTTGACGGTATTAGATTTGATATGACAAAAGAAGCAAAATCTGATTATTTGCTTAAACAAATGGTTGATGAGCTTAATGAGCATAATCCTGATGTATTTTTAATTGCAGAAGACGGACGTGATAACAAGGTTACAATTACCCGATATGATACAAGCAATAAAACTCATGAAGAAAAAATTAATGAAACGGATATGCTTGTAGATCTTATTGTTTCCGGAACACATACCATTCCGCATGATGTCGGATATGACAGTGAATGGGATTTTCCGTTCATGCATGCTCTTGCAGATGCCATTAAAAACAATTCACAGGCATCTCTTAATTTTATTGATGATACTATGTTAAACTCCGGATACAGAATAAAATATGTAATGAGCCATGATGAAATAGGAAATGAAGATGGCACAAGACTTCTTCCTAAAATTTATGCACAACATATGAATTTCTTTGCCAAGATGGATGGAAGTTTACCTGCAGATGTACGCGGACAAAATGCTGCAAAATTGTCACATGAAATAATTAAAAGTTTAATGATGAATATAAACATTACAGATGAAGAACTGAAAGAAATTCAGCAGGATTTCGGAATAACAGAACCTGCTGACAAACAAACTCTTGTAAACTATCTTAAGGCATCACATGCAAAAACAAAATTAGCATCAGGTGCATTAATGACTTGTCCCGGTCCGAAAATGTTCTTCCAGGGTGAAGATTATGCGGATTTATCATATCATAAATTCTTTAGAGACTTTTCACCGGAATTTGAAAATTATGAACCAAATAAAGGACAAACAGAAAATATATGCAGAGAAAAAGGGTATAATATCTCAAATAAATTTGCGTTAAAAGATTCTATATTAGGCAAATATAAACCAAGTGGTGAATTTGCATCTATGCAGAAACAGTTGCTTGCCTTTAACAAAGATTTATTCAAAATTACAGATGAAAATGAGCCTTTTGTTGATGGAGAAATTCATTCAATCTACAAGGATCACGAAAATCTTGTTCATATTCATTCGGTTGAAAAAAACGGAGAAAAGTTCCTGGTTATTAAAAACTTTGCAGACAAGTTCCACAATGGCACATATTCATCACCGGGCTTCCCACACAATGAAAAATATGTGGAAATACTCAACAGTGATGATGAAATATATGGCGGCGGCGGAAGCTGCAACAAAGACAGAGTGATTAATGTTGATAATCAGGCACTTAATCTTGCAGCAAACAGCATTTCTATACTTAAAAAAATAGATTAAATTTTATAACCGATACCAATCATAATACAATCACAGTATCATTACCGGCCGGTTTTTAATACTGTTGCTTTGTAAATTTCATACGCAAGTTCTGAATAATTATAAAACAGAATTGATGAAGTGATTAATTTTTATTTTTTTAATGTATGGTTTGGATTTGAGTTGGCAATCATTTACATCATCATTGGTATCAGCTTCTGCAAGTTCGTTTTGATGAACAAATTTGTCCTGTGCAACAAGTTCAGTATTTGAGCTGTGAGCCATTTCTGCAATAGTTGCAGAAAGAATAAATGCAGAAGTAAGTTCAGTACGAATTCTTTTATGTATTAAACTTTTTGCTTGTTGTAAAGGTTGGATAGCAGGGACTTTCATATAACTCCTTAATAATTAATATAATACACATCCCATTCTATCACAATTCATCTGTATTGTATATAGTTTTATCAAAGATTCAAATGGGAAAATAGACATCATACTGACATTATAGTAAAATAAACTTGCGGATAAATAATAATTCGGAGAGATATATGGCAGCAAATATATTCAGAGTTGGAACAGGATATGATATTCACCGATTGGAATCCGGTCGTGATTTAATAATCGGCGGAGTTAAAATACCATTTGAAAAAGGATTGCTGGGGCATTCCGATGCTGATGTACTTGCTCACGCAATAACAGATGCACTACTGGGAGCTGCAGGTTTGCCTGACATTGGAACACTTTTTCCGGACACTGATGCAAAATATAAAAATGCCGACAGTATTGAACTTTTAAAAAATGTTTATTCAAAAATTAAAAAACTTGGTTATGCAATTAACAATATCGACACTAATATAATTGCACAGGCACCGAAAATGATGCAACATATCACGCAAATGAAATCCGTATTATCAAATGCTTTAGAAATAGATTCAGAATATATTTCAATAAAAGCCAAAACAAAAGAACACCTTGATGCCGTTGGTGAAGAGAAAGCCATTGAAGCACAAGCTATCGTTCTGATATATAAAACTTAGCCGGGAGAAAGAACACACATTTCACAATTTTTACAATCAAATTTCAGCGGATAGTTCACACCTTTTTCATTCTGAAGCATAAGATTTACCGGTGCTTTACACATATTAAGAGCATACTTTATACAATGCTTTGTCCGCATTAACTCCACACTGTGTTTTGGAAAAGAAGTTTCCGGACTGTATTCTTTAACTATGCACCCGCATTTATTATAAAATTCCTCTGCTGTTTTATTATGAACATTAGCTCTGTAATCAACTTCTTTTTGATAAAAAGGAACAATATGCATAGGTTTTTGAACTTCCCTTTTATACCCTTTTATCCGTTTTTCCATAAGCATTTCAAGTAAATCCCGTCTGAGTTGATTAATAGCACTTACCCTCATAAACGGAATATCCTTATCAAGTCTTATGTCCGTTATATAAAAATCACTATCACCGGTTTTTGAAAATTGTTTTATAAAAGTTTCATTCATCATATCTTGCTTTTCTGAAACTTCATTTGAAGGAAATTCCGATGTTATACTATATCCGTCTTCATCAATAAGTTCAATTTTATCGGTTAGTTTAACCGATACACCTATTTGTCTTTTTACGGGCAGAGATAATTTTTTCTCAAATTCAATATCCGAATTTCTGTATAATTTATCACCGGTCTTCAAACATGTTGATTTATTTGCGGAAAATGTAATTATACCTTTTTCTGAAGCTATAATTTTATTAACAAGAAATCCGTCAAAACCATCCGCAGAAAAATAACATAAACCATCCTGCGGTAACAGGCAGGATTTTGTTACTAATTTTATGACATTTTTATTAACATCACTAACTTTTCCCAAATACTCACCGACAGATTTAGGAGTATCCGGACTGTAACAATTTCCTCTGGATTTTAAAAAGTAATCAGTAAAACCGCGGTTAAAACTTTTTTCGGGATTCGGTATAAAATTACAAACAGATTTTCCGGAGGAAGACTTCTCTGAATAATTATCAAGTAATTTTCTGTAATAACTTACAATATTTTTTACATAGTTTATATCTTTCAGTCTTCCTTCAATTTTAAAAGAATACACACCGTTTTCAATCAATTCTTTAACATGATTCGAAGCATTAAAATCTTTCAGACACAGCGGATAATTGTATTTATATATCTTTCCGTTTTCATCCTTTACAATATATTTTTTTCTGCAAGGCTGCGCACATTCGCCTCTGTTTGCGGAACGTCCGCCTATATATTGGCTCAAATAACACTGACCGCTATATGACACACATAATGCTCCGTGTATAAATGTTTCTAATTCAAGTTCGGGATTTTTTTCGTGTATTTCCTTAATCTGACTAAGAGAAAGTTCACGTGCAAGAACAACTCTTGATAACCCGATGTCATTAAAGAAACAGATTTTTTCCATAGTCCTGTTATCACACTGGGTACTTGCGTGAATCGGTATAGATAATCCCAGCTCCATAAGCCTGTACAAAAGTCCCATATCCTGAACCAAAATGGCATCAACCCCAATTTTATCATAATTCTGAACGAGTTTTAGGGCATCTTCAAGTTCTTCATCAGTCAAAATAGTATTTACTGTTACAAATACTTTAACCCTGAATTTATGTGCATAATCTACAACTTCTTTTATATCTTCTAAAGAATTTGATGCATTTTTTCTTGCTCCGAAATTTGCACCGCCAATATACACCGCATCGGCACCGCAATCTATTGCGGCAAATGCCGTTTCCTTATCTTTTGCAGGCGACAGTAATTCGGTTTTTCTCATACACAACAAATCCTTAAATATAATTAACCTAATTATATTACACTAAAATTAAATTATGTTCCATCAGAACAGTTAATTATTATCAGCCTGTTCCAGTTCTTCCTGTCTTTTTGAGTTATAGCTGTATAGTGCGTATATTGTAAGACCTATTATAAGCCATAATATAAAGTACAAAGCAGAAGTCGCTTTTGCAGAGAATTTGCAGTACATCAGTGCAAAACATGTTAAAATTCCGAAAATCGGAAACCACGGACAGAAGGGAACTTTAAACGGTCTTGGTCTGTCAGGTTCGGTTTTTCTCAAGATTAGAACCGCAATACAAATGATTATAAATGAAGTAAATGTTCCGAAGTTACAAAGCTCAGCAGACAGATTCAAATCCATAAACAAAGCACAAATTATAACAACCAAACCTGACAGCCAAGTCATAATATGCGGAGTTTTGAACTTGGGATGAACAGCATTTAATGATTTAGGCAAAAATCTGTCACGACTCATAGCCCATAAAATTCTTGTTGTTCCGAGCTGATAAATTAACAGAACGGAGGTTAAGGCACATAAAGCTCCTACAGAAAGCATACCTGCATACCAGTTTTTTCCTATAAATCTCATTGCGTGAGCAAGAGGTGCTTGCGTATCAATAAAATTAAACGGTACGATTCCTGTTAATACAAGAGCTGCACCAACATATAAAATTGTACATATCAAAAGTGTTCCCATAATTGCAATCGGTAAATCTCTTTGCGGATTCTTTGTTTCTTCTGCCGCCGTAGAAACCGCATCAAATCCTATATATGCAAAAAATATTATAAATGCACCTGAAAAAATACCTTCAATACCGTTAGGTGCAAAGGTTGCCCAGCTTGTGCCCCAATTTTCGGGAGCAACATAAAAAGAACCTACAACAATAAACGAAAGTATAATAAACATATTTACACCAACCATTATTGTTGCAACTTTTGTTGATTCTTTTACACCTTTTATAAGAAGTAAAGTTAAAATAAAAACGATTGCTATTGCAGGAATGTTAATCGCAAGTGGTATATGAATACCAAAAGGTAAATTAATAAACGGCATAACATCTTGCGGATTCCAGTTGTATTTATTACAGAGTTCGTACATTGTTCTGTAGTCGTTTCTTAGCCAAAGCGGACAATTAACAACAAATGCCGGAAGTATATGCTTAAATCCTTTTAAGAACTGAACAAAATACCCTGTCCAGGCACTTGCAACAGTTATATTACCTATTGCATATTCAAGCATTAGTATCCAGCCTACCATCCAAGCCATAAACTCACCCATTGTTGCATAAGTGTATGTATAAGCACTGCCGGCTACAGGAATCATAGCGGCAATTTCCGAATATGAAAGAGCTGAAAAAACACTTGCAAGTGCCGCAAGAAGCATTGATATAACAACTGCAGTACCGGCTCCGGCTCCGTCAGAACTTCCCACAATCGCACTTCCAATGATAGTAAATATTCCTGTACCTACAACGGCGCCAATACCAATTACTATTAAATCAAAAGCACCAAGGGTTTTCTTTAGTTCCGAATTTTCTCCTTCGTCAATCAATTCCTGAGGAGTTTTACATTTTATTAAATTATTAAAAATTGTCTTTATACTATTCATTTTCTGCTATTTCTTTTTGTTCTGCCAGTCTGTTTTTTCTGTATCCGTATGATGCATAGATTATAATACCCATTATAATCCACGCAATAAATAACTCTGTTGAAAGTTTTGCAGCATCACCTTTTGCCGTAAACATCATAAATCCCATTAATCCGCCGCAGCATAATATTCCTGCAAGAGGAAACCATGGGCAGAATGGCACTTTAAACGGTCTTGGTCTGTCAGGATCAATTTTTCGCAATATTAATATTGCCGCACAAACTATTATAAACGATGTAAATGTTCCCAAATTACATAAATTTGCAGCCGCATCCAGATTCAATGTCAAAGTTCCGAATATTGAAACAATACAGACAACCCAGGTTAAAATATGCGGCGTGTTGTATTTCGGATGAAGTTTTTGGAATGCTTTAGGTAAAAAATTATCCCTGCTCATAACGTAGAGAATTCTTGTGGCAGCCAACTCCATTACAAGAAGAACTGATGTGAGTCCTGCAATTATACCTACGGACATAAAACCGGGAATTGCTTTTGCAACCCAGCCGTGTAAAACATTTTCCATAGCAAACGCAAGCGGCGCCCCCAGAAATGCCGAATCAACATTACCCTGAGTTTTATACATACCGGTCAGCACAAGGGCTACAAGTGTATAAACAATTGTTGTTACAACAAGTGAACCTATAATACCGATAGGTAAATCCCTCTGGGGATTCTTACATTCCTCGGCGGTTGTTGCAAGAGCATCAAAACCGATGTATGCAAAGAATATTATAAAAGCACCCATAAATATGCCGCTAAAACCGTTTGGTGCAAATGTTGCCCAATTTGTACCCCAGTTAGACGGAGTTACAAAAAAGAAACCTGACAGTATAAACAAAGCAATAATACCAAGTTTAAGAGCAACCATAAATGCTGCAAATTTCGTAGAATCTTTGGTACCTTTTACAAGAGTCATAGTAATAAATAATATTATTAAAGCGGCAGGAAGATTTATACAAACCGGAATCCCGAAAATTGACGGAATTACTGATGTATCAAGTCCCTGAGCGGTTAATGAATTTACTGCAGTTCTGTAGTCCGTAACAAGCCAAATCGGAGGATTTGTAATCCACGCAGGCAGAATATGTCCGAAACCTTCCAAAAAGTGTACCACATATTTTGCCCAGGAACAGGACACCGCAATAAATGCAATTACATATTCAAGCATTAAAACCCAACCAATAATCCATGCTGCAAATTCTCCAAGTGTTGCAAACGTATAAGAATATGCACCGCCCGCAACAGGAATCATTGCCGCAAATTCACTAAAACAAAGAGCCGAAAACACACAGGCAATAGCAGCTATAATCATTGATATAACCAATGCCGGACCGGCACCCGGGCTTGCACCGTCAGCAGAACCTGCTGCAGCAATACCTACAACCGCAAAAATACCTGAACCAATAATAGCTCCTACACCAAGGATAATTAAATCCCAAACACCCAAAGTTTTTTCCAAGCCGCCGTTTGATGCACTTTTTACTGCATCATCAGGGGTTTTTCTTTTTAACAAGTTTGCTATTATATTTTGTAGTGTCATTATTAGCCTTTCATTTTTTTAGTGGAAAGTTGAAAATGGAAAGTGGAAAGTTATTTCAAACTATTACTTATTACTTACAAAGGGGAAAGCCGAGTTTTTCTCTCTGTTCTACATAAAGTTTTGCAACGGCAGAAGCCATTGTACGAACTCTGTTTATAAAGTTTATACGTTCATCTTTTGAGATTACACCCCTTGCATCAAGAAGGTTGAATGTGTGTGAGCATTTTAAAACGTAATCATAAGCAGGCAGTACAAGTTCAGCATTTACACAATTATCAACTTCTTTCTGATATGCATCAAAAAGGCTGAAAAGTCTGTCTGCATCAGAGTATTCAAAATTATATTTGGATTGTTCAATTTCATTTTGAAGATAAATTTCACCATACTTTAAAGTATTGTTCCACATAATATCAAAAACGGATTCTTTGTTTTGAATATACATGGCAATTCTCTCTAAACCGTATGTAATCTCCAAAGCAACCGGCTTAACTTCCAAGCCGCCAACCTGCTGAAAATATGTAAACTGAGTAATTTCCATACCATCAAGCCAAACTTCCCAACCTACACCGGCAGCTCCAAGTGTCGGTGATTCCCAGTTATCCTCAACAAATCTTACATCGTGTTTGCTTAAATCAATACCCATTGCTTCCAAGCTCTTTAAATAAAGTTCCTGAGCATTATCCGGTGACGGTTTTAAAATAACCTGATACTGAAAATAGTGTCCCAATCTGTTAGGATTTTCACCATATCTCGCATCTGTAGGTCTTCTGCATGGTTCAACCATTGCAGTCTGCCACGGTTCAGGTCCCAATGCTCTTAAGAAAGTTGCCGGATTCATTGTTGATGCACCCTTCTCAATATCATAAGGCTGTTGAATTATGCAACCGTAATCAGACCAAAAACGTGATAAATTTAAAATCAAATCTTGAAAATTTAATGCCATTTTATATTTCCTATGTTGTAAAATTTACACTTTAAAAATTATACATAGAAAGCAAGCAAATATCAAATCAGGCAGAAAATTAATGTTAACTTTTGTAAAATAATTCCTGTAGATGAAAATTTAGCATTTATTATATACTTTGTATATATATGGGCGATATGATATTAGATATTCCAAATGACACAAGTAAAGGTCTGTCGCATGCGATAGATGCGCAACTTGATGCTGAATTTAAGGCAAAATACGGCATAGAAGATGTCAATTTGAGCGGTCATTGGCAATCAATATTTGATACAATAAAAGCAAATCAGGCGGAGCAGGCAGAAGGACAGAGAACTTTTGGAGAAAAAGATAAAGATGTAAACAAAGGTTCGCAATATAAAGTTAAAGCAGGCAAATACAGAATAAAAGAAAGTGTTTGGGACTATATTGTTAATAAGGCAAAAGAAGTTACGGGTGTAAAAGATACTCCTCAGACAGAAGCTGCTGAAGTATCACAACCACAAGCAACAGACACACCGGCAGAAACTCCGGAAGCGGATGCGGCAGATGGTAAGAAAACCTTTAATGCTTCAGGCGTTCCTGCATCTCCGGAAAACAAAGCTGCTGAATACGATAATAAGCCTTTAGAAACAATTGAGTCAAAAGTCAGTAATATATTGTCGGATGCAAAAATTGATACGTCCGATATTAATATGGATCTTGTAAATCAAAAATATGAAGAACTGATAAATACAAAAGATAAAGACGGTAATCCTTTAGATGAAGCAATAATTAACCAGAAAATTAAAAACTTTGCAATTTTGCAAAGAAAAGAAAATTTTGAAACTGCAGAAAAGCGATTTACTGAAATGGCAAAAAAATACCCGACAGAAGATGATTTAAAAAAAGGTGATGCAAAATCATTAGTTAATGATTATATTTCACAACTTGATGATGAAAACTCAAAATATGTAGATGCTGACATCACTGCTGCTATGGAGGCAGGAGATATGGATAAATATAAAGCTGCATTGCATAAATTCGGTAAAGCCAGATTAGGTGAATATGATAAAAATAATGACGGAACTATAAGCAAAAAAGAATTTAAAAGCAGAGAAAGAGGCACCGGAGATACAAAAATAAAAAGAAACGATTTAAACAAAAGATTTGATTATTTAGATGTTAATGGTGACGGCAAGCTGGATGAAAAAGAAATGACAGCTTACTATTATGCAATGACAAAATGTACTGACGGTGAAAACGAAAAAACAGGAAATGATATAACATATAGAGAATACATGACTGCACAACAAGCTCTTGCATCAGCCGGCAGCAAATCAATAACTGCAAATGAAAAATTGATTTATGATAAATTCACTTCTTGGAGAAAAGAAGGTTACGATAATCTGTAGTCAATGTTTTATTTTAGTTGACTTTCTTCTTTCATTGCATTCTTTATACCTATAGCAGTTTCATACATTCGTCTAAAAAATTTTACAATAATATTTGTTTTATCAGGAGCCACGTAATCTTTTGATAACGGACTTTTTTCCATAAAATAGTTTTCATAATAAGGCTTTTGATAAATACCGCCCGAAGCAAATGTTCTTCTTGCATCTCCGGGGGTTCTCTTAACCTGAAACAGTATGCTGTTATATTCCGGCTTTAATAATTGATTTGTTTTTTTAATCATAATTTTATCCTTTTAATATTATTATTTATAAAACAAGTAAAAAAAATTTTTTGCCAGTAATTTTTTTGCGAAGTTAATCCTATGCCAAAAAAGGTTTTAAGCATTTGTTATCATATACCTAAAATCTACATTTGCAATATTTAAACAAAGTTTTATTCTTCATTAAAAACAATAAATGTATTTTTAATTACTTCATACCCTTTCAGAAGAGTTTTGTAATCAACTTTTTCAGCAGCGGAGTGCATATTATAGACATCTGCGAGTCCTAAAAGCATCGGCATAAAAGTTTCGCCTTTTGAGTTTTTATGCTGGCAATAAATATGAGTTTCAGCACCTGCATGGAATGATGAAATATCGTTTTTGATACCGACACGTCTGCATGCTTCGGTATGAACACGTTCAATTCGGTCATCATCAGCTCGTTCAAACGGGGGTAAATGAACTTCAAATACAATATCAGCCTTAGCGAGCCCTTCGTATTTATGATTGAATTTTTCCACAATAGTTGCCATAAGTGTTTTCAGAGCATCTTCTCTTAATACACTTGCACTTCTGATTGAATATGATGCCATTCCCAAAACATTAATAATGTTTGTCGAAGTTTTTTTCATAATCTCTGTAATATAGTCATTCGTTTTTATACCTTTTTCAACAATCGAAGCAACGGAATTCTGAATTCCGCCGGCTACTATTGCACCTAAATTGCAGGAAGTTATTACACCTGTTTCATCTTTGTAGAAAACTCCCTGAGGGAATTCGGCAAGAAGTTCGGCAAGAAGTTTTGCTGCATTGAATCTTGATTCATCATCGATATCAATACCTGAATGTCCTCCCTTCAACCCTGTTACCGTAATTTTTGCATTTGTATAGCTTGCGCCTGATATCTGCAACTGTCCGAGTTTATCAGCATCACACACTAAAATATACTTTGATAAAATTTTATCGTATTCTACATGTTCTACTCCGCTCATGCCGGTTTCTTCATCTCGGGTAAATGTAATCTCCAATCCGCCATGGGGGTAAATATTATTTAATTCGTTAGTACCCTCTCCGAGTGGGATGGTTAGGGTGGGGGCTGATTTTGCCAGCTCTTTTGCAAGCATTAATGCACAAGCCACACCGACTTTATCATCTGCACCAAGTGTTCTTCCTTTTGCGTGAATAAAGCCTTCTTCATCAAGGTAAATTTCTACCGGACTGTCATCCCCCACAACATCCATGTGAGATGATAACATTATAGGCTCCTTGGAATTATCCGTAGCAGGAACATGAATATATATATTTCCGTAATTATCACGTTTTCCGTTAATTCCGTTTTTTTCACAAAAATCCAATATCCAATCTGCAACCTTATCTTCTTTCAAAGAAGGTGATGGTATTGAAACTAAATTACAAAAAATATCCAAAACTTCATTTTCATTTCTTAAATCATTTAACATAAAAAGAATCTCCTTTTCATAATATTTATAATAACTTTTGCAGAAAAATATTTAAAATCAGCTGCCACGAAAGAACCTTCTGTCAGTAGCATTACCGCTGTTTGCATTTATTGCAACTCTGATGGAACGTAAGCATTTCGGGCATCTGCCAAAGTAATGTGTTCCTTTTTTGTTTTTATACAAACGACCGTACACATGGCAGCATTCAAACCATACTCCCAAAAATTTTCGTCTTTGCGGTTTGTTTTCACTGTTATTTTCTGACACGCCTTGCCCCCCGATAATATATTTCCCTGTCTAAAGGTTTAAATATACTTTGTGTCAATGTTGAAACATAATTATCATTTAAGTGAGCATAGTCAAAAATAATAAGACCGCTGAGTCCGTATTTTCTTGCGGCATGAATCTGTTTTATCAAATCAGAGTTAGCACCGTTCATAAATGTTACAAACAATCCGGCATACAATTTTGTCGCAGGTGCTTTATTTCTGAGAACATTTCCCATAAGATTCATTGCTGTATTATCATCACATGTAAGTAAGAGCGGTGTGAATCCATCTACATAATCATTATAAGACCAGGTTTTCCAATCCTGTAATTTTGTATCGTAAGCCATTTGTATATTTGGGAAAATTACGGCAGTAATCTGGATATCATTATCTCTTGCCAATTTGCCGACTTTACTTACAAATTCCGTTACTTTTCCCGCTCTGTATAATTTCCAGTGATACCATAACGGTTCGTCAATACTTATATCAACCGGATCTTTGCCATACATTCGCATAAAATCTTCTCTTGCAAATTTTGTATAACCCCAGTTTGACATATCGTAATTTGAAAATGTCGGAGCCAATGACTGCGGATAACGTATATAATCTAAATTTATACCGTCCGGTTTATATCTGTTTATTATTTCGGATATCAAATCACACAAAAATTTCTGAACTTCAGGATTTGCAGGATCGATAAAATATCCGTTATGTTCAGAGATTGAATAAGGTATTGTATCCGAATTTGCATTTCTTTTTTGGTAATTTGCCCATTCCGGTTTTTGAGCCAGAATATATAGCGGATTGTTTTCCGGCGGTTTATTCCCGACATAGAAAGACTCAAACCACACATGAACTTTTATTCCTCTCCTGTGTGCTTCAACTATCCATATTTTTAAAGGATCAAAACCCGCATATTCAGGATTTTGTTTTATAAATCCGTATTCTGACATTGTTCTTGAAGGAAATATTGTCTGACCGTGATAATATGTTTCCAAAAATACATTGTTAATTCCGGCAGCAGCAATTCTGTCTAATACAGATTGTATTTCTTCTATATTATGATATGTAGGACGTACCCAGACGCCCTTTAGCTCATTTTGCTTATACGGAATAACTGTTGACATGGCATTATCAGCATATTCAATAGCCTTTGAAGCATAACTTTGAGAATTTTCACTGTCTTTTTGGGCTTTTTCAATATAATCTTTTGCCCGTTCTATATTCTGGATTGTTTTTCTCTGGCTGTACCCCTGTTGATTTTGCACATAATAATACATCATATCCTGAACTTCTTTGATACGTTCTCTGGCTCCATACAAAAAAGTATCAGATGTAATATATGAGGTTATAGTCTTTTTTTCGGTATCAATACTTATTTTAGAACCAACCATAACATTTTCATTTATCCATTTTTTTGCCCTGCCATGCCCGCTTATAACTATACCGTTAGGCGGAATAAGAGAATCCGCACCGCTTAGAGCAGATACGGTATCGCCCGTAATTATTGCCTCTGTTCCAAATTCATTTGTATTAGTTCTGTATCCGAATGCCGGAGTATAAATAATCAGCTGATTAGCCCCTCTAAGTCCCGGATAATTTGCACCGGCACTATTTGTTGTTACCATCGGATCAAAATCATTGTAATAATATGTTGACTGATTAAATATTACCTCATTCGGCTGAGGCTCATAAGGCATAAAAACATCTTGTGCGAAGGCACTAAAATTTATTACCGTACTTATAACAAATAAATAAAATAATTTACGTAATACTCTCTCCATCCCAAAATCCCTGTTAACAACATTATAAAACTATCCATATTTTAAAACAAGTATTAATTAACGTACAACAACAAGCTGTGCGCATGCTAATTTTAAAGCATTAACAGCAAAACAGACAATTAACGCAATTATTTAAAATAACTGTTTTAACTAAAATATTAAATACAGATAGGTTAGTTAAACTATTTGTGATAAGTGACCATGCGGTTTTTTCTCAACAAATCTTGGAGATAACCATCCTGCTTTATATCCTGCATAGCCGACAGCACCAACAATTGCTGCACCGCCTGCTATACCGGCAGTCCACTTACCGCCTTTTGTATGTGTCCAATTTTTCAATCTTTGCCAAATACCGTCTTTGCTGCATGATTTTCCGCCATTTTCAGTCAAGTGTTCGCCATTTCTGTATTCTTCAAGAATATATTTGCACTTATCTCTGAGTTTGTATAACAATGTATCAGACTCATTAATTTTTGACGGATCTCTTTGGAATAATCTTCTGTATTTTTCAGCAGAAGATATTCCGTCAGCTTTTAAGCCACCGTTATTTTCCCAATCGGTTTTCATTGTTCTGAGGTTTTGAAGAATTCTGTCCTGAATCGGTTTACCGTTATCTTCAATCAATGCTCGTTTGAAACAATTCGTCAATTCACGTTCAACAATTTTATCTCTGAAAGGTCTTAACACTCTAAAGTTATAATCATAGTTTAATGACTTGTCTTTCAAGATTTTATCCGTAATCATATCTTCTGTAACATTAGCGGCATGAATACCTTGCTTAATGCCATCTCTGAATTTCTTAACGGCTTTATCCAGTTCCTTGTTCTCTTCTGCATTGAGTAAAGGTTTCATTTCATCCAAATGAAGAGTATATGCATGTTTCGTCTTATAACCGGTAACCTTTTCAAGTTCGCCTTCAAATGATGCATCAAAATTCTTTTGTCCCAATCCCTGAATATTTGTAACAATCGGAGATGCAAACATTTTTACGGATTCAAGGTCAGTAAGTTCGCACGGTGCGAATCTTGACGGGAATACCGTAAAGTCAGCAGCAGACGCAAAAGGTTTATTCGGAAGGAAACCATCAATAAATACTACTCTGCCGGCTACATCAGAATCTTTTGAATACTGCTTAACAATATTTATACATTTTTCAGACTCATCGGAATTAGGTCCGCCGACAAATAATACTGAATATTTATCATCCGGATTTTCTTTTATATAATCGATAAATGAACGAAGTACGGAATCCATTGCTTTTTGTGCATCACTTCGTCCCCAAGCTGCAAGCATTTTAACTCTGCTTGTCGGTGAAGCTGCTTCTTTTAATATGTCTTCACTTATATGCCCATATACCTGAGCCTCTTTTTTAGCAAGTCCCAGAATTACTTCATTATACATTTTTTCTTTGCCGGGAACTTCTCTGTATTTTGATAAAGCATCCAGCATTTTTTTATCAAATCTTGATAAAACCTTTAACTTATTCTGTCTTTTTATCTCACGAACATGGTCAACATTAACCTGTCCCGGTTTAATTTCTTCTGCATTATATAAGGTTAAAGGTTCAATCTTAACGTTTTTACCATCTACTTCAACGTCGAAGGATTTTTTCATATATCCTACAGGTCCCTGATCAGTTGTCGGATCAAAATCAACATTTTCAAATGCGTTTAAAATACCGCCCCAAACTCCTTTTGCCTGTAATTCTTTTGCATATTTGTAAATTCCTGGAGCAAATTCGGGATCTGTTGCGATTGCTTCAGCATATAGTTCAGATACAGGAACAACGCCGGGTACAAGACCTTTATCTGCCCAGTATAAAGTATTTTTCAGAGGACTTACACCACCCTGAGTATCAAAACATTCCTGCGGCAGATATTTTTTAAAGAAACTTTCTACTGCATCTCCGCCTTCTTTGGCTGCTTCTGTAAATTCTTTACTGTTATAAACAGCATTTCTTAATTCTTTATCCGCTATATTAACAAACATATTCATGTTGCTTGTTCCCTGAATATATCCGTCACCCAAGTTGTGACCTATGAATATAGCTTTTTTACCCTGCCAGAATTCATCACCCTTCGCTGCCATCTGAGCCATATATTCCGTTGCATTACCTGCCTGTGAATCATTCAAAACCAATGTTGCAGGATCGAACTTAACACCGTCTTCACTTGCAAGCTCACAAATTCTTGGCATAAATTCAATAAATGCTTTTGATGCTTTTGCGTCAGCAACACCCTTCCAGGTTTGATTTAACTTACCGGGAACAGTTGAATAGCCGCCCTTTTCATAAGGAGAGGGAAGAGATGATGTTAAATCGGTATATACCTTAAAATCGTTTGTATTTTTAAGTTTTCCGTCAGATAAAAGCTGAACCCTGAATAATTTTGTTTCCGAATCTTCCAAACCGCCGAAGTCAAGTTTTTTAGTACCGCCGGTTACATCATCAAGAATAAATATATTTCCCTTTACACCATCATCTACTACGGTTGCAATCTGAGGATTTTCTTTCTTAAAGAACTCCTCTACGGATGAATATTGCTGGAAATTATCGCAAGTTGTCTGGAAATATCTTCCTTCATATTTTTTTAAAGGACTGTCTGCCGGAAGCCCCTTCGGTATGCGGGGAACTTCAACAGACTTAATTATGCCGTTTTTGTCATAACTTATAAACCCGTTATAAACAGGATCTACCAAAACCTTGTTTTTTTGTTTGTAAAAATCAAAAGAATTTTTCATTTGATTTGTAACAAAAGGATCTTTGTCCGATATTCTTAATGCTCTGAAGTCCTGCATTACCGTAGCAACACCACCTGCTTTGTTGTACGGCGGAACTTCAACACCAAACATAAGAGCCTGTTCCTTATTTCCTCCTTTAAAACTGATATAAGAAACACCTGATACTGTTGGAGCCTTTTCAGAATTTCGTACATTTTTTACATACCCTTTTGTAACATTTGATAAGTTAACGGGATTAACTGCACTAATTTGCATAGACAACTCCTTACACACATAATTTAATTCATCTATATATATAAAAACCAACCAAATATGAAATTTGCCAAAAACACCTAAAATTTATTAAGAAATGTTAAGTAAATTTTTATTAAGCATTTTTCAGATGATAACAGAAATATTATTCAATTTCAAGATAGTATATATTTTAAATTAATAATTTTTATTATAAAAGAAGACCGGCAGCATATTGCTGTCGGTCTTCCGTAAACAAAACTATTACTATTTTGTAAGCATAGATTTGAAAGATTTACCAGCTGAAAATGCAGGTACATTCTTAGCAGAAATCTTAATTTCTTTACCAGTTTGTGGGTTACGACCTTTTCTAGCAGCTCTGTGCTTAGAAGAGAAAGTACCAAAGCCAACTAAAGTAACTTTTTCACCCTTCTTAACTGATTTTTGGATTGATTCCAAAGTTGCAGACAAAATTAAAGCAGCATCTTTTTTAGATACTTTTGTCTTCTTAGAAATTTCAGAAATTAATTCTTCTTTGTTCATAATAGTCTCCTTTCTCTCTGACATAAAATTAACAACACTAAATTAAAATTTCTTTTATTTCCTTATTATAGCACCAGATATTTGTTTGTAAATCGTTTTCCATGCCAAAAATAAGGAATCTAAACAATTTTTAACAAAAAAAATCTATAATTACGCATAATAATCTAATTTTTTAGCATGCTTAATCTTTTCAGCCTTTGATTTTAATGTTTTTGCGGCAGAAGCAACTTTCAAATCCTGTTCTGAAGGATCAGAAGGGGCAAGAGCTGCTTTAAATACAATATTAGCATTATCGATGGTTTCCTGCGGATTTTGTTTGTTGAGAACAGGCATTTTTATTGAAACATGTCCTGCAACAGGAATACCCTCAGAATTCTTTTCAATCACAATCGGTCCGGCAAGAGAACCGCCTGCACGTTTATGAGCAGCTTCATGTGCGTATATTTCGCTGTAATTTTTTCTGATTAAATTTTGTTTTTGCTGTGACTTAAACCTTGACATAAAAGCCAAATTTAACATACCGACATACTCCTGTTACTTATAATCACATACTCCACACCTTCATTATAACTCATGTTTTACCCTTTTCAAGTGTTCTGAGCCTGAATTATCATAATCGTTGTATATATTTTTTTTGTTATAAAATTATATTGTAAATTATTGAAAAGGAGTAATTATGATAGAAAGAATCGAAAAACTGCAAATTGTTTCATTAGGAATTTTAATCGGATTGGCACTTGTTGTATCAACCAAAATGGTATCTTCAACAATTCAGAAAAACGAAATATCAGTAACCGGTTCGGCTTATGAAATTGTTAAATCCGACAAAGGTTCCCTTGATTTTGAAATAGAAATCAAAAAACCTACAAGACTTGATGCATATAAAACAGCTCAGGAACAATTAAAAATAGTAGAGCAATATTTAAAAGATAATAAAATAGAAAAAATCGAATTAAAAACTCCAAGCATATATGCATCTTATAAAAATGATTCAAGAGGATATTCTACGAACGAAGTTGACCATTACAATTATTCTCAGGTTGTGTCAATTTCAGCTGATAATGCCGAATTAATACATGATATCGCATCAGATATTCCAAGCCTTATTAATAAAGGTGTTGCAATAAATGTTTATACACCGTCTTATGATTACTCAAAACTTCCGGAACTGAAAGTTACACTTCTGGAAAAAGCTTCAAATGATGCAAGAAACAGAGCAATATCAATGTTAAAACCATCTCATAACAAAGTTGGTAAAATCTCTGCGGTAAGAATGGGTGTATATCAAATCACACCTGTTGACTCTACAAATGTTTCAGATTCAGGTATCAGCGATACTTCCACTATAGATAAGAAAGTTACTGCTGTAGCAAATGTTACTTTCAAAATCAAATAAATAATAAAAAAAAGGCGGCGGCTTAGAAAGCCGCCGCCTTTTTTTTATCAACAATTCATCATTAATTCAAAAATACCCTCCGCATAAGTAGGGTGAGCAAAACAAATTTCTTTTATATCATCCGTACTCAATCCTTTTTGTATTGCTAAAAGTATTATATGTATTAAACTTGATGCTTCTTTTGATATTATATGAGCACCAAGAATTTTATTATTTTTTGTAATAAGTTTTATAAACCCGTCTATTGAGTCGTCACACCAGGCTTTTCCCAATGCGGTAATTGGCAGAATCACCTTTTTGCAATCATAATCCATATCCTGCTCCCGAATACCAACCCAGGCTATTTCCGGCTCACCATATATTACGGATGGAACCAGTTTCTTATCAAACGGAATCCCGAGAGCCTCTGATTTTGCCTGATGGATTGCATAATGTGCCAGTTGAATTTCTCCGCAGGCATCTCCGATAACATTCTCACAATCACATTTCGGGCAAACAGGAGTTCTGCCAACGGCAACCAAAATCTTTTCAGGATTCAACTCTGCTCCGCTTTTTAGTTTAACCGTTCTATTATTAACAGATTCCACACAATCATTAAGGTAAAATTTTATTTTATTCTGTTTAAAAATTCTTTCAATCCTTTTTGAAACTTCAATATCGGCAGGCGGAATAAGATGTTCGGCAATTTCAACTACAGTTACTTCTGCCCCGAAGTTTGATAAAATTCTTGCCCATTCAATACCGATTGCACCTGAACCTACAATAAGAATCGATGCCGGCAAAGTTTGTAACTCCAGAATGTCGTCAGAGCTGAGAATAAATTCACCGTCATATTCTAAACCAGCTATTACACGTGGTTTTGCACCTGTTGCAATTACAATTTTGTCAAATACATAATCAATTCCGTCAGCTGATACCGTATTTTTGTCTTTAACACAGGCATCTGCATATATTGTTTTAGCACCGGAATTTTTCACTGCAAGTTCAAGAGATTTCCTGATTTTTTCAACAGTTTGATTCTTTTTCTCAACTATTTTTTCAAATGGGGGAAGATATTTATTTATATTTGTCACATTATCTGTTTCATTTTTCCACAGCTTGTTATACTGCGCATACAAATCCGAATAATGCAAAAAAGTTTTTGTCGGTATGCAGCCTTTGTTAAGACAGGTTCCGCCCAATTTATCCTTTTCAAAAATAATAACTGACTTTCCCTGTTTTGCATACATCATACCTAAGGTATATCCCGCAGGACCGCCGCCAATAATTCCTATATCTGACTTTTCCATACTCCCCCTTATTATTTTTTAGAATGTAAAATATTTATCAAAATCGACATCTTCAAAATTACACAAAAGATGAAATATTTCATCATCATCGTCAAGCCTTTGAAAATTGTATTCATCAAACAACCAATATTTGGGGTTGATGCCTTTTACACGGACTATGTCTTTATCTTTGAGAATTTGCAGTTTTTTTTTGACAATTTCCAAAGGAAGATTAACAAGTTTTGCAAGCTCAACGGCAGTAATGCCGTCTTCATTACTGTATTTATCCGGGGTAAGAAACATGAGCTCAAGCCCGACCATTTTTAAACAAGTATCTTCTGCAATTTCGTATGCCATACGTTCATTATAACTCTGATTGAATAAATATGGAAGATAATTATATGAGAACAGTTCGTTTAGTACGAAATATTTGAGTTTTTCAAAGCCACTTTACAACAAAAAAAGTATTATATATAATAATTATTAACCATAGAGGGGTGTCCGAGTGGTTGATGGTGCAATCTTGGAAGGGTTGTGTGGGGGTAACTCCACCGTGGGTTCGAATCCCATCCCCTCTGTATAAAAAACGGTCAGACTTATGTCTTGACCGTTTTTTATTGGGTTGATTGTATTTTTGTATAGCGACAAGACTTTTGATAAAAGACACTACTTTGATAATTTTGGGAAAGTGGCTACTGTATTTTTTTGAGTAGTTTGATTATTTCAGTTAGTTTGATTTTTTTTGTGTGTTTTAGTGTTTATGGGTATTTTAGCGGTCGGAAGTTTGAAAAAATAAAAAAATCAAACTGGTCGAAAACGGTCTTTTTCCGGTCTGTTTTTTTGCGATGAAATTCGTCTTAAAATCAATAATAGCTCAATTTGGCATTTAGTTTGATTATTTCGGTTAGTTTGATTATTTCGGAAAGTCCGTTTTGAAATCGTAAATTTTTCGTTTGCGGAACTAAAAAAACAAAAACTCAATGACCATGCCAGTTTTGGCGATTAAAATTATCAAACCACCTGTTACTTTACAATAAATGTTCTGTTTCTTTATTCTACTTAAATTTGATAATTGTTCCACCGGCATTTTCTATATTTTTGAAATCACTGATTTTCATTTTTAATTCTTTATTTGAAGCTTTAGGATCATTAAAATATAGGTATTCTGTGTCAATTTTATTATAATTATATGCATGACTATAACTTAATTCATATTTATTTCCGTTTTCATCAAATGCATATAATTTTTTGTTACTGTCACCAGCTCCAATAGAAATACCAGAGAGAAATCTTTCATCTTTACCACAAAGAGTTTTTATATTATTTATATATTCTTCTGGATCATATCTATAATCATTTATTTCTATATTATCTTTGCCAAACAGATATGTAAAAGCTTTTGCCATTGTTCCACCAAGGTGTATATCACCTAAATCATTTTCATGCATAAATTGATTAATTGCCATTTCTAAAGCTCTGACATCCATATCTCCGGTTGAATATTCATTGGCTCTTTTTATATTTTCATAGTCTATAGTATAATCTTTTCCTTGAATATTTACTGTTACACTTTTTATTGCTCCATTCTCTTTATTAACCGCTATCATTTTATTTACTTTATCCAGAATATTTTTATCAGTACAAATTGATTCTAATGCAGAAATAAACCAACAATCCCCAGTATATCCTTGAATAAAGTTTTCATCAATACAACCGTTTGGATCTTTTAGTTCTATTGCCCTTTTGGAAGCAGTAATAGTCTTATCTTTATCTGTATCTATTAATATTCTATCAGCCAATCTATCAATTGCTATAGCAAAATATTTTAAATCTTTCTTTTCATAAGTATCATTAATATTTTTCTCGAAATCTTTATAATATACATTTCGTTCTTTCGCTTTTTTCAGTAAATAATTTGCAAACTCGTTAAATTTTTCTAATATCATACTGTTACGATCTGCTTTACTATCTGCATATACTGAGTCCATAGCAATCTTTGTTAAAAGAGGCGTTCGTAAGTGAAGTTTTTTCATGTCCATGAAATTTTCGATATTTATATCTTTTAAATTATGTAATGACAATGTATGATTAAAAACTAATCCCCAATCGTTTTGAAGCATGATATTGTGTGTTAATATTTCATTACTTGTCATATTATCAAATTCTACAAGAACTTTGCTTACAGCATTATATATTTTGGGATATCGATTTTTTAATAACTGTTTTAACTTACTTTGTTCATTAGAATTTAATATTTTATCAGATTCTCCATCTTGAAACAAATTGCCATTTAAATCTTCTTTATCAACTTTGTTGAATAAATTCTCAAATATTGATAATTCTGCATTGGACATTGTTTTTTTTGATTTTAAAGTGTCTTTAATATAATTTAGAGTGAATAGAGGTGAAATCTTATTATTTTCAGTAGTCATAATACCTCTTAATATACTGCTCTTATATATATTAAATATTTATTTTGATGTAAATTTCAGACAAATAATTATTTGTAACAAAACTAAATAAAAAATTGTCTAAAATTTAGACAATAAAATAGCCAGTTGGCTAGTTGATATTGTTGCCGACAAGAGTTAATCTGATTGTGTAATAGATAAATTTGGAGGATTAATATAATAGCAAAATAAATAATTCTGAAAATATAAATATAATATGGACTTGAAGCCTTGCGGTTCGAATCCACCCTTGCGGACAAAATTATCATAACGATTGTTCAAAATACTCAAACCGACAGTTCTTTTACAACAACACTATATCCTGACGATTAAAAGTATTTTTATCTTATAATTTCAAGTTCTTTAATTTAATTACTTAATTTTACTGAAGTACCAAGATATTTTTGTGCAAAACCCAAAGGCATATTACAAGTTTTGACCTTATTTTTACATTCGGATTGTATTTCTTGAGATCTGTCAGGATGAATTATTATTTTCTTTTTTGATATGTGATATTTAGACTCTTCTACAACTGTTATAATTGTATTGTCATTATCTTTGTCAACAGTCGTTATTGTTTTGATTTTTACTTTTTTATTCCCAAAAACTTCTTCTACTGTTCTAATACCGGGAGTATAATTTTTAAGAGGATCCTTCGGTTGTTGAACATTCTTATTGCTGACTTTTTGGACAATAAGCAAATTGCTGTTATCAGGATGCGTAGTGTATGTTAAAATATCGTTTTTTTACAGCATTACCATAGTTATTCAATAATTGAAAAAAGATTGCCATTTTAAACTCCTCTTTTTTGTCCCTTATATTTCATAAATACAAATTGACTAAAAAATTGCTTATTGACTGAAAAGTTTTTACATTTTTTTACACTTTATTGGTATAAGTTCTATGCTACAAGATTATCAAACCAATAATCAGAACTGCTTCATACGAACTATTAAGTAAATATTACATTTTTAAGTACATTTTCTACAGCAGAAACCTGCCCTGCACTTGCTTTTATCTCTTTTGTCAAAGGATTTGTTAAATATCTTTCTGCCGCCGCACCGAAATCAGGTGATGCTGCATAGCACCTTTGTATCAAACTTAACACTTCCTGTTTATCCGGACTTGTTTGCATAGCAATGCCTGGATATAGTTTTGTTCCCAAAAGAACATCTTTGGTTGACCTGATTCCGTCACAATTTTTTAGCCTTGTTACCAATTCATTTATTTCCGCATCTGTTGGTTTGTTTTTAAAATATATGGTAACCGGATCATGTCTTTCCAGCCAGTTTGCACTATAATCAGGGGTTTTATAATACCTTTGGGCATTCACATATTCATCCAGTGTTTTAATTAATTTTTCATTACCATTCGCATTAATTGAGATTCTGTATTTTGGATTAAAATGAGGAGTTCCTTTTAATTTTCTGTAGTGCCATCCTTTTTGCTCAATGGCGGCGATTTTAGACGTTGATTTTCCTGTTAATTCGCTTATGTTCGGACTGACATTTAACAGGTCATATTCCGCAAGCCTTAAAACATCGTATTCGGAATCTATAATTTTAGTGTATAAGTCTGCACCTTTAATTTCTCCGTTTTCGGCTCTTTTTGCAAAATCAAGCCATATTTCAGGTTTTGATTTATGAGTGGCAAGCTTCTTATATAAATCTGCAAGATATTGGTTTGGTGATTTTTTCTTTAATCCTTTTAAATATCCGCAAAAACGCAAATATCTGTTTATTAATTCGGGATTATCTATAACTCTGCATACTGTTTGTAGTTTTTTACCTTCAAACACAGAAGCCGATTTTATTAACGAATCCGGCAAACATTCTAATATATAAGGATTTTTCACAGAAAATCCTACATTATGGGCAATACTTGTTGTACCGTCAAGCAATATCGGACGGCTTTTTTTATATGCATTAAATAATACGGTTCCCCAGTCTGTCATAAAATATTATTTCCCCATATTTATATAAAGTTATTTTGTATTTAAAAGTTGCCGTATTTTTCTCTAAAATTATAAATTTGTAACAAAATTGTACATTTTACCGGTTATTTTTTCGTTAATCCCGCAAAATCGGTACTATAAATACAATTCAATTTTTTAGAAATTTTTATCCAAAAATTATTAATCAGTTCTGCTAAAGCTCCGTCTTCCGTTATCTGTTTTGCAACACTGTCCACTTCTAAACTTTCTTCAAAAGAAAAATTTTTTTCTTTTTCATAAAAATTTTTAATTTTATTATTATTGCCATAAATAATTCCACAATTTACATGCAATGCACATTCCATTTTTCTCTGCAAATTTTCGGGAAAAAGCTTTGCATATTCTTTACTGAATGCAGAAACCGCAAATTTTCCCATTTTTATCTGTTTGGCTCTTATTAATATATCCTGCCATTCTTTGGGCAACAATTTTAAAAACCGATTCTTTTGAGGTTTTTGAATTAATGTTGAATGTTCGCCATCTTTATTGATTGCAACAACTTTTTTAACGTGATGAGTTAACATTGCCAAATAATCCGCCAGCGACAAGGGTAATTCCATATTTCCTCTCACACGCACATGCCCGTGATAGAAAGCCGTACCCGCCATTATCCCGGAATATTCACTCATATCTACCTGTGTAACACCGCCCTGAACTTCTGCCAAAATTTTATTATCTTTTACCACAATTCCTCTTTCAAAAGGTTTTGCAGAATTTAGTGCTGAAACACATCGGTTCTTTGCATAACTTTCTGCCGCTTCTGACGTCTGAAAACTTATAATACCGTCAGGTCTTATCCATCCGATATTTTTGGGATTAAGTTTTTCAATATGACAAAAGTTTTTCCGGGTTTGTATAAGTGATTTTTTAAATGTACATAAATCCGCTTTCATACAGATAACAAAAATGCTAAAAATAAATTTTGCTAATGATTTTATCCCGGCAAATTCAATTATCTTACCTGTGTTAAATTATATTCTCTTTTTCAGCAGGACAGATTTTATTCTGCTTTTTCACGTATATTGTTTATTATCTTACCGACTTTTCTAAACAGAGTTGCAGGACGTGTTGGCTCAAGCGATTCCGAAGGAGCATAGCCGGCTTCTGCGGCACATCTGCGGATAAATCTTTTCAATGAACTTGAAGTATAACTTGCATCTGCTATAAAATGCTCATTATTAGAAAATGTAGCAAATAAAAGATATTCATCGGATTGCTTTATTCTTGTATTTGTTGCATTAATATAAACCTTATTTGGTTCATTAGCATTTGCTGCCATATATTCTTTTATATTTTCTGCAGACTTTTTGTATGTTTGATTCAGTTTATCTTCAAAAACTTTTTTTGCATGAGCATTTTTAAACTCAAATCCTCTAAAATCCGTATTGTCAATCTTTTGTATTTGCATTTCTTTTTTCCTTATATTTAGTTGATCCCTAATATGTACCTCTATATAATAACAAAAAAATAAAATACAAGTATTATAATAATTTTAGTATAATATAACGTATGGTATATTTTATTGAAAACTTCAGAAATAATTTGAATTTTTTTCTGCGGAATTTGCTTAATTTTTCACGAAAAAATTATAAAGAAAATCCTGAAAGACTTGATAAACAATCTTTATCCAAAAATCAGACCGAATTGGTAAGTTCTCTTGAACAGAGATACGGCTCTCTTTCCGGCAATTATTCAAACCGCATTTTTCTTGAAAACATCTATTTTCTGAATGTTTTTGACAAATATTTTTCCAAGAATAAAGCAGAAAAAATTTCTGTTCTTGATATTGGTTCAAAAAACTGGTCATATGCAGAAAGCGAATACTTATATTTTGGTTCATTTACAAATAACCTTACACTAAAAGGCATAGAACTTGATGCCTACAGATTATCTGTAAATTTATACAGCCGATATGAAATAGCAAAATTTTATACAGAAGGAATGAAAAATACATCATATATTCCGGGCGATTTTATGAAGCATGACGACAAATATGATTATATGGTTTGGATACTTCCGTTTATTACGGAATATCCGCTTCTTCGCTGGGGACTTCCGCTAAAATATTTCATGCCTGAAAAAATGCTTATGCACGCATACAATCATCTCAATCCCGGCGGCGAGCTGCTTATTATAAATCAGGGTGAAAACGAATTTTTAATTCAGAAGGAACTCTACAGAAAACTTAACATCCAAAACATCTGCGATTTTGGTGAAATAGAAGATTCTTTCGGTTTATTCAGAAACAAAAGGTATTGCTCAAAAATAGTTAAACAATAAAGTTTACAAACCTGATTTTTTGTATGAATTATACCCTGCCATTATTCTGTCAACAAAGGGCTGCGAATATTTGGGTATAACCTTGTTATTTCGTATTAATGCATCAGGACCTACATTGTATGCAGCAACCGCAAGTTCCATTGAACCAAATTTCTCAAACATATTTTTATAATATGTTATGCCGCCTTTAATATTATCTTCCAGTTTATACGGATCCAAATTCATATTTTTAGCAGTAGAGTCAGAAAGCTGGAATACTCCTATATGCCCGCTTTTACTTTTTGCTGCCTGATTAAAACCGGATTCTGTTTGGGCAATACTCAAAACAATTGCCGGTTCAACTCCCATGTCTTTTGCCTGTTTGATTATAATCTGCATAACATCATCAGAACTGCCTGCAAAAGCAGAACATGACATAAACAGGCACAACACTCCCGTTAATAAAATTTTATAGATAGCTCCTCTCAACTGATAAACACCTTTTTAATTATCTGACTAAAATATCGTATCATGTTTTTATGTATTTTAAAAGCTGTTACAATAATTTTTACATTACCTGTTATTATATTTTTTATAATACTAAAACCAACTGCAAACATTTTCTGAACAGAGAGCATTTTCAAGCTCCTGCATAATATTTTTCCGAGTCATTTCATAAGTTACCGGTGTAATTGATATTTTGTTATTACGTATTGCGGCTATATCAGTAGATGCATTTTCCGGTTCTGTAATTAATTCACCTGCCATCCAGTAATATACTTTTCCTCTCGGATCAATACGTTTTTCATAATCATCCGTAAAAATCCTGTTACCAAGTTCAGTTATTGCAATACCTGCTATATCATCTTTCTCCAGACCGGGAATATTTATATTGAGTATAGTTTTGGGCGGAATTTTATATGTATCAAATCTGTTTAAAAGCTCTGCAATAAATTCGGAAGCAAATTTAAAATCTTCATACTCATTCCGGAGGCTGGCAAGTGAAGTTGCAATACTCGGCACCCCAAGGATAGCCCCTTCCATTGCACAACTGACCGTTCCTGAATACAGTATATCAGCTCCCAAATTCGGTCCATGATTAATTCCCGATATTACCAAATCAGGTTTTTCATTTTCATCAAGAATTGCTTTAACTGCAAGTTTTACACAATCACCGGGAGTTCCTGTTGTTATCCAGCACTTTTTTGCACCGTATTTCGCATCAACTTCTTCAACCCTCAACGGTGTATGGAGAGTTAAAGAATGTCCTGCGGCACTTCGTTCTCTGTCAGGTGCTACAACATATACATCATGTGAAGAAGAAAGAGCTTCTATTAATGCTCTTATACCGTTTGACAAAATTCCGTCATCATTAGAAATAAGTATTTTCAAATTTTAATCCTTTATCTAATTATGTTCCTTAAGTGCAAATCTTTACTCAAGCCATTTTTTTCGCATTCTTAATAAAACATTTTTTTGTTTCAAATCATTTATAGTATCATCAAGTGCGGCTTTTAGTTTCTTTGTACATTTCCCCTTTTTGAAACCTATACCATACGGTTCGCGTGAATATCGTTTCGGGAGCATTTTAACGGTGCTGTCCTCAATAGCAAAACGGCTAAGAATTGTATCATCTGAGGTAATTGCATTTATGCTTCCGTTCTTTAGAGCAACATAGGCATTGTTGTAACTTTTAAAACCGATTAAATTCGCTGTCGGAACCATTTTCTGCATATTTTTCTCGGCTGTTGTACCCCAGATAACACCCACATTTGCTCCGTTCAAATCAGTGAGCGAAGTTATTGCACTGGACGTTTTTACAAGTATTGCCTGCCCTGCCGCATCGTATGGTACCGAAAAATCAATAATTTCTCTCCGTTGCGGTGTAATCGTCATTGTTGCTATAACTATATCAACTTCACCCGTTGATACTTTTAACATTCTGTTATTTGGAGTAACCGACACAAACTGGACTCTGTCAGGATTACCAAGAATATATCTGGCAACATATCTTGCAAGTTCCGCATCATAACCGGTTACATCACCTTTATCATCAATGAAACCAAAAGGTTTTGCATCAACATTGATTCCGACTTTTATATATCCGCGCTGAAGAATATCGTCATATACATCCGACTCCTGATATTTTTCGGGACGCATAACAAGAAAATAAAAAGCAACCAATACTAAAAATATAGATATTAAAGTTATACCGAGTTTATTCATTATTTAGCTTAGGCATCCTTCCGCACGATTTATCTTCATCACAAAAGCCAAGTCTTTCACATTTTGGCACCAGATAAGGCTTTAACCATGGTTCGACTTTTATCAGCTCCTCACACATTGCCTTAACCATCATTCTTATTTCTGTCTGAGCTCTTGAACACAGTCTTAAATTGGCAATATGTATCATCTCTCTGAGGTTTAAACTTGCAACAATAGAAGTGGCACAAGCATTAGGAAGAACAGCTCTTGCATCTTCAGCCGGAATTCCCGCATCAACAAATTCGGTATATTTCTCGGAAATTTCTCCCATAAATTCTATAAATTTTTGTTTTAATTCTTCGTTTCTTTCAATTGTAGGCGGTATCAGATAATCAAATTGTCCTTTTTCTTTAACATACCTTTGTGACTTTTGGGAAAATGACATGTGTCTGTGTCTGACAAGCTGGTGTGTACAAGCACGCGAAACATTTGAAATTGCAAAAGTTACCTGAACATGTTCTATGACGGAATAGTGCCCCGAACCGACAACACGTTCTATTAGTTTTAACATTTTCTCTTCATCATCAGTGCTGTTATAAATATTTATCGGCATGTCTGCACTGTAACATGTTCTTGCAGCAGTATATACTGTTTTTAGCATATTTTCCGGCCGTGATATAAGATTTACAACCGGCTTATTGTTTTCATTCATATCTCTCTACCCCTTTAGAACTATCATATCATGATATTCGACTTTACACCAGTATTAAGATTTTTTATTACGGCATTATAGACAAGAGCCTGTTTTTGTTATAAAATTCCTTTAAAAATATATGTTTAGGGAGCTTCATTTTATGAGATTACATAATTCATACAATAACAGGGTTGAAGAATTTATACCAATCGAAGAAAACAAAGTAAAGATGTATGTTTGCGGACCGACAGTATATGATAATGCACACCTGGGACACGCAAGATGCTATATTACATGGGATGTTCTTTACCGGTATTTAAAATTCAAAGGATATGATGTAACATATTGCCGCAACGTTACGGATGTTGACGACAAAATACTTAAAAAAGCCGAAAAAGAAGGAAAAACTCCGGAAGAAGTTTCGGGATTCTGGTACAAAAAATTCAGTGAATCCATGAAAAAATTAAATAATCTGTCACCAGATATCGAACCCTTTGCCACCAAAACGCTCGGGGAAATGATTGCAATGAACAAAGACCTTATTGCAAAAGGCTTTGCCTATGAATCAAACGGTGATGTATATTTCAGAGTAAAAAAATTCGGGAAATACGGTTCCCTTTCAGGACAGCCTATAGACCAGCTTGAAAGCGGAGCCAGAATAGAAGTAGGCGAACAAAAAGAAGATCCTCTGGATTTTGCACTATGGAAAAAAGATGAAAAATTCGGATACAAATCCCCATGGGGAGTAGGACGTCCGGGATGGCATATAGAATGTTCTGCTATGAGCAGAAAGTATCTTGGAAAGACTATTGATATCCATGCCGGCGGTGCAGACTTAATATTCCCGCACCACGAAAATGAAATCGCTCAATCCGAATGTGCAAACGGATGCAAATTTGTAAATTACTGGCTTCATAACGGTTTTGTAACTATTAACAAAGAAAAAATGTCAAAATCATTGGGAAATTTTCTTACAATAGATGATTTACTCGAAAAATATGACTCAAATACAATAAGATTTTTTATTTTGACAAACCATTACAGAATGCCGGTCGAATTTTCCGATGAAGCATTAATGTCAGCACAGGCAGGTGTCAAACGTTTAATCAATGCAAAAAATGCTAACAAGGGTGCTGATTCCGGATTTAATTTCAAAGAATATGAGGAATATGAAGAATTTACAAATGCAATGGATGATGATTTGAATACTTCCAAAGCTCTTGCCGTATTATTTGATTTGGTTAACAAAGCAAACAAAGATGTTGAATATGCACCAAAGTTATTATATATACTTGCAACAGCACTCGGCTTTACCTTTGATAAACCATCTCTGAACGAAGAAGAACTAAAAACAAAACTTGAAGACATAAGCAAAGAACTTGGCGAAAAATTTGATTCTATGGAAGCAATTATTGAAAAAAGAAAATCAGCCAGAGCTGAAAAAAACTGGGATATTGCAGACAAGATAAGAATCGCTTTGGATAATGCCGGAATTTTGCTTAAAGATTCAAAAGACGGAACAAGCTGGGAATTAAAAAGCTAAGAGGTTTTATAGAGTGAGTTTGAAAAGATTATTAAGTTTATTATTTATATTTTTTGTTTTTGCATCAGGGAGTGCATTTGCTATAACCGATTTTGATGTTGTACGTGTCGGTATCACAGACAATAATTTTCAAAACGTACTTAAACAGGATGTAGTATTATATGCAACGGCGGACAGCGAATTGTGCGACAGAGCAACAAAAAGGGTTGTTGCAAGAATTCCTGCAGATACAGATATTTATGTAAGGCAGGGAGCAACCGGACTCGTTATTACCATAAACAATTCCTCAGGCACTTTTAGAGATGCCGTACTTGTAAGTAAGGAAGGACTGCTTGGTGTAAGAGGGTTATCAAGAAAAGGGAAACCGGCTCTCTACCATGGAGCATTTGAGCTGATTCAAAAGGACAATGAAGGCTTTTATCTGGTAAACCTTGTTGAAACTCAGGAATATTTAAAAGGGGTTGTTCCGAATGAAATGCCTGTATCCTTTGGATTGGAAGCCTTAAAAGCACAGGCAGTTGCGGCAAGAAATTATGTATTAACACCAAGAGTTCAGGCTTATAAAGATTTTGGAGTAGTTGATAGTGTAGCAAGTCAAGTATATTTTGGCGCAAATACAGAGGATGATTTAGCAACACGTGCGGTCATGGAAACTGATGGAATTGTAGCACTTTATAACAATAAATTAATTTTGGCTTTATACAGTTCCACTGCAGGCGGATATACCGAAAGTTATTCAAATGCCTTCTCTGATCCTGAAACAAAGATATTTCCGGCACAAACAAAGCCGTTTTTGTCAGCCGTACCGGACAAATCTGATTTTGAAACATTAGAAACGGAAGAAAAAGCAAAAGCTTTTTATGAGGTTAGGGTTCCTTCTTTTGATATAGAATCTCCGTACTACAGATGGACAAAAGAATGGAGTGCAACAGAACTGGAAAATGTACTGAAAACAACACTTGTTGCACAATCAAAAACAGGGTTTGTATATCCGGTTGTTAGAGAACAGGATAATATCGGTAAAATCAAAGATATAAAAGTTATGCAAAGAGGAACTTCCGGAAAAATTATGGAAGTAGAAATAATGACTTCAAGAGGTTGTTATAACGTTACTAAAGAACTTGTAATAAGAAGAGTATTTCAGAAAAACGGTGTATCGCTGCCCAGCGCCAATGCCGTTTTTGAATTAAAAACAGATAATTACGGAAATGTTGAAAATATTAAAGTTTATGGCGGCGGTTTCGGACATGGTGTCGGAATGAGCCAATTCGGTGCAGGATATATGGCAACTAAGCTGCAGCAGCCATACTATAATATATTAAGACATTATTACACGGGAATAAATCTCGGAACAATTCCGGTTACGGTAAGCAAAGAGGATGTAACACAAACATTCTGGGCTCCAATCGGCAGAGCACAGATAATTATAACCGACACTACCGCACCGAAACTTGCAGTTATGATAAACGGACGGGAACATGAATTTCTTATATCCAAACCTGTTTTCCACAAGGAATTTAAAGTAGATATTTCCAGATATATAGATGACGGATTTAATACTATAACAATTCATGCTCCGTCACTTGGCCGTTCTGTTACCGCATATATTGAACTGGTGGAAAAATACAAGAGACTTCAATATACACCGGAAGAAGAACAGGCTTCGAAATAAGGAGGCAGCATTACGGAATATACCTCAGAACACAAAAATGATAACGGTGTCTTAAAAGCAGCTTGGCTTATAGCTCTTGTTACAATAGCAAGTAAACTTATCGGCTTTGTGCGTGATATGGTTGTTGCAAATTTCTATGGTGCTACTCTTGTATCTGATGCATATTTTTATGCATTACAGATACCATCGCTTGCAATAATAATTCTGGGAGGTGTAGGGGGACCGTTCCATAGTGCCGCTGTAGCTGTTTTTTCAAAACTCATTGGTGCGGATGAAAAACCTGACGATGAAGTTAACAAACTTTTTAATACATTTTTAACAGTAGCCTTTGTATTCTTTGCAATTTGTGCCGTTTTAGGTTTCTTTTTTGCTGACAAAATAATGGGACTGATAATCTCTGCCGGTTCTCCGGAACTTCTGGCACTTGCTTCCGCCCATTTTAAAATAATGTCACCCATAATATTAATAGGCGGGATTATAGGTATATATTACGGTTTATTGATTGTTCATAAACAATATATTTTACCGAACCTTTCTCCTATGGTTTTAAGTCTTGTAGTCATTGCTGCAATATCTTTAGCACACAATGACAAATCCGGATTGGTTCTTGCCGCAGCAACAACAATTGGTGCCGTATGTCAGATATTAATACAATTCCCAAAATTAAGACAAATCGGATACAGGATAAAACCAAATTTTAATATTAAAAATAATACTCAGTTTAGAAACATTTGCGAACTCTTATTTCCTGCAATTTTAAGCTCTACAGTCGGGCAGATAAGTATTTATATAGATATGTTTTTTGCATCTATATTAGTAACAGGGGCATGGACAGCAGTTGTATTTGCAAACAGAATTTTTCAGTTTCCTGTCGGAATATTGGTAACAGCTTTTCTGGTACCGTTGTTTCCTATCTTTTCCAGACTCGCAGGAGAAGGAGATAAAAATTCCATAAAATTATATTTTAATAAGGGGGTCGGTGTACTTTTCTTTGTTGCAATTATTATGATAATTTTTATCATATTACTTGCAGAAGATGGGATATCACTGGTTTTCGAACGGGGAGCATTCACTTCTGATGCAGTATCCATGGTATCACTTGCTCTGTGTTATCTTTCTTTTTCAATAATTCCTTATGTATTTCGGGACTCCATTACAAGAGTTTATTATGCGTTTAATGATTCCAAAACTCCGTTTATAATTGCAGCATCATCAATTTTATTAAAGGCAGTTTTAAACTGGTTATTAATTATCAGACTAAATATGGGAATTGCCGGAATAACACTTTCGACCTCGCTTATAACATTATTTAATGCAGTATTTCTTGGTATTTTTATATACAAAAAAATCAGACTTGATTATAAAATACTGTTTATAAATTTTGCAAAAATGATTATTGCAGGTGTAATAACATTTGTAGCAGGATGGTTTATTTGCAGAGAGTTTAACAATATTATTCTGCCGAAGTACATATTTGAAATTACAAAAATTGGTGTTGTTATGCTTTCCTGCAGTATTATTTATACATTTATCAATATATTATTTAAGATGGATTACGCAAACGAACTTTTGAGAAAAATAAAGAAAAATTAGCAGATTCGGTTTGTATTAATACCTTTAATATTATCTTTTATATTATTAATAGTAGTTTCTAATACATAGTCAGAATATTCACATGTATTATACGCTATATGCGGAGTTATCAGGACATTGGGCATATCAAGCAATTTCTCGGTAATTTTATAGTTCTGTTTTGTACACATTGTTTCATTTCCCAAATCCTTTGTCTTTCCTTTTACATAATCACTCTCTAAAATATCAAGTCCTGCACCATGAACTTTGCCAGACTTAAGATTTTTATACAATGCTTCCATATTAATCAATTCAACACTTGAAGTATTTATAATATAAACTCCGTCTTTCATTTTATTAAATTCATCATAACTTATTATTTGATAATTTTCCGTTGTAAAAGGCATGTGAAGGTAGATTATGTCGGATTCGGAAAGAAGTTTGTCAAAAGGAACAACATTACATATTTTTGCAAACTGAGGAGATTCTTTATATGAAGATACCAAAATTTTCATATCGAAAAAATTTGCAATTTTTGCAAGATGTAATCCTACTTTACCGCAGCCGATAATACCGATAGTTTTTTTATCAAGGAGCTGACCTTCATATTTTTTCGGATCTATTGAGTGATTGCGGATATCTAACACAGCATTTTTAATTTTTCTTGTCAGCCCGATAATTACACACAGAGCAAACTCTGCTACAGCCTGTTCCCCATATTGTTCAGTATTCAGCACTGCAATTCTGTTTTTAATACAATAGTCTAAATCTATATGCGTAAAGCCGTGCGAACGAGTTGCAATTATCCGCAGATTTTTAAATTTTTTTAAAACATCGGACGTGAGAATAGAAGAACGGTAAACTGAAATGACTCCCGTATTTTCATACTCATCTTCTGATAACTTTGTTTTTTCTGTTAAAGAACATTCTCTTAACGTTATATCAAAATCACAGAAAGTATTTTTATCAAAAAACTCCCTTTCGGATTTTCTAATATCAAACAACAAAAACTTCATAGATTTACTCCTTTATCCTAAGTTTTTCAGATAAAAGATAAAAATCCATTGTATAGCAGGGTAAATCTTTATTTAGACAAGGTGGAGTATAAACCTTCCATAATATTGCAGAAGTCTTCTTTTGGTAATGTTGACATTGTTTTTAATGCATAAGAAAGGATGCTGACTTTGTCATACCATCTTCTTGAGTTTGAGATTTTATAAAGCCCGAGAACACGGTCTATGCCGATGCTGACATCACTTTCTTCGTCTTCTTCACGCATTTCTTTTATTTGTCTTACAAACGTGGTCAAATCTTTGGACAATGCTCTCCTCTTGTTTTCATCCAATTCTTTAAGCAATTCAAGAGCTTTACCCGTATTTTCATCTGAATCATACCAACGTCTGTTATTTAACATATTTAAACCTCTCCCAATACACAATTTTATTATATATATAATAATTTAATTAGCAATCATACATATAGTGTAAAAATCTTTATTTATGATAGGATAAAGGTATACAGTAAAGGAGAGTAATTATGTTAACAAAAAGTTCATCACTAAAAACAATATTTTCAGGTGTTGATTTTTCAAAGTATGTATCAAAGACATCTGAATTTGTAAATGAGTTCTCAAAAAGAGCAAATAAAGAGGGGAAATTTTTAAATTGGGTAGATTTACCGAATTATCAGTTAACCAGACTTGATGATATATATTATCTGGCATCCTCTCTCAAGTCACAGACAGGAGCAAAAAGACTCAGTGTTATGGGTATTGGCGGTTCAAAACATACGGTAGAACACATGCTCGGAATAAACGGACTTAATCTTTGCGGAGAATCAATTCTTTTCTATTCTGATGTAGATTCAATAAGCTGGGAAAGATATTTGCAAAAATTAGGCGGAGATGTTTTATCTTCAAATTACCTGATTGCTTCAAAATCCGGCTCTACATTTGAAACAAAAGACGGCTTCTTGAGAATACAAAAAATGATTAAGGATGCATACCTTGCAAAAGGACTTTCAGAAAATGATGCAGACAAGGCAACATCAAAACACTTTATCGCAGTTACCGATAAAAATGCGGAAAAAAGCGAATTAAGAAGAACTTCTATTGAACAGAACTGGCTTGGCGATTTATTTATACATGATGATGTAGGCGGACGTTTCTCTGCTTTTGATGACCACGCACTGTTTACCCTTGCATATGCAGGAATGAAAAAAGAAGATATGGCAACTATGCTTAAAGCAGCACAAGAGATTTCAACTCTTTCACTTACTGCAGACCTTGAATTAAATGATGCTTTAAAAGAAGGTATTTTCTGGGCAGATGCAAAAATGAACGGTATTAAAGCTTCGGTTCATCAATACATGGGAGCTATGTTTGAAAACACAGTTTACTGGCATGCACAAATGCAAAATGAATCTCAAAAAGACACTCTTAAACAAATCGCAAAAGTTCCTGATGCAATGCACCATTCAGCAGAAGCACATTTTAATCCTGCCAACAAACTCGTTTTTGCACTTACCGTTCCCTCGGATAACGGTGTTTGCAAATCTAATGCTGAAGCATATATAGGAGCATTAAGCAAATCTTATGAAGTTACCGGAGCATTCTTCATGGAAACAGTAGAAACATTAAAACTCGGCTTAACACCGGAGGCAGCAGGTGCAATGACACAATTAAGAGCATTTGCGACATGCTATCAGGAAATAGTCGAAGCTATTATGCAAAATAAAGAACTTCCGGAAGTACTCGACAGTGTTCTTCAACCGCATGTTGAATTCTATAAAAAGAATCTCAAAGGCGGGGTTGTTGTTCCGGGAAGAATAGGTTAGTTTATTATATTAAATATTTAAGCGGTTCGGATAAATATCCGGACCGCTTTTTTATATATTAACCATGACAATCTACAACTTTAGTTGTAGATTATTTAATTTTATACTCATCTCAACAAAAACATCAATTGCCAAAATCCTTATATGACAAGACTTTATAAATTCATCTACACCAAATAGAGTATTCTATAACTAAAGTTGTAAAGTTAAATAAAATTCAGCCGATAACAAAATTGAAAGGCAAGTTATAAATTTATTGAAAGGAAATTTATTATGGCAGCAACAGCAGCAATCACGATTAACACAAACCTTGCATCGTTGACTTGTCAGAAGTATCTGAAATCCGCAACAAAAGGTATGAATGTTGCAATGGAGCAATTATCTACCGGATTCAGAATCAATTCTGCAAAAGATGATGCAGCCGGTTATGCCGTTTCAGCCGGTATGGAAGCAAAAATTAACGGCTATGACATCATTGAAATGAACTCTCAAATGGGTTTAGACATGTTAACAACACAGGAAGGTGTTCTTGACATTATCAATGACTACTTACAAAGAATTAGAGACTTGACGATGCAAGCAGCAAACGGAACTTATGGTTCAGCATCATTAAATGCTATTCAGCTTGAAGTTATCCAGAGAATGGATGAAATCAACCGTTTATGCGAAATCACAGACTTCAACGATACGTATCTGCTTGACGGTTCAAGAACAACAGATATAAACCTGCAAGTAGGTTTATATTCAGACAAACGATGTGTCATCAAGATGGATGCATTCTTATTTGACAGTGCAAAATCCACCGTTATATTCGGTTTCAGATCTACTGATGATGCGGATGTTAAAGCAAACAGGCCGGGCTACATTGACCTTACATTTGGCGGTGACAATGACTATGAATACCGTGCAAGACAAGTAGATTCAGATGGGCAACCGGTTATTATTAACGGTCAAATTCAATACCTTTCAGGTTCTTACGAATCTGCATTAACAGCAGCTTTGGCAGAAATAGGTGTTGTTGTAGACGGTGTAATACAAGATGACAAATCACAGTTAATGGGAAATGCTAAAACCATCTCTATTACTAACATGTGTAAAGCAATCTACAGAAATGATTCCTCAGCTCGTGAATTTATTTCATTCATTGATGAAGCTATCGACAATATTTCTTTAAGATGTACAAAAATCGGTGCTTATATGAACAGATTAGATTCTGCAATCGCATCAACCGACGTACAGAAAGAAAACTTAACAGAAGCAAACTCTACAATTAAGGATGCCGATGTAGCATTATCTTCATCAAACTATATCAAATTCCAAATCCTTCAACAATCGACAGCTACATTGCTTTCAACAGCAAACCAAATGCCGTCAATAGCTTTGAATTTGATATAATAATAAGCGAACCAACTATATAATATATAATAAGGTCCTTTCAATAGCTCCCGTCACTTTGTAGTGCGGGAGTTTGCCCTTAACCGTATTATTATCAAAAATAAAACCACCCGAATATAACTTTGGGTGGTTTTATTGTTAATTATATTAAAATCTATGTATCAATATTTGTTGCATAAACAGCATTCGCTTCAATAAATTCTCTGCGAGGTTCTACCTTATCACCCATTAACACATCAAATAACTGGTCGCACATCATTGCGTCTTCCAAATTTACCCTCAGCAGAGTTCTGGTTTCAGGATCCATTGTTGTTTCCCAAAGCTGTTGCGGCATCATTTCACCAAGACCTTTAAATCTCTGAATCTGAAGTCCTTTTTGACCTCTGTCGTCAACTATTTTCTGAAGCTGCTCAAAAGATTTAATTTCAATTTCACCATTCTCGGTTTCAAGAATAAGTTTTTCTTCTTCTTCAATCAGAAAATCACGAATAAGCGGATATGAGTTTCTCAAACGTTTAAATTCATTAGATTTGATTATATTAGCAGTAATCATTTCATGTTCATTTTCGAACAATTCTAACTGAATTGCATATCTTGCAACTTCCGGACTGTATTTGAGTTCTACTTTATAATTTTTAGCCTCAGTAACATTATAATTTTCCGCATGGTCTTTCAGATAATGAGAAAGATACTCAACTATCTCTGTCATTTTAGCCTGATCTGTAAAGTCCTCTGGTGTAATTTCAGAACGTATTAAACCTCTGAGTACAACCGACGGAATAATATTGAGAATCGGGTTATTGTATGCTTTATAATATGTTGACATATTTGCAAGCAATTCAGCTAAAGCATCTCCCGTTTTAACCTTTGTTTTTGTCTTATCAGACAAACTCAGCGACTTAATACCGCGTTCTTTAAGCATTTTATCAAGAGCATGTTCGTCATACAGATATTCTGACACTTTACCCTGAGTAACTTTAAATAACGGCGGTTGCGCTATATATACATAACCATTTTCAATCAGCGGTTTTGCATAACGGAAGAAGAATGTTAATAACAGAGTTCTGATGTGCGCACCGTCAACATCAGCATCGGTCATAATAATAATTTTGTGATAACGAAGTTTATCAAGATTAAAATCTTCTTCATTCTTACTGATTGTAATACCAAAAGCCTGTACCATTGACTGAATTTCATTATTTGCATAAATCTTATCCAGACGTGCTTTTTCTACGTTTAAAATTTTACCTCTCAACGGCAAAATTGCCTGAAACATTCTGTTTCTGCCTTGTTTAGCAGAACCGCCTGCTGAATCACCCTCAACTATAAAGATTTCACATTTTTCAGGTTCTCTGTTTGAACAGTCTGCAAGTTTACCCGGAAGAGTAGAATTTTCAAGAACAGATTTACGTCTTGTTAATTCCCTTGCCTTTCTTGCAGCTTCCCTTGCTCTTTGAGCCTGAAGTGTTTTTTCTATAATCAAACGGGCAAGCTTCGGATTGAATTCTAACCATTCCTGTAATTTTTCTTTTACGACATCCTGAACACAACCCATAACTTCCGAGTTGCCGAGTTTTTCTTTTGTTTGTCCTTCAAATTCAGGGTTTTCAATTTTAACTGAAACTATTGCAGTTAAACCTTCTCTTACGTCATCACCCGAAAGATTTTGTTCCGAATCTTTAAGTATTTTGTTAGCTCTTGCATAATCATTTAAAACACGGGTTATTGCATTACGGAAACCTGTAAGGTGAGTTCCGCCCTGATGAGTATTAATGTTGTTTGCAAAAGATAAAATTGATTCATTGTAAGAATCGGTATATTGCATAGCAACTTCAACCTTAACTTTATCAACCGTTTTATCCATATAAATCGGTTCTTCAAACATTACTGTTTTATTTTGATTCAAGTATGCAACGTACGAACCAATGCCGCCTTCATAATGGAAGGTTTCATCTTTATCAGATTTTAAATCATGGAGAATAATTTTCAATCCTTTATTCAGGAATGCCATTTCACGAAGTCTTGTTGCAACAACATCTACATCAATGTCTGTAGTTTCGGTAAATATTTCAGGATCTAACCAAAAAGTTGATTTTGTACCGGTTTTTGTTGTAGGAACGGTTTTTTCAACAGGAGAAGCCGGTTCTCCTCTTAAATATGATTGTTTCCAAACGTAACCGTCACGTGATACTTCTACAACCATTTTTTCCGAAAGTGCGTTTACAACAGATGCACCAACACCGTGCAGACCGCCTGAAACTTTGTATCCGCCGTCACCGAATTTTCCGCCTGCGTGAAGTACAGTGTGTACAATTTCTAATGCAGACTTTCCCGAATCCGGTTTTATGTCAACAGGAATACCACGTCCGTTATCCTCAACGGTTACACTGTTATCTTTGTTTATTGTTACATGAATTTCCGTACAATATCCTGCCAAAGACTCATCAATTGAATTATCTACAATCTCATATATACAGTGATGCAAACCTCTTTGAGATGTTGAACCGATATACATCCCCGGACGTAACCTTACTGCCTCTAAGCCTTCTAATACACGTATATTACTAGCATCATAACTTTGCGTCATTTATCCCCCTCGCACATATCTGTTAAAACAAGAGAATCAAAATCTCTCTATAATCTTTCGTATATGTGTATTGTAGCATAAAAACAGATAAAATGTAAAATGATTTGTTTGATACAAATTATTAATTATTAATTTATGATTAATTTTCCTTGATTTTTTAAAAATAACATTAAAATATAAATAGGGATGAATATAAACTTATCCCAAGAACCTTACCAAGTAATATTGGTAACATGCGGAGTTAAAAATATGATTAATTTTGAAAAATTTACAAACTATTCTCAGGAAATAATTTTTGCGGCAAATGCAAAAAAAGATTTTTACAAGAATACGGAAGTGCAGCCTGAACATATAGTTATGGCTATGATAGAGGATAAAGGAATCTCTAAAGATTACTTAGAAGAATTGCACCTTTTGAATCAGGATTTTATTAACGCAATCGTTGCTAAAATAAAAGAGTTTCCGACTATTTCAGGAACTCCGACCGGTCAACAGGTATTTTTATCCCGTGATACAAATGCTCTTTTAGAGATTGCAACCCAGGAGGCTCAAAACTTAAAAGATGAGTTTATCGGAATTGAGTGTATACTAATCGCTATGACAAAGTTAGACAATTCTAATATTAAAGAGCTTTTAAGAAAATACAGAGTTGATACAAATTCAGTATTAAATGCTATGAAAAAAATAAGAGGTAATAAAAAAGTGGATACTAAAAACGCAGAAGAAAATATGAAGGCTTTGGAAAAATATTCAACTGACCTTACGGAACGTGCAAGAAAAGGTAAATTGGATCCCGTAATCGGCAGGGATGAAGAAGTCAGAAGAATAATCCAGGTCCTAAACAGAAGAACAAAAAATAACCCTGTTTTAATAGGAGAACCGGGTGTAGGTAAAACAGCGATTGTTGAAGGTTTGGCTCAGAGAATAATTAGAGGCGATGTTCCGGAAAGCCTTAAAGAAGTTAAATTGATATCTCTTGATTTAGGAGCGCTTGTTGCAGGTGCAAAATTCAGAGGAGAGTTTGAAGAAAGACTTAAAGCCGTTTTAAAAGAAGTTCAGGAATCAAACGGTGAAATCGTTATGTTTATTGATGAACTTCATACCGTTGTCGGAGCAGGTGCAACAGAAGGTTCCATGGATGCAGGAAATCTTTTGAAACCGATGCTTGCAAGAGGAGAACTCAGAACAATCGGTGCAACTACAGTAAACGAGTATCGTAAATACATAGAAAAAGATCCGGCTTTAGAGAGACGTTTTCAGCCCGTTCTTGTTGATGAACCGTCTGTTGAAGATACAATATCAATTTTGAGAGGGCTTAAAGGCAAATACGAAGTTCATCACGGAGTTCGTATCTTAGACAGCGCACTTATCGCTGCGGCTCAGTTATCGAACAGATATATTACCGACAGATTCCTGCCCGATAAAGCAATCGATCTAATTGATGAAGCTGCTTCGGCTTTAAGAATTGAAATTGATTCCATGCCGGAAGAAATCGATGTTATGATGAGACAGAAAATCCAGCTGGAGATTGAAAGAGAAGCATTAAAAAAAGAAACTTCTCCCGAAAGTATTGCTAAGATTGATAAGTTAACAACAGAGATTGATGAACTGAACGGTAAAATTGATACTATGAAAGCACAATGGGAAGTAGAAAAGAACACTATTACCGGTGAAGCAGGTATCAAAGAAGAAATAGACAAAGTTAAAACAAAAATAGCAGAAGCGGAACGTAATACGGATTTGCAGACTGCTGCTGAACTTAAATACGGTAAATTGATGGAGCTTGAAAAGAAACTTCAGTCTATTCAGGGTAAAGAAAAAAGCGAAAACCGACTTTTGAAAGAAGAAATTGACGGTGATGATATTGCAGCTATTGTTTCCAAGTGGACAGGCATTCCTGTTACAAAACTGGTTGAGAGTGAAATGCAAAAGCTTCTCCGAATGGAAGATGTTTTACATAAACGTTTAATAGGTCAGGAAGAAGCTGTTAATACGGTTTCCGATGCAATCCGCAGAGCAAGGTCTGGTTTGAAAGATCCAAAACGACCAATCGGTACATTCATTTTCTTAGGACCAACCGGTGTCGGTAAAACTGAACTTGCAAAAACTCTTGCTGAATTCTTATTCAATGATGAAGAAGCTATCGTTAGAATCGACATGTCAGAATATATGGAAAAGCATAATGTTGCCCGTTTAGTTGGTGCACCTCCCGGATATGTAGGATACGAAGAAGGCGGACAATTAACAGAAGCTGTCAGAAGAAAACCGTATTCTGTTGTTTTGTTTGATGAAATCGAAAAAGCTCATCCGGACGTATTTAATATTATGTTACAAATCTTTGATGACGGTCGTTTAACGGATTCCAAGGGAAGAACAGTCGATTTTAAAAATACGGTAATAATTATGACATCCAATATCGGTAGTGACATAATCTTAGAAGATTCTATCAATAACGCAGGCACTAACTTTGAAGAAACAAAAGAAAAAGTTAATGCAGTTATGAGAGAACGTTTTAAACCCGAATTTTTAAACAGAGTTGATGAAACGATTTTCTTCAAAGGCTTAACAATGGCTCAATTATCATCTATTGTTGATATACAAATTGAAAACTTAAGAAAACTATTAAAAGACCATAACATGAGCTGTGAAATAACCGAAGATGCAAAAGAACTTCTTGCACGCAGAGGATTTAATCCGATATATGGTGCTAGACCACTCAAACGTGTTATAAGACAGCTTGTAGAAAACCCGTTATCTAAATTAATCTTAGGTCAGAAATTTATTGACGGTGACTGCATAAAAATTGATGTTAAAGATGATGAATTAATCTTCACAAAATAATAATAATTTATAATTAAAAACTCCTGTTTCATTTATATGACAAAATCGGACATCTGTGATAAAATAAATGAGACAGGAGTTTTTATATGCACGATTACGATGAAGAATATGATTCTTCCGAATATTATTCGGAAGACGAAGATGCGGATGGTAAAAAAAATCCGAGATTAAAAAAGACAGCAAACATGCTGCAATTGGCATTTAATATGGCAACACGTCCTAACGGAGTAACCCTGCAGGAAATTGAACAGGAATTTAATGTTAAAAGAAGAACAGCAGAAAGAATGCGTGATTGTCTTATTTATGCATTTCCAAACCAGATTGAAGAACTTTTTATAAATGACGGTTCAAATACAAAGCATTGGGGCTTCAAAACAACCGGTTCAATGTCACCGGCACTTTCTTTAACGGCAGAAGATATTTTAAATTTGGAACGTCTTGAAAGAACAGCAACCAGTGAGCAAATAAAAAAAGGGCTTCAGGGAACAATAGGTAAACTTAAAATTCTTTCAAAAAAAACTATAGGTTCGGTAGAATCACAAATAGAATCTATACTTCGTTCTGAAGGATATGCCGTTCGTCAGTCGCCGGGTTTTAAGGTTGATATTAACTCTCTTAATAAGATAAGAAAAGCTATGGAGGATTCAAGACCATTATTAGCGAAATATCATGGAAAAGAAAGGAAACTGATTCCGCTCGGTATTGTTTATGCTGAAAAAACGTATCTGGTTGCCAGAGATAAAGAAAAAGGTGACGGCATATATTACTTTTTCCTTCACAAACTGGAACACCTTCGCGAATCATTACTGGAAACGTACAAAAAAGAAGATTTTGACCTTCAGGCATTTGTTAATCAGTCATTTGGTGTTTATCAGGGCGAAATAATGAACGTAAAACTTTCATTTTCACCTGAACTTGCTGATGAAGCCAGTGTGTACAATTTTCACCCGACACAAAAGGGAAAATTTGAAAATGACGGAAGTTACACAGTTTCATTCAAAGCAAGCGGCGAAAGAGAAATAATGTGGCATGTATTTAAATGGGGAAAAGGATGCAAAATTCTTGCTCCGAAAAAACTTAAAGACGAATATAAAAAATATCTTAAAGAATGTATTGATAATAACAAATAATACTCACTAACCTTTTTAAAATTAATACGTCTGATTTTATGATATAATCAAGCTATGAAATATCCGAATTTAGAAAAACTGGTTGATATAATTGCTGTCTTGAGAAGTGAGAACGGATGTCCGTGGGACAGAGAACAAACTCACAAATCGCTGCGACCGAATATGCTTGAAGAAGCTTATGAAGCAGTTGATGCAATTGATGACGGCGATATTTCAAATTTAAAGGAAGAACTTGGTGACGTACTTCTTCAGGTAGTTCTCCATTCTCAAATAGCAAAAGATAACGGAGAATTTGATATAGAAGACGTAGCCCAAGAGCTTTCAGAAAAACTGATACACAGACATCCTCACGTTTTTGGTTCAGCCCATGTTGAGTCATCTGATGATGTAGTAACAAACTGGGATAAACTGAAAAAAGAAGAGAAAACCTACAGAAAATCTATATTGGATGGCATTCCGAAGGCTCAATCAGCTTTGATGTCAGCACAAAAGATAAGCAAAAAAGTTGTCAAAGTAGGATTTGAATGGGAAAATGTTGAAAGTCTTAAGGAATGTATTCAATCAGAGTACAAAGAATTTGAAGAAGCAGTAAAAATCGGTGATAAGGATAAAATGGAAGACGAAATGGGTGATATTTTCTTTGCTACGGTAAATTTAGCCCGTTGGTACAAAATTGATGCGGAACAAGCACTGATTACGGCAAATAACAAGTTTATAAAACGTTTTCAAAAAATGGAAGAATTGAAAACAAAACCCTTTGAAGATTATACCTTTGAGGAATTTAATGAACTATGGAAACAAGCTAAACTTAAAATAAATGAGGAGAAATAAATGAAAAAACTGCTAATTATAACTTCTTTGTTATTATTAATTGCATTTCCGACTAAAGCATATATGGGAAGCAGTTTTGATGAACCAATCAATGTTTGTGCAAGTCATATTCTTGTTCCGACAGCAACTGACGCTGAAAAATTAAAATTGGAAATTAAAGATTACGAAGATTTTCAACAACTGGCAAAAATATATTCCGAATGCCCGTCCGGAAGAAAAGGCGGATATCTCGGATGCTTCGGACGCAAACAGATGGTTAAAGAATTTGAACAGGCTGCTTTCAACGGAGAAACTAACAAAGTTATCGGTCCCGTCAAAACACAATTCGGATACCATTTAATTTGGGTAAACAGAAAATACTAGGCAAAAGATTCACGCATAATTCTACTTTTTCTTCAAATTTACTATATTCATTTTTCAGAGCTTCAGAAAATCTTATTTTTATAAAGTATTTTGCTCCGTTATAATTTACTTTTTATTACAAAATTTTATATGAGTAATTATAGATGATTTAGGTAGTTCAATGCCGCATTTTCTTTTGTACAGCTATTTATCGTATTGCAGCAGTTTTCTAAAATTAAATTCTGGTTATTGGAATTAATAATTTCCTCCAGTAAACTTTTTATATTATCTTTGGTACACAAATAACCGTTTTCACCGTGTTTAATTATACCATCTATACCGTCTCCTTTTAACCCAACAGTAATACAACCCGATGCCATCGCTTCAAGGTAAACCATACCAAAGGTTTCATTTTCACTTGGTAAAATAAATATATCCGATTGCCGCATAGTATTCAACACTGAATCATTCGGCAAATGTCCGGTAAAAATAATATTTTCTCCGCCGAGTTTTTTTAAATTTTTGTATTCATAACCGTCACCAACAACTGTTAATTCAGTATTTTTAATAGAATTACAAGCCAAAATAACCTTATCAATATTTTTTCTCTTTTTCATATTGGCACAGGTCATAATTTTGACTTTATTCCCCGGCTTCCATTGTCTTTTGACAATACATTCGGAATTTATGCCCGAATATGCAACAAAAGTCTTTTCTTCATATTCGGGAAAAATTTTCAGAAATTTTCTTCTTAACACCTCCGAACGGCAAGCAATTTTAGCGGCTTTAGCATAAGCCCGTTCCATCCCACTTTTAAAATATATTGAATAAAGAGGCTTTGTTAATACCTCCAAATCAGAAACATGAACAGCTGCAATAAAAGGAACAGACAAATTCAATAACTCACGAAGCCGGTTTGCAAATATTATACCGCTTGGCATATGGGCAATTATATAATCATACTCATCAAAATTCGTATTTTTCAACTTGTTATCAATATTGCCAATAAACGGCAGCCAGTAGTTTACATTTTCAACATCACCATATACCCCGTTTTTATAATAAGGTTTTCCTCTCAAAAACGAATTTAATATAAAATTGGGTTTTATTACTTTAACTTCATGCCCTAAATTTTTCCACTCAGCAGCAAAATCATAAACAGTTTTGGGAGTATATTTTTCTGATTGTTTTACCGGATATAAATCTGTTATTAAAAGTATTTTCATCAAATATCTCCATACTTATTTTTTTCAAAACATAAAATATTAATTAATGAAAATACCATAACAATAATAAGCAAAACAACAGCTAGGGCTGATGCATAGCCTAAATCAAGGTTTTCAAAAGCTCTTTCGTATATATAATAAACAATTGTTTTTGTTGAATCCAAAGGACCGCCCTTTGTCATAACATATATTTCCGCAAAAACTTTCATGGCAGATATCGTGCTTATTGTTGATACAAGAGCAATCGTAGGCATTATATGAGGAACCGTTACTGTAAGATGTTTTCTGAAGAAATTTGCACCGTCAATGTCACAGGCTTCATAAAGCTCCTGCGGAACACTCATAAGAGAGGCAAGATATATCATCATATAATAACCTATACCCTTCCATATGGTTACAACCGCCACAGAAAATAATGCCCATCTTGTATCGACCAGCCAATTAACAGGGGAAATATGAACTAACGATAAAGCATAATTTAAAACACCCTGTCCGGCATACAACCACTTAAAAGCTATTGCCGCAACAACAATTGAAATAATTACGGGAAGATAAATAAATATTTTATAAAGTGTTATTCCCCTGATTTTTTGATTTATAAGTATTGCTATAAATAATGGAAAAATAACAAGAAAAGGAACAGCAATAATAAGATACATAAAAGTATTAAACATAACCTTGTAAAAAATCGGTTCCTTGAATAATTTTATATAGTTATCAATGCCGTTATATGTCGGATTATAAATACTTGAGGAATAATCAAAAAAACTCAGTCCGAAAGTCTGAAAAAACGGTATAAAGAAAAATACAATTAAAACTGCTGCAGCAGGAAGTAAAAACAAATACGGTGTATATTTTTTGTAATAATTCATAAATTAATTATCTCATTATGGAATAATTCGGTCAAGTTAATAAGAACAAAAAAAGAGCGGTATAAAACCGCCCTTTTAACCTTGATTAGAAGTAATAACTATTAGAATCTGATAGTTAATTCTTCATCAGGATTCAAGCAAGAATCGTTTGTTGAGCTTGGAAGAATGATGTATTTAAGTTCATCAAATAATCCGTAGCAAACACCAAAGACACCTGTTGTAGTTGTCTTAACGATATTTGTAGTACCTTTACCAACTGCGATAACACCGCTTGATAAGTCTTTAATACCTTTTAACGGATGTAAGCAGAATGTATCAGATACTGCATCACCAACGTTATCAACGATTTCTTCTGTACCGTTAGAAATTACATTACCAACAGTAGAAACTGTTCTGCCGGAAACACCAGCTGTTCTGCCAACGAATTCTACAGGAGCAGAAAGAAGTCTAGCAATAATGTTAGGATTCTTTGTTACGTCAACTGAAGCACTTGTAGCATATTTTGGTAATGTTTCTTTAATTTTACCATTCTTGATTTCTTTGAATGATACTTCAATATAACCAGGATTACCAACACCAGGTCTTACAACACCGGTTACAACACCTGAGATTGTAGAACCAGCCGGGAATGTATAATTTCCAACTGTTGCATCAGCTGTTGTTTTAGCTGTGAATGTATCACCTACGTTAGTAGTTCTAGCAGAAAGTCTTTCGCTTAATTTAACTTTAACTTCTGTTGGTGTGTACAATGTAGCACATCCTTCAGCACCATTCTTAGTATTGATGGTGAATCTAGCTTTCATGTTTGCAATCATGTATGCAACTTGTTCGCTTGATAAGTATTCAGCAGTAACGATTCTGTCTTGTTCAGGAACACCTTCAAGAATACCGGAAGCAATTACTTCGTTTGTACAACCGATAGCCCAGTCAGGAATGTATTTTACTGTTTGACCGTTGTAAACAGGAGCTGATTCTGTATCGTGAGCTACAACGATTAGTTTTGCAAATGTTGCAAATACTTCTGCCTTAGTGATTCTTTGATCAGGCTTGAATGTGTTATCAGGATAACCAATCATAACGTCAGCTGCAAGAGCTTTATCGATAGCTGATTTTGCCCAATAAGTATCAGCCAAGTCTGTGTACTTGTTAGGAGCTTCCTGAGTGAAGCCTAAACCGTCAACGATTAAAGTAGCTACTTCTGAACGTAAAGTTGCAGATTTTTGGCTGAATGATGCTGCTGTAGTAGCATCCATCTTAGTTTTCATATCGTTGATTGCTTTCTTAGCATTTCTGTCGATAACAACGTTATCTTTGCCTGCAATAGTTTTTGCATTTTCTGATTTAAATACTTTTGCACCTGTAGTCACTGAATCGGTGTTACCTGTTAAAAGAGAGTGACCTTGTGTGCTGAATAATGTAGGATGAGCATATGCCTGAATGTCACCTGTAGGTTCACTAGCCATTGCTATACCTGAAGTTAAACATACAACACTTAATGTTGCCAATAATTTAGTAAGTCTCATACTTCTCCTTTCGTATAATTTCCACATTTATTTTACTACAAATATGAAAAATTGTAACATGTTTTTTATAATTTTTCCAACTTTAGTATTAGTTTTTTAAACTAAGTATTAAGATTTGTAACAATAACTATATAAATATATAAATCAGATAAATTTTTTAAAGAACAATACTGATTACGGATGTATAATCACATTTACTTTTTCAGCATCAAATAAGCCTGAGGATAACAGAAATCTTCTTTAAAGCCTATTCTTCTGTACAATTTTAGTGCTTTATAGTTATTGGTTTCCGTTGTTACGTTTACTTCTGAAAAAATCAATTTACCTATTTTTGTCCAGTCTACAATCATTTTTACCGAACGGTTAAGCAAAAGTTCAGAAAAACCTTTCCCTCTGTGATTTTTATCTATCGCAACGAGCGGAATATTAGCAATTTTGCCGCCGGTCATATTTGCAAATGCAAAACCGACAGGCACATTATTGTATAACAATACGGATGAAATCTCAGGAAGAAAATCTCCATATACATTATCTACAACCTTATTTATAATATCTCTTGTGCCTTCAAGTGACTTATATCTGGTATCATACAATGCATCCTGAGTATCTTTGAATGATTCGTGAATAAGTTTTATTGCAGCTTCTCTGTACACAGCATCCTGATAATCCACAATCTTATATTCTTCACTAAATTCCGGCAGTTTCATATTTTCCAATATTCTTTCAGAAGATGCATTGCCCATCATGAATCTCAAAACTGCAAGTCCTACAAATTTAAAACCGAATCTGGCTATCTCTGCCGTATAAACAGACTGATGTCCAAGCATAGGATATGAAACTACTTTAGACATTCTGTCAGGCTCGGTTAACTCCAGAAACTTTCCGATAAGCAGTTTTGTTTTTGTAACTTCATCTTCCGTTCCCAAACAATGTATAAGATTTAATTCTACAGATTCGGAAATAGATGTTGTATATACAAGAAATGCTGTCGGAATGTCATTTTCCTTTAAAATAATGCATTTCATATAATTTTTTTGAACAGAGTCAATAAATTCTTCGTACTCCAACGGCTCAAGTTCAAATTTGTACTCATTAACAGCCTTTGACTTGAAATCATTATAAACACCCTTAAAAATTTTATAAGAGTCCTGAGTTAATAATTCTACTGTATAATTTTCTTCTGACATTGTTTACCTCGTCTTTTTAATGGTAATCGGGAATTTGTTACATTATATGGTGCATTTTTTCCCGTTTTGTTTCCATATAATGCTCATTGTATTTAGTTATTTCTGACTTGAGGTTTATGTTCTCATGCATTGTTAAACCATAACCTTTTAGTCCAATAATTTTTTTCGGATTATTTGTTATAAGGTTAAAATTATTAAAACCTAAATCAAGTATTATTTGAGCACCAACACCATAATTTCTCAAGTCCGGCGGGAAACCCAGAGAAACATTTGCTTCTACTGTATCCTGCCCGTTTTCCTGTAGCTTGTATGCTTTGAGTTTATTAATTAAACCTATACCTCTGCCTTCGTGGTCACGAATATATATAACAGCACCTTTACCATACTCTGATACCATTTTGAGTGCTGCATGCAGCTGCCAATTACAGTCACATTTCAGACTATGGAATACATCACCCGTCAGGCATTCGCTATGTACACGAATCAGCGGAATCTTATCCGAGCCGTCATCTTTTACCATTGCTACATGCTCACATCCGGTAATAGTGTCTGTGTATCCTACTATATTAAAATCTCCGAATTTTGTCGGCAGAAATACTTCAACCTCTCGTTTTACAAATTTTTCACTATTCAGTCTGTATGCAATTAAATCAGAAACAGTAATAATTTTAATATTATGTTTACGCGCGAATTCAAACAAATCATCACGGCGAGCCATTGTACCGTCATCTTTCATAATCTCGCACATAATTCCTGCAGCCCTGTGTCCGGAAAGTTTTGCCAAATCAACCACAGTTTCAGTATGTCCGCTGCGTTTAAGCACACCGCCTTTTCTTGCAACACAAGGGAACAAGTGCCCCGGACGGCGTAAATCCGAAGGTTGAGCATCGGGAGCAATTGCAACCTCGATTGTTTTTGCTCTGTCATAAGCTGAAACACCTGTTGTTACACCATATTTCGGACTTGCATCAATACTCAGAGAAAAAGCCGTCTGCATTGACTCCGTATTGTGTTCAACCATTTGCGGCAAATCAAGCTGATGCGCAATCTCATCAGATATCGCAAGACAAACAATTCCCCGGCACTCTTTAATTATAAAGTTTACCAATTCCGGAGTAACAAACTGGGCAGAGCATATTAAATCGCCTTCATTTTCTCTGTCCTCGTCATCACAAACAATAAGAGGTTTTCCTGTTTTAAAATCCTCTATAGCTTCAGCTATTGTATTGAATTGATTTGTGTTTACTGACATTTTTAAAATCCGTTTTCCATCAGGAAATCTATACTGATTCCTGTCTTATTATCACCCGTTGATAAAAATTTTTCAATATATTTTGCTAATATATCCGTTTCAATATTTACAAAATCACCTGATTTTAATTTTTTCATATTTGTATTTTCAAAAGTATGAGGGATTACGGCAATTTCAACATTATTATCTCTTATTTCAGCAACGGTTAAACTTATTCCGTCAACTGTTATTGAGCCCTTTTTAACAACATATTTTGTAAGTTCGGACGGAATTTCAATTAACATCTTGTAAAAAGAATTTTCCTTTGTAACAGATTTACATCTGCCTTTTCCGTCAATATGACCTGATACAATATGACCGCCAAAGCGGCCGTCTGCAGGCATTGCCCTTTCAAGATTTACAACAGAACCATTATTTAAATATTTCAGGGATGTAACATTAATCGTTTCATAAGATACATCTGCTTTAAAAAATTTTGATGATAATTCCGTAACAGTAAGGCAGACACCGTTAACAGATATACTGTCACCAATTTTAGTTCCTTCAAGTACAGTCGATGCTTCTATTGTAATACTGTTATTTGTGATAGTTTTGACGGTTCCCGTCTCTTCGATAATTCCCGTAAACATAGAGTGATTGTAGCATATTTATTTACTATATGTAAATAAATATGTTTAGAATAATTTAGAATTTTTACAACGTAATATGTAATTTGATGTATTAACAGCCTCTTGTTAACTTCATTTTCTTCTTCTCTCTATTTCGGAGGTAGAGAGAAGAAGAAAACGAAGCAAAAGAAGAAGAGAGACACCGGATTGAATGGATGCTCAGGTCAGCCTTCGGCTGAAAGGATTGAATGATTGCTGCA
>JAEEGL013202280.1_pt1 | contig 121790 bp, 209 predicted proteins | sample 9134231 | NCBI WGS metagenome assembly JAEEGL01 (sample SAMN16246548, study PRJNA631951) | gut metagenome | biome: gut microbiome; feature: rumen; material: fiber-attached | host: Bos | place: Iran: Karaj | collected 2018-10 | reverse complement strand
GACGGAAAAGTACAATGCGTTTTGGAAAGATTACGTTGATATATGCAGGAAACATGGGCTGAAGTTGCAAAGTGACGACCCATATTGCGGACTGCATATCGTGGATAATACATTTGATGGAACCGAACCGCCATATTTCAACGAAAAAACCATGCAACCACTTTCTCAGGAATACAAACTGGCACAAGAACGATTCCTTGAGTGGAGTGACGAACGATGGGATGAGGAATGTATCAAGGTTTTCGGAGAGGACGTTAATTTTGACATCTGGGGTTATTTGGAGTCTGATGTTATGCCGCCGAAGAGGTTTGGAAGTCCGGCATTGAGGAAAATGATTAAGGAATATCAGAAAAAGAGGAACCAGAAATGAGCAGAGAGGTGGAAAGAATGAGGAAAATGTTTTGTCCTGACGGTTACAAGGAAGGAACCCCGTATTGGATTCTTCCCAATGACAGGATAACGTACAATTATAACGAATGGCTTGATGCCGACAAAGCATATTTTGGCAATGAAAAGACCGAAGGGCGTTAAGCCTAAGAGCTGGCAGCAACACCTGGCGATTGACGAGTTGAACAGGAGAATCATCAAGGAAAAGATGAAAGACTCCATGTATGTCTTGAATCCCATTGACGAACTCCTGATGGATGCTGGGGAATATAAAGCGAATAGGAAGAAGAAATGAAGAAATACATTATAACATACCATTTTCGCAGTAATTCAAGAGACTATTCTCCGTTCTATGAAGCGATTAAGACCAATTTCCCGGAGAACAAACATATTATAGAGTCTGCATGGATTGTGAATAGTGATAAGACGGCGAAGGAAATATCCCAGCTTTTAATACCACATTTACATTTTGAGAACTATGATTGTGATACGCTCTTCGTGGCCGAGATAGATAGGACGAATGTTGAAGGGATGATAGCGAAATCATTGTGGCCGTTTATAACAGATAAGAAAGAGGGTGATGGTAAAGAAGACAAGGAGAAAATGGGCTGACTACTACGACCTTCCGGAGATAAAGAAGATAAGGAAGCAGATACTTGAAAACTACTCAAACAAGCTCCAGTTCGTTGAAGAGACTCACCAGTATTTCCTTGACGGGGTTGAATATACCTGCGTCAGCGACATAGTGAAGAGGTGGGAGGCTGCGGACAGGGAGTCAATGCTGGAAGGCTGTGCGAAGAAGGCCCAATGGAAGAAGGATTATAAATACTACGGAATGACCAAGGACGAAATCCGTGACCTCTGGGACAAGAGTGCGAAGGAGGCTTGTGATTTCGGTACGTTGGTCCACGGATTCGGTGAGAGCATGTTCTACTGGATGATTGGGGAGGATGACAAGATACTGCCGGAATACAAGGAACAGTTCTCGGGGGATGAACCGGTTGCAAAGAACAAGCACGAGGAAGCGGTGATACAGTTCTGGAAAGATATCCCGGACTGTTTCGTTCCTGTACTTGCGGAGACAAAGGTGTTCAACCAGGATGGAACCCCGTACGCGGGAACGTTCGACATCCTGTTCTACTACTATAAGGGGAAGGACAACCCCCAGAACGGTCTCGTGGTCTTCGACTACAAGACCAACAAGGAACTGACCAGTGATTATTGCCGGGCGAAGAACAAGATGATGAAGCCCCCGTTCAATGACCTGTTTGAGGAAAGTCTGTCGCACTATCAGCTGCAGCTTTCACTCTATTCGGTACCGCTTGAAAAACTCGGTTTCAAGGTCATCGGTCGCCGGGTAATCTGGCTCCTCCCTGACGGGTCGTACGAGAAACTTAAGATAAAGAGTGAAGTCGGGAGACTGAAATTCGCGCTGGATATAAAATACTAACATTCAATATATTATGGCAGAAGTAAAAGACGGAAGGTACCTCATTGCGAAGGACATTCCACTGGACCCGAAGGGCCAGAACGTGATTAAGAAGGGCCGTGAAATCTATCTGACAAACGGCGTGTTCTACCTTGACAGCATTCTCCTCGGACCTGACTATCAGATGGATTTCAGGAAGCTTTTCAAGAACGAGGTTGAGAATGGCTGGAACTACGTTGTACCGGCTAACCCGAAAGTCGGCGATTCTATGGTCAAAAGATAAAGTTTATTTGGTTGGCCGAACAAAAATTTGTATATTAAGAACAGATACCATAAGTAAAATTTAACATTTTTAAGCATGAGACAAATTACATTGGACGGACGCATCGGAAAGGACGGTGCAAAAGTGATGACAAGTGCGAACGGAACACCTTACATCCGTTTCAGCCTTGCGAACGACTCCTTCGTCAATGGAGCCAACAAGACCGAATGGTTTGAGATTTCCTGTTTTGACCCTCACGTGGTCGACAAGCGGGCGAAGCTCCTGACCCAGGGACGTTATGTGATTGTGCAGGGCACGATTAACAGTGAGGTCACGAACAAGGCCGGTAAGATTTACCTGAACCACTATGTTCGTGCAACAAACATTGAAACCCCTTCCTTTGGCAAGAGAGAAGACGGTAACGAACAGGTCCAGGTTTCAACTTTCACTGGCGGCACGAAGTCTGCCGAGGTGACCGCAGCTCCAGTACAGGAAGCGGCCAAGCCGGTAGTCCAGCAACCGGCCCCTGCTCCGGCTCCGGTTCAGGTAGCTCAGCAGACAGCAACGGCTGGTTGGGCTGGAGGCGACGATGACCTTCCGTTCTAATGATAACCGGGCCAGTATCTAATAAAAGTTAGATATTGGCCCTTTATCTAATAAACGTTAGATATGGGCAGGATAACTTCGGAAGTTTTCCCGGATGATTGGGCAGTGTGCTTGTTTTTGAACGAAGCGGCTGAACGAGGTTGGCAACTGAACAACTTTTTCATTAAGATAGTGCAGGGTCCTGTCGCAGGGCCCGGTCCTACAAACCAGATGATTGTCTTTTTTGATGAGGACATTCTGGACGAACCAAAGCGAGAAAGACCATTTTATATACCATGAGTTACGAAACAGATTTGCAAGAACGATATCACCTGACGCTTGAAGAGGCGAGGGAGATTGTCAGAACCCACGGGTTAGGATACTCAACGACGGAGTTTGTCCAGGCGCTCCAGGTGATTGAAGAGCATAATGACTTAAAAAATAAGTAGTTATGAAAGTAGGTAGAGATTATTCGTGGTGGGTAGCCTATGAGTTCGGCTACGAATACCCAGACCCCGACACAGGTGGATGGGCCTTCTACTACGACAGTGGCGAAGGCAGGTTCAACTGCAGGAAGAAGGACATCAAGAAAACCGTCGTTGAATACATCAAGGACGTTGAACTTGCCAATGAGACATACAGGAACCTTACGGTGTCCATACCCGTCCAGTATATGACAACACCAGAAGAAGTATAAGGCTATGACAGAACACGAGAAAGGCATCCTTTTCTTGCAGCTTAAAGAATATCTCACGAGAAACGGATATTATGTCGGAAACAGTGGAGTTGCTGAAGTTCTTCGTCAGCTTGCGGATTATTGGGATGATTAAATAACAAACTAAAAACAAAGAAATGGCAGAGATTAAGAAGATTAACACGTTGGAGGAGTATGACGAGTTTGTCAATGCTCCGGACACTTTGAATGTGGTCAAGGTTGGTAGTGAGTGGTGTGGCCCGTGCAGGACGCTTGAGCAGACCATCAGAGAGCTTAAAACCGACGAGGTCAATGGTGTCTTGTTCGGCGAGATTGACGCTGACGACGAGTGGGCCGAGGATAAGATTGACGAGCTCAAGATAAGGGGCATCCCGGTCATGATTGCCTTCAAGGGCGGCGAGGAAAAGGAGCGCGTCCAGGGTGGCATGACGAAGGTCGCTCTCATGGAATTCATCGTGAGGAACTGGTAATGCTCTGGTTGAAGTTCATTTGTGCGATAATCGCCATATATACTACCACGCTGTATATCAGCAGCATCCTTACGAGCATATCATTCAATGCCTTCCGTTTCCCTTCCAACGACGACCAGGTGGAGGACACGAGCAAGGCAAAGTTCAGGCTCTGGGTGGGCCTTATAATGGCGGTCACTTGGGCCGTGCTAATAGTGTTTTAAGTTATGGACGGACCGTTTTAACCACATGGAACCAAATCTGGAATGGACTAACGAACGGCTTAAAAGGCTTCCGAAGAACAACTTCATGTATTTCCTCTTCTGCCTATTCACTTTCAGGTTGAGGAAGAGGATGACTTACAAGGAGATGTACCTGATTATCAGCGAGGTGAATAGGAAAATCCTCGGTCAGGAGAAGGCGAACAAGCTGGCGTTTCAAAGAATAATGGATTTTTACGAATACAACAATGGCTATAGACCAATATAATCACTTTGTGGCAATCGTGGCCGGAGACAACCCGGAGGTGCTGATGTCCCCATATGACAAGAACATCAAGACCGAGCCGAGGGTGGTCTATAAATACACGGATGCCCAGAAGCTTAAGGAGCAGTACATAAAGCTCTACGATGCACTCATTGCAAGTGACAACATACCGGACGGGTCATTCTTGAAGGAAGATGCGAAGGACAAGCTGGCCATCATAAAGGCACAGACCGCACAGGAGTTCTACTTTGACCTGACCGAAGGATACGAATATGACGAAGCCACGGGAGATGCGATGTCCGATGAGAATCCGGAAGGGAAATGGGCCTCGTACCGACTTGGAAAGCTCTTCTCCGTCCCGTTCATACTTAATGACGGGAAGGAGGCGTTCCAGGCCAGGAAGAAGGACATCAACTGGGAGATGATGCATCTGCACGGGGGAGAAATCTACGAGAGGGCCTGGGAGATGGTTATGGATGGCTCTGAACCAGTCAATGACTACGAGAAGCAGATTTACGACAACATGAAGGCCCGGACCGCTTACTTTGAAAAGTTCGGGAACAAGGAGAACTATGTCCTGAGCAATACGGCTTTCTGGGCTTATGCTTTCGTATCAAAGAACGGGTGGATTGAGCTTGAAGACAATGTCGACCAATTCACATGGGTCCGGAACTTCTACGAGATGTTCATTGACCCGCTTCCGGATGATACGCTTCTTACAATTTACGAATGTCAGAAATAAAAAAAAGGAGGGATTTTAGGTCCCTCCTTTTTCATTAAGTTATAGCATCCTGACTTGCAAAATAATATTACCAGGGCTAATTGTTACGGTGTGTGTAATATCTGCCGCGCCCACTATTCCAGGTTCTGTAATTTTGAAGCCACCTGCCGTCAGTTCGGTATAGCTGTTCAATGGCGTATTACTGAAACTCCACTCGCCCCATATTTGGGTGTCGTTAGCTCTATTAGTACCCCCAATAACCGTCATAATCTGTTTCTGACTGTTTGCTGGAATCATTTCAGCGTTGCCAAACGGGAATTGGTAAAGATTAGCACTTGAGCAATCATTCTTTGAATAGACTTGGAGACCGTTCAAATAGATATCCTGGCTCGTATTGTTTATAACTAACGCATATACGTTATTGCTAACAGTAACTGGATATCCTATCTGGTGCGCCTGTTCTACTGTGCTATTTGATGCTGTAACAGTTTCACTACCGCATAGTGCAGACAGTGTGAACGGGAATGTGCGGTTTGAGTCACCACAGTTAGATGTTAATTCTACAATAACATTCATTTCTCCAGGCGTGACATCCTCCAAATCAATTTCAACGATAGCCGGATTTCGTTGTATAACACCAATAGTACTTGTGTCCACATCATCTCCGTAGTAAAGCTTAAAGGTTGCATTACCGTCGTAAGGTACTGGGGTCTGTCCTTCATAACTTAAACTAAAGTTACAGTCAAGTACTGGAGGCACATACCCACCGTTTTGTTCACCATAGTCAGAAGCAAGTTTATTGTTTCCGGCAAAATCAATTCCACTTCCACTTACGTAGAAACGACCACCAGCGCCTGGATTTTCACCAAGGTCTACATATACACTACCACTACCGTTCGCGCCAGTGAAAGTAGCCGGACTCATTCTGTGCCTAAGGACGACAGTGCCAGATTCGCCGGTACATCTGATAGCAATAGTACCGTTTTCAGCCATATCGCGCCAAGTTACAGTGAATTCACTTGTTCCACCCGTATTATCAATGAGTTTATTAAGACAGGTAACAGTAATATCACCTTCACCACCTTCAATACCAAAGATTATTTCTACATCTCCGTAATTAAGTATTCCGGCACTTGGAACGGTACCGAGGTCAAAATCAAAAACTTGATAGCCGTTTACACTTAAACCAGGGTTATATGTTCCGTAAATTTCCGAGCCAACCCAGATTGCAGATGTCGTATTTATATCGTTTCCTCCGCCGTTAAAGTAGAAATACAGTCTTGCAGTCAATGTTTGTCCGATGCTGGTTGAAAGACTACTTGACCTCCATCCAACATTTGTTACGGGATATTGTTCATGAGCGGACAAAGTACCGATTGTTAACGAATTTGATGAGATTGAATTACCATTTCCGTCAAAGATGGTAAATGCGCTCAGTTTCATGTTGGTCAAGTCATAGATTGACAGGTTGCTACATTCATTCAAAATTAAGTCGCCAAAGTTTATGGTAGCCGTTGTATTTTCCGCTCTGGCAATCGTTATATCAAGGTCTTCGCTTAATCCATCGTCCGTTACGGTTAATGTATAGTTTTGCACCTTATTCTGGTCTTCGTTGCTAGACTCAAAAACGAGCCCATTAGTTGTTCCGTTATAGCTAATGGTAAGATTCGCATCACTATACTTTTGTCCGGTACTTGTACATCTGAATGTAGCAAGTTGGGTATTTCCGCTATATAAAGTATATGTTGCGTTTTCGGTATCATTTATATACCTACTATGCTGTCCATCAATTTCTTCGTCTTCATATACGAAAACCTTATTTTTCGTTTGGGCGGAAGCCAGGGATAATGTAGTAATCACTGTATTAACATTTCCGGAAACATAGAATATACTTGTATAGGCTGTAACTGGAACGTGTTGTGCAGCCGCAATTGTGATGCTAAGGTCTGCCCCACCATCAGTTTCACTAGCGTGCAACGTGAATTTTTGCTGCTTTTCTTCTGTATTGGAAGACGTAAACTTAAAGCCAGAGCCCCTTTGGAATTCAATTTTTAAGCCGTTCGCATTGTATTTAGTCCCGGAGGTTTCCTTATCAATTGAAGCCAATTCTGTATTACCAGAATACAAAGTATAGGAACAGTAATTGGTCGCATCCCAATAATCAATCCAAACAAGATTATCGTATTTGTCTTCAATTAGGTAATACCACGTGTTATCTGTTTCACTAGCAGCCATACTTACGCTTGTTACAGTAACATTGCTTCCTGTAACATATCTAAGATTGTCATAAGTAATATTTTCTTTCTGCCTAGCAATTAAAATATCTGATGAATAACCAGTTACCTTGCCAAATTCAGTGGTATTGTATTCACCGGTAGCTGTAACATGTTGGACAGAATTGGTAGTATTATTTGACCTTAATCGTCCAGCGGTTGAACTAGCGTTAGAAATTGACGCATAATTACTATTTTCGTCCCAAGTAACAGCGGTTGGATTGAGTGCTTCCGTTTTATAATCATTCCCATTTACAACAATGACATATGTAGCTGAAATTTGCATAGTTTCAGCACTTGCCATGTTGTATTTTGGCGCGGTGATGTCCAAACGAGGGGCAACACTACTTGCTCCGTTCACTCTAAGTTCAGCCGGAGTCCTGGTTGAAAACCCGTTATAAGTGCCAGCAGTACAAGTTACGGATATTTCCTCATCCGTATAGGCGGTTGAAATATTCTCAGCATTAAAGACAAAGCCGTTCATTTCACCGACCGTTCCATCCGAAAGGTCAAAACGCAGTACACTTGCATCTGTTATCTTGGTGCTTGTTTTTTGTCCATTCACCTCTCTGACATAGAACACCTCATAAGTAACCTGACCGTTCCAAGTTGTTGATGTTGAAGCCGGGGTAATTTCAAGATACTCGTCAACGCTTGCACCCTGGACATTGATGGTTGCTTGTATATCTTCTACGTTATGGCCTGGATATCTTATGGTTACAATTGCTTGTCCACCTGTTTCGCTCCCCGTAGCACTTACGTAACCGGTTGAATTGACGTTGATAAGTGGAGAACTTTCAGTATATGTTACGTTATTGGTAACAGTTTCTTCCCCGGTTACTCTTCCATCCGTTTTGGTTATAAGCTTAACAACCAATTGAACTCCACCAGTTGAAGTAATTGAGGTTGTAGATGGTTGTACCGTAAGATATTGTTCAACATATCCCTCTGGTTCAACTGTTACTTCACAGGTATCGGTCATTCCAAGATATGAACCGGTAATGGTAGCATCTCTTTCGTCCGGGAAGTAGCCAGACCCATAAACAGGCTTAATGACTTCGTTGTTTCCTGTTGAGCTTACAGTAGCTACATCGGTATGGTTGGACTTCCATGTTACTGCAGAGGTAACTTCAACGACCACGCCGGTAGGCTGCCCGTTAATATACTCATCAACATAAGCATGAACAAGCTTTCCGTTTTCAACATTGCTGGAATTAAGACTCATCTCGCTAGGCTCAACGCGAAGATTGCGGTATTCAACACTTGCAGAATTTGCGGTAACAGGAACATTAACAGATTGAACACTGTCGTATGTTACAGTAATTGTTGCTGTTGCCGGGTCTTCACTTTGGTTGTTGGCCGAAATCAAACCGGTACCATTAACGGTTATGACCTGACTGTCACTTCTATATTCTGATGAATTGGTTACAGGTGTTGTTGTTTCATGGCCATTGATAATCTCATGATAAATTACTGTAAGTTGTTGTGTTCCAGTAGCTTCCATGCTGACACTTTGAGGTTCAACAGTGATGAAACGCTGTATGCTTGCAGCATTAACATTAACCTTCATTGAATCCCACAGCTCATTCCCTTCATATATGTATTTAGCCCAAACTTCAATATTGTTAAATGCCTGGGCCGTCTGGTTGTTACTAGTTACTACACCGTCGGCGCTGACAGAAATTACATCACTTTCCGTGGACCAAACCGGTGTCACTGGAACTGGACTCTGACCGTTATGGTAGAAATCACAGTTAAGTGCGTCATAGGTGTCTTCGGCATCCAATGTAATTTGCTGCGGCGTGACATAAATGTAGTTTTCAGAAGCCTTTGGCTGTTGAGATACAGACACAACGATAGAATACCTGTCGTCAAGTGTCTTCGCAGTAAAGGAACCTGACCTGCCATCGTAAGTCTGATTAGCGGCGGCAGCTAATGTAATGGTATAGGTTCCGCTTTTGTTACTTGAGCTGCTGACGGTGAGCCATGAAATATTGTTTGTGATATTCCATGGTCTTGCTGAATCAAGCACTATTGTAGTAGAGTTTCCTTCAGCAATGAATGGTGAGACGGAAACAGTCTCACCATTCTTATACTTTCTTCCGCCATACTCAATGTAAAGATAGGATTTGAAAAATCTTCTTCTACACATTTTTTAGGTTTATTAGGTTGTTATTACATAGATTGTATATGCACTTCCATCGTAGGTTATAAGGGCGTTGAATTCTCCGATGCCCTGACGGTCAATTGCAATCTTGTCGTTCATCGTAAGCTTAACTCTTGAATCACTTGCAAGTGTTACAACTACGTCAGTATTTCCGGTGTTTTCAATTATTACATGCCTTTCAGCAACCCCGTTAGCCGGTAATGTAGGAAGGCTATTTCCAATGCTTAATGTCGTATTTCCGTTAATCTTCACAATGGTAAGGAACTCGTTGAGAGCGAGGTTAGCCAATGTGCTTGCTGTTGTATACTTACGCTGTGTTGCGCCAGAAATCAGGTTGTTAACCTCGGTCTGGTTGTAAGTGTTCGCAGTATTGTAGTAGTTGGTCTGGAGGTTCTGACTAATCGCAGTGATTGCGTTGTGTGTGTCGGCAGATGAAGCAACCGTCATACCATTTGTCAGCGTAATCTGGTGGTTGTTAACTGCAATGCTAGTTACAACATTACCAGTACCCTGAGTTGTTCCGGTACTTAACTGGGTCTGTGCGGTTACAACTGTTCCAAGGTCAACGACACCATTTGTAACGGTCTTTGCTGCACTGTTCATTGTAATTCCAGTAATAACTTTTCCGGAAAGAGCAACTGTTGCGCCTGAAAGTTGCTGTATGGTGTTGTGGGTATCAGCAGATGAAGCAACCGTCATTCCAAGATTTTTGGTAATCTGGTGGTTGTTCACTGTGATGTTTGTCATAACATTTCCAGTGCCGGTTGTTGCAGTTGAAAGTTGTGTCTGAGCAGTAACGATTGTTCCAAGATTAGCAACATTGTTCGTTACTGATACAGGGCTTCCGTTCATGGTTATACCGGTAAGGGCATCAGCACCACCGCCACCAATCATGGCATCAATCTCAGGCTTATTGTACACCTCATTCTTGGTGTAGTAATTTGACATATCAGGCGTGTTTCCGCTAAGCTCACGAATTCTGTCATTCAGGTCGTTAAGAGCGGCAGCGGTAACAAGCTCGTTGTCTTCAACTACGCCGGAAAGTTCTTCAATTAAGGCAAGAACATCGCCACCCTCTTCAAGGGCACGGACTCTCTCATCAAGGTCGTTAAGAGCACCAGCGATAACTTCCTCATTATCATACATTTGCTTCTGAATCTTACCGAAGGCCTCGTTGACATTGTCAGTTGCAACGATGGCAAGTTCTTCTTCGGTTGTGCCAGTTGCAAGTTCATAACCGGTAAGGAGAACATCAGCACCAGTAACTTCCTGGATGATTTCAAGGTCAATGGTCGTATTCGCAGAAGGTGAGTATCTACCCTGTTCAACACCGTTAGCATTGATTGTAAGAACACCGCTTGTCTTTGCGGAGACACTGCCAATCATGCCGCTGAGGATGTTGATGTCGGTCCTGTTGTTGACAACTGCTCCAGATACATTGTTAATCAGGCTGTTAACAATATTAAACTTGTTGTCAGTTGCTGATGAAAAACTCATAACAGCAGCACTGAGTGCGGTTACGCCGGTATTATGTGAGATAGCTTCGGTGTTTTCGTTAACTCTTCTGTTAAGGTCGTTAAGACCGGCGGCAACAGCTTCCTCGTTATCAAGGATTTGCTTCTGAATCTTGCCAAATGCCTCGTTAATGCTGTCGTCTCCATCAAGGATAAGTTCTTCCTCAGTAGTTCCAGTAGCAATGGTATAGTTGGTAATCGGTATATATTCACCGGTATAGTGCGTTTCAAAGTAGAGGGTTCTTCTGTTCAGGTCATTGAGAGCTGCTGCGGTAACCTCTTCGTTATCAATGATATAGTCAAGAAGAGCACCAGACAGAGTTTCTACCGAATTATCAACATACTCGTAAATCTCGTCAAAGTTGAGCCCGCTGAGCTTTTCCTCAACATAGTTTTCAACAACGCCGGAGATGATAGTAAGACCGCTTTCAATTCTCTGGTCAACACTCATGGAGAGTGCGGAAAGAGCTTCAACTGTGTGGGCTGAGAATAATTCGGTTACAGCAGAAAGTTCATCAACTCTGTTACTGATATCGGCGACAAGACCACTGGTTTCCCAGATAGCTGCGTCAAGAAGAACATCCGCCTGGTCAAGGCTTCCGGCGTATTTAATGTAATGTGTTTCGTCATGACCAGGATAACCACCCTGGTCACCCATGTTGAGACCACAAGCGCTTACAATGTTTGCTGTGACAGCACTTATGTTCCTTGCGTAGTTGTAGCTGGCTAAGCCATTCTCCTGGTCTACATTGAGAGAGATAACATAGTCGTTAATCTCCATGTAAGTGTGTGACTCAGGAGCAACGGTATAGATGTCAACAAGGTCTTCTGCGGAAATGAATACAGGATTAGCCCTTCCAGGTTCCTCAGCGTCAGTGTTGAAGAGAAGCTTAATATAAGTCTTTCCAACTACGAGCTCGGGATATTGGGCGTGGTCAGCCTCGGTTGCGGTAATAACGCTGGCAGCTGAAAGCATACCGTCCTTAATGAAGTCATCAGCGTTTATTTCACTGATTACAACATCGTTCTTCCCCTTGAGGTAAATCTTCTTGTCAGCAGAAACATAATCAAGAGTGACCTTTGCTTTAAGGCCAAGCATATTCTGACTGAGAATCTTATCATCTTCCTCATTGATAACGAGTGAAACCTTGCTGTCACCATTTTCAAGAACATCAACAGTGATTGCACTTACTCCGAGAATCTTGTTACCTTCAAGCTCTGCAATTCTGTCGGCGAGTTCCTGGTCAGCTGCCATGGTATTAGCTGAAAGCTCGTCAATCTTATTGTCAAGAGCCTCATCAGCTGCCATGGTATTCGCGGAAAGTTCATCAACCTTTGCATCAACGGCGATAGTTCCGGCAGAAAGATTTATGGTCGCTGCAGAAAGTTCAGACAGGTTGTTGTTTGTTTCATTTATTGCCGCGATTGTGTTGGCTGAAAGTTCTGAAATAGCTGCGTCAAGGAGAACGTCGGCATTGTCAAGGGACTCAGCGTCTCTAATATACATTGTGGTATCGTGGCCAGGATATTCGCCAGGCTCCAGAGTATTAAGTCCAGTACCGGTGAGGATATTCTCAATGATAGTGTGCGTTGCACCAGAGAAATCCTCAGTAACCGCAGAAAGCCCTTCTATTTTGCCGGAGTTACTTTTAATAGCTTTGTCTAGCTTGTCATCCGCATCTCTGAATGAAACGGCATCAGCTATATAGTTTGAATTTTCAATCGGGTCATAAAGACCAACATGGGAAGGGTCTCTATCCCAGCGACCATTGTTGTCAAAATAAGTACCGTCAGTTAAACCAATACCACTCAAAATCATATTTTTGAGGATAGCGAGATAGTCAGCAGTGTCTTTTGTTGCGGCAGATGCAAGCTCAAGGGCCTCGGAAGCATTTTCGTTCGCAAGGTCAATATCCTCTTGCATTGCGGCAGTATCTATGATATGATATTCAACACCATAGATATCGTTATTGGTTTTGCCAGTGGCTTTTCCAATAGCAAGAATTGCTTGTTTTTTGTTGTTCTGGTCAACATAACGGGCAACAATGGGTTCACCAATAAGAGGAATAAAGTCGCGTTGCTGAGTATAGGCACTTATTCCCTGGTAAGCCATCTCTCTTCCGCTGACATGTGTGGTAGTACCAGCACTTATAATGTCGTCAGCCTTGAAGAGTTTAGGAATTCGGTTAAATTGTAATCTGTTTTTCATTTCTGTTAGAATTTTTATATAAATAGTATTCAGTGGGGTTAAAAAAAAACCACGGTTTAATTTCCGTGGTTTTCTTTTCTGTTTTTAACTTTGCTTAATCGTAGAAGTCCTCATCGTCTTCCTCGTCAAGCTTGAATTCACCGTTAAACCATAGTCCGGTTTCTATCTCACCATCACCATCCATATCTGTTCCATCGCCAATAACAATATGTTTGTCATTTTCATCAATTTGAACGCCAATATATGTGGTGTAACCAGAAGCCTCAGCCTCAACAATAATTGAGTCATCAAGAGGCTCAATTGTCTTATTCTTAAGTTCTTCAACCTCGTCGGAGATTTCCTTAACAACTTCATCAAGAATACCAATCTCACCTTCAACGGATTCGGCATCATCAAGATAATTTGTACCCGTTTTTGCTGAATAGCTTCCATCTTCTTTAAGCCCGACACCCTTTTCTATGTTGTCAATCTCTTCCTGCATCCCGCCTTGTTCGTCCTTCATTTCATTAACAACACCAGAAAGATTAATCATTCTGTCATTAAGGTCATTGAAAGCGGCTGCAATAACTTCTTCGTCTTCAAGGATTACGTCATCAAGGATTGCGATAGCGTCACGCAAAGATGTACTTCCAGAGGTAAGACCACTTTCTCTCGGAACAATGAAATATCCATCATTGTCAAGGCCACAACCACTTTCAACTCTGTCAAGTTCATCCTGGAGGTCACTGATTGCGGTGAATGCACTGCTGAAACCGCTTTGCATCTCGTCGTACATATCGCCAACATAACCACTGAGGATGTCAACTCTTTCAGTGAGGCCGGAAATGTGTTCCCATATTTCCTTGAACTCCTTACTCATTTCACCCTTAATGGCTTCAGCAACATCTATAAGCTCGTCAAGTCCGGTCTGCTCGTTCGAATACACTCTCCACTCATGGTTAGTGTTAGCACTTGTCACATAAGGAGTTGCGGCGGTATCGCAACCAGTCTCAAAGTCCTCGTAAATAAGAACGACTGATTCTCCTTCACGCATGAGTTTCTTATGCCATCCATCCCTACCTTTGGCGTTGTAGAAGAACTTGGCCTCAGTGGTCATGTCAAGATGGATAAAGTAAACAAGGTCAAGGTACTGGTCGGAGTCAGCATCCGGATTCTCAGGAACTTCAATAACTTCTTTCGGGGTAGCGGTTGAAGGGATAAGGTGCTCTTCAATTTCCTCATATTCATAATGAGGGCAACCACTAATGTCAATGGATTCAACAAGCTCATAGTACTTGTGGGCTACGACGTTCAAATCAACATCCTTCCATTCCTCCGGAATAGTGATGCCTTCCTTGTTGCAGTCCTTGTAGTTGGTAAAGTCAATGTTGTAGAGGGTCCAGAGCTGTTTTCCATCAGTCGTTAGAACGGTAGGGACATAGTTTCCAAGGATGTCCTCATAGTCATTGATATCGAAATTTTCATTGATGTCCCTTACTAGACGGATACTGAGCCTTCGTGCCGGTGATTCAGTATACTGAGCAACATCATCGTGACCATATGAGAAGGTGCGTACATAAGCCTCGTCATCTTTTTCTGTTGAAGACCAGAACGAAGAAACCTTGTAAAGGCCAGTAAAGCCATATTGGCTAGGCTCCCTCGTGTTATAATCCTCAGGGCAGATACCGACAGGATAGACGGTGAAACCAAGGTCGTCCCTGTTGCCCTTTCCGTCCCATAGGATAGTGGACTTGAGACGAGCGCCAGCAACACAACCGAAATTACCGGACCTGTTTGTGTCATGCATCCTATTCTCGTCCTTCTCTTCGGCCCAGTTGAGGAGCTTTGCCCAGTCTTCCTTTGAAGGGATTCTCCAACCATGCTCCCCATATCTCTCGTTAAGGTCCTTGTTAAGCTTCTTGGCCTCAAAGAAAGTATATAAAGCGCCAAAACGACTAACGTTCTCTTTTGTTACGACAGCGTGGCCATAACCGATTCCGGAAGCTACGTCATTAATCGTAATCTCGGGGCACGTAAGGTCAGCAAAGAAATCAGCTGGTGCATATGTTCCTGTGCGATAGGCCAAGTCAACACCAAGTGGATTCTCATATGTTCCATCACCTTGGATTGACGGGTCGGTAACAACTCTCACATTATCACCTTCAACGAGGAATCTTACTGGTTTTCCGTCACCATCCCTCATCGGGTCTTCGTGTCCGTCAGGGTATTTCACAAAGATATAACCGTCGTCCACCCTGAATCCATGGTCATAAGCATCTTCGTCAGTGATATCAATCTTTATTTCACGCCCGCAATTAACTCTTTCAAGTACGAGATATTTTCTATCTTCCTCAACAACAGTATAACCGGTTTTGATATCCATGCTGCGGAGGAAATAGAAGTTCTCGTCAATCTCGTTACCCAGAAGACCACAATTCTTGGTATAGTCACCAGGAATTTCACTCTGAAGTTTGAAGTACTTGATACCAGTCAAATCACAGAGAGTAACCGGTGTAGGTTCCGGCTGTGGAGGGGTCGGAGTTGGTTTCTTACCGCAAGGCACTCTATTAGGTACTATTTCAGCCATTTGTTATAATATTTCTCCTTTAGTTATTTTTAGATAAATAGTCCCTGATTGTGGAATAGTTAAGGAGACAGTCATACATTTTGAAAGACTTGATGTCTCCGTTGAAGGAACCGCCGAAATCTCGTTCCAACGGCAGTATGTATCGGCTGGAATTCATATAGTCCGGGCCGATGGTTTCCATAAGTCCCTGTGTTCCACCACCAAGGGAAATACTGAACGGAACGCCCTCCTGTTTCTGATATACATCGTCAAGTTCCCTGAAAGCAAATTCCGGGAGCTCTTTTGAAACAAGTTTAAGATAACCGTTCACATAAACATATATTTTTATTCTATGAGTACCAGTTACGCCAGTATTTTCGCAAATGGTAATCCCGCTGAAAAGTCCTTTAAATTGGAACGACTTCTGAATCTGTGAATAGTACGGGTTAAGAACCGCAATCTTGACGGTGATGTCGCTCCATTCGCCACATTTCACCATTCCAGGCTTGCTGTATTCCTCCACAACAGAATAGTGGTTTGCTGCAGATGTTTCACAGTCAAGCACGCCGTAGCGATAACCGATGGCTCCATCTTTGGTTATCCTAAGTCCGAATGCGTTGTTCTTGATGTCTTTGTAGATGTCGTAAGGCTTTTCGTGGGCCTCATTGTATTTCTGTATCGTGCAAGTCGTGTAGCCGGTGCAAGTACGGTTCATCAACACGAAGTAGTTGGCATTACTCCAATTGGTTCTGCCAGTGAAAGTTACAGCCGCGCCCTCGGTCCAGTTGCAGGTGGTGAAACCAGTCTTCGTGTGATTGAAGAATAGGAACTTGTTGTCGGTTGTAATCTCAAAATAGCCAGTCCTGTTGAAAAGGTGGCCGATGGAATCAGTTATGCCGTCGCCGTTCTCGTTAATCTTGGCATCCTCCATAAAGAAGTCTGGTTCTATCGCCTTCGGTCCATGATAGCATTGGTCATTATAGTAAGCGTCGGCAAAGTAGTCCTCACATGTCTTGCATACCTCGGCATAGTTGTTCTGCTCAATAGGGAGGCAACCACACTTTGATGTCTTCGGGAGGGTGTAAGTCTTTGTAATTGTTTTCTTTACGACGCTTCTCGGCTGGCAACCGCAACCGCTTTTCTTTACCTCCTCAACGACTTCCTGGTATGTTACAGTCTGCCTTGTATAGTTTCCTTCATACTTGTACGGACTGGAAACCTTATCAGTGAAAAAATAGTAATCATCCGTAAAGTAATCAAGTGGGAAAAACTGACAGTCCTTAGCCATAAGTTCCTGAATACAAGGGCAATCCGGGGTTATGGCACTTGCAGCATAACCATCAAGGAAGTATCCAGGTTCTGGTTTCTCCGGTAGTTCGTCCTGGAGATAATCGGCATTGAGTACATTGTTGTGATAGATGTCATAGACCTCACCCTCGTCACACTCATTGCTGATGTACCCTTCCGCATCGGCATCCTTCACCCTGAACTCTTCCATTGCACCTGAGCTGTTCGGGTAGTATTCCCAGAACTTGTTCTCCGCTCTCGTACCCATATAGAAGAACATGCCTTCGTTCTCCGGGTGCTTGTGATTGATGGTTCCTGGGAGGGTTTCGTAATCGCATCTCGGCCTCAGCTTGAAGTTGAAAGTCCATCCATAGTTAAGTTTGGTTGGAAGTGTCTGATAATCAAAGCCGAAGAGTTTATAGAACCCCTGGTAGAACCCGCCATTGAATGAAAGATACTGTACCTTCCCCTCGTCATCGGTAACGGCACTCATCGGATAGATATATTCAAGGGTGTTTCCTGTTACCGGCGAAAGGAAGAACCTCGTATCAGCCGAGTCTATGTGGTATGTTGAACCTGTCAGTATGTTGAGGAAGTCGTAATTTGATATCATGTCCTTCCTGAACTTGATGAAGCCGTTGTCAATACCGGTCAGACCAATGTCATCAAGGTCAGTCTCGTCACAAGTGGCTCCGGTCCAGGAACTTAGGGAATATATCTTACCAGCTTCGTCAATGTTGAACTTGCTGAAATCCGCCGCAAGACATTCATCGCCCGTACCCGCACCGTAGGCTTCTCCCTTGTAGAGCATAAAGTCGTAATACTCGTCAAGGTAGACTTTTGCATCCAGGCTACGGACATTGTTTATCTTAATATTCTGAGGCATCTATCTATAATACATTATTCCGTAGATAAATAGTGCGAGGACCGAGAAATACGGCTTGTTTTATTCTCAAGATTTCTGTATAATAATATTTGGAATAGAAGGTTTATAGGATGAAATTGTATGCATTTTTAGAGAAGAAGCCGGTGATGTTTGACCTGGAGGATATCGCAGAGATGTTCGCCAGCGTTGATAATCTCACGATAACGTTGAAAGATGGCTATGATTATGATTGTGACTATCACGTAAGTGTGTTTCCTGAACTTTTACCTGATTATAAGATAGAAGAGGCGACCGAGATAAAAATGAAGGGGAGGGATGTTTTTACTGGAAACGAGACGTTGTTTGGCTATCTTAAACGTCTGAGAGACAGTTAATTATCAAATATTTTGCTACATTTTCATTGACTGTGAAAAAGAAGCAAAAAGTGTGATAACGAGCTCATTTATAGATAGTTACCATATAATTTGCATGGTTTCATTTAGTTTGAAATTATGCATATTTTTCAAAGTTTGGCACGATTTTTGTAATATAGATAGGCAAAAGATTACATTATGACTACTTGGAACTTATACGAGAACGGTGAGCTTATTGCTACCTACCCTTCCCACAAGAAGGCGAAAAAGGCTATGTACCACAAGATTGCCAAATCCATTGAGGGAAAGCTCGGTCTCCACTATGAGGTCAAGAAGATTGTGGAGAAGCCGCCGAAGGAGATACCGCAGTGGAAGAAAGTCGGTTTCAAGTCGTATAAGGCCTGGTGGGAGTGGTATGATGAGATGTGCGATGATATTCACATGGGTCTCATTTAGTTTGGTACGGTTTTTTGTTATATAGGAGGTATTATGATTTTAACTACTGCACTTTTTGGGATTAAAGAAGCCATTATGCTTCTTGTCATTGTTATTGCTATATCGTATTTTACGGTAAAGGCAATGGATTATTTCGCCAACAAAGAAAGGGCGAAAGCCATGAAAGCCCCTATTGAGGCCGCAAAGGAAATGGGTCTTAACATTTCCAATTGGAATGAAAAGAAAAACGAGATTTTTGTTAGTGGCAAAAATTATGTTTTCCTTATGAAATATAGCTCGTCAGGTGCGTATTGCGCTTATATCTATGAGAGGGAAAGCGGAAAACATAAGATGTCTGTAGTCTCAACGGATTATAATTGTGTATTAAAGTCCGCTAAGGAACTTGTTGAAAACCTTGATAAAATTTAGTTTGGCACGGTTTTTGCAGCATATGTAGGCAAAGGAGAATTTAATAATGGATATTAAAGGGTATTATAAGACACTGGGGGTTGCGGAAAATGCATCTCCGGAAGAAATAAAATCCGCATACAGAAAACTTGCAATGAAGTGGCACCCGGATAGATGGGCCACAGGTACGGAAGAAGAGAAGAAGAAGGCCGAGGACGAGTTCAAAAAGGTCGCCGAGGCTTACGATACACTTGGAGACGAGGAGAAGAAGCGTCAGTATGACTCTGGCTTCGGCGGCGGTGATGACGATGGTGGTTTTGACCCGTTTATGGATATGTTCAAGCGTTGGACATCCCATGGCGGTGGCTTCCCTGGTTTCAATGGTTTCGGTGGCCAGCAGCAAAGGCCCAGCGGTCACCCCGGAGAAGATGTACACGCCTATGTGACACTTACATTTGCTGAGTCCTTGACGATGAACCTGATGAAGGATGTGACCGTCAAGAAAAAAGTCGCATGCCCGGACTGTAACGGAACTGGTAGCGAAGACGGACAGAAACACGATTGCCCTTACTGCCACGGAACCGGAGTGGAGACACAGACACAACGTTACGGAAACTCCTTTACTATGTCCCAGCGACCTTGTTCCCACTGCCACGGAACAGGCAAGCAGATTGACCATCCTTGCAAGAAGTGTGGTGGAACAGGCTTCATTGAGAAGGAAGAGACCATGAAACTGTCAATTCCTGGCAACGTAAGAGACGGAATGTCAATACTTTACAGTGGAATGGGCGGTGCTGGAAGTCCTGGGTGGCAGAATGGAGACCTCATCCTGCATGTGACTGTCAAGCAGGATGTTCCGGGGTATTTCCAGACACAGGACAACGACTTCAATATCTACCACACCGAGAAAGTCAATTTCGTTGATGCCTTGCTCGGTTCAAAGGTTACAGTGAAGTGCCCGAACGGAAAGGACTGGACAATCAACCTAAGGGAATGTACACAGCCGGGAGAACGCTTTACAAAGAGTAGTGGAGGCTATCCAACGAACAGAAGAATGGGCTCCGATGGTGATTATGTCGTGTTCATTGAATATGATGTGCCGTCCAAGCTGACAAAGGCCCAGAGAAAGGCACTGGAAGAATACAAGAAGGAGAAATAATATGTTACGGGAAGAAAGGCAGCACTTACAGCATAACCTCCAGAACGATATTGCCGGAGAGACCAATTATCAGTTCGGAAGAAAGATGCCGTTTGGGAAGTATAAAGGGTGGTACATCTATTGGATGATGCTCAAGCACCCTTTCTATTCCAAATGGGTGAATGAAAACACGCAGTTCAAGTTCAACGAAACCGAATTATGGTGGTTGGATAGGGTCAGCGACATTTACGAAGACATACGTGTAAATAATCTTATCAATGCTCTTGGCGCGGCGGTTATGAGATATGGTGAGCTGCCGGAAAACGAAGATAACCCACATTGGATAATAGAATAAGATATGAGTTGTACCGAATATTTCCCAGCATATACACATTCGGATGACCCTGATTGCAAAAACTGTAAATACAAGGGGATATTGCGCTGTACCAACCCAAATGTCATAGTAGCATTGCAGAGAAGAAAAGAACTGAAAGAAAAGATAAAAGGAAAATAAAACATGAAAGTAAAGGATTTATTTGAATTTAACCCTGAGGCTGAGCTTTGTATCATTGACGACGATTATGTGGCCAAGCCGCTTGCAATCTACGGATGGGGTGGCAATGACGGTGACGATAAGGAAGACTGTACCGACGTGACCTTGAAGTTTGAAAACTGGTTCGAAAACAACGAGAAGTGATATGGAATGGATTAAATGTAATGAACGGATGCCGGAAGAGCATAAGTACGAATCCGACAACCTACAGGGACACCACGAATGGACTGAAAGCGACCGGGTTCTGGTCTGGGATTCAATGTACGGTCCGGGTGTTGATTGGACAAGGAACGGAAAGTGGAAGTCCGAGCAGATTGGTGGTTATCGGCCCCAGGTTGTTCACGGAATAGTCGCCTGGATGCCGATACCAGAGTTTAACGAGGATTAAATATGAAACTTATTTGGATGCTTTTTTGGGAATTCGTATTTGTCTTGTCCATTTTGCCTTGGGCGTGGCTTCCCATTGTCCTTGAGCTATGGGAAGACAATGAACCGCAATGGGTACGCTGGGTAATGAACCAAGCTATTGGAAATTTTTAGGTTATGACACAGGAAGAAAAACGAGTTTTAATTAACTGGTGTAAAAAGAAAAAGAAAGAATTTGATTGGTACCCTCTTACTATGCGTACTACTATATCAGGCAATCCGAACAAGGACAAAATAGAACTGCTTGATGAATTTATTGAAAAAATATCAGAGTTATGACACGGGAAGGAAAAGATTTATGTAAAACTTGTGAGCATTTCTGGCTTGACTTCCCAATGCCATTAGACAAACATATCGCTCACTGTGAAGTGTTGGACAAAAAGGGTGGCGGGTTGTTGGACGATGTGGTTGAGTACCCATGCCTGAAATGCCCGTTCAATTCATACCTTAAAAAAGAAGAATTATGACACAGGAAGAAATTGATAAGGGACTTATGGAACTCATCCCGAAAGAGGACTTGACCGAAGAAGAGTTCAACGAAGCGAAAAGGATTTGGGAGAGCGAGAGGAACGTTATTAAAGTAGTCAAGTACCTGCAGTCCGTTGAATACGGTGACAGTTCAAAGTTGGCAAAAGGATATTTTGACCTTTATATTGACGATAGGAATTATGAATGAGATTTTTATAACCAGTAAAATACCGGACTATGGTATTCCGTGTCTTGAGGACTATGTCGGAAGAATAGAGCTTCTTGACACTCCCGCAGGTGCCCAGGTGCAAAAGCTTCTTGAAACAAAAGATGCTGCGACATTGAAATTTGTTCCGTACGGTCTTGGGGAGAAGGACGAGAACGGGGAGATTGTGAAGTTCACATTGACAGGATTCACGGTAGTTATATGACGATAATTGAAGACAAGGACCTGATTTATGATGTGAAGGACTATGACGTTGTGCTCGTGGGCCTCAACATCATGAATACCATGGGCAACGGGTTTCCTCACAAGGTCGCGGTCAGTTTCAAGGATGTGGCGGCGAGCAATAAGGAGACCGCATATGGAGACCCGAAGAAACTTGGAAGCGTAAGGGTTGTCAAATCAAAGAATGGTCCGTACTTCGCCCTGTGCTACATAAGTCGTGGGAGATACAGACCGGACAGGATACCGGATACCGTTGATTATGAGGCACTTGAACAATGTCTCCAGCTGGTCAATCGGGCATTCAAGGGACAGAAAGTGGCCACCACAATCATCGGACACTCAGAGTTTGAAGGCGGAGGAGACCGGGAGAGGATATTGAAGCTCCTTGAAGAGAAACTTACTGATGTAGACTTGTATGTATATGATTATGAGCAGGTTGACTATCGTCTCGAAGACAATCTGACATACAAGACCATCAAGTATGAATATCTCACGAAGAAGATTACCAAAGAGGAATACTACGAAAGGAAAAAGAAATACATTTGGGAACGCACGCTTGGTTTATACATACCGATGCCGGAGGGTTCCTATTCAGACATAAAGAATCTGTTGAACGAATACAGGAGGAAAAGAGATGGACAAGACTGATGAAGAGAAACTGAAGGAGATGTTTGAACAAATCTCCAATCTTGAAATGAGGCTCCGGGAAATGGATAAGGAGGAACTTATTAACTTATTGGTTACCAAGTTCTTAATTGAATATGCTCCCTTTGAACCTAACGACAAGAATGAAATGGACCTCTGGTGTTATACAGATGCCGAGACAGGTTTGAAGTATATCACGAACGAGTTTCCGAAGGTGTATAAGGTCCTGTCCTCAATGTATCCTGTATTGGTGAGCGAGGGTGAGGTCAATATCAGGGTGCCGAACACGATGGCCCCCATGTTTCCAGATACGAAGCCGGACGAGCCCCCGAAGAAAGTCCACTTGACTGTTTCCTTCTAAAGATATATAATAATATATATTATATATAATATCTATAATAATAAGCTTACAATAAGAATAAGTATGAAAGAGAAAATCGTCGCTGCGCTACTCGCGTTTTTCCTCGGAGAGTGGGGAATCCATAAGTTCTATCTCAATGAGCAGGAATCCGGAAAGAAGTACCTTATCTGGTGCGTCGTTGGCATCCTTACCTCATGGCTCCTTATCGGTCTCATTCCGTTGGTCGTTCTGTGTATCAAGAAGCTCATTGACTGTTTCACCTACCTTTTCATGACCGACTACGAATTTGATGTGAAATACAACCACATTGAAGAGAATGAGGGTGAGAAGGGAATCCTAACTGACTGATATGGAAGAGAATAAGAATACATTTTTCTACAAGAGCAACATCGTCGTTGAAAAGAAGAGGGAGGCAATCACCCCTGAACCTTACGATGAGTTCTTCCTGTGTAAAAATCAGGCTGAAGTTTATGAGAGAGCCGTACGTGAATGCCTCGGAGAGCATATCACTGAAAGTTATTCATCAGAAAGCTTTGACGAGTACGTGACTGGCTACAAGCTATGCCACAGACTGTCAATCAACGGTAAAGAATTTAGTTTTTTTGGTTATAAAATGATATACCCAAACGGACTGTCAAAAAGGTGGTTTTATCTCTACGAAACTGATTGAACGAGCTATTTATAACAAAATAGCCGTTGATTAAATGAATGTCATAAAGCTCAATAGAACAGATATATCCGAAATGGTCAAGCGTGCGGTTCATTCTATCTTGAATGAGTCCGTAAGCGAGGTCATGGGAAGCGCGATGGCCGGTAAAGAAGAGGCTATCCAGAATATGATTGATTACATTGAAAAGGAGTGGGATAGAATTCTTCGTGATGGGGACGAGCCAGCCGATTCTGGAACATTTAACCTTAATGACCCTCCTGGACTTGGGGGTAAGATTGATACTTATGTAATCCTTGTTCCAGATGACCTTACGAGGGAACTTGGTATAGCAGAACAGTTTGAATTTAATGTTGCCATACAAAACTACATTGCTGCGCCAAATGTCATACAGCATTTCAGACACTGGGAACGAGGCACAAAGGGAACATCCTACGGTGGAAAGGAATACGATGTGTATCTGAAACCGAAAATGCGTGTCAAACAAAGCAGGATTGACCTTATGGTACCAGCGGTTAATGGCGAACTTCAAATCCAGGGAATGGTCTCAACCATATACCACGAGTTGAATCACAACATGACGCAGTTTCAGACCAAGGTAAAGAAACATGACCGTTTTGATGATGACCAGCTCAATAATACGAGCCTGTTCACAATGTCCAAGAGAAGCGGCCCAGGCAATCCACACTACACGACGCAGAGGGAATTGAACCCAGACCCGTTAAGAGGAATGCTCCAGACTCTTTCATATGGCCAGTATGCAGAAGCTCACAGGGCGATGAATTTCCTGTTCTATGGACTCTGGGAAACAACCGAGAGGAATGCGAGGGCCGAGGCAATCTATGGTGACCTTATGGCATTGAAGAGCAAGAGGGAGAACTTCAAGACTGACTATCAGAAAACCGACCTTTGCCACCAGATAGAGCAATTCAAAGAACTGCTTGGGAAGGTGGAAGAAGTTCCGGCGGATGCAAACAATTGGAGATACGCCGCAAATGTAATGAACATGAACCGCAGGGGATTGAATAAGAATATGTCCAGGGATGAGGCAAAATTCCTTGAAGAAGTTAAGGAACGGTTTATCAAGCGAACAAATGAACTGATTGAGATGCTTTACAAGAAGGGTATGAAGGTTGCCGAATACTACTACCAAGAACATGAGCCGAAGAAAGAAAAGAGCCGACTTGAAAGATACAAAGAAGAACATGGTCTATAAAAAGAACCCGGGATTTTGATATCTCGGGTTTTTTGTGTATATTAGTGGTATAGAATATACATTATGGAAAAGGAATACACAAAGAGAATCCTCGTTACCGGAGGATTTGGTTTCATTGGTAGCCACATCATCAGGCATTTGGTTAGAGAGCACAAGGATTGGTACATTATCAACATGGATTGTCTTACATACGCTGGTAATCCACATAATTTAGATGATATTAGTCCTGATGAACGTAGCAATTACTCTTGGTTCTTAGGAGACATCCGTGACGGGGTGAGTGTTGAATGGGTGTTTGACCATTATGGAATTACCGATGTGATTCACCTTGCTGCAGAGAGCCACGTAGATAACAGCATTACCGGCCCGAGACCTTTCATTGAGACGAACATCGTAGGTACATTCAACTTGCTTGAAGAGGCGAGGAAGCGTTGGGGAAACGAGCCAGGTCATAAGTTCTACTATTTCTCCACTGACGAGGTTTTCGGTTTCCTGGACAAGGACGGAGAGAGCTTTACAGAGGAGAACAAGCTTGACCCTTCCAGTCCGTACTCCGCATCAAAGGCTTGTGGTGACCTTCTCGTCAAGGCATACTGGAAGACATTCAAGCTCCCGGTCGTAATCAGCCATATGTGCAACGCAATAGGCCCGAACCAGTACCCGGAGAAGCTTGTACCGGCCACAATCCAGCGAATTCTTAACAATGAACCGATTATCGTCTATGACAAGGGCGAACAGGTCAGAGAGTGGATTTATACGGATGACATTGTATCAGCCGCAATGACCGTGTTTGAGAAGGGTGCTCCGGGTGAAGCTTACAACATCGGGTCAGGAGAGGAAGTCCAGAACATTCAGCTCGTTACAATGATTATGGGCCTGGTTGCAATGAAAACCACCAGCAACTACGACGAGTATCTTAAGGCATATGATAAGGCCAAGGCAAACATCAAGTATGTGGAGAACGCAAGACCTGGCCACGATTTCCGCTACTCCATCAACAACAGCAAGATAAAGAACGAGCTTGGTTGGAAGCCAGAAGTCTCTATGATTGAAGCTGTTACGAAGACCGTTGATTGGTACCTTGCAAATCAGGACTGGGTGGAGAACCTGAATAATAGAAAGAACAAGCAATGAAATGAAAGAAATAGCAAGGGACGTACCAGGAGATAAGATTAAGTTAGTTAAAAACGCCCCTCCAATTCCAACCAATGCTAAGATTGTATATGGGAACGGACAGCTCCTGCATGTTATTTTTCAATACGGAAACGAAAGGCATGACGGAAAAGAAATTTTGGGATGGATTCGTCAATACGCTGAAGCTGTTACTGGAAGGCCGTTGCCGCCAAAAGAAACCCTTGTTTTTGATGGGGAGTTTTTAATTGAGGGGCAGACACATCATGCATTTAACGAAGAATTCAAATTTGAAGACCGCAAGTTAAGCGTTTTTAATATGATGTTGAAAAACGCGGAGTTTCACGATATTGACGGAGTTGATTCAGAATATGTCCTTGAAATGGAAATGTCTTATGATTATTTTCGCTGGGATTTATAGTTTGGCACGATATTTGTAATACATTATATAGCTATGGGAAAAAGTTACAAGAAGAACGCTTACGGCGGCTGGACAGGTGCCGATAGCGAGAAAAAGGACAAGGTTGCCTCCCACAAAGCATTCCGCAACAAGGAGAGGGAAGCACTTAAAAGAGTAATGAAAGAGGAAGAGGCTGAATTCCCGGAACGCCTTGAAGAAATCAGTCAGGTGGCAACCTTCGCAAAGGACGGGAAGCAGTTCTGTGAAATGCCCGATGAGAATGACCCTGACTATGATAGAAAACTTGAAAACCATAAAAGGATAAAGAGGAAATGAAAAAGTTTGTATTTTTGATTGTTGCGCTGTGTGCGTTGGCTGGATGCAGATTCAAAACTGATTACATCCCAACGAACAAGGACGAAAGGGTTGTTGTGCCCATTATTCAGACTGAGGGCGAGAGGCCCGATACAACGATTGCATTCAATAAGATATCGCATATTGAGTACAACGGGCACATCTGGATTGTTTTTGAAAAGGCAACGTTCCACGACTATATCTATGATGTGGAACACGACCCGGATTGCTGGTGCATGTACAACGACGACGATATAGACTACGATTAGTATGAGTGGCTGGAAGAAAATAATAATGCTTGACATTGATGGTGTCGTCAATAGTGAAAATTGGTATAACAAGACGAGGGGCATGTCCGGGGATTTTGACCCGGACTCCATCGCCTTGCTGAATCAGTTGAAAGACCTTGATGTTGAGGTTGTTATATCTTCTTCCTGGGGCGAGGACGGTGTAACCCAATTGAAGAATGTCGGTCTTGAGCTTCCGATAATTGGTTGTACCGAGCATTTTCATGTTGATTGGATGTGTCGCGGTAATGAGATTGAAAAGTGGCTCAGCACGAATTTTGGCGGAATGGGAACGAAGTACGGCTATGACGAGATTTATGGAATGCCTTATTACAGGAAACATTTCCATGAAGAAGATGTTGATTATGAGTATGTTATCTTAGATGATGACTCGGACATGCTTCTCGGCCAGGCTGACAACTTCATTCATGTAAATCAGATGACCGGTGTAACTCAGGCCGACATTGACAAGGCCAGAAAAATATTGACAAGAGATGAAAGCTAAACCGTTGATTGATAAAGATGATTACGTAACCAATCCGGCTGGGTATTTCGGGAAAAAGATACCATTTTTCTATCCGACCGAAGGTGAATATGCCAAAGAACGCGGACATATGAACTATGGCGTTTTCCGAGCGACAGAATATGCCAATAGGAAAGCGGGCGATATCCTTGATGCTTTGGTAACATTTTTCTATGAAGAAGATGAGAAGCAGAGGAATGCCGCTTACGAAGAACTGTATGAAATAGCAAAAGCATACCACAATGAAAACTAACGAAAAATTTGACGGAATAATCACCTTCGGCATTGACTGTGACGAGGTGCTTCGCTCGCTTCTTGACGGAATGGTCTCCCTGTACAATGAGAACTTCGGGGAGAACATGACCAGGGACGAGGTGAAGGACTTTGATGTTGATGTCTCGTTTCCGAAAATAATGGAATACACCGGGGAGACAGCATCCAAATGGTTTTTCCAGGAGCATAGCCACGAGCTGTTCCTCAAGTCTCCGGCGCTTCCAGGAATGAAGAAAGCTATTGAGACCTTGCAGAAGTACGGGCAAGTAATCATCGTTACCTACCAGAAGTCATTCCAGAACAAGCTTGATACCCTTAACTGGTTGAATGACAATGGAATACATCCGGACGGTCTCTGTTTCCTCAAGAATAAGACCCTCCTGCACCTTGACTGGATGATTGACGACAACGACTGGAACCTTGTCGGGTGCAATGCGGAGAATGCCGTATTGATTACCGCGCCGTACAACAAGGACATTGACGTGCATAAGTTGAAAGATAAGACCAACAGTGACAACATTTACCGGTTTGGTTCCCTGGAGGAGTTTGCTAATTGGTATGAACTTTCAGAGAAGCTTTTTAGTATTACACCATATTCATTATGAAAGAAGAAATGACTTATTATGACTGGCTCTTCAAGGAGTCGGACGAGGAAAAGGAAATCCACAGACTGATGGACGAGGAAAGGGCTCGTTATGAGGAGACGGAAGCCTATAAGGAGCACAATGCCAAACTTGATGAACTGTTTGAAAGACTGAAGGTTGAAGGACAGAAACGCAGAAAGGAGGCTGAGAAACACAAACCGAAGAGAAGGGCTAAGGCCAAGCACATTAGTGAAGAAGAAATGGCCAAATTCCGCGAGCAGAACAGACTGGAGAAGGAAGCCCGTATTGATGCACTTCCGGAACCTCTGCGCAGCATCATCAGGGGTTATGAGACTCTTCCGGATGAGGCAAAGAGAGTCTTTAGAAAGGAAACTTGGGTCTATGAGCCGGACTACGACGACTACAAGGACCCGGTGACCACGGAGAAGGACATGAAGGAACTCCTTGAAATCCTCGTCCAGACCACCATTGACTTCATCAACGAGAGGAAACTGACTGACATATGGTCCGTTGGCTTCGGTGCTGATGACCTTCAGGGTTCAGCCAAGTTCGGTGAGTGGGAGCCTTGTACCGACGCAAGCATTCACGTCACTGGTCTTGGGAAAGAAAAGGGTAAGGATGGCCACGAATATACTGTCTGTCAGAATATTGGTTCTTACATGTAATTTATAAATTTTTTTAGATATGATTGGATATATTTTACTTATTATTTTGTGTGCCGGGTTCTGGGTCTTGTTTGGCATTGGTGATAAAAAGGGTGTAGATTGGATGGCTTGTCTTGGGCTCATATTCGCCTTGATTACCACACTGCTCATGATAGTTTCAACGGTATGTATTGCCATAAGACCTACCGATGCTGAGGATTTCCGTAACGAGAGGGAATATAGACAGGAGCTTGTCTATGCTATTTCTGACAATATGTCACCACAGACTGTCAGCAAGATTATTGCCAGCGCCGCCTATTACAATGAACGGATTGAGAACAACAAGAAACATTGTGACAGCAAGATGTGGGGGTTCATGTACAATAAGGGGATAGCTGAGGCTGAGCCGCTAGATATTCCGAAAATAAAGTACAAGATTACGATTGAGGAAGATGAAGATTAGGCGTTAACCTCGTCGTAGTAAATCTTGGAAAGTTTCTGATAGAAATCATTATAGGCCTTCGTCAGCTTTTTGACGATGGCCATTTTTGCATTCTCAAAATCCTGCGAGGACGGATTCAGCATTCTTTCCCTCCCGTCAATCTGCATTTTCCTGTGTCCTCTTGACTGGAGAAGAAGTTCAACAATTGAAAGTGGTTGGTTATCAGACGGTTGAACATCATTCTGAACAGCATCAATTAGCTTGCTCATACTTGAAAGATGGGTGATGCTGTCGTACTTACCCATATTACGCTCACCTTGTCTGGGTCTTTTGCGTTTAAGCTCCCATTTGAACTCCGTAGCCCTCGCGTTCATTTCGCTCTTGTCAAACAGATAGAGGATTCTCTTGACGACCTTTGACGGTTCGGTTCTTTCAAAATTCATCGGCCTCGGGATTGAATCTATCCTTTCATTGTCACCGGATTCAATATGGTTAACGAAGTGCGTAAGCTCGTGCATCACTATTTCTGTGATGATTGGCTCGTATTCTTCCATATAGCGACGGCTTCTCAGCATTATCACATATGTTTCGTCCATTGTAATGGTGTTTGTCGTCCGGGAATATGCGGCTTTATGACCGGTGTATTGTGAGTACAAATCTTTTACGAGGACATTCAAGGACTCCGGAACACGCTTATATGGATAATACTCTTCCAGTTCGTTCCTGTTCAGAGTGAATTCGTTTTCGCCAGATTTTACGCGACTGACAATAAGCTCGGCAAGACCCCTAAGTTTATCATCCAAGGCCCCGCGAGTTTCCATTATGCGAGTTATACATTCGTTAACAATCTTTCTTATGTCGTCTCCGGTAAGTGTCATATGCAATAAATAGTTGTTCCGAGTGATATTTTTTTGTATATTAGGTATAGAAATATCTCTATGTAATGACAAGGAAATTTAGTGAATATGTAAGTCCAGGACACCCGGATAAGTGTGCGGACTACATCAGTGAGTACATCCTTGACAGATACCTTGAAAAGGACCCGAATGTAAGGTATGCTGTTGAGGTGATGATTAAGGGGAACATGGTGCATCTGGCCGGAGAGGTCACAAGTTCCGTGTATTTTAGCTATACCGATTATAAGGAATTCGTAAAGCAGGCTCTTCATGAGATTGGCTATACTGACGAATATTATAAATCGTGGGTTGGGGCCGTAATCAAACCGGAATACCTTGAACTGCAAGTTGATATCACCGCTCAGAGTCCAGGAATCGGATTTGGCGTGGATAATAATGGCTGGGGTGACCAGGGAATATTCTTTGGTTATGCCGACCCAAACGAAGAATATATGACCCCTCGTTCACACTCACTGGCTAAGGGCCTCTGCCACAAGTTATATACCCAAGCCAAGGATAAGGGCCGTGGGGGTATAGATATCAAGACCGAGATTATCCTTGACGAAGATGGGAATGTTGAGAAGCTGATTGCCGCTGTTCCGTGCCGTGACGAGGATGAGTATCAGCGTGTTTGGGATTCCATTGAAGATTGGTGCAACGATAACGAAGCTGACAAACCATATCCGGAGATTATCCTCAACGGAACCGGAAACTATGTCACGCACGGACCGATTGCCGATTGTGGGATTACCGGAAGAAAGCTTGTCGTTGATTTCTATGGTGGTGAACTGCATGTTGGCGGTGGCTCTCCATGGACAAAGGACGGTTCCAAGGCAGACCTTACCTTGAACTTGTTTGCAAGGGAGATGGCCAGGAAATATGCAAAGGAACAAAATCAACCAGTCAAAGTGTCAGTTGCCTGTTGCATCGGTAGAAGTGAGATTGACTATGTTGTGGAAACAGCTTGTGGTGAGGAGATTACACACGGCAAGATGAATGTAACACCGAAGGGACTTATTGAGAAATATAGACTTAACAAACCTATCTTTACTTCAATGTGTACGTTTGGACTGTTTGGCAAGTATCAAAAGGATAAAAAGTGGGAGCAATGAGGAACACAATTTTAACGGAGCAAGAGAAGAGCCATCTGTGCAGAATTGGGATGGACCTTGAAACCGGAAATCACTTCCTGTTTCCAAGAAGCCGGGAATATTGGGATTTCCATAAGACATTCCTGGAAGCCATGAGGTCAAAGGAACCGACAGAGAAACAGAAGGAGATACGGGAGTTCTACAAACAGTGTACAAACTACGATTATTGGAATAACCTGCCAGACGATGAAAAATTATTCTAGTCTGGCACGGTTTTTGTAGATATTACATCAGACTAAAAAACCGATAATATGACGATTGAAGAAGCAAAAAAAAGAGGGCTTATCGGCTATACCTATAAACGCGGTAGCCATAGCCAGAACCTGAACGGACCGGACTCTGATGAGGATTTCGGTGGGGTTTACTTTGCCCCGTACGATGACATCCTTGGGCTTGGTGTGAACTACCAGGAGGAAATCAGTGACGAGAAGCACGACGAAACCTATTGGGAATTCGGAAAGTGGATGTCGCTGATTGCGAAGGGTAATCCGAGTGCATTGGAGAGCCTGTTCGTTCCTCAGAACATGGTTGTCGGTCGTATCAATCCGCAGATTATGTCTGTCATTAAGAAGCGTGACCAATTCATCTCCAAAGAAGTCGTCAAAGCCCTTGCCGGTTATGCTTTCAACCAGATTAAGAAGGCTCGCGGTCTTAACAAGAAGATTGTCAAGCAGGTAAATGAGCGCAAGGATGTACTTGACTTCTGCTTTGTTGACTATGGACAGGGAAGCAAGCCGATTAAGGAATTCTTGAAGGAGAACGGTCTAGACCAGAAGTACTGCGGTCTCGTGAACATCCCGAATATGCCGCATACATATGGTGTCTACTACGACTTCGCCGCATATTTCAAGTTTGAGGTATATGACAAGGATAAGGAGTTCTGGGAAGAGAATTTCGACGACGAAACGTTCCAGAATTGGTGTTTTGATATGAGGTTCAGAACCGTGCACAGTGACAAGTTCATGGATTACGATTATTGTATCAAAACCTACGAAAGAGTCATGAACAAGGAATTTTTCGGATACAAGGGCATTGTTGAACCGGACGATATTAGTAAATCTAACGAGGTGCGTCTTTCTTCCATTCCGAAGGGCGAACTTCCGATTTGTAAGATGTACTACAATAATGACGCATATACTTGCCATTGTCGTGATTATAAAGATACACAAGAATGGAAGGAAAAGCGTAATCCTAAGCGTTACTCAAAGGCGGAGGAAGCTGGTTACAATCAAAAGAACATGTGCCACTGCATCCGTCTCCTGACAATGGCTAAGGAAATCTCCGAGGGTAAGGGATTTAAGCTCTGGAGAACCGATGACCGTGATTTCCTCATGGCCATCAAGAACGGAGACTACACCTACGAATACCTCATTGAGTATGCGGAGAAGCTGTTGAAAGAGGTTGAGGAAAACCTACCGAAATGCAATCTCCCGGACCACGTTGACAAGGAATACGTCAGCAAGCTTACCGGAGTATTGAGGAAAGCTTACTACCGGCAGCACTAACGTAATAGTTTGGCACGGTTTTTGTAGATATACAGGTATGACAACAAAAGTTTATAGAGTAGAAAACGAGAAGGAGCAAAAGGGGCTCTGGCGCAAGTTTGACGGAACGTGGGAGCCCCTTTTTGATATGCTCACGGACGGCTTATGTAGAGATATGCCGATGGATGATGACCCAATTTACCGAGAGGGTGGAAAGCAGTGGTTTGCCAGCGCCCCCTCAAAGGAGACCTTACAGAAGTGGTTCAGCAAGAGAGACCTTGAGGAACTCACGGCTGCAGACTTTACCATTTCCGAGTTTGAAGTTTCTTCTTACCGGAAAGTCAGCGAGTTTGAATACATTTTCACAAGAGACAACATCGTCGGTCGCAAGTACCTGACAGTCAATGACATTTATCCAGAATAGTTATGAAACAAGACTTATCTTATCTCGGGTGTAAGTGGCATCCGCAGGCTTATGACGCTGATGTATGTGAGGATTGCATACATGATGGTGAGTGTTATGCGAGGTTCATGCGTTCCATGGAATATTTCCGTGAGGACCTGCCGGTAAAAGACGCATTCGGTAAAATGTATAATGTAAAGTAATATGGTTAATATTGATTCGCTTCCCAAGTCCATTGAATATAATGGCAATGTCTATATGCTTAACATGCATGTAACTGCGTGGAATAAGTTGTGCATTTGTTATCAGTATATCTTTGGTCCTAAAGACGCGTTGGAGAAAAAGATTGAGTACTCCATTCTTTCTCAGGTGGTGGAGCCGGATTGTAAAGAAATTAGGCACACCGATGAAGTAATTGACATTGTTGATGTAAAGTCCTGGGATGAAGGCTTTGAGACCCTTTCTGACAGGGTTTATACGGCCCTGGACAAGGGTGTTATTAAGTTATACAAATAAAGTTTATAGCTATGTTTATCGCTAGGTTTATAAAGTTTTTTATAAAATTGTTTTTGGTTCTTCTTGTCGTTGCGGCGATTTTTATTGGCTACAGCGTTAATGGTTGGTTAAACCACACTCATGGTAGTGATAAATACGATAGAAGCGTAATAAATATGGTTTCCCTTTATGCCGGTGCCGTTGATAGACCAGCTGGAACGTATATAAAATGTCCTTGGGCTGGATGTAAGAAACAGTTCTATAAAAAAACTGATGATGATAATTTTTGCTGCGAGGAGCATGAGAAAAAATATTGGGAAGCCGTTAACGCATATGAAAAGATGAAATCCCTTGAAGAAACCGATGCAGTAAATTTTGAGTAAAAATCCTCAAATAATCCTTGACTTCTCGGGTTAATGGGCTTACTATATATCAAAACTTATAGAACATGAATTTAAAAGAAGGAAAAACTAACTTTATCGGTGGAAACCGTTCTTTGAATGACTTCCTTAAAGACATTAACAAGTATAATGTCCTTTCCCACACAGAGGAAACCGAGCTTGCTGAGAGAATGAAGGCTGGAGACGAGCAGGCAAGGGAAAAGCTTATCTCCGCCAATCAGCGTTTCGTCTATGCAATTGCCAAGCGTTACGGCAACGACGACAACGTTCTTGACCTCGTAAATGAGGGTAACAAGGGTCTTATGACCGCACTTGAATCATATGACCCGGAGAAGAAGAACCGCCTCCTGTCCTATGCAGTTTGGTATATCACCAGGGACATTCTCGCCTATCTGAACGGCGAAAACGTACTCATCCGTAAAACCAACAACACAAAGACCGTCTACAAGATTCCCAAGATTAAGGAGAAGTTCTACGCCGAGCACAATCGTTACCCGGATGTGGATGAACTCGCCGAAATCCTGGAGTCCGAGTATGGCCTGAAAATCAAGGATAAGACCGACCTCCTTGACATCTCCACCACGTCTATCAACACTTGCTTTGATGACGAGGATGCCAGGGCTTTTGAGAACACACCGTACTTTACCGAGAAGACGGCTGTTGACAACGATTATGTGTCTGAAATGTCCGAAGAGCACAATTCCATCATCAGTGGGGCTCTCATTTCAAGTCTGACCGAAAAGGAACAGACCATCATCAAGATGTCTTTCGGTATCGGTTTCAACAAGGAATACACCAACGCTGAAATCGGAGAAGTGGTTGGCATGTCCGGCGAGAGAGTCCGTCAACTCAGGAACGGAGCCATTGAAAAGATGAAAAAACTTGCTGTGGCTGAGCACTTTACCTATTGATTTGCATCCAAGCGAATGTAAATGGGAGACAAAGTGGGAGAGAACATCCGAAAGGATATAATCTTTCCCACTTTTTTCAGTTTGGCACGGTTTTTGTAATATATAAGGAAAACGATATTGATATGGAAACCGAGATTATTAAAGAAGATTATCATTACGTATTGTATGATGCGGAAGGAAATGAAAGTGAACCTATCTTTGGTGAGAACATGTTGAAAGACATGGTCAAAAAGGGTAAGTTCAAAGTTAAAATCGTTACCGGGTGGGATAGCCTGGGTCCTTCCTCTTGGATGACATATCGTACAGAGGAACACGAAATTGCCAAAGTGCTGAAAATCACCTATAAACACGTCAAGGAAACTGAAGAAATTGAATATGAACTACTTTAAGAGATTTTTTGGACACCTGAAGACCGTTCTCACGCACAAGAGATGGGTTTTCTATTATGCTTCCAGGCTTGGCTATCCGTGGCTTGGGCTTATGCACGACATGTCAAAGTTCTCATTCACTGAGTTCTTTGAAGGTGTGAAATTCTGGACCGGAAAACGTTCACCGATTCTTGAGGCGAAAGAGAAGGCCGGTATCTCCTATGCGTGGCTCCATCACCGTGGAAGAAACAAACACCATTATGAATACTGGATTGAAAAGCTTGATACAGGCGGTGTTCCGCACAAGATTCCCTTCAAGTATGTCATTGAAATGGTGTGCGACTGGCTCGGTGCTTGTCGTGCATATGGAGGGAATGCCGAGAACATTTTCCAGAAGGAATATGACTGGTGGACAGGTAATGCCCCTCGTGTAAAGATTCATGACGAGACTAAGAGGTTGATTACCAAGATATTGTGGAACCTCGCAGAACATGACCGTTACCGTAAGGATGAGAAGAGAACGCTCAGCGACATCTCTCTTACACTTAGGTTCTGGGAGGAAATGTACAATGACCCGACATACGAATGGATTAACGAATATGAGTAGGACAACCGAATACGAACACCTGTACGCCTTTAAGAACAAGGAAACAGGAAACTACCTCCTGACCTATTGGGCATCGTCCCAGAAACATAAGGCGCTGTTTTCGTCATTGAAGAAGGCGGAAGAGGCCAGGAAGAACATTGATGATATTGATGTAGAAATTGTTGAGTTATGAGAGATTGTTGGCTTGACCCTTATGGGAATGTATATTATGTGGAGCCTTTCGGACATAGCAGGTTTGCAGAGGAACAGCTCAGTGGCGAGTTTCCTATGGAGAACGAGACGACTCCATTGAGGGAAGGGCCACTTGGGATAGATACTTGGGAAGAGAGAGGTTTCTGCGGGTCGTTTGAAGAAACCCTGATGAGAAGGGGATGGATTAGATATAGCACGACCACGGACCAATGGTGCTATGGACGTGATTGGGGCGGTTGGGAAATATACCCGAGACCGACCAGCGCACAAAGAGACACGATGTTTGATTTAACAGGAGAAATAGCTGAATAATATGAGAGATTGTTGGTTATCTCCTTATGGAGAAGTTATTAATTGCACAGGTAAATGGGACCACGGTGGCACTGCATGGAGAATCATGGAGGATAAACTTGGTTTGGACCTTGATGAAATAGATGAACTTGATAGGGAACATGGCTCAATTACAGCCGCTTTGGAGAGCCTTGGTTGGGTGAGATATACGACGCTCCCCAACTATGCTACCGGCGGTTATGATGATATTGGTTGGGTCATAAAAGACGGGTTTGAACCGACCGAAGACCAGAAAAGAAAGATGTTTGACCTTACAGGAGAAATAATTGAATAATATGTACGAAAATTTTGCTACTACCACAAAGGTAAGAATTACGGGTGAGATTATTCGTGTTTTTCGCTCCAGTTTGGGTCCGGAATACGTTTTTGATGTTGAAACCCGTAAAATCTATCACATGGAAGAACTTGAATTCGGAAGAAAGAACCAATACGTATATTCGCATCAAGATTTTGAACCTTCGTATAATGAATATAACGGTTTACCTTTTTAAGAGAAATGACAATGGCACACAGAATTGAAAAGATTGACCTCCTTGAATGGGGGTGGCATAAGATTGGAGACCCCAGTAAGCCGAAAGGTGGGCTTCTGTGGGGTAACCCTGACTGGCCAGACTTTTATCTGATGTATGATGAGCTTGAAGGCTGGGCTGCGGTAGTCTATAGATACGCAAGGGGTGGAAGCGATGAATGCACCTTTATTGAGGCGATATACAGATATATGAATACACATAAGGATTATAAACATGAGTGGGATGACTAAGAAATATACAGACGCACTGACAAACCCGGTGTTTGGAATCGTAAGCAGGGTTGCTAAGGATACCGGTATGAGAGCCTTCGTTATCGGAGGTTTCGTACGTGACTATTTCCTCGGCATCCCTAACGATGATATTGACATTGTGGTTGAGGGTAGCGGTATCAAGTTTGCCCAAAAATTCGCTGAGGTGGTAAACGGGGAACTCACTGTGTATGAGAACTTTGGCACTGCTATGGTTCATTTCGGAGACCAGAAGGTTGAGTTCGTTGGGGCCAGGAAGGAACACTACGAGCGTGGTTCCAGGAAGCCGTACTGCGAGACCGGAACCCTCCACGATGACCAGCTCCGCAGGGATTTCACCATTAACGCCATGGCTTTTGACCTGACCGATGAGCATTTTGGTGAACTTGTGGACCCGTTTGATGGTATTGGCGACATGGAGAAAGGGATTATCCGCACTCCGATTGACCCGGAACAAACCTTCCTTGATGACCCTCTCAGGATGCTTCGTGCAATTAGATTCCGCTGTAAGCTGTCAACCCCAGACAAGGAGTTTTACATTGACAGTCCAACCTGGTTTTCAATCATACGATGCAAGGACGAAATCAAAACCCTTTCCGGTGAGAGAATTACTGAGGAATTGAACAAGATTCTTTTATCAAGAAATTCCGGAGAAGGTGTTAGGATGCTGATGGATACTGGTCTGCTTGATTATATCCTTCCGGAGGTATCCGTTCTTCGTATGCCGGAAGACAAGGGGCATAAGGACATCTTTGACCACACTGTCAGGGTTCTTGACAATGTGGCGGCTATGTCTGACAGTTTGACACTCCGTTGGGCTGCTCTCCTGCACGATATCGGAAAATCTGTCACTAAGCGCTATGACGAGAAGAGGGGTTGGACTTTTGACAGTCACGCTTCTGAGGGTGCAAAGATGATTGACGGTATCTTCCGCAGGCTCCACCTCCCTATGGACATGGCCGAGCACGTCAGGAAGCTGGTTGATATGCACATGCGCCCTACCACACTTGCTGAGGAAGGGGTTACCGACAGTGCAATCCGCAGGCTCCTGTTCGATGCCGGTGATGACATTGACAACCTCCTGATTCTGGCAAAGTGCGATGTGACCACCAAGTACGAAAGCAAGAGGGATAAGATTTACGAGAACCTTGTGGTCATTGAGAAGCATATGGCGGAGGTTGAGGAGAAGGACACAATCCGCAACTTCAAGAACCCGATTACCGGAGACTACATCATGGAGACTTTCGGGCTTAAACCGGGTAAGACCATCGCCGTGCTGAAAGATGCTGTAAAGGAAGCAATCCTGGACGGTGTCATTGCGAACGATTTTGGCGAGGCCGGGGTATTTGTCAAACAAAAGGCAAAGGAACTCGGCCTGGCCTGATTGTTTGGCACGATATTTGTATTACAGATATTGAACTTTAAAACAAAGAGTTATGACATTCAATGAGATTATGGTCCGCCTGGCTTATGGGCGAAAACTTCGGAGAAACAGTTGGCCGGAGGAGGTCTATATTGAGTACAACGGGAGCGCAGTACTCATGAAGATTGCTTGTACTGGAGAGGTGTTGAAAAGATACACCGCCTCCGACCGAGTCTTCTCCATTGATGATGTTTTTGCAGAAGACTGGGAACTTTTCAACGTGTAACTTTAAAAAACAAAGAGTTATGAAAATCAGTTATGAGAATTCCACTTTGGCCGACTATGCCACCATTAGCTACTGCGTCACCATTCACAACGAGGATGACAGTGTGCATTTCCCCGTTTATGAATTCACCGGGTATATTTTCGTTATAGGGGATGACGTGTACAAGAGTGACGACGAGATTTACGAGATGGTTATCAATCACATGAAAACCCACCTCATGGACCGGTATGGCTACACTTTTGAGGAGATGGAAGCCGACCCTGCATTCAAGGATATCAATATCCGTGTGAGCAAAGAACTGTATTATAGCAAACAAATCAACTTCACGAAATAACCTATGCAGTTAGACTATGACATGACTCGCGGTTTGGAAGAGTGGGTCGGTGGAACTTATCGGATTACTGATGATTTCTACCGATTCAAGCTCTTCACCGACGAAGGGCAGCTTGCTATGTATCACCTCACAGGAAAGATGATACCACTAATGACCAGCATAAAGCTCAATGCTCAGGAATTCAATGAGTTAAAGGAGATTCTATGGAATGGTTCAAGTGAAAACCTATCTGGTCTGTATGGTCCTTACAGGGTGAAGGCATTTACGGATGAGCACTTCTATGACAAGAGGTACGAAGATGCTGTGGCGACACCCGAAGAGCTTGACTATGAATATGAGTGGTCAGACCTATAGTTTGGCACGATATTTGTATATACAGTAATATGGGTATTTTAAGATTTATAATTGTTTTCATCATTGTGTGCCTGCTTTTTGCGGCTGCAGTGATTGTAGAATATTACACACACAATAAAAAGCATTAAAGATGATGTATTACTTGATTCAATTCATTCTCGGCATTTTGCTCGGTGTCTTTTCCGTCAGGATTTCCAATCTGGCAGAAGAAATACACAACACGGTTAGCAAAAACGCACTCGCACAGCGGAAGCATAAGCTCTGGGGTTCAATTTTCGGTCTGGGATGCATACTTCTCATAAGTTCAGCTCTTCTCGCTGGTCAATTGAACGACTTGCAGGATAAAAAGATTGAAGGCCTTTACGAGAGAGTTACCGCACTTGAAATGACCGATAACGAGGAATAATATGGTTACTGAAGATTATGTCAGCTTTGAAACCGCCATGCTCCTGAAGGAGAAGGGGTTTGATGAAGCCACAATTGGTTATTATCCCATTGTTGGTAAAGCTAAAGAAACTTTCCACAAAGGAGCCGCGTATCGCTGGAATTATTTCAGTGATAGAGGTATTGCTGCTCCAACCCTTTCAATGGCAATGAAGTGGTTGAGGAAAGAACATGGACTCCATTGTCATAGTGATTACGACATCGTCCTGGGTTGGTACTGTCAAATTACAAGCCTTACGGAAACGGTTGAGTACGACTATGAGGAAATGAAGCACTATCACCCGGACAAGGACAACGGTTTCTCCTCCCCGGAAGAAGCCTGTGAGGAAGCCATTAAGTACTGCCTTGAAAAATTGATTTAGATATGAAAGGGAAAGCAAAACTGATTAGGGAAAGCGATGACAAGTACCATGTCTATGTGAAGAAATACTTCTGGCAGAGATGGAAGCCCTGCACAGATGATTCCACCGGTAAGCAAATCGTATTCAATGACTTCAACGAGTTTGCAGAAGTCACCGCCATAGAGTCGTTTGATGAGATTACGTTGAAGTTTGATAAGTTTTCCGGGCTTGGGAGGAAGTAAAGATATGACGACAGAAGAAGTAAACAAGTTCATCTGGGAAAAATGGAGCAACTATTCACGAGGACTGGCGATGTCCTACTCTTTCCGGAAGAACAAGGAGCTCACGATTATGGACGTGGAGAATGCGTTCTCGTCTGGCGTGTGGGAGTTCATCCAGATTCTCTACAAGAACAACATTAAACTTGAAGACATTAAGTGGAAAGAATGAAAAAGTATTTTGCACATATCTGGCTTGACGATTTCCGGCCACCGATGATACCTCAGACGGAAAATATCGCCTGGGTAAAGACCTATAACGAGTTCGTTACGCAGGTCAAGGCTTTCGGTAAGGACATTTCAAGCTGCATCGTCCACTTTGACCATGACCTGGGAGAAGACAAGGACGGGTACGATTGTGCTAAGTGGTTGATTAACTGGTGTATTGAGAATGACTATGGGGTTCCTGACTATGACATTCAGTCGGCGAACCCGGTAGGCAGGCAGAATATTGAGTCCGTGTTTGAGAGCTACTGGAAGGTTTTCTTTGACAAGGTGAAATGAAAAATCCCAGGACTTAATGCCTGGGATTGTCTTTTTACTTTCTATCGGTAAGAAGCGAACTTAATCTGTTTCTTTCCTTTGAAGAGAACTTGTAAGGAACACCGGTATCGTTTTTCTTACCCTTTGCCTTCTTGTAACCCTTGCTTCTTGCAGCGGCTTTCTGTGCCTCAGTACCATTCTCTACGCCGTAAAGCTTGTAGTAGTAGTGGGCTGCATTGGTTCCGTCCGCATTGAGCTGGGAGATGACGGTCTTATCCTTACTTGAAGTCTTTTCCTTCTTGTTCTTTCTCTTACCCTTCTTCTTTTTGCTCTCAGAAAGGATTTGAGCAACTGATTGACGGGCATAAGATTCAGCAAGCTGGCGGAGTTCGTTTATTCCGGCAATCTCATCATCATCTTCCTCGTCGTTATAGACCGGGTCATCGTTTCCGTCTACATCAGGGCCTTCATAATGTCTTCCTGGCTGTGACTTACCCATTTCCTCCCAGAAATCATTGTGGGTATCTGGTTCATCAGTGAAATCAAAATCTTCAGCTTCGTCGTTGTCAAACCCACTCTCATCCTCAAAATCCTCGTCATTGATGCCATAGAGTTCGTTGTGCCATTTTGGCATATCTATTTCGCCGAGGGATTCACGGACAAGCCCTTTGATATAGTCGCTTAACTGCTTTTTCTCGTTGATAGTCATAATAAAAGAATTCTTTAATAATAAATAGTCTTTCCGGTGCAATTATTCAAGTGAAAAAAATGCAAAAAAAGTTGGATTATTAAAAAAAAGTATGTATTTTAATATTACCGCGTCCGAGACTGACAAGTTTGGCACGGTCTTTGTATAATAGATAGTGTAATTGAAAGTTTAACAATAAAAGAGAAAAAATTATGGACAAGATGATTTACGACAGCAACATCACTCTTACTGAGAACGGCGCCGCTTCCTTCGCATCCGCAGGAAAGGCTATTATTGACCAGTTTGCTCACGCAGGTACTGCCATTGGTAGGCCTATCACCACCGTGTTTGCAGAGCAGGCACAACTTTGGCGTGAGGACCCTGAGTCTGCCATTCGTTTCCCGTTCTATCTCCGCCTTATCACCAGAAAGGTTAAAGTCAGCGAGAACGAGAAGACCGATGCCGTTCAGAAAGGTGCTGGTCTGAGGGACGAGGCGTTCAAGCGTATCCTTTGGGTCGCTTACAACCAGCCGGAGGTATTCAAGCGTAATGCTTGGCTCCTGCCGGTAGTGGGTTCTTGGAAGGACCTCTGGACCCTCATGCTCCTGGACATGGACAACGAGTGTCTGCTTGACAAGACCTTCATTTTCAGCATCATGGCCGCCGGTCTTGATGATGCCACCCAGTGTGACCTTATCCGCAAGTACATGCCTGCGATTAAGTCCACCGAGAAGTGCAAGACCGAGAGGGCTAAGAGCCTGAACGTGCTTGCAAAGGCATTCGCAGCATTCCTCGGCCTCAGCGCTAAGGAGTATCGTAAGATGAAGGCTTCCGGTACGGCACACGATTTCCAGAAGCTCATCTGCTCCAGGGCATATGCTGACATTGACTGGAAGACCATTCCTGGTCGTGCCCTTACCCACCTGATTTCCGGTAAGTTCCTTGACAACCATGGTCTTACCCAGAACTACCTCAAGTGGGTCATGTCTCAGCCGACTGTCAAGTTCACGGGCTACGTCTATGAGCTTGGTATGAAGCTTGACGCTATGGGCCGTAATCTGTCCATGAACCTTGCTCCGTCCAAGGCTGCAGCTCTCTACACCATCAACAAGCAGTTTGATGGCCTTATTGAGCTTGCAAAGAAGGACCAGGGCGGACTGAAGGGTAATGTGCTCTGTGGTCTTGACACCTCTGGCTCTATGAGCTGCGGTGTCCAGGGTGTCCCGGGCCTGACCTCCTACGATGTGTGTGTCTCCCTCGGTATCTACTTCTCCGAGCTGAACGAGGGTTACTTCCACAATGTTGTCGCTATGTTTGATGACACTTCGCGTGTTATGAAGCTTTCCGGCACCTTTGCTGAGAAGTGGGAGGCAATCCGCAACGCTACGACCGCATGGGGAAGCACCAACTTCCTGTCGCTCGTAAGACTGCTTGTGGACCAGAGGAAGAAGCACCCTACCGTTCCGGAGAGTGAGTTCCCTCAGACTCTGCTTGTGGTTTCCGACATGCAGTTCAACCCGACCAGCAGGTGGAACTACCGTGCGGAGCGTGAGACTACCAACCAGGAGGAGGCTCGTAGAATCCTGCGTGAGGCTTTCAGCGACGAGTTCGTTGATAACTTCAACTTCATCTGGTGGTACTGCGCCTCCCGTGACGGAGCTGGCCACGATGTCCCGGCAACGATGGACCAGGGTGGCAACTACATGTTCAGCGGATTTGACGGTTCCATCATCACCCTCCTGCTTGGCGGTGAGGAGCAGGTGAAGCCGGACGGAAAGCCTCTGACCATGGAGGACATGGTAAATAAGGCGCTTTCCCAGGAGATTTTCGCTTTCGTGAAATAATCTTGGGAAGCCCCCTATTTATAAACTGGGCATAATGCCTATAACTGATAAACGACAAGCAATATGAAGAAGATTCTTTGTGGAATTGCATTCGTTCTCGCTATGGTTCTTGCTACATCATGTGGTAACTTCCAAAAGAAGAACGCTGTTGTTGAAGAAGAAGTAGTTGAGGCTGTTGACTCTGTCGCAGTTGAGGCTCCTGCCGATTCACTTCAGGTTGTGGCCGAGTAAAAACACCGCTACATAGAAAGGACGGGTTCACGTTTGTGGGCCCGTTTTTTTGTTGTTTATATCTTCCTTTGACTATTTATAGTTAATAAAAGGAAAAGATATGAGTGACCCTACACAGACCGGACTATATGGACGAATCCTTGGGGCGGCGAACGAATTTGACCCATCCAAAGTCTATCTCCACAAGTTTGATACGATGAGCGAGTTTGAAGAGGAATATAATGGTGCGAACTATTATGAGCCTTGGGTATCTGCCGTCGTAGCCAATGAAGAGGTGGCCTTTAACAAGAAAGATATAACTGCAATCACACTGGATAACCTTGTGTGGTCCATTGATATCCCTGCAACTGGCGGAACAGCGACGAAAGACAACTGTACGTTCGTGGTTACAGGCTATCGCAGCAACGGAACAACCACCAACCTTACATCAGTTGCAACAGTTACCGGTTCATTGCTTGTTGAGTCTTCATCCACCCAGGAAAGGCATTCTGTCGGTACCCTGGAACTGACGGCCACTTATGGTGCGTTCAGCGCAAGCGGCGAAACCACTGTATATCAGGCATCTGCTGAGGCAACTGTTACATCCATTACCATTGACAACCTCACTTGGGTACATGATATCCCTGCAACTGGTGGAACAGCCGATAAGGATAGTTGTGTCTACTTCGTCACCGCACATTATAGTGATGCCAGCTCCGCAGATGTTACCACTTCGGCAGTTGTTACCGGCTCGCTTGTAGTAACGGCAACAACCGAACAGAGCATTCATAGCGCTGGCACATTGACACTTACTGCGTCATACTGTGGCCTTACTGCAACTGAGAGCGTAACCGTATATCAGGAAGGAACCGAAAAGGATTACTCAACCGAATATCTCACACTCAATGTAACCAACAGTGGAACCATAAACTGGAAAGCGGTCGGCAACACATCCAGAACAATTTCATGCAGCCTTGATAACGGACATACCTGGACCGAACTGACTTCAACATCAGCCGGGGTTTCCATCAATGTTACGGCTGGAGATAAGGTTCTGCTTAAAGGAACGAATACGAGTTATGCCACTTCAAAAGAAAACTACTCCGGTTTCAGTGGTGGTACTGCATCTTTTGACGTTGAGGGTAACATAATGAGCTTGATTTACGGTGACAATTTCATCGGGAACACCGCACTTACAGGCACATACAATTTCTGCTCAATGTTCAAACAGTCAAACGTAGTGTCAGCTGAAAATCTTGTACTTCCGGCAACGGTCCTTACCCCGCACTGTTATCGCGCCTTGTTTGCAAACAGCCCGTCTTTGGAGGTTGCACCAGAACTCCCAGCATTGACCCTTGCGGACAGCTGTTACAAGTATATGTTCCAGGAGACCTCAATAACAACTGCCCCGGACCTTCTCGCCCCTACATTGGTTGTGAGCTGTTATGAGGGAATGTTTAACAGGTGCTCCAATGTCAACCATATCAAGTGTTTGGCCACTGTTTTAACTCCCGCTTCTGCAACAACTGCATGGACACAGGATGTAGCAAATACCGGTACGTTCATCAAGAAGGCGGATATTGACTGGGAGCGCGGAAACAACGGTATACCAACCAAATGGACTGTCAGTGAAATCGGTACCAAAAAGCCGAGCATATCTTGTGACGGACTTTATATCACTATTACTCCACAGACACAAGGCGCGGACACATATTACCGACTTAATCAGGCCGGAACCTATGCTCAATACAGTTCCCCGGTTTCAATAAGTGCCGACACGGTTGTTGAGGCCTATTGCGTGTATAGTGGTGATACAAGTATAACTGCTTCTGCATCATGTATATATGACGATGGCATAGATGAGCCAACCATTTATTGTGATGGAGAACACGTAAGCATTTCCTGTGATACCGGTGGTGCTACAATCTACTATAAACTTGACCATGCGGCTACATATACAGAATATACTGAAGCGATTGCAATAACTGCCGATACATTTGTTGAGGCTTATTCAGAGATTGACGGAAGACAGAGTGAAGTCGTATCGGCCAACTGTGTATATGACGACAGCCTTAAGGCTCCGGAGATTGAATGCGATGGTGAAGAAATTACAATTACTTGTGTCAGTTCTGGTGCCGACATCTATTACAGATTAGGCCAGGAAGGGACGTTTGATGAATATGTATCTGCCATAACAATTACTGCAGATACCATTGTTGAAGCATACTCCGTGCGTGATACCGAAACCAGCACGACAGTAAGTGCAACATGTATATACAACCCAGAACACGATTACAGTCAGGACTACTTGACATTCAGAGTGTTAAGCCCGGGTGTAATTCCTTGGAACCAGATTGATGACGGTGGAACCGGAACAACGGCAAGGTCCATACAGTACAGTTTGAACAATGGACCGTGGATTTCAATAACTGCGGCCTCGTCAACAAAAATAGATGTGGTTGCGGGTGACGTTGTAAGATTCAAAGGAACGAATAACAAGTATTGTGACGGTAACAACAAGAGTTACAACGGATTTGATGCCTACAACGTATCAAATGCGGCCACCTATAATGTTGAAGGTAACGCCATGAGTTTGCTTTATGGCGACAGCTTTGCTGATAAAGATACACTGCCCGTTGGAAGCACATTCACGCTTAACTCATTGTTCAGGCGTGCGAATGTAGTTTCCGCAGAGAACCTTTCATTACCGGCAACTGCGTGTACGGCATCCTGCTATCGTGGTATGTTCTCCAAGAGCCCGACACTTGTTACGGCCCCGAAAGTATTGCCAGCCTCAGTATTGGCGGACAGCTGTTACAAGTATATGTTTGAAGATTGTAGCGGAATACAAAGTGCGCCAGAGCTTCCGGCTGAAGTTTTGGTTTCCAGCTGTTACAATGCAATGTTTAGCGGATGTACGAATCTTAACTACATCAAGTGTATGGCTACGGGTGGGTTCAATACAAGCGCCTGTAAAACAAGCTGGTGCACTGGTGTTGCCGCTTCCGGTACATTTGTCAAAAACAGCAATACCACAACCAGCCAATGGGGTAGGGGCGTTAATGGAATTCCTACCGGATGGCTTATCTACGATGATGTTGCAATTGCCACACCAGTGATTACGTGCGACATTAACAACAATGTGACGATAACCTGCGAAACGCCAGGAGCAACCATCTACTACAAGACAGGACAGACGAGAGCCGCAGAATATACGGTGTATGTATCAGCGTTTACCATTGATGAAGACACCGTCGTTGAAGCCTATTCTGAATTGAACGGGGAGACCAGTAGAGTTATAAGCCAGACCTGCGAATACATAAGCGATGACCCGTACGAGTATTCAAACAGGAACCTGAGCAAATGGCAATACAACAATCAGGAAGTTGAAACACCATATTCCGTTAACAGAATTGACGGACACTCAGCAAGTTACGCCAAGGGTACATTCAACTTTGAGGCTGGATTCGCATTGAAGGAAGCTGAACCGACATATCTCTGGTTCCAGCATGCAGACCAATCAACCACCATTTATATTGATAATGTGCAAGTTGAAAAACACTGGGGTGGTTATGCGGCTTTCTTCGTGGACATTACTAACTTTGTTCACAGCGGGCACAACAGCGTGAAGGTTGCCGTTAAGAACAACGAAGGAAACAACCTCGCCCCTGCTGCCGGTGATTTCAACTTCAATGCAACGCTCGGTAATGTCAAGCTCTACACCAGTCCTTATCTTCCGGCTATGAGCTACGGTTATGATGGTTTCCATGTGACTTCCGATGTCGCAACCTCATCAGCTACGATATATGTGAGGACTACCATTCCTACCGGAGCTGTGGTTACTTGTGAGATTGACGATGGGACATATCATTACGGGACGAGTGCCAACAGTACAGGAGATGAAATGGTGTTCTCTGCTACGGTAACCAATCCTCACCTCTGGAACGGTACGCTTGACCCGCACCTTTACGATATTACAATGGAGATTTACCATGACGGTGACCTCTATCACAGATATGTAAGGCCGTACGGACTCAGGTTCTACGAATATGCGATTAACATGACATCCGGCGACGGAACATACACTGGCTTCCTACTTAACGGACAACCTTATCTGCTCCGTGGCTGCTGTATGCATGATGACATTGCTGGAAAGGCCAATGCGTTGAATGATGCCGATTATGCAACGACGTTTGCCACCATTCAGGAGCTAGGGGCCAATTTCCTCCGCCTTGCCCACTATCCGCACCCAAAGGAAACCTACGACTGGTGTGACAGGCTTGGTATCGTCGTGCAGACCGAGGGACCTTGTGTCAATAAGATGCAATCCACGATGCCTACGGACTACTATGACCATTTGAATACGCAGTACGATGATATGGTCAACCAGCACTATAACCACCCTTGTATCGTATTCTGGGGTCTCAGCAATGAAACCACGACTGATGATAAGGAATTCGCAAAGACCAAGATTAACGGCTATATCGCACGTATCAGGGCACTTGATAACAGTAGGCTAATCGGTTATGTCATGGCACAGGGACCTGGTTCAGACCCGAGTGCGTACTATAACAATCCTGACGCTGACTGGTTTGGCTGTAACATCTATGATGGTTGGTATACGAATCAGAATTCAAACGACCCGACGAGCTCGTTGAATACACGTGTCAGGAACGTCATCATGAACAAGAGTAAGATACTCTGCTACTCCGAGTATGGTTGCGGTGGTACACAGCATTGCCACTCTGATGACCCTCTGACAACGACAACAAGGGGTAACAACCCTCGCCATGACATTGAGTACATGATGTGGCTCCATGAAGGACAGATTGCCGCAATTAAGAATTTCCCTCAGTTGGCGTTCACAGCACAGTGGCAACTCTTTGACATTGCGGTCGCCAACAGAAATGAAGGCTATATAGTGTGCCTTGATGGGGAGAATACATCAGAGGATGACAGCCTTAGGAGACTCAATGACAAGGGTCTGGTTGAGAGAGACCATGTTACGAAGAAAGACCCGTTCTATCTCTACAAGGCTTGGTGGAATACAACTGACAAATTCGTGCATATCTGCGGAAAGGATTACACGAAGAAGACCGACAGGGTAATCAAGTGTTATACCAACGATGGTGGTGCGGCAACCCTCTATGTAAACAACGTACAAACCGAAACGGCATCCATAACGGATAACATAGTGACCTTTACCGCAAGGAACTTCAGCCCTGGAGATATAATCAGGGTTGACGGAGTAACAGAGAGCGATACCTTCACATTTGAATAATGAAAAACGGACTCACTTAATTGTGGGTCCGTTTTTTAGTTATGTTAGAGGTTAAATTGTTTGTTCTGTCCAGCCACTTCCGAGTTCACTAAGCCAAGTAGAATAATTGCTCCCGGCTGGATGTTTCAATACCCCATTACTTGAATGGCGATATAGGGCACGAGTGCTAATTCTTGGGGCTGTGGTAGGATAAGCTATTATTTCATTTGTCGCGTATGTAGTGAAATATATGCCAACCTGGCCAGTAAAAGTTGATGGGAAGGTGAAACTATTAATTGTGATTCCGTTAAACGCATCCTCGTCCCCAGGTTCTACAAGCGAATTGGTTATTCCTTCTGGTATAACAAAGCTAATCCCAGACCACCCATAAGTCGCAAAAGCGGCAAGCGTGGTTCCAATAATTAACATACGCCCATCTTGTACTGCAAGCGGTGAAGTAAAAGCAGAAAGTTTGGGACATTCTGAAAATGGCGAATATGACGTACTACAAGAAACAACACTTTCCGGAACAACAACTTTTGTTAATGCCGACATTTCCAAAAATGAAGTCAAACCAAGCGTTTCAACCCCAACTTCTAAAATTACTTCTTCAAGTGAATTGTTTTCCACGATTATCATTTGACCAATCTCTTTTACCCCTGAATTAAAAGTCAATGATTTAATCGTATTTACATTCCTGCCAAAGGAATAATATGGTACTGTTGTGGTATTCAGAATGAACTCAACCACATGCTCTCCGGTCGAAGTAAATGTTACCGCCGTTTCTGGCTGGGAAGCTTCTATGCCATCAACAATCATAGTAAGTGTTACATTTGATAAACCTGTTGTGCATATTATAGTTGGACTTTCAGTTTGACTAACTAAATATTTTGCTGTTACAATAGGTTTTATTTTGTTGTAGTATACTTTTTCATTTTCATCAGTATAACTAACCCACGGTTCATTATAAGCGCTCCCGTCATATATGCGTTTAAAATTTGTAACCGTATCAAATCTATGCATGTATTCCATATCTGTATTTTTTTTACTTTATGTTTAATAATCTGTCAATCGCTTCATCAATCCGTTTCTGCATCAATTCTTCTTCGGATAGTGCAGTTTGTTGGGCTGGCATAAGGGCTTGTCTGAATGCGTCGTACATATCCCATAGACATTGTGGCATCTGCTCCTTGAATCCTTCTTCGTCTCCATTGACCAGGCATTGTCTTATTGCGGTTCCTGAAATTCCAGCTGTGTTAGATGCGGAGCCTCCTTCTGCATCCATATCTTTGTCAAGACCGATGACCTCAAAATTGTCAACGAGATTGAAGTCCTGGCCATATCGTTGTATCATCGCCTCGTATGATGGTTTCCTGTCCATTCCAGTTGTCCAGGTTATCGGTTCCATACCTCTTTCTCTAATGGCATCAACCCACATATCAAGGGATGGTCTGGGGATTGGAATGATGTCGGCGATAAGGTCACTGTATGCGGATTTAAGCCTGTCGAACATTTCATTTTCCAGTTCTCCGTTGAATGGGTGTGCAGCTATTGACTTGGCTGTTTTTCCGGCCATAACGGGGCAAATAACGGTTCTCAGGCCCCTCTTAGCCGCTTCTTGGAGGTTGCTTAGGTGTCCGAGATGGAATGGCTGAAAACGCCCCGTATAAACATTTACGGGCATTCTACCACCGTACCTGTCTTCAATCTCTTCATTGATTTGTTTCTTGTGGGAGGCATGTTTGAGACAACGACGAAGTTTGTTCACGGTAATTTGTTCATTGATGCTGGCTTGCTCTCCCCTTTCTTCCTCTGCAACCTCAGCGGCAGTTTCCAGGAGACCCATGAAGAATTTGATAGCGACCGGCATGGCAATAACATCGTCTATGGGGTATCCGAGCGTGACGATAGCCTTTACTATATACAATAAGGCAATAACTTGTCCGGGTTTTTTCAGTGTTTCAATCAGCACTTTCCTATAAAAATCAACAGATTTGCCTTTAAGTCCGCCCATCTTCTTAAACAATCCTCTTGCCCTGAGCATATCCCTTACTTTTCCGAGCTTTGACTCATCAAGGTTGGACTTAAAGAAACGATGTACAGACACCATTTCGTTTAAGGTGTTTTCCTGGCTGGCCCTTTTAAGTTCAAATTCCACCCTTTTGGCAGCGTCATCGTCGCCAAACAACATATCGAATACCGCCATAATGAAGTCGTCACTCTTCAATGCGGTCTTTAATGCTTTCAATAAACCTTCTTTTTCGTTAAATTGTTCTGCCATATCTCTCAAAACGTATACAATTACCTACTATAAATATCAGGCATAGTCGGAAATAGTAAAGGTTATTGGTTATTCCTCGTACATAAGGAGATGCCAGTGTGCCGGGTCAATGTTTCCGTGTTTCATCACCCAGGCTCGTTCACCTTCCTTGAAATACTCCATTCTGGCATCATACTCTTTTGGGTGTGTTTCAAAAAAATGTTTCTTTGCGGTAGGCGTTAATAAATGCAGCATCCTGTGTGCCTCGTTTTCCCGCACCGAAACAACATTATCAAGTTCGTCAAAATTACATTTTACTACATAGTTCTCCCCGTTCTCTGTTGTCTGGTAAATGAATGAAAAGTCATCAAGGCCGTTTGGTAAAATCTCATTAAGGTTTGTGATATCATAAAGCACGATATTTCCGGAATCAAAAGCTTTTTTAACCGATTTTAATATTGACCCGACATCCTTTTTTGATTGGCGAATCCACATCGTTATCAATTTTTCTTTATACCACAGCCTTAAATCTTCCAAATCATTTTTTCCAAGCTTCATGTGTATTACCGGATGTTTTATGGAATAATTTCCGATATGCAAGGTATCGCCGTCAAATGAAATGCACACCGCATCATTAAGGCAATGATTTAGTACGATGTGCATCTCTGGTATCCGTATAACATCCGGGCTTACTAAACAGTCGCCACGGTTTGGTATTTTTATCATTGGGTTTTTTTGAATTAATTATCGGCTGGGATATCTACAACAGTCCAATATGCTAGAATTCCATTAATTCCCGTTGGCCATGTTGCATTTGCATTCTTAAAAAATGTTCCAGCACTGGATGCATACTGTAGCCATGCGGTTGTTGAATTATTTTGATTGATTTCACTAACTGCGTTGCATACGATTTGATTCAAACCAGTACATTCTTGTAACATTTCACGATAACAATCTGTTGTCAAAACTGTTGCTGGCAGTTTTATTGATTTAATCTTGTAACAATGAGCAAACATTCCACAATAACATCCTTCTGCCAAGGTTGTCGCTGGGAGTTCCGGTGTACTTTCAAGTCCAGTGCAGGTGTTGAACATGCCCGTATAAAGATGCCCACCATAGCATTTTTTTGCTAATGAGGTTGCCGGTAACTCTGGCGCTTTCGTTAATTTAATACAACCTGTGAACATTCCGGAATAACATCCTTCAAACATAACTTTGGCTGGAAGTTTCGGTGCCTTGGACAAGTTCTGGCAACCCGCAAACATATATTTATAACACTCAAAGGCCAAAACTGTGGCCGGAAGTTTCGGTGCTTTTGAAATTGTTGAACTGGCGAACATGCCCGCGTAACAGGCCGAGGCAAGACACATTTCCGGAAGGACAAGATTACTGGCATCATCAATTCCGTAGTTGAAACCAAATATTCCACCGAAATAGAACGAGTCTTTTATGTTGGGCTCCCACGACGGCTTAACATAGTTTTTACACAGAGACATTATATTCCCATAAACATTGAATCTTAGTGTATTAGCAGTGCCGCGCACAAAAAGTGGATAATTAATAACATCAGTCCAGTCCCAGTCCTGCGACACCTCGTTGTAATTGTGTTTATTCCCATATTCGGTTGTGTCCCCTTCAAACTCAACCTTTTGGCCTTTATTCAAAAAGTGTGAGAAAATATAATCACCCGAGCCCCATGTTTGGTTTGTATAAATGCCATACCACGGGCCACCATCTATCCTGAGCCTTAGAAACCCTGGGTTCTGACCATCACATAAACCGATTCTCCTACTATCAATATTCAAATATCCACCCCGTGTTATTTCAAATGTCAATGGTTTATCATAGTATTCGTTCCTTTTTGTTGGATTGTTATAAAATACTTTCCCACCATTGTTTCCAACATATTTGGAATATTTTATTGGCCACACCGTATCTGCCGATATTTCGGTCCACCCAGATGCTCCGTCACTGGTAATATAATACATAAGTTCATACATAGAAACCCAACTCCCACCGCTACCGTTATTTAGTGTTGGAACATAATTACGTGCATTCCTTCCCCCAAACGTAAGAAAAACACCACCTTCTTCCTCGGGGAACGGGCTTGTTATAATGAACATGCTATCACCAATCTCCGGATTTCTTTTTTCTCCCCTGGCAAACAACGGGAAATATATATTTGATTCACTGTCCCTTAGGTTAATGATTTCTTTACTGGAGAGCCATACATACCCATTGTCCGACTCACGGGCGTATATATAGTCAAAATTAACGCCACTAAATGCAATTGTTATTCCAGTTACATCCCCTTCTGGGGAAAGATATCTGTTTGTGACTTCAGCAGTCCAACCGCTTTTAAATGTTGTAAATAAGGTGTGCGTACAGGTGGGTTGTAACAATTGCGTCATGTTTGGTATGTTTGTCGCCCCGTAATAGAATGTTACGGAACTATCAACAGGATAACCTTGGCTAAAATATAAAGACTCAACAAACCCAAACTCATTGTCATTTTCTTCAACAAGGGCGACGCACGGATTGCACCCAGTACTTCTATGCTCGTTCAATTCTTCTTCAGTACTAAAAACGTGTATATGGTCAATCATGATAATGTTGTATTTATACATAAATATCATGTTATAGGACAAAAGACCATGACGGCAATTCATTTAATTTCTTCTTGTACTTTTTACAATAAGCATCTATTTAATAATGTGAGCTGATTAAAGTATTATTTTAGCTCACCGTATATAATACATTTATAAACAATGATTTAACTATGTTTGATTGGGAAAAGTACAACAAAGAAATGTTGAAGAGGAACCATAAGTACATTCTCCTCTTTTTCCTTGTCTGGGTAATTTACACCGCAGGATTTGGTTTAGCACTTGCACATGTCCAGGGAACGGCCTACCTGATTGTCGGAGCCGTTGCCTATATAATCTCCTGCTTTGGCTTCAAGAACATGGGCTCGTATTGGAACCTGAAAGAAAGACTCTCCTATCACTGCAAGCTTCTTAAGGAATGCATTGAAGAATTCGTAAAGAAGAAGGGTCTTGAAAAGGAATTCAACGAGTTCAGCGGAAGCGAACTTTAATTGTACGAAAGGTTGATTTTTTGCCGCGAGGATTTGTTTCCTTGCGGTTTTTTTTGTACTTTAGAGATGTAAGAATAATACGATAAAGCTTAACGGAATGCCTTATTTTGACGAAGAACTTTTTAAGAAAAACGGAGCATCGCAAATAACCGCATGCAACGACCAATATTCAGGATTAAAGTACGAGATTTCATTTGAACTGGACAACAACGGCCTTGACAACCTCCAAACAGCATTGAGGGGCCTTGAAACGAAGGATGACATGACACAATTGAAGACGGAGTTGGTCACGATGCATGGGGTGAATAACAGCCCCGGAAACACAATTGAAGAGAAGATTGACAACTATCTGAGCAGGTGGCCCGAGAAGTCTGAGAAACCGGAAACCAACACGACGAACCCTTACTACTTAGCCAGGTACCAGTTCAAACACAGACAAGATAATGGATAAAATTTATGAATATGAACGATTTATACGATGATGGGACTTACCTGAAATGGAGTGATGTATTATCCGATGGGACTTGGAATCCATATACCGTTAAGGGTGTTGACCTCGGCAAAGATGACCACTACGGAATTTCCATTGACAATAAAACCATTAGAGAAATCGTAGAAGAAGCGGTTAAGGAATTATTGAAAGAGGAAGAAGTGGCCAACAAACCAATAAGGATTGAAAAATATCACATGAAGCACAAGTAATTAATATGGTACATTGGTGGTATGAAACTGGAGATGGAGATTTTGCACGTTTGGTGATTGATACCGATGGGGTTGTTTACACTGAACACTGGCAGGGCGGTATCATAAGGCGTGAAAAACTTGATACCGGAAAGGGAGGGTTTTTAAAACTTGGTTTGGGCACCCAGGTTGTTGACCTTCGGAAAAACTACTATGCAAGAAGATATAAATTAAAACACAAGTAAAGATAACATTTATAAACATTTAACAGACAAGTAATTATGGGAAAGTTTGAAACTATTTTGACTACTACCGGCGACGCTGTCCTTCAGAAGCGTGCCAAGAACCTCGCTCAGGCTACCAAGGAGACCTTTGAGGATGAGAAGAGAGACATTGAGAAGCGCATCCGCAATCTTGAGAACGAGATTATTTCAATGGAAGACCTCTCAGTCCGTTCCACCCAAGACCTTGTTGTCGGCGAGAAGCTTGATACCAACGCATGGGTCAAGAAGCGCGTCAACATCGCCCTTGAGCTCCGCGACCTGAGGATTGAGCAGAAAGTTGTTGACGAACTCATCAGCGAGTATTTCGGCGAAGAGGCCAGTGAGTAATCTGTAAATCCGGCGGTCGGCGAATAACTGACCGCCATTTTTGCCTATGGGACTGTTAATAGACGGAATAATCGGCCCGGTACTTGAAACCTTTGGGGTGATTGAGGTCGGCGAGAACGGAGAATGGACTCGCAAGGAGCATGACACCACGAGGAAGGAATACCAGAAGAAGGAACGGGAGGATAAGGAAAGCTTATGGGAGCGCTTCGTAAAGTGGCTCCGTGGTGTCGTGTCCCGTTTCAAGGCCGAAATAAAGAGAAACCGTACACCAGAGGAAAGGTATTGGGCTGCGGTTAGGAAAGACCCGGAGGAACTGAACAAGTCAATATCCGAGGTGGTGAATGACATCATCAAGGAGAACGAGGCAACTTTCACTAAACCAATCAGTTACGAAAGACGAACCAGGAACGTGTCAAAGGAAAAGCTCCGCAAGATTTCAAAGTTTGAGGGGATAACTTTGGCATCCAGCAAAACTGGATATAGACTTTGGTACGGGGACCATTTCCCATATGACGATGAGGTTGAAGAGGGTGTTGTTTATGTGGTTAAGGGACAGGGAGACCCGATAGCCTATACCGGACCTCTTGCCGGAATAAGGCAGGACGCTTACTATGTGTGGGACAAGGCAAAGGAAACGTTTGAGCCAATCGGAACAACGCCCCCAAAGGAAACCATCATTGACAAAGATACCGGAGAATTTACGATTAAAAGTCGGGATGATGACACTCGTTGGTATTACACTGGAGTTGCTATGCACGACCCAACCAAGAACTATGTAATCTACCCGAACACGGTTGATGATTATGATGATGAGACTCCCGATGGAATGCGTCCGTGGGGTGTCCTTTAAAAAATTGATGTTGATTACGAATAACAGTAAACAGAGAAGTATTTATGAAGACGATGAAAGAATATCTTTCCACACCTGAAGGAGTGAAACAGATGTGGGAAAAGGTTAATGAGGTGCTTGACAATTTTGATTTTACCAAGCTCATAGTGACAATGGAGGCTCTTGACTGGGGTTGGGCATGTACCGAGGCTGAGGCGGAGGAGTACGAGAGTGCCGGATGTGTAACCAAATGGTATGATGAAACCCCGAGAGGATGGAGGTTCTGGCCTCAGTATCCGCAACTTATGCAGCATGCAAGAAAACTGTTAGTGCAGTGTATTGAGGACATGCCGGAAGACGAGACCGAATGGAGTACATCAACCGGAGGATTCATGGCCAAGGCGTATATCTCTACGGACGAGGAACGGGCCGAGTATTATGGGGCAGAGGTAGCGAATGTTGATGATTTCACCCACTCGGTTGACCTTTCACTCTATTTCATCGTTGAGGAAAGTACATCATACTAACGACATATGTTTACTGAGATTACACTTTTTGCTTTAATCAGCACCCTGGCGTTATTCTCGTTCATAGGAGCCGGAGTTGTGCGTTTCGGGCTGTTACCTTCCTACTCGTCCTATTCTTCGAAGTGGGGTCAGGCAGTTCCGATGAATAATATGAACCTTTGGAGCGTGGTTACATTCGTAGCTGCGTTCCTGTTGTGTCCGGCCCTTCTGGAACTTGGTGCGGCTTCAATGTGGCAGTTCCTCGGTTTCCTCACGCCGGTCTATCTGATTACGGTATCATTGACCCCGGAATGGCAGACAAAGTTAGCCCAGTACAGGGTCCACATGGTAGCGGCTGCTTTATGTGCGATTGGTGGCTTGGGCTGGCTCATATTCGTCATGCACGCCTTAAAGGTTCTGGCCTGCGTATTCGCTTTCATAATGACTATGGCGTTATTCAGTGGGACAGCAAAGACCAGTGCGATTTTCTGGCTAGAGATGTTCATGTTCCTGTCTGTCTATATCACGGTACTCCTTGCAATTTTTTAGCCGCATAATCTATTTATATAGAAATGAAATAGATATGCCAAAGTTTGTACTTAATTACGATAACATGGACGAGTTCACCCAAAAAGAAGGTGAGAATGGAATTGTGACAAGTGTGGCTCCTGGTGTGGCTTACGTGCGTCCAGAAGGAACACCAACGGCAGATACGGAGATAGAATTTTTCTATAATGAGCCGAAGTATGTCCCGACACCGCCAGAACCGGATATTGACCCAATAGTTCCAGATATTCCAATTGGCCCGATAGTTGCTTAACATTACATTGTTTGAAACAAAAATGGATGCTGATTTATTCAACATCCATTTTTTATTTTATGTCAAACAGAACTAAATGTCCTTGTCTTCACCGCCGAATCTTCTCTCAAACCGTTCCATCTTTTCATCAAGCTCTCGGCTTTTCAGTTCAAAGTCGGCATCTTGCTGGTGTATCTTGATTTTGGCGTTGGAGTCTATACCGAACATGAAACCGACATAGGTAAGCACGGAACCGAACAGGGTTACCACACTGTAATCAATCACACCGAAAGGGTTAGCAAAAAGACTTATTACGACGATTCCCATGCCGAAGATGGCCAGGACGATACCGAGGAATAACTTGGCCCACTCCCGAACCACGTTAATGTCTTTCTGTTTTTCTGTATTTGCCATAGTTCATTTTCTTTGCCTACTAATAAATAGTGAGTAACATTAAAAATAACATGGCCAATAAAGGACATTCTGGCTGGACAAACACGAAAACCAGACTATTTATCAATGAATAACTGATAACAATAAGCAGTCAAAACAACTCTATAAGATGAGAAACATAAGATTATTTGAAAATTACGAAGACTTCCTTGCAATTCAGGAAGCTGTCAGTGGGTCAGGTAAGTATGTTGAGGACATATTCCCTGGTTTTGCATATACGAAGGACATGTATTCCGGTGATACCTATGCCTACTATAACGGTCATGAAGAAGAACAAAGTGATTATCATTTCGGTGATGTCGTATATCTTGCATCAGACGGAAAACTTAAGAGCGTCTATTGGTCAGATTATGACGAAAGCATGGGTGAAAAGGTTGGTCTCATTGTCGTTCCTACATCACATGCGGCTGACGGAAACGCCCGTATGATTGCGTTTGAGAATGCAATGCGCGTATCAAGTTCCTCACAACCGAGCAACGTTCTCGGCGAAGCAGCAAACGAAAACTATTTCTTCCAAAACCAAGGTAATTGGTATGGAGACCTGGTTGCCAATGGTGTCCTTTGTTGGGATATTCCTGAGGGCGCCAGAGGTGGTGTTGGAGATGACCCTTATATCTACTACATGAACACTCTTCTTACAGCGGCTACAGACACGCATGTACAATATTTAAGTTCCGACTTCGCACGTTCCATGGTCAATCCAATGTCCCCAAGTGAAGGGTATCCGATTTTTAATGAGGGGCCAAAGTCTTCAACGCCGACAAGGGATGGTAACGTTCTTGGAACTGGAACAATAGACTTTGGCGGAAGGTATTATAATGATGGTATTTTCTTGGGTGTTTCCCCGTACCTTGCTGATGGAACCCAGAACCCTAATTATGTTGAACCCGATTGGACATACCAGGGTTCTACTCTTAAAAATCCTTTTGCCGACTGGAACGGTTATGCAAACACTTACAAGCTTCAAAGTTTTGGGGAGGATGCTGCTTATGCTGCCATGCAATATAGCACAACAGGAACAAGCACCGGTGACTGGTATGTCGGTGCATTTGGTGAGATGGGTTATGTTGCGGCAAGGGCCTGGGCAATTAGTTACATTATGCATGAGCTTGATGGGCAGGACTTATTCCTTACAAACCCAAACGGCCATTACTTAAACCCGGACGAAATGTTCACGTCAACAGAATTAAATGAGTCCAATACCGGACATACCGGTCAACTTTTAAATATTTACCACTATCAAACCGGACTAGCTAATGGGGGCTATGAGGCTTCAAGTCCAAATGGAGAGGAGTATCCTACCGATATCCCACAATTTAAGGGGAGTGACGCAAAGATATTTGCCACATATGACATTGGATATGGTACCGTGCGTCCAATGGCAATGATTAAGGCGGGCGAGATTCAGCATGCTCAGTATACTCCGAGGCCAGAATCAGGATTCGACCATTAGTCTTAAACGCTTTTTCAACCAATAAATGGATATCACTTAATTGTGGTATCCATTTTTTATTGCACTGTTAACAAATGTTGTTGATTTATATGCAGTTCGTACTATTTATATAGGAAATAAAACATCAGTATCATGTCAAGATTCATACACAAATACACGACGGAAGAATCATTCTCAAACGATTACAACGGAGAAAACTATAAGGAGCCTTGGGTATCATTGACAAAGCCGGAATATCCAGGCAGGGTTGATTATAACAAGAAGCTGGAAGTGGTAACCGTGAAATACATGCACATGGGCGAAAGAGATTTTGTCCTTGACGAGGTTGTTGAATTTGAAGGAAAGGAAGTTGATTTCTCCACTTTCATTGAACCGGTATATAGGGCAGCAGATAGAAGTTATAGACTTTCCGTTGACTTCTTCGGCCTTGATGGAGAAAAGGACCCGGTCGCATTGATGAATCCCGAGAACCTATTTGCCGGTGGTCAGGATTGTAGCTCATTTGGTGTGAACGATATTAGCTATAATGAGGAGCAGGAGAGATACTATGACTTTGAACTGGGCGAATTCAGTGACAGTGCAATTGGAAATACTATCACAGTTACCTGGGAAAGTGCCATGTGCTAAACGAAATACTGAGTTAAAAAATAAGAAGGCATAAAGGCAAAAAAAGTTATAGAGACAATGGGACAATACTTACACAGATTTACAACATTGGAGTCATTCAACGAAGCTTATGGCGATACAGCAACAACGTTGGTAACCGCTTTCACTTGTTCATCTGGAACATTCGTATATGACAGATATGACGAAAATACGTATCCGTACCCAGCATATGTCTGGAAAAAAGAAGAAAAAGAATTGATTACTTTTACTCGAAATCCAGAAGTAGGCCTTGGGTGCTTGGATAACTCCCATGGTGCGTTAGACCCGGATGAAGAATTTCCTGCCCAGTGCGTTGAGATAACAGCAGTATCAACAATAGAACATGATACTGCATATAAAGAGCCCTGGGTATCTTACACTACTTACGAAAAAGATACTGAATTTTCTGGCGATTGGTGGTACTATTCTAATTCTGGTAGCAATGACGAAAATGAGGGGCCTTGTACTTTAGTATATAAAGGCGAAGTTGATTGGGAGGATGAGCTCTGTTAAATAAAAGCTTAAAAAGACTAAAATATGGCAAAAGGGTATCTATATGAACTCACAATTACAGTAGAAGGACAAACATATAAGCAATCAGTTATAACGACATCTAATACTATTACGGAAAATTCTCGTTTTGGCGGAGCTTCGCTTAGAGATGGGCAGTGGTATGTTCAATGTGGCCAATTCAACAATGGCATAAAAAACATTGTAACGGAAGAAACAGCCGAGTTCGGACAGGTTGATTATAATCATACGTCTGGAAACAAGGTGATTATTGATTACTGGCTTGATGGCGGAGACCTACTGAAGAACGTGGTAGGTGTTACCGATGATTTTGTTCCGGAATCGGAAGGTGCTACATATGTTTTCAGAACTCCTTCAGGCCGAATTGAATATGTTGTTGGGCAAACTTATAGTGACGGAGACGGAGGTTATATTACCTTTACCGGGCTTTGGTTTGATGAGGTTAACCCTGAAATTCAAATATGGCCGTCCAGCCAAACCACTGCATGCCGAATTGACATGAACCCAGCCGGTTATTATGTCTGGTGTCCACATACGTAGGATACCATATGGGGACACAAAAGTTATGGATATCACTTAATTGTGGTGTCCATTTTTCTTTCCAAAACCTACCAAAATCTACCACTTCCAACCATATTTTGTGTACCCAAGAAAAAGGTTTTAAAGTCAGAAGTTTCGTTGTATTAAGCACTTAGCTTCCTTAACCTAAAATAAACACTCCATAACACCATTTAACATATTATAAATCAAAGACTTACATTTAATCTGCATCCTGTCTGGCCAGAACCCCGATTTTCCTTGAATTTCCAAGTCAAAAACACCCCGAAAAATAGGCGTGAAGGAGGACAAGATGGACGGATTTGATTTTTCCAATTTTTCTTAAGTGATTCAATGTACTATTTATATGTAAAACAAATAGAGACATGGGAAAGTATTTACACAAATTCAATGCTGAGGAAGATTTCAACGAGGCATACAACGGCGATGGATACATGGAGCCGTGGGTATCCTATACAGATGAACCAGAGACAGAAGGTGAGGAACACGTGGATTATAACAAGACGACGGGAAACAAAGTTGTAATAAGTTATGTTAATGAGGGCAACGCATGTAGACCGGAAATCATTTCATATACCGATGATTTTGTGCCTGGTTCAACAGGAGCCACCTATGAATTCCACTTTACAAATAATCCGCCGGAAACATATGTAGTTGGTGAGGCATACGAGGGTAATTGGACATTTAGCGGAAGCTGGTGGACGGAGTCTGATAGTGGAGTTATAACCGGGATTACGTATCCGCAAGCTGGCTGGGTAAGTGTTGCAGGTAACCACATAGATGGATTTGACGTTGGATGCCAATATTAAAACAATAAAGATAGGTAGGTTAAAGAAAAGAGACACCAAAAATAAGGATGCCTCTTTTTTTATGCTTACAATTGGGATAGGCCATTTCGGAGTAAGCATACAATAGGAATAGATAGATTAAGAGAAAGGATATCTTTTAAGAATATTCTGACAGTCGGGATAGGGGAAAAACGGGAAACTAACAAATGCCTACGAATTTTTTCTGGAGAATTTTCGAAAAAATTTCTAACCAAAATATACTCCCTCCCTTACATATCTTAACTAAATTTCCCCTCCGGGTTACCATTCATAAACTCCCGGCCCCATTTCCCGCCTAATTGTAATTCGCCCACCACCCCTTACTATTGTTAACGGATGCCTATGCCCCCACAGACTGTAAGCAATTCGCCCCACCTTTCTTTCAGTCCGTAACCCTTCCCATCTTAAAAAAATATTCTGCCAATATGTCATGCCAGGCCTCTCTTTAGTGGGCTATAGGGGAGCCTGCATAAAGTATTCCCCCGCCCTGAATATTATGCACCTTTAGTGGGCTTAAGGGGAAGGGGAGTATGAATATTCTGCCAAACGGGAATTTTGTAGTGGAAAAATCTACGGGCGAAAAAAATTCCCATGTGGATTTCTAAAAGTCATTCTACAAAAACGGGAATTTGTAGTGGATTATTCTGCCAGGGAAAAAGGTACTCGAAAGAGTCCCTATTACTGTACCAAAACAAGAAGCGGCCACCCGTAAGGATGACCGCCATTGGATAGCTAAGTTTTATTCTTCATCTGGATTCTCGTCACCGGATACCTCATCATCCGGGGCACCTTCACCGAATCTTGGTCCAGGCTTATTGGGACCCATTGGTTTGGGTTTGACGGGGGCCTCATCCTCTTCCGCATACGGGCCCAGCTTATTCACCTTATCCGCCAGCTCAAAGGCTCTAAGGAGGAAGAACGCTGCCAGGATACCGAGGAGGATGTTAAAGAGAGAGACCTGGAACACCATGGTTACAGCCGCCCAGGCACAGGTAACCGCCAGGAGAAATAAGACCAACATGGCCGTCTTTGTAATAAATGAATTCATCACGCTATTAAGTTTTAATCTCCTATAAATAGCTTGGCGAATTGGAATGGCGGAAAAAAGGTACTCGAAAGAGTCCCTATTGTATGGCCTTGCGGACCTCTTCCATCTGTTTCACGTAGAGGGAATCCTGGACGTAGACTGAATCCCTTTCCATCATGTCCAGTCTGGCTTCAACTTGTACCCTGATTATCTGGGTCTTATATTCCTGGACTCCATCCGCCGCAAGCTTACCTGACCAGAATCCCCCGCATAGACAGAACAGTACCATGAGGGCGGTGGTGAAATCTTTCTTGAGTTGCTTTTCTACTCCCAGCACAACCAGTAAGCCTGCGCCAAGACCGGTGAGGAAAGCCATTAATATTGCTGCTGCTATATAGAACGTTCCCATAAGTTATTGATTTGTCTGTTTATAAATAGTCGGTTGTCTTCTTATTTAAAAGGGCAGGTCTTCCCTTACGTACTGTATTTCACCTATTTCTACCGGCGATTCGGGTCTCCATTCCAACGCTTCCGCCGCTGTCTCCCCTGCATCCTCATTCCAATAGTAGGCGGTACCCTCAGGGATGTACATCTCAACCACTTTGTATTGGACGACATCTGATTCATACGCCGCGCCCCACCAGATATTCTTTGCTGCAGTCTTTGCGTGTTCCTTATCTGTGTACGCGTGCAGGTAACCAGGTCCAACCCAGTATTTGTTCCCTGCATAGGCCTGGGTCTCGGGCTTGTTGATTCCCACGTGATATGTATCCGACGGGTAGTACGGTGGCATGTCCTGGATATCTAGCAGTTTGTATACCTTTACCGGTTCTGTTGCAACCTGCTTCTTGATGCCTCTGATATATAAACACATGTTTGACCTCCTGTTTTATTTGTACCATTCACTGGCCCCGATGAAGAGCGCTTCCGAGATATCCTGGGCTTCACCGGTCTCAATCGCCCTGAATGCTTCGTACAGGGCTTCGACCACGGTACCATGCTCTTCACCGTCCCTTAGGAACTTCCTTATCTGATTCATGTGGATGTCCATCAGGGCCTGTCTGGCTTCTGCAGTGACTTTCTCCCCCTCTTCAAGGCTGTAAAATCTGAAATCTTCAAAATCTTCTGTCATATGTCTTCTATTTTAAACGGTCGTATATCTGGTCAATCGAATCGTCATCCAGCTGCTCAAATGTGAGGAACAGGAAGTCACCGGTAAAGACTCCGTATTCACGTGTACGCAGGCTTTGTCCCAATCCGATACCGTAGTAAGGGATTCCTTCAAGGTCATAGACATCCACATACATGTCAACACCATGGCGTTCTGTCATGTTGAGTATCCTGACAATGTCTCGTGTCTTCTCTTCTCTAGTCATATGTCTTCTCTTTTAAATTAAACTGTCTGGTTCGGATGTCAGGGCTGTATACTGGTCCGGATACTCAGTCAGACTCAGCAGCTGTCTTCCCCGGGCGTTGTCCCCTGATGCATATTCATGAGCTCTGTCCATGGATGATTCGATAAACACTTCACAGAAATGCGAGCCGTCATCCAACAGGTATATAGCCTTATAGTACTTCGTCTTCATCTTCCAGTTCTTTTCCGAGTCGCAGGGCATCCTCCATGGACTTCCTGCCGGTTGTCTCAGCGTACGCCCGGGTGAAACTCTTGACAGGGTCATCCTGAGTCTTCTCCTTGGCCTGACGACCGATTATTAATTTCCTTAAATCCATAACTTACTTACTATATACGCGTATGCAGAGCCCCGGGATTGCCGGTCTCCACACACACCTTTATTAAACCTTTCACATCCTATATTGCAAATAGCGTGCCAAACTTATCAGATGACAGGAAAAAGTATAACAATTCTGTCAATAAATGACGAAAAGTGACAAAAATGTTATACTTTTTAAGTTCCGGGTAGGGGCGCCTTTTTTCGTCGGGCATAAAGTCCGCTGAGTACCAGGATTTCCCGCCTTGGCAACATAGAGGTATTTCACCTGGTTATATTGCAAAAAGCGTGCCAAATTCGACAAAAATACCCGGGTAGGTGCCTGAATTTCGGCATTTTTACCCGGGATGTGCCAGTATTTAGAGAATGAATTCGCCAGATTTGCGTCGTCTCATATTCTCATTGTAATCACCTGGTCTGATTGGGATGTACATGTTCTCGAATACGATATCCGCTGTGAATCGCTCAGGACTTGACTTGTCCCTGGATGTCGTCGTGAAGTATTCCTCCTGGTCCCTGTTGAATTTGAAGTTATCTGACGACGTTCTGTTTATCTGGTTACCGTTATAATCCAGGTATACAGGAGGCTTACCTGGTGCCTGAACATATACAGATTCCTGACTGTACTTCAAGCACATCTTTAAGCCAAACTGTAAAAGGTCCTGGAAATCAAGCTGTTGGCCTTTCCTATCATAACAATAGACGACGTAGCTTGGTTCGTGGGACTCTTCGCCGGTCTCCTTCATCCTGTATCCGCCGTAGACTGGAGTGTATGAGAAGCCTGCATTGTGGATGTCGTCCCTGAGCTGTTTGTCCGCCGCCTTGTTCCTTGCCTTCAACCAGTCCTGCATCTCGTCGTACAGGGCATCAGAGTCAATTGATTGAATTCCGCCCTTCTGTTCCATGGACTTCACGAAATCTGCCATCAGGTCCAGATTCGGGTCTTCACGCTCAATCCTGGAAACCTGTGAAGAGATTATAATCATGCCGGTCTTCCCGTGGTCCATCATCTGGTTCAGGGACGACTCTGACAGCGGCATCACATTCTTTACCTGTTCATTGACGATTATCTTTTTTGGTCCATATGTTCTCATCTGTTTAATGTTCTATACACTATAAATATACAGAAAAAATCAGATAAAAACAAAAAAGGGACAGCCGGAGGTGTGGTAGCTGTCCCTTTAAGGTTCATGATATGCAGGATACGAGATGACCGGCAATTAGCGTCCCCCGGTCTTCCATTGTCAGGACGACAGTGCCCATCGCTGCATTTTCGGTCCCCGGCTACTGTACTTCACTTCAGGGACCACGGGCAAGTCAGAATTTTAATGTAGTAACTAAAATCCTTGCTGTACGCATCCTTTCCTGCGTTCGGCGCGGCACAGGGTAGCTATTGAATCGTGCTTCCCTCCGGGCCGACAGGCTATATCAATGAACTCAATGTGGCCATCCTGCCGATGTAACCAATAGTTTATATGCGGAATCGCCGTCTTATGCATCTCACGACGCTCGGAGGCTTAGGGTGGCGACTTCCTGACGAAAGGTTAGGTGTGGGGGGCTGCTGGAAAAAAGGTACTCGAAAGAGTCCCTATTACCGTGCAGCTGTCGGGTCGTCGCCGTGGCAGTGCTGGCCGCTTCCGTATTCGTTTCTATATTAAATATACATCCTTTTTTCTAAAAAAACAACTTTTTTGAAGTTTTTTTCACTTTGTGGAGGTACCGGGATTCGAACCCAGAACGTCAGAACCAAAATCTGATGTGTTACCGTTACACCATACCTCTCAGTAACCAATAAATATTCTACTCCTCGTCTTTCTCCTTAATCATCCCGCCAGCTTTCATCTCTTCCTGGATTCTGGCGATATCCTTCTTGGTATACTTCGCCTTTTTGCTGGTCGCTGTCGTCGGGTTCTTCTTGGGCTTCGGTGGGGTCGTCGGGACAGGAGCCTCGAACGGCAGGCTCTGTACCAGGCTGTCATACTCTTTCTTAAGCTTAGACAGTTCTTCACCCTGAGCGTTGTGCTGCTTGGCCAGTTTCAGGTATTCATTATCCAGCGCCTGCAGCTGTCCAAGGACATCCTCGTGCTTAGCGGCGTAATCGCTCCTCTGTTTCCTGAGGTCGTCAACCCGGGCTTCGAGCTCAGCAATGTACTCACTCTTATGCTTCAGGTCCTGTTTGAGCTCGCGCTTCTCATTGAGTCTGATTGTGTCAACGATGACTATGTCAAGCGCTGTGATAGCTGCCGCGAAAGCCCAGACTACTCCGGTCCAGTTAATCGGCGGACAGAACAGTCCCACCACGCCACTGGTTAATGCGCACAGAACCATCAGCCAGGCTAACAGGTTCTCTTTGATTAATGTGTCTTTAAATTTGATATTCATATGCATGTAATTTTGTCTTCTGTACTCTCCCCCGGGCTTGAACCGGGACGATGCCTTGTTAGGGTCTTCATCTTATAAGGATGCGGCTTTAACCTGTTAAGCTAGAAGAGCATGCTTGTGTGCCTCCCAGTAACATCCGGGAAGCCGTCATCCTATTATTATGAAGTCTCTTCTTGTCATCTGTGTGGCCCCTGCAGGATTTGAACCTGCGCTCTTTTGATTATGAGTCAATTGCTTTAAAACCAGACTAAGCTAAGGGGCCGGAGCGCCGGTTTACTTCCACATCCCACCGGCAAGTAGTCTGAGCCTTGATAATCCCGAGCATCCTCAGCGCCTCCCCGGGATATAAAGGATAAACAGGAATTCCACCTGAACGACATCACTGCCGGTCCTGATATAGACTATCCTTTGCATGTACAACTAATATTAATATACATCCTTTTTCTGAAAGAAACAAGGGCTAGTACTCGTACGTCTTCGTCCCGATGACCTCCCACTTGACAGTTTCACCCAGATTCTTCGCCTGCCGTCTGAGGTCCTGTACATCCGCCCACGTACATCCGGTCGTGGTCCTGTAGCAGTAGTCACCGTAGTACCAATCCACAGCGTAAATCTTGACTGTCTTCTTGATGGTCTTCCAAGTCATATCTGATATCTTTATTGGTTACATCCTTATATATACAAGAATCGTGCCAAAGTCGTCAGATTCTGTACTCAATGTCGGCGATGTAGTCCCGGGCGTACCGTTCAACAGCGTCATCATCAGAGCAGTCACAGTCGTCAGGATGTATACAGAAGTCGTCGTACCTGTCGCCGTATTCGTCCAGATAGACTTCCACGTACCATCCGCCGGTGTTGTATTCACAGTCTGGGACAAACGCGAGCCAGACTGTCAGACCGTTTTTCGTCGTTGCCTCAATCATAACAGGATACCGTTCCAAGCAAACTGTTCTTCCAGTTCGTCGTCGTCAAACTCTGCCAACTCATCAGGCAGCACCCACTTCACGCTGCCGACATAGTGTCCCTCGTAGAAGACATCCGAGCCCTCAACATCACACTCGCAGGTTACTCTGTCAATACCGGCGTTGAAAAAATACCGGAATTCAAGTTTCTCTCTGTCCATATTACACCTCTTCAAAAAATTCGTTATAGACTGCCAGTTTCTGTGCCTTGGTCAGGTTTTCCCACCAGTCATCGGTACTTTCCAGATACAGCTCCGTTTCGCCGTCGTAGTCCTCAATCAGGATTCCGCTCGCGTCCTGTCTGTCCCAGATTCCGTTGTGCCGCCACCAGGACTCAATGATTGTGTAGTTGTACTTGTCCATACTATTCTTTTACCTGTTCTGTTGTTTCGTGGCACCGACCGTCAATGAGCCAATACCAGATGTCCTCGTTGATTTCCATAGTACCGTCAAGCAGTTCCTCCAACAGGATGTCCCAACACTCTTGGCGATGACCATAAAACCGGTGCCACAGTTCTCTGTCCTTGTACAGCACGAGGTGAAGTTTCTGGCCATTCACCTCAACAATGACTCTGTTAGCGTCCATATTCGTCCTCCCATTCTTCATCGGTGAGTTCAGACTCGGTGCAACTGTCAATCTCATACTCGGCAGTGTCCTCATCAAAGCCGGTGTTGTAGGCCATATCCATAGCGAGGTCTTCTGCTTCCTCCTGACTGTTTGCCTCAACACCGAAAGTCAGGGTCGCGTAACTGATGCGCGTGATTTCAACTTCGTACTTCATATCTGTCTTTATTGGTTACATCCCTATAATAGCAAATACTGTGCCAAACTACACGGCAGGCTCGCTTACATCCACATAATTGATTTCTTCGGTCACATCACCGTAGTAAATGTGGACGATGATTCTGTTCTCATCATCGGAGAAACCGTCGCACATAATGTACTGGTCTTCCGTTTCATCGTCATCGGCACCATCCGCAATCACGGAATTGAAGTTGTGCATCTGGAGGCCAACCAGTTCGGTAAGTTCTTCCTCCATCCTTTGAGCCCCGAGGTATTCCGCCCCGATAAAGGCATCCTGAATCTTTTCGGTAATCGTCTTCATATCTATTTTTATTGGTTACATCCCCTATATAGCAAATACCGTGCCACACCGGTACCAGGATGTAAAAAAAACGGGGATGTCATCACGACAGCCCCATTTCCATAACCAATAAAAACTAATGTTAGTCTTCTTCATTCCGGAGTTTCTGGATGTACTCCGCTTTCAGACGACGCTTCCTGGCGGTTACCGAGGGCTTTTCAAACTCCTGCCTACTACGGAGCTCCTGTATGAGCTTCGTATTATTGCACTTGCGCTTGAATTGCTTCAGTGCCCTGTCTATCTTGTCGCCGTCGTTAACAATCACTCTTAGCATAACTATAATCTCCTCTATATAATATAATGAATAGTCGGTGAATATAAATAGTGCTCAGGGTGAAAAAATCGCTTAGCTGTAAAAAAGGTACTCGAAAGAGTCCCTATTCCTGAGGCTTGAACCGGTCGTCCTTCATCTTCACAATCAGGACAGCCTTTCCGTTGAGCCATTCTGCCGCGTAGATGCTGTCGCCGACTTCCATGGCATCAGCCCGCCCGATATCCTCAGGAAAACAGCCCAGCGATTCCAGGCATTCAGGCGTGTCACCGGCGACGAAGTAGTAGCCCAGGACATCATAGTTAACTGTGGTCAGAATCCCGAATACCAGGGGCTTCTCTGTCGTCAGGATGCCGGTCGCCAGGTTTTCTGTAATGAATTCTCTCTTTTTCATATGCAGTTATACTTTAAGTCAATAAGGATAATCCTCTAACATCCAGTCCATTACGGTCCAGAGAGCCTGTTCCCGGGCCTCGTCGTACCATTCCACATCCGGGTTGCCGCCGAAGCTGGAGAAATCGTACTCGTTGTCTTCCTCAATGCAACCGATGGTGTCGTTAATCAGGTCCAGAGCCTCACCATACACCCGGTCCTTGAACTGGTCTTCCGTCTCATCTGACTGCCGCGTCGCATGCAGGTTGTCAATGGAGCCAGCGTCCAGAAGAATCCGGTCGGTAATCATGTCAGCGATGTCCTCGTCCGACAGGTCCTCAATCTTCGGGATGATGTCGCCGTCGGAGTCAATCAGGGTAACATCCTCAATGTCGTCGTTGCAGTACTCGTGGATTTCAATCTCCCTGTCGCCGTCAAGGTGTTTCTCGGCCCAGTCAATCGCCTCCTGCTCGCTCTGGAAGGCCTGGAAGCTCCACAGTCCCTCGGGCATCTCGCCGTCTTCGTACTGGGGCTGGTAGTATTTGTAGTCGTTGATGGTAATCATGATTCGTCGGATTTTTAATATTCAACTTCGTACAGGTCGTGGATGTAGTCCTGCAACGTATAGATGTCATCTCTGTCCAGTTTCAGGAACTTGATGTGCTCGCCGGAGATGTCCACGACGGAGAACTTGGTAACGGCGTAGACTTTCAGGTTGCGCTCCTCACAGGCGGTATCCAGTGTCAGTTCCTCCTCAAGAGGCAGTTCCGATGTCCCGAGGCAAGTCCCGAGGTTATAGGTGTGGAGCGCGTTGGCCACCATTTTCATAAGATTCATAGCCTCCTTGTCGCGTACGGAGTCGGGTTTGATGTTGATGATTTTCATACCTGTTGCTTTTACTGGTTACATCCTTTATATAGCAAAGACCGTGCCAAACTACTTGTAGGCGTTGATATAGTCCTGACATTCCTGTTCAATCTCGTCCAGGATTTCGTCCCGGTGTTCCTGACAGTACGCCCGGAATTCTTCAAGGGAAGCCTCCGAAAGTGTATCGGGCAACAGGCGGTTGTTTTCGGCGAGGAACTGCAAATCTCCAAGGTCAGGCTCCTCGTCATCCAACATAGCCAGAATAGGCTGATGGAACAGGGACATATCCATAGACTCACAATAGGGGACATTCATACCGTGATAGTCGGCGATGATGTCGGCGGTCTCAACAATAAGGTCCAGAATCTCGTACTCTCTCATAATACTATGTCTTTATTGGTTATACTCTTATCTATACAAAAGGTATGCCAAAGGTTCCGTCATTTTGTACAGGGCGTTGGCGATGTTGTAGATTTCCCAGACCGCGAATTCTTGGCTTCCGTCTTCATACTCTTGCCCGTCCGCCGTTTCAAGCCAGACCTGACCATAACTCGGAATGGTGATGACTTTGGTGATGAGTCCCACGCCGGTATTCAACAGGCGAGCGATAACGCCGGTCTTGTTGGACAGGATGTCAGCCGGGAATTCATAGACGAACTCATCCTCCACCTCGTCTTCATTCAGAACGAACAGGGCGTTGGACAGTACCTGATGGGCAATCTCCCACAGGGTATCCTCCTCGCCGGTTTTCAGATACTCATCGTACGCCTTCTCCATATCCTGGCGTACTTCCTCAAAGGTCTTGATGTCATCAAAAAAATCTGCCATAGTAAAGATGTTTTATTGGTTACACCCTTACTATGGCAAATTCCATGCCAAACTGCCTACCAGCCCTTATATTTCTGATAGAACCACTCCCTTTCGGCGGCATCAGCATCCTGCCACCACTCGTCACATTGGTCTATGAATTCGTTCGCGTCCCAGCCGTCTTCCCAATTGAAGATGCGAGCCAGCTGTTCAAGCTCCAGACTATAGAACCAGACACTTAAATCCTTACTCATAAAAAAGGTACTCGAAAGAGGGCTTATTCCTGGTCTTCAAGCTCATAGATGCCGTCCTCAAACATTTCCTCGGCATCTTCCAGCGTTGCGGCGTAGACAACCATCCACATAGAGTCGGCCTGGGACCAACTCATGACATAGCGATTCATTTTCATATGCTTGATAGTTAATTAGTTATACTTCTTCCACGATAATCCGGTCATCGTAGGCGTGTACAATGTCCAGCGTCTCCTTGTCATACGTACCAGCGATGTGCATCTTGAGCATGCAGGACTGACCTTCCCAACCGGCAGTGAAGTAGATGATAAGGTGGTCATCTTTCAACGCCTCATCCTGCCTGCCGGTTTCCTTGTCAGAGCGCATCTTCTCCTTGATTCGCTCCACCGCATCATCGTAGGTACCGAAGTCACCCTCAACGGATTCCTCCACATACCACAAGTAATGGATGGGACGCGTTGGTGATGCCCAGCAAACATCTTTAACCCGCGAGAGGCCGTATTCTCCAATTTCGTATCTCATAGTACTACTCCCAATAAGATTCATCACCCCAATCCATAGACCATTCGTAAAGGGCCTCTGACCAATCCTTTCCGTCCTTGAAAAGGTAGTCAAGGGGCTGGTCGGTCACGAAATAGCCATAGAAGTTCACCACAACCTCCTTATTCTCAATGCTGACCGGCTCGCACCAATCATTACCGTGGCGGAGAGCATAGACATACAGTCCCTCACCGGCAAAGTCCTTAACATTCTGAATACCAATGTGGTTTTCAAAGATGAAGCCCTTGACACCGCTCGCTTCATCACGATAGGTACCGTCCGGATGCTCCTCAAACCAAAGGGTGATGGGCTCAATGAGAGTGGGCTCGCCACCAACATAGGCATCTTCGTTGTCCTTCCAAAACTTTTTCAATTCCTTGTGCATAGTAAATGTAATATTGGTTACACTATACTATATGCAAAGACCGTGCCAAACTACACATCATACTCTTGGCAGATGGCATCGTTCAGCATCACGAAGTCATCATAGTCGGTGATGTTTTCAAGGGGAATAATCTCACTGTCGGTATCGTACGCGTTCAGGAGGTCAATGCTGACAATCTCCGGGCGCACATCTTCGAAACCGTACGGCACATCGCAACCGAGGGTGTTGTAGTCCTCGTAAAGGGTGCAGGCGTAATCTTTGAGGAAAACCCGGGTTGAAGGGCGTACACGAACACCGCACTTTTCCATCGCTCGCTTGATGGTGTCCTGCAGCATATCGTAGCCCTCGTCAAGTTCTTTCTCCGTGTTGTAGCAACCGAGCGAGCCCGTACCGTCCAGATAGTTCCCAATGTCGTCAATCAAGGTAACATCCTCAATATCGTCATCGTGGTACTCGTGGATAGGATACTCATCCTCCGGGTAGAGGTTGTCCTCCATCCAAGCGAGGCAGTGCTCACGGGTGTCAAACGCCATAAAGGATGCAAGTTCCGGCGGCAGGTTACCGTTACGGTCAATGGGCTGAAAATAAGTCTTCTGCATAATCATATCTTTTATTGGTTATGACTACTATATAGCAAAGACTGTGCCAAACTTGTTGAGCTGGCCTGAAATTATAACATTTCCTGTGGGATGTCGCGTTCAAAGATGTCCCACTGGTAGTTCTCATCCTGATTGAATTCAAGCCAGGCATAGTCATAGCTCAAGGAACTGCCGGTTATGTCTTGACCTTCTTCCTCGGCTGCCTTCATTTCGGCTTCATACTCTGACTTGACCACCTGCTGTGCATCATAGTGGGATGAATACAGGTCCAGGGACAATATCTCGCCGAAGCCGTTGGTCTTGGTAACAATCCAAACTTTTGCTTTCATAGCTATTCGTTTTTGAATCTCAACTTGGACATATCGCGCCAGAGAGTCTTTCCCAGAGGCTCTTTCTGATGGTCAAGCCACTGATAATAAACCACATCGTAGGACACTTCCATCATCGTGGCGAGAGCGTCAAACACCCTTTCACGGACAATGCTATCGCCTGCACCGAGAAGCGCGTAGATATTGAAGCCGACCTGCAGAGCCTCAAAGACATCCTGGAAGAGAAGTCCCTTGTTCATCATTTCGTTACCCCATTCATCGTAAGGGAAAGCAACCGCATACCAATCGGCAACTTTGGACTGTCCGTCAAACTGATGACCGTTAACTGTAATTTCCATATCTCTGATTTATTGGTTACGATATACTATATGCAACTATCGTGCCATAGTTTTCTCGTAACGGTAGATATTCTCCAATTGGAAGTAGATTTCTACCATTTCATCGGCGGAGAACCTGTAGAGGTCATCGTTACGATAGCCATCCTTGCCGGTGACGGTGATGAATACCTTTTCGGCATCTTCACCGCCGCCACGAGTCAGATAGGATATTGTACCCCATTCCATACTGCCGTCAGGCTTGAAGGCGTACGACCTGACAGAGTCTGTGATACCCCTGGCATTGTAGTCCGTGAAAGAGATGACAGGGTTCTTGGTGAGTTCCGTGATGGCATACCACAGTTCCTTGGTGGAGGACACGAGGTCAAACAGGAGGTCGGAACACTTGCGTGCAAAGGTGCGTGATTTTCTCATAGTCTGATACTTTATTGGTTACAGGATAGTATATGCAAGAAGTGTGCCAGACTACTCCAACGCCGGGACATCCTGCACTTTCTTGTCAAAGGTGATAGGCTCCAGATTGCCGATTTTCTCTGAATACCACAGGCCAACCCATTTGCTGTCGTGGTGGGCTTTGTGGGCGGCGATGGTATTGTTGATGGCCACGACCTGTTCCACCAGAGAGCCCATATTACCGTAATCCTGACCGGTGTAACTTTCTACCATCTGTACAGTCGTTTCATACCGGTTGATGGTGGTCTCAAATCGCTTGTCAAGGTTGATGAACAGGCACAGGGAAACGACGAGGCCAATAAAGGTACAGGTACCAAGCAGATAGGCACAGAACGCCAGCTCGTCCTCGTAAGTGTATTTTCCAATGAGCCAGCCCACGACGAAAAGGATGATGGTGAGAATAGAAAGTAAAATAATAGTGTACATAATTAATTGATATTAAATTGTTTATAAAAAAAGGTACTCGAAAGAGGGCTTATTACTGGATACCGAGCAGTTTCTTCGCCCCCACAGTGAATTCAATTTCCGGAAATTCCATATCGTGGGTTTTCAGAATCCAGACTGCCTGACAGAGACGCTTGAGATACTCCACAGGGAATTCCGCGCCAGACACATCTGTACCATTCCAGAAACCGCCGTGATGGCCCAGAACCTTTTTGGTATCAAACGCCCACCCAGAGAAAGACGGCCAGAATTCAACCAGCGTCTCCTTGCACTCCCCACGACCTAGCCTGCACTGTGCGTAATATGTCTTGTGATAGTAGGTGTCGTAAGCCTTTACATCAACCTTAATCTTTTTCATAACTACTTGATTTTGAGAAGTTTCTTTGCCTCCGTCGTCAGTTGAACATCAAAATCCACGACACCGTACCTGATAGTGATGACGGCCTTGCAGAGTTTCAGAAGATAGTCCACAGGGAACTGCTCGCCGGTAACGAACAGGTCATTCAACCGTTCCTCGTTTTCAGGGATATCAAAATACCACACATCATCGCCGATATCGCTAGGATAGACGGTCATCAGGTATTCCCTGCCCCTGTTGGTATAGATGTTATAGAGGTCGTAACCCTTATCGGTTGCGTTCGCCCTATGAATCTTGTTGATATTAATTTTGAAAGTGTCCATATCTGATAATGAATTAGATACCGATTGCATACAGGTAGGGCAGACGCTTGAAGTCGTGCTCCTTGTAGTCCGCGAACTGCTTGGCGATGCCTTTCTTGGACAAAGCCTTGATAATGAAGCAGTTGCACCCATCGTGATGATAGCAGTTCACAGTAATCACGCCGTCGTTATACTCCACGAGGACATCATAACTGTCAGACCGCTCAATGCAACTATGGATAGCGTCTGCCACGGACTCAAAACGCTCCGCCTTGATGAATGGATGCCCCCACCACAGTCCGAGCGTACCCGTAACTGCCACAGGCACATTGTATTCCCAGCAGTGCTCAATGTTGTCCATATCGCACTCGTAGTTATTCTGGGTTTCCTCCGCACACCAGTCGAAGAAGTCGCTGTCATCGCCGGGCTCTATACCCATATCTTCACACCACTCCTCGTAGTCCTCACGGGCAAAATCGTCAGTATCTACCTCGCTTTTGAGGATGGTAAAAGTGCCGTGCTTGTAGTCAGTCTTTTTCATATCTGTCTTTATTAGTTACTGCTATACTATATCAATAATCGTGCCAAAAGGTACTCAAGTGCGTACCAATACCCTTATTTTCTGACGAACTGGGGCGGGCAGTCAAACTGTTCAGGTCTGTCAATTATGCCAGTCCGGCGTTCCTCAATATAGGTGATGCGAGCGTTGGCACCCAGTCCCTTGTCAGACCAGTCGTCCTCGCAGTCCTCATCCACGATAAACGCCGTGTCAAATTCCTCATCCAGTACAGCCAGTTCACCGTAGGACAACTGCCGGTCAGCGTACTCCTTCGGGGTCATATCGTTCATAACCGCCTCGTACTGATGATAGGTATAGATATCGTTCCCCTCGTCGGCGATAATATCATCATCCAGCCAGAAGTCGCCGGTCAGATAGGTGGCGATACAAGCCCAGTCCGCCTCGTTGAACACCCCTGCGGCGATATGCTCAATCTGCTTGTCAGTCAGCATATAGTCCTCGGCGTACATTTCGCGCACTTGGTCTATAATGGTCTGACGCGTTTCGGCGTGGTCATAGATAATCCGCTCGCGCTCTGCCTCGTATTCCTCGTCAGTCAGATAGCCGTCCTCGCCTGCCTTTGAATTTTCGTAACGGGCTTCGAGGGCGGTCAGTTCCTCGGTCATATCTTGCATATCGTATTCCCCGATATAGCAAACGCCGGTACCGCGTTCGAAGGCCTCATAATCCTTGAAAACCCAGCCCTCGCCGGTGCTAGATGCCTCAACATCCCAAAGGCCTCCAGTCTCTGGATTGATATGGATAACCCCATAGTACTTTTCGTAACGCTCTGAAAAATGCATAATCTGATATTTTTTAGTTACTACCTACTATATGCAAAAGGCGTGCCAAACTTCGGGGTATATTAAAAGCTCTCCAGGGCAGGGCTTAACGAAAGGTGAACCGGCACTTTAAGTCGGCTCACCCAATTCGTTCAGTTAGAGGCGATTAGATATGGTAGTCAATCGCATAGACCTCAATGTCTTTCGCCTCCTCGTCAGCAAGCAAGGACTGAACATAAGCCTTGAACTCGGCATCCCAATCCTCTTGCGGCTTTTCGTCAGCCACCATAGCGAACCAACCCATCTGTCCTCGCTCAATCCACTCGCCTTCGGCATTGACAAAGCAAAACGGAGTGTCGGTCTTTTCCCAATCAATCTCGGTCAGCAACTCGCGGTCAGTCTTTCTGCCGTTCTTCTTGGTAAGGTAGCCGTTCCACCGACCGCCCTCTTGATACCAATCGTACTTGGCGTTGGGGTTGCTCATATAGCCGTAGCGACCATTGACCTTGCGATAGCCGCAGTATTCCCTTGCGTAGTTGTCAAGGGTGGGGTACTTTTCCTTGCTCGCCTCATAGGACCAATCGGCTTGCCACTTGCGGACAAAACGAACCCCGTCTCTCTTGGTCTCATCCGGCACGATTTCGTACTCCTTGTCCTTTGCTATGTCAGCCGGAGTGGGGTAGTCTCTCTTGTTGTACGGCTTCCAAAAAGCCTCCTCTTGTTCCGGAGTGAGTGTGTCCGGAGCCTCATCCCAAATCTGGTTGATAAGGTCGGTCTCGTCTTGCTCTTTGGTGTACTTGCCCTCCGACGGACAACTCTCCGGCAGATTTTCGTACTCGGCTTTGACCTCATCGGTCTTGTCCACGAACTCCATATACTCCTCGTTCTGCTCGTCAAAGCATTCAAGGGTATTGTCAAGGTCTGCATCCGGTCTCAAAAAGACCAATCCAATGAAATGGCTCATATCTCTTGTCTCTTTTGGTTACACTATCTATATTGCAAACTCTATGCCAAACTCTTGTTGAGTTCGTTAAGATTTGAGATGGTGGTTACGGCTTGGGAGTACTTTCCGGTCTCTCGGTTGAAATTGACTCTCGTGAATTCAATTGAGTCCACGGAGCCGTATTCATTGACATAGACCGAGAACATATCTAGTTTCCTCCGGTGCTCATAGTCGTAAATCTTCTGCGTGAGTCCGGTTTCCTCATCAGTGATGGCGCGAACTCCGGTGTGCCTACGGTATCCGTTCTTGGATATCTTCTCGTCTACTTGCTCAAAATTCATCATATGCTTGAAATTTTAATGGTTATACTCTTGTTAATGCGAAAAGCGTGCCATTATAAGGCTGGCTCCATCGTGAGGTTGAATTTCTCACAAAGCTCGTCGGCCTCTCGCAGGTCATTAATTGGAATGATGTGGCCTTGTTCCGTCAGCTTCTCAAAGTAACTGTCGGTGAATGCCCAAAGGTCGCTCGGCCACGGGGTGTAGTTACTGATGAGATGTTTTACGAGGGCGGAATTCTTGATGAAGGTCTTCGCCTCACGCCCCTGGACGATGCCCTCCTCCATCATCACATAGACATCCGGCTTCATGAAGTCCATATGAAGGGGATTGAAGAAGAACATATCGCCTTTCTGATACTCACTCAACTTTTTCATTTCTCTATCTTTTTTTGGTTACATCTCTATATAAACAATAATCGTGCCAAAGTCGTCAGGTGTTAAGCGATGGGGTGGGGACTTTTTAATATACCCCACCCCAAGGATTACTCTGTAAAAGGCAGTTCCATCTGAGCCGGGTCAGGCAGGATGATGCGACCTTCCCGGATGTCCTCCTCCCGCTGGTCACGCAGTTCCTGGAGCTTTTTCTCACCCTCGTCCGTGATGAACACATAAGAGCCTGCATACACATCCTCAAGGGCATCCATAACAAGGTCATTACGAATTTCCTTATTTTCACGGAACATCATATAGCCGATGATAGTGGAGATGTAGCACTCCCACCTGTCGGACTGACCGCTGAACAAGTGCCAGTACCAAGACTTTTCGCCCTTCCAAGTGTCCTCGTCCTCATCGTGGGAGAGGTCGTCAAAGTTATTGGACATAAAGGACATAAATCCGTCATAGGAAGTCCACTCGTCCTTGATGCGGTCACGGAGCCAATCGGCATTTTCCACCATAAACTCCCGGACTACATCCATCCAATCGTCACGGAGTTCCACATCAGCCCAAAGGCGGTCAGTTTCAAAGTTGTAGTAACGAGGGGAGGTCATTTCCACATTTGACAATTCAGTCACGATGTCCGGAGTTCTCCACTTGAAGGCTTCCACCCACGCATTACGAACATCCTCTTCGTAACGGTCATCGTCGAAGTCAAGGTCATCCTCCGTCAGTTGGGCATAGATAGCCAGTTCGTCCGGGTTGCCGTAGGCATAGTCTCTCTGATAGTATTCGAGCTCATCCTTGATAGCCCAATAGGCGGTGTCAGAGTTCTTGAGGTCGCTCTCATAGAAACCGGGGAAGAAGGGGAGTTGGATGTTGAATTTCATCTCACAAAAATTTTAGGGGTTAAACTTCGTATTACTATATTGCAATTCCCGTGCCAAACTTAAGGGGTATATTAAAAAAGTGTATGGGCCTGGCTTAACGCAAGGGCCGCTCGGACACGGAGGAGCGACCCTATTGTAAGTGCCTAACCCTGAACGAGTTGTGGACCGGACATCAGCATAAACATATTCGCTTGCATCCGTTCATCGGAATTTTCGCAGTACTCGTCAAGGAGTTGGTCATACACACTCATAGGGATAGTGTGCTTGGTGCAGTCAACACTTTTTGCCTCGGTAATGAGGTCAAGGTCAATGGAGGGGGTGGAACGGAGGTAAACCTCTCTGATAAAACCTGCTTTCATATCTTCTCTTTTAGGGTTACACTACTATATAAGCAACTATCGTGCCAAACTAAGCGTAAAGACGGCAGTAGTTCTCATATCGCATCAAGTCCAACGCGAGCATTGTGAGCTGTGCCTCGGTCATGTCCTTGAAATAAGCCTTACGCTCGCCGTTAATCGGGATACGCCGGTCGGTATGGTCATAGGCAACACCGTAAGCGTTGAAACCAGGTTCAAAACCGTGCTCAAAAGCGACATACCCGCCCTCGCCGACAAACTCCTGGATAATCTGGATAAGCTCCTCTTTCGTCTTCATAACTAAATCAGTCCTTTCAGTTTCAGAAAATACTGCTCGGTTACAACACGGTTTCCGTGGTCTCCGTAGTCCATAAGGTCATGCCGTTCTTCCTCGGCTTCCTCACGGCTTCCATAGACAACCCAATTGGTCTCGTCTTCCTCGTCTTCCGGGCCAACAAGGTCATATTCATCAGCCCAATGTTGCGGCTCGTCAGCGTTTGACAAAATGACATAGTTGTAGCGGGAATCCCGGATGTATTCCTCAACGGTCTTGTCAGCGTCTTCCGCGTGCTGGGCCAGGCGGATTTTGTAGCGTTCTTTTTCGTTAAGTACCGGGAAGTTAAACTCTACCATAGTCTTACAGGATTAGTGTGTTAATGGACATTTCCTCTGCGAAGAACTCGCGGGTGATGTACTCGCTTAAATTCTGCGTCTGATTACGGTTTCTCTTGAATTCGTCAAGAGCCTGCTCCACAAAATCGTCCACGCTCTCAAACTCCCCGTCAGCGACTGCATCCTCAATATCGTCCTTGTAGCCGACCCTCAAACGCTCGCTGATAAGGTTCAACAGTTCGTCTTCGTCGGTGGCGATACCCACAATGTCTTGTAGGGTCATACTTGAATAGGAGTGCCACGCATCACACTCATAAAGGATGAAAACACTTTCCATAATGGTCTTACTTTGATTTCGCATAGTAGAACGCATCGTGGAGGAGGTCGGACAGTTCGTCCTCAAAGTAGTTCTCGGCATAGACCTCAACCCGCTTACCGTCCTTCCAAATCTCGCAGTTGTAGAAACCGTCCTCCGGCTGAACAATGTCAATGGAGTAGCCGGTCTTTTCCAAATCCTCGTTGAAAATGCGGAGTAAATTCTCCCAATCGTTTCTTCTGTTCATATTTCTTGGTGTTTATCTATACTATTGCAATTACTGTGCCAAAGTTAAACGCACTTTCCGCTCTTCCTGACTTCCGTCCTCACGCATCTTGTACTCGCTGATATCGTCAAGGTCGCGGATATGGATGAAACGGTCTGCCTCAACCATTTGCATCATACCGACATAGATTTCAAAGGCTTCCTCAAAGGTCAGACCGGCAGGGACTTTCTCATACCCCAGGAAATCAAAGCAACAGTTGCCCTGGTTCATATACTTGTTCATAAGGATTGAAAGTTCCTTGCCCTGCTTGGTTACATTTTTCTTGTCCATATTCTTGTGTTTTCCTATACTATTGCAAATCCTGTGCCAAACTGTACCTGGCTTAACGATAGGCGGGGCATACTTTTAATATACCCCAGCCAGTCAAAGACCCAGTTCAACGCGTTCGTAGATATACCGCTTATCCTCGTAGTCCAGTTCGTCCCACCAGTCGGCTACGGCATTGTCAAACGCATCGTAGGTTTCGTCTATGGCGGTATCCTCGTTGAAATAGATACCTGTGATGTCCATCTGCTGACAAGCCGGTAAGCAGAAGAACCAGTTGTCAAAGTCTAACTCTTCCATAGTCTACACGATTTCAAGTTCCGTATAGTATGCCCAGCGGTCGGGATTTTCGTCCTCGTCCCCATAGGAAAGGTTGAAATAGCCGTCCCCATCCTCGTCCACGATAGTGAAAGTAATTTCCGTACCATCCTCATCGTGTCCAGCCTCATCGTGCCAAAGGACTTCATCGGATACGGCAAGTTCCACCCCATTGATGTCCTTGTAGATGATGGGTTGCTCATCGTTCTCAAAGGCATCCCAATCCTCATAGCCGAGGTATTCAGCGATAGCATCCCTCTCAAACCAAAGGAAATCATTGATTTGTGTTTCGTTGGGGGTTCCCTCGCTCATTTCGTAAAGCGTCTGGTCAAGGTATTCCTCAACCTGCTCGCACACGCCCTTGTCAATGAGAACATCAAGGGTAGCCTTTCCACCTGCCCAAGCGTGGAAATCTTCAAGGTTGTTGTCAATCGTGTAGGTCATAACTCTCTTGATTTTGGTTGCACTATTATTATTGCAAGGACTGTGCCAAACTACTTCCCCTCAACCTCAATAAGGTAGTTTTCCCAATCAAAATTCGGGTCATAGTCGGTGAGGACTTCGGTCTTGTTCTCCTTGCAGAAACCGGCGATGTCCTCCAGCTCCTCCAGCAAGTAGTTCGCATCGGTGACGGTCATATCCTCCAAGTCCCACCACGGCTCGTAACAGTCCTCCGTATCGTGGAGCATAATGACAATGTTACCGTTCCGTGCATCAACAAGCACCGTATCAATGAACAGTTCCCTGCCGTAGCCATCACCGTCCACCTCAAAGTAGGTATAGTGCATATCGGTCAGGTCATAGTCCTGATACATACGGACGCAGACCTTCGGACCAATCTCACCCATAACTTCCTGGATGCGCTTGAGAATCTGCTTGCGAACGGCGTTCAACTTGGTGGTGAACTCTTTGTGCGTCATAATCATAATATTGTCGTTTTACTGTTATATTGCAAGTTCCGTGCCAAGAACTAGTCACGGTGTTCCGCCTGGCAGATTTCCTCCGGATAACAATAGGCTTCGTCACCGTTCTCAAAACGGATAAACCACATGGGCATAGCCTCCAAATCCACCTCGTTAAGGTTGGCACGACGCACGACCTCAAACTTCATACCGTTGTGTTCGTGCTCACCGCCACCGATGTCGTCATAGGGGGAATCGAATCGCTCAATGAAGCCCTCTGTTTCGTACATTTCGAAACAGTCCACCTTGAACTCCATAAACTGCTCGTCGGTCATGTCCTCAGTGGAGATATTGCCCCACTTCTCATTGAATTCTTTTTCTGTCATATCCTTATCGTTTACACCTATAATAGCAAATCGCGTGCCAAACCCAGGGGTATATTAAAAACCGGCGGGAGCTGGCGTTAAGAAAAGAGCCGTAAGTCATTGACCCACAGCTCTTAACCCCTATTCACCCGTGTAGTTGAACCTCACGGCTTCCAGTAGCACCCTCGCAAGGGCAATCTCTATGTCCCCACTATGGATTTCATCCTCTTCAAAATCAGACCAGTCAGCACACTCGTCAATGTCCAAAACCACATCGTCAATGATTAGGTCAATGACTTCCTCGCGTTCGTGATTGTCAGGAAAGATGAACATCAGGTAAGACCTCAGGTAAGCCTCAACGGATTGTCGCTGTATCTTTGTCATAGTATTTCAATGTCCATTATGTCCATATCGGTCTTGCCGTAGTTGATTTCGCTTTCCGCGTACTTGTCCCACGCGATGTTATAGATTTCATCCTCGGTCGCGTTGTCCGGCACCTCAACTTCCCACCAGCCGTAATTGACTTCCTTGAAATTGACTTGTACTTTCATAGTCTATTCCTCCTCCCACTCTCCGTAGTCCTCAATGTAGTTGGCAACCCTACGGGCACACTCGCTTTCGTTGCACTCACGGATTTTGTAACCACTACCATCGTCAGAGCCAATGTAGGCACAAAAATATCCGTTCTCCTTGTAGAGTTCAATGGTATAAGTCATAGTTAGTCCTCCTCCTTGAAACTCATTTTCTGCTCATCGTTGTAGTTGTTCAGCACCCACTCCATAAGGAGTTTGCGGTTGCTCCAATCCAACTCTCCGTAGAAAGCCATCAGCACGGCACGGCTACCATACTTGTCATAGATGTCGCTCCACTTTCCGGCAAGGTGTCCACGAAGCCAAAGGGGAAAAGCATTGAAAAAGTCCGGAAGATACTCGGTGCGTACTCCGTTATGGTCGCCCACCTCAATCTCCACCACAGGATAGTTCATCGCATAGTAGAACCACTTGTTGATAGCAATCATCGCAGTCTTGGTATTCTCGGTCATAATCTTGGGTTTTTATGGTTACACTATTAGTATTGCAAGTTCCGTGCCAAACCTATTCTTCCTCTGCCTTTTCGTAGGTAGTTTCAAGGACTTTGGCGATAACGAGCAGGTCATCCGTGGTGAGGTCATCTGCGTGGAACTCGCAACCGCCAACACCCACATAGAAATCGTGGTCATCACTTGTGGCGATATAGTCAAGGGGGCGGATTTCGGTTACTTCATCCTCAATGTCAAGGAACATATAGTCCACCCTCACCCGGATGTTGGGGACTTCCTCACATTCCACAAAGTCAATCACCACATCCTCTTCCGGGGCGGTCATAAGGTTCTTCTTCCCGGTGGTAAAATAGGCATCCAGCTTACGCATAAGGGTGATGATATGCTTGGCAAGCTCAAACCGTGCGTTGTTGATAATGTCTTGTGCAGTTCTCATATCTCAATCGTTTATCTACTATATTGCAACTACTATGCCAAAAGGTACTCAAGTGCGTACCAATGTCTTACATTTTGTAAAATTCAAGCACCTCGTCCACGATAAAGTCGCTACCGTTGTCGGGTTGCATCAGGTCAAGCAAGCCCTGGATACTGGACACATAGAACAGTATCATAGAGTCACCGGGCACATTTTCGGTGTCACCAATCTTCCAGAGGGGGACGATGCCGATGGTGTCAATCTGGTAGCCCTTTTCGGTATTGTCACCATCTTCCCAGTGCATCTTCACGATGACGCGGTTGGGTTTACGGTTGTCGTTCTCTTTTCGCCAGTCCTTATAGTCGGCACGGATGTCCTCTTCAGACTGGTATTCGCGTACGGTGAATGGCACGAACTGGTTCAGCCGTGCAAGGGTGCTCACATACTCTTCGGAACTACCACGGGCGATAATGAGGTCAATGCCGGTTTCCGGATTGTGCCAGATGGATTCGTAGGTCTTTCTCATATCAAACTATTTTTGGGGTTACTGTATTACTATTGCGAATACCGTGCCAAAGTTTATCCCGGACGAAAAATTTGTGGGGTATATTAAAATCCGGAGCTGGTGGGGCTTAACGAAAGGCCGAGCACCCAGGCCCGGCCCAATGACTACCTAACCCCAAGGCAGTCATATTCGCCCCACCAACACAAGGCACGCAGGTTGTCCACCTTGATTGCCTTGTTCAGTATCGGCTTGATGGACTTTTCGTACTCCAAGAAACCGAACTTGTAGCCACGATGCAGGGAACGGCTATTCTGCCAAGAGAGGACACGCCTATCATCGCTGATATACACGCCTTTGACATTTTTGCCCTTGATGATAGAGCCGTCCGATGCGTCCCAAATCACCTTTTTCGTGGTCTTGACGATGAAATGGTAAGTCCCATAGTCAATATCCACGAGGATTGCAGGGGCGTTTCGTTTTTCCTTGACGGCTTGTGCTTTTGCTCCGTTGCCCTTTGCAGGTTTCCAACCCCTTGCGTCCTCACACCGCTGAATGTACAGACCTGTGATGCGGTATGCCTTGTCGGCAATCGCCTTCCAACGAGGGCCGTGTCCTTCGTGTTTCCACCCCTGCTGATAGCAATAGAGGTGACACATTTCGTGCAGGAGGCAGTTGCGGTACTGCTCTTCCGTGCGGTCATAGAAAAGGGAAATCTTGATACCGATGCCACGAGTCGGCCCCCAATAGAACTGACCGAGTTGGCGGTATGTGTTGTTGAACTTGATGGGAACTTTGGGGAGTTTGCCGTCAAAGACCTTCTTGTTGAACTCCTCAAACCACTTGTTCATTTGGGTAATAGTAGGCTTCATATTTTGGGGTTATTGGTTACACTACCTATATTGCAAGTTCCGTGCCAAAGCTATTGTTCATCGGCATCTTCATCCGGAATTTCCACCGGAGTAGTGTCAATGCCGATGATAGTCTTGCGGTACACCTCAAAGCCATCCACATAGACGGATGCGGAAAAGCCGAGGTTGTTGAACACCGCTTGCGGATACACCTCTTTGATGCCCATATAGCGGATAAAGGCATCCATAGCGAAATCTTCAAGGTCGGAGTACAACCCTTTGTCGCAGTAGTTGATGATGGGGGTGTTGTTGGGGCGAACGAGGTCGGTGGTGCTGGTTGCGTAGTAGAAAGCGGTCATGTCTTTTGTGTTTTGGTTACATATATATACCGATATTGCGACCTATTCTTTCACATTTTTTTCACTTTTTTTGTGGGTGTTATCCGCAATCACTGTGAGGATAAAGGCATCAGCCAGCATAATGATGAAAGTACCCATATCATTGGAAAGACCGCCCCAATGGAGCCAGACAATGATGGAGAGGGCGAGGACGATGATGGAGTAGATGGCTTGTTTCATAATGCTTGATATTAGGGGTTATACATTACTATATGCAAATAGTGTGCCAGGGCCTGGAGCTTGGCTTAACGCGAGGGGTGAGGGACTTTTAATATACCCCCACCCCAAGCTGATTACTCCCCGTTCCGCTTTTTCAGTTCCTCTTTCAGTTCGGCAACCTCATTGGTCAGTTCCGAGATTTGCTGAACGAGTTCGCGGATAAGGTTGGGGATTTGGATTACTTGATTGGCAAACCTTTCCTCAATGATAGTCATATCTCGTTGATTTAGAGTTTCTTGAACCGATTGACAAGTTCCTCCACCACATAGTGAGCCACCATTTTGGCGAAGTCCTCCACCGCCACACCCATTTCAAGTTCCAATCCCTTGTCGGTAAAGGTAGGAGTGCCGACCTTGACACCGCTGAAACCGCCCGTAGGGGGAACAAAGTCAATGTCCTTGCCCAACTTGTCCATAGACTTGCGGATTTCCTCTTTGGGGATACCGCCACCGAAACCACCGAGCAGACCGCCAAGCAATCCACCGAGGTTGTCAATGTCAGCACCGCCCGTAGGCTTGCCACCGCTGACACCACCCGTAGGTTTGCTGATAGGGATTTCCCTTGCGGTCATTTCCACGGGGATTTCAGCCGTGCGTTTGGGCATTTCGGCTTGCCCGTCAATGCTGATTACATACCCCGTTTTCCAAGACCGCCACCCGTTGGACTGCACATCGTAGTAGGAGTTGGGTTGCATATCCCCCGTAGGAGTAGGGATACGGGTATTCGTGTAGGCAGACGCAAGGGTAAGATTGCGAGTGCCAATTGCGTGGCGGATTTCGCCATTGACCTTGCGATAGGTGAAAGCCACGATGTTGTTGCGGAGGAGGGAGCGGAGGGTGTTTTCAATCTCGTACATTTTCTTCATCTTTATTGGTTACACTACTTATATTGCAATTCCCGTGCCAAACTATGCGGAGATAGCCGGAATATATTCAGTAATCAGCCGCCCGTGTCCCTTGATGGTGTCCCGTTCGCTGATTTGGATATAGAGATGGTCGGTACACATCTCTTGGAATTTCAAGCGAGCCGGAGCATCGTACTCTTGCGTTTCCTCGTTCCAGAGGGCGGCATAGCGACCGCAGAGGGTGAACTTACCCCGTGTCCCCTTGATGGGCATCTCCCAATGGTCATAGCAGAGGAAGAGTTTCCCGTAGGTGATGGGAATGTCGGTAAAGGTATAGTGTTCCCCGTTGTGGTCAAAGGCAAAACTGACCTTACCACGATAGTTGGCGAGTCCCCAACCATTTTCGTTGTACTTGCTGAAATCCATATCTATTCGGTCATTTGTGCTTGAATAACCACGATTTTTTTGGTATCTTCCGCGTCAAAGATGTCGGCCCAAAACCAATCGGTGTCGGTGATGGGGAGGTCTTTGATGTTGTCCCCATTCTTGTCATAGAGGTTGATAAACACCTCTCCATCGGGGTCAAACCCCTCTTGCTGGGAGAGGTAGGTGAGTTCGCTGATGAGTTGCCGGAGTTTCATATGCTTGTCATTTTTTGGTTACACTATCTTATATGCAAAAGCCGTGCCAAACCAGGAACTGCCCCTTGGCGTATACGCAAGAGCTGGGAGCTTTTTAATATACCCCCAGCCACTCAATCACTTTCCAAAAGCTCGCTCTTGTGCAAGCTCAAAGATTTCATCGTAGTCATCTTCCGGCACGAAATAGGAACAATCATTCCCAAGCTCAATGCCGTACTCTTCCATTTCCTCGTCAGTGAGGCCCATGAGCAGCTGGCTATCCGGCCAACTTACCTTGACATATCCCATAACTTATTGATTTACATTGGTTTCACTTCACCCTCATCGGTGTCCAGCCAGTTGATTTCCACATTGCTGAAATTGTGGAGGTCATAGGCATCAAGCATATCGTTGATACGCTTTTCGGCTTCGGTCTTGTCTTTGGCGTTCCAAATGCCAATGGTAACTTTGAAATCCATATCTTTATGCATTATCGGTTTCACGGAGGAACTGGTCTTTCTGATGGTCGTACATATCGTAGTAGAACATCGTCATAACCTCTACCTGTGCAGACTTGGACAGGTTGCGAAAGAGGGTGCACATCATTGAGATAATATCTTCCTTTTTCATATCGTTTGTATTTTGACTATATTATTGCAAATCCTATGCCAGACTAATTGATTTTGATAATGTCAAGGCACACCTTATCCGTAAAGTGGGGGATGATGTGGATGGCATATTTCAGTTGTTCCCGGTCTTTGAGGTGAAGGGAATACCGCTTGCAGTTGCCTTTGAAAGGGCAACCCAGGCCCTCGCATCTTGAAATGTAATCTTTTAAGTCCATACCTATCTTATTGCAAATCGCGTGCCAAACTCCGTGGGTATATTAAAACCTGGAGCTACCCCGCGTTAAGAAATAAGAGCAGAGGCGGTAAGTGGGCAGGAATGGAAATGCCCGGGTCAGCGCGTCTGCTCTCGTGTGTGTAGTAATATTCAGTAATTAAATAATCCTTACTATCTTGGCGGTTGGATGTTCGGTGTTGGCTTGCCGGGCGTACACCTATCAAGGTTTATTCAATGTCCTTGTATCCTTTGTATCTCCCTTTGGGAAATTTGCCCGCTCCTCCTAACTTTCCCCTTTTGGCAGGCTGGCCAGTCCTGGGGTAACGCTTACTCTTGGATGCGGTAGGTGCTCAGAGTTTCTTACCTTTCTATGTCTTTATTATTGCAAGTTCCGTGCCAAACTATGCCCTGATGCGGAGAAAAGTGAGGATTGTCTGCAAATCCAAATCGTCAGCGATGTGCATCAGGTAGTTGTCTGCGAACATATCCCACTCACGACACATATCTTCAAGGGCGAGTTCGTTGTAGCGTTTCCAATCACCGGTTTCGTTTCCGTGATTGAACGCCTCAATGATTTCGTCACGGCATCCGTCAGCGTTGTCGGGTCTCCACATATCAATTTGGAAACTATCCGCATCGGTGATTTCGTCAATGTCCCTCGCATACAAGGCACGGAGAATGGGGCAGAACTGCTCACGCTTTTCGTTCCACGCCTGATTGATTTTGTAGACAAGTTCAGGGTCGTGGTTTTGGGTCGTGTCCATAATCTCCTCACCTGAAACGAGAGTGATATTCTCCACCTGACTCAAACCGATTTCGGTGACAACCCAATCATCGCTATCCTCACGAGGTCTGATTTCATCAACGAGGATGCCACGACCGGTAAAGCCCGTAATCTTGTACAGCCCGGTTTCAAAGATGATATAGTCACCCTCAACGAAATTGTCAGCCAACTTGATTTCGGTGAATTTCTTTTCCACGAACTCGTCAATCTCGTCGTAGTAGTCTCCGTTCCACTCATAGTCCTTATGGGCTTCCTCAAACTCCTTACCCCACTCCTCAAAGCGGTTGAAGATTTCGTCACGGCTCTCGTTGCAGGAGTCAAAAAGGTATTCATAGACACCGAGAACGGAAGCCTGCATTGTGATTTCCTGAATGGTGGTAATCAAACTAATCATATCGTCATTTTTTTGGTTCAGTATAGTATATGCAAAAGCCGTGCCAAACCGGAGCTCGGCTTAACGATGGGTGGGGCATAGTTTTAATATACCCCTAACCCATTAAAGATAGTCCCCGATACCCCCGATGATGGCTCTTACGGTTTCGGAAAAGAGCAGGTCATACTTGTCAAACTCCACATAGTAAGCGGGGTCATCCAGCGCCTTGTTCAAGTTCTCCAAGTCCTCACCCTCAAAGTCAAAGTAGTACTCAAAGCAGTAGTCATTGTCAAACTGGTAGTTGTCCAGCATGTCGTTGGTGCAGATGCAGAGACCAAGTTCATCGTCCCACCGAAGTCCCTGAATAGCAACCGCTTCCGAGGAGGCATTGGCGATACCGGGTAAACCATTGACCTCATAGAAAGCATACAGGGTAATCTTGTCGCTGGATGCGGGAGTTTTCAGCACACCGCCACACTCCTTGACGATAGTGACAATTTGGTCAAAGGCACTATCAAGGGCTTTGTCAATCGCCTCCTCTTTGGCGATGCACCCTCTTTTCAGAAGTTCTCGCTTGATATCGTTCATAGCACTATCGTTTTACTTTTCTCGCACAATTCTTCATATAGGTCGGTCTGTCGGTGAAGTCAAACCTCTCTTCGGGGATTTGCACCTCAAACTCCTTCGTGGTATCAAGGGTGAAAGTACCGCCACACCATTCAGCCGCCGCCTTGCAGATTTCGTTCAGTTTCTCCAACTCATCCAAGAAGACATAACTGTACTCCTCACCATCGGCATAACCGCCCATTGAGATACCGCCCTCGCACATAAAGCCGTAGATAGCCATCGGGTGCATATAGACATTGATGTCCCTACCGCAGAGAGTACCGCACTCACCGAAGCCATCGCCCGGAATGTACCTAACCCACTGATAGTCAGCCATCTTTGGGAACTGCGTCCGCCAAAACTCATCCCATTTTGACTGCATATGTCCGTCCCAACCTCTGCCCCATTCGTAGAGACCTTTGAAAGTGCCGTAGAAGTGGATAAATCTTTTCGTTTCCATATCTTTTTGCTTTATTGGTTACACTACTATTATTGCAACTATCGTGCCAATGCGTAAAGGTTCATAAAGTAATCCACAAGGGAATTCTGCACGGACGGCTCAAAATCATAGAAGCCGACCGGGAAAAGGGTGTAGGTATCATCAGCATCCTGGACGGAGAAGGAAAGACCGCCATCCACCGCAGAGTAATAAACACCCAGGATGTCGGTTGCCTTGCCCATATTCTTGACCACTCCGTTGAAATTGTCCGGGAGCCAAGTGATAAGGCACACTCCGTCATTCTCGCCATACCGGGAAACATAGCCAGCGATAAAGCTCTCCGGGTTGAATTCGTTCTCTTTCATATTCATCTTTATTGATTACACTATCTATATTATTGCAAATCGCGTGCCAAAAGCTGGGGTATATTAAAAGACCAGCATGGGTTGGCTTAACGGAAAGGCCGGAGAAACCCCTAACTCCGGCCAATCCAACTATGAAGTCTTCAAAAAGTAGTGTTCAGCGGAATAGGTGTCCGAGCCGTCCTCTTCGGTTACCTTGCTACCGATTTCCACATAGCCGAGATAAGACATAAGACTTCTCGCCCACAGGTGGTCGTGTTTCCAATCCCCCCACGAAATGCTGACCACATAAGCCGCAATAGATTGGTTGTACTGATAGACATCCGCCCACACCCCATTGTCATTGAGGAAATCGTGAATCATATAGTCGGTCTGTTTCTCCTTGTTAGGGGAGAACACGCACTCCGCCTCACGGATTTCAATCTCCGTTCCGTCCGGCTTTCTCACAATGTAGTGCTGACAATAATCGTTCAGTTCCTGCGACCACGGAATGACCGACACGATTTCGCAGACCTCATCGGTCATTTTCCAATCGCAAATGCCGTACTTCTCCAAGAGATTGACCTTCCTGCCGATAACATTTTTTTCTCCGTACATACTCGTTGGTTTTGGTTACACTACTATATAAGCAACTATCGTGCCACTACCACCTCTTGTCGGAAAAGATTACCTCTCCGTTCTCGTCAAGACCTTCGCCACGGCAGATGAATTCCGCCCTTTTCTGACTGACTCGCTTATATTTGACCGGCTTGGTTTCGCCATACGGGATACTGCTCAATTCAACCACTTCAAACTCTACCGGCTGAAAGTAGATTTCACCGGTTCCCCTGGGGCGATACCAATCTCCGCAATACTTGATAGCCTCCTTCGCCTTTTCCAGAGTATCGGTATAGACGGACGGCTGGCTGCTAAATTCGCTTACGGAATTCTGAATGTAGTAAAAACCTTTCATTGTCTTGCTTGTTGGTTACACTACCTATATTGCAACTATCGTGCCAAACTGGAGCTCGCTTAACGCAAGAGGTGGAGGTCTTTAATATACCCCCACCCCAAGCTTGTCAACTACTCGCTATCCTGCTCGTTTTCCTCCTCCTCATCGTACCAATCAGCCTCGCCGGAGCCGATTTCAGCCTTTCTGCCGTTACGGAAGTCCATTTCCTCCCAAAAGCCTTCCTCGTAGTGAGCATAGAGGTTGAAGGTCAGTTCGGGATACTTGGCGGAAATGGTGCGCAACCACTGCTCGGGGGCAGACCACGGAGTATCTGTGGAAAGGGTAATCCTGTCCTCACCCGGTGAGGATAAGTCCTCACCCTCATAGTCCACCTCAACCTCGCAGTCCCACTTGCACCCGAACGTTGCAAGGTTGTAGTCATACCAGCCGACCACTCCGTACTTTTCCCTTTGCTCGGCGGTGGCTTTCTTGAATTCCTCAATCAGTTCCTCGGTGACAATTTGGTCATCGTGTCCACCGAAGCCGTCCCACCACTTTTCGCCGACTTTCAGTCCCTTGCCGTCGGGGTGGTTGGTGGTGTCGTACTTGCGATACGTTTCGGGAATGGGGAGCCACGAAGATAGGGACAGACCACCCTCCTCATTACGGATTGCGTCAGACATAAACTTGTCAAGGTTTTTCTTCTCGCCCTTGACTGCGATACGATTGTAAGTCCAATTAGGCATACGCTATCTGATTTATGGTTACACTATCTATATTGCAATATCCGTGCCAAAAGGTACTCAAGTGCGTACCATTACTTGACATAATCGTACCACGCCTCGCCGTTTGAGAAACGCACAGTGCAACAAAGCTCACGGAAACCGTACTCCTTCATAATCTTGTCCACCACCTTGTCAGCCTTTTTCAGCTCCCTATCCCGGACTTCCTCAAACATAGCGTCCACCGCATAGGACAGTTTGCTCTGGTAGTCCTCATCCCGCCGGTCAAGACCTTTGAGGTGACGGAGCATCATCCGCTTGGAAATGTTGCCCTTGAAATAGTAGTACAGTTCATTGAACAACTCGTCCCTGGTGAGCAAGGCGAGGTGATAATCTGCACAGGACAGTTCCGGGACAAGACTGTTATCGTCCACTATATCAATGCACGCATCGGAGTAGTAGCCGGTAGTCAGCACGATTGCCACGGTAGAAAAGTCATCCTGATACTTCCGGAGATAGTAGGACACATAGTAGCGGTCATCGCCAAAGCAATCGCCGAGGGAAGGGTAATCGCCGGTTTCGTATCTGTCATCCGGAACGAGGACACACCGCCGGTCATAGGAGAAATTCGGAGCACTCATAATGCAAATTCTTTTGGTTACGCTGGTATATATAGCAAATAGTGTGCCAAACCGGTTCGATGCTTAACGATAGGTTGGGGGTGGTTTTAATATACCCCCAACCGGATTACTACAACATCCTCCAAATCAGCTGGGCGATGTCGGAGCCGGACATGGTTCTCTCCTGGGTTTTCAGTCCGTACTCTTTGAGGGCTGCGAGGGCTTTTTTGCTTTCTTCGGGAGTGCGTGCCCCGATATGGTAGTAGAGAAGTGTGTCCTCATCCACCCAATCACCCTCTTTCCAATCATAGATAGTAAAAGGAGTGCCATCTTCAAGTTCAAGTTCAAACTCAAAATTGGTCTTGTCGCCCCCGTAGCAAGCGACATCAATGTCCAACTTGGAACGGATTTCGTTGCAACTTGCGAGGATTGTGTCCCAATGGAAACTTGTGCCACAGGTTCTGTTGAGGTCGGAAATAGGTAAAATCTTCATATCTAATCAGTTATGGTTACTCGTTTGAACTTTTTGCGGTCATAGACCTTTTTGGACTTGTGGGTGCGTGTCTTGCACATAGATACCTGCTTGCCGAAAAGGGCGATTTCCAACTCTCGGTTTGCCCTTTTCATAGCGGTAACATAGTCCTGCTCGGTTATTTTGGTCTTTGGCTTCATACTAACGCATTGATAATGAATATATCAAAAAGGTGTCCGACAAGTTTCGGCTCGCCTACTGCCTTGACTACCAATCCCTTACGAGATGCGGAAATGCCACACTCATTGAAGAAAGTAACAAGGGCGGTTGCCTCGTTCTCATTGTTCATCGGAAAGGTACTTGCTTTCATCTTGATTGAATTTAAGGGGTTACGATACATATATAGCAAATTGCGTGCCAAACCGGAGCTCTCGCTAAAAATTTTTCTTTGCCGGTTTTAATATACCCCACAAGTTTGGCACAGGTTTTGCAATATAATAGATGTAACCAAAAAATAAGGAATTATGATTATTGCATTCGTTTCCCTTTTCATCACTTTCGGTCAGGCTAGAACCGCTGAAGTTCCTGTTCCCATCAAGAGAGAAATCACCCGTCAGCCCATCATGGCCCAGGAACTTGAATTTTACGATATCACCCCAAGGAAAAAGGGCCGGAAGTAGACTACGGCACGCAATTTGCAATAATACAAGTGTAACCAAAAGACAAGATTATGGCAAGACCTCTCTACGCTATCGCACGCGAAATCCGCGCTGACTGGAAGAAAGTTTCCCCTTATGCCGCGCCCTATCTTGACGCGATGTCCACTCTCACCAGCACCGACGACAACTACGGCTGGGACTCTGGCTACTCCATCGTGTGCTACTTCCTCGCCAACGCAGGCTCTTGGAAGGGTGAAACCGCCCGTCGCATCAAGGCCGAACTCCGCGAGATGACCAAGTAAGACCGGTCGGGGGTATATTAAAAGTCCCCCGACCCATCGTTAAGAATTGCCGGTAGTTTGGCACAGGATTTGCAATAGTATAGGTGTAACCAAAAAACCCAAGAGATATGCTTACGATTAAGGACTTTACCATCGACCACGAAAACCTCGTCAATCTCCTCTCCGTCGCCACCTACGGGAACTATTGGCCCGTTATCAAGGCGTTCAAGTCCGATGCCGAAAAGGGCCTCTTTGACAATTGCGAGTGCCGTGAGGACAAATGGGCCAAGGCACTGATGCACGGAAAGGGTGTCGTGGTCTATGACTGCTACGAAATGGACAGCGAACTGAACGAGGGCGAAGAGCCGACCAAGCACTACCTCACTATGGAGAATGTGCAGAAAGGGTTGGAACTGATGCGTGATGAGTACCCTCGCCACTATGCCGACCTTATGGAGGAGGAAGATGACGCTATCACGGGCGATGTGTGGCTCCAACTCGCGGTCTTTGGGGAACTGATTTACGGATAGCCCTATGGAAATCTTACTAACCCCCGGAATTACTTTCACTATGCCATACGACCCGTTTACCTACCCGCGTTTTTATACGCCATCCACAAAGGAACTGAAAGCCCGCCACAAAAAGCAGATTGCTGACGGGATTAAGAAAGACCGGTTCAAGTACGCAAGCCGGTAACCACATTTGACTGCTCCGGGGGTATATTAAAAACCTCCGGAGCTATCGGTTAAGGCGAGCTGATTTTTTTTGATTTTTTTACCGGCAAAGTACAGTTTGGCACGGATTTCGCAATATACTAATACGAAGTTTAACCCTTAAAACCTGTAAAGAGATGAACAACTCCCTTTCCGTTTCCGAGCAGAATGCCGTCGTTCTCGGCATCATGTCCACCATCCTCACCAACTCTCTCGGCCTTCCCAACACCGAGGAAATGCAGCACCTCATCGTCGCTGCGGTCATGTGCAAACTCGCCATGTGGTACAAAGAGCACGACAAGGTCTTTGACCCCAAGAATATCCTCTTGGAGGAGGACGCGGTCGCTGAGACGTTCGCCGAAATCCACACCGACATCCTCATGGCCGACATCGCCGAGCAGACCGGCATCGGCATGGAGAAGTAGCCAATACCTTTGACTGGCCCTGGGGGTATATTAAAAGCCTCCAGGCCCGGTCGTTAACGTGAGGCCGGTTTGGCACGATAGTTGCATATAATATAGTGTAACCAAAAAACAAGAGATATGAGCGACTTTGATTTTGACCACGCCTACGAGGTTTGCCCCCACTGCGAGGAAGAGGTGATGCTTGACCCGGAACTGAAAGTGCAGACCTGTCCCAACTGCGGGAGGCGTATCGTCACCTGTTCTATGTGCCGGGCGTGCGATGCCAATGACGGGAAGAACTACTGCTCCGTTTGTTGCCTTGACTATCAGGCGAAAAAGGAGAACGAGGAGTTGCAGATGGTAACCCGGATTAACGACCCGGGGCATCAGTTCAGCGATGTAAGGTGCGATTTCTTTGACGAGGTTACCGGGTGCTGGTGTGTGGATGCGTGGGGCAAGTATGTGGATGATGGTGAGGTAGTTGCAAAAATCAACCCGGACACCCTTGAAGTCACCTACAATCACCCGGATTTCGCCAAGGATGAAATGGTCAAGGAAACCGTGCGGTGGAGAATGTCGGAAATTCTCAAAGCATTGATGCACCCTAACGAGTAAGTCTGACGAGTAGAACGGGCGGGGTATATTAAAAGTGTCCCCCGCCAATCCTAAACTGCAGCTCACTTTGGCACGCTATTTGCTATTATAGGAGTATGACAGTGATAGAAATAGTCCTTATTGTGGTTGCACTTGCGGTGTGTGCTTGTGCTTGCCAAAACTAACTCAAAATCAGATAGTTATGAAGTATTACGCGATGGGTATTCAGTATGATACCGACGGCCTGGAGATTGCCGGACTCCCCACGAACTTAATGGTCGAAGCCGATGACATTGAGGAAGTCGTGGACAAAATCAGCGACAAAACCGGGTGGCTCGTTTCCTCCGTACATTCCATTATTCCTGTCAATGACGAGTGCCCGGACCAGGTACAACTCCGCATTTCCACCGATATCGGCTACACGGCTGACTTTCTCCGGGAACTGGCCAACGCCATCGAAAACTCCTGGGCGGGCGAGATTGAGGATTACGAAACTTTCCGGGGTGTCGCGTCAATTTCTTGGCCGGACGGAGAATAGTTTGGCACGCATCTTGCAATATAGATAATCGAAGTTTAACCCCAAAACCCATTTTACTATGGCAGTCAAGCAGTACGATGTCCGTTATTTCACGGCAAAGGTCAACGGCAAGGAAATCGAATTCCGTTGCTACACTACAGATACCCGTTGTGGTTTCTGCCACACCGCCCACTATGTTGGTTGGGACTATGACCTGACCGACACGAAGGCTTCCTACTACAACCGCACTTGGGAACGCTTTGAGTATGAGAGTGTTTTGAAAAGGGCGATTGACAAACTCCCTGCCGACATTCAGAAAGAGGTCTATGCCCAAATCATTGAGGGCAAGGCGGCTGAAGAGGAAAAGCAGGCCGAAGAGCAGTTCGAGGCGTTCAAGTCCCTCCACGAAAGCCTGTCCGATGAGAACAAGGAACGGCTCGCCAAGAGTGGCATCGAAATGCACTCCGAGGCTGATGTCAAGGGAGTTATGGGACTTATGGCTCTTATGTCGCTGATGCAGAACTAATTAGATTGGGCAGGCTGGTGTAAACACACTGTAAGTAGGTGCTTGGGGCTGCATATCCTGACAATCTTAACCAATATCTGATGCAGTAAGTTATGGAAGAGAAGTTAGCCAAGTATTTCCGGGAGTCTTCAGAAGATTTCCAGACGAGGGCAAAAGACCTCATGTTCAGTTACCAGTGCGAGGACGAGGACACGGAGCAGTTGCTGGAGGACGCGATGAACTTTGTCGCCGATGTCCAGGACTTTTTCCACCACATCGCAATAGTCTAAACAAAGGGGGAGCAAGGGAAGTACCGCGTACCCAGGAGCTCAGGGTCTGAAAGAAAACCGCGTGAGCTCCCCTTTGTTTAAGGCCGGTCCGGGAGCTTTTTTAATATACCCATCAAGTTTGGCATAGAACTTGCAATAATATAATTGTAACCCCTTAATATCGTATCCTATGAACATTCAGGTAAGCAAGACTTTCGCCAATTTCATCAACAAGACCGCTAAGGAAATGGGTTTCGAAGCCCACGCTGAAGTAATCGCCCTCCGTTCAAGCGACTACCTTTTTGCCACGGGCACTGACAGATGGGACGGGGAGTGCGACTACTGCTACGAAACCGATACCTATCGTGTGATTGAGGTATCGTACCCCTATGATTTCTATGCCACGAGAAAGTTCCTCACTACCTACGAACTTACCACGGAGTTCCACAAGAGGGGTGTAAAGACCGTGGAAGAGCTCAAGGATATGCTCCGCGAAATGCTTGAGGTGTAGTCGGAATCCCCTGGTCAATCCGGGCCGGGGGCAATCGTTAAGCCAGGCCCAGGAGCTTTTTTAATATACCTCCGGAAGTTTGGCATAGGATTTGCAATAGTATAGACATAACCATAAAAGTCAAATGCATATGAAAACCATCCTCTACCTCATCCTCGGAATCGTCCTCGGCATCATCTGCATCAACTGCGCCATTTCCTGCGTGTCCGCCCTCGTTCATCTTTCCCTTTCCTCTTGTGCCATCAATGCGCTGATGACCTGCCTCTTTGGCTACATTGCGAAAAAATGTTTTGCCAAAATTTGAGTGTGGCATAGGATTTGCAATATAGATAGTGTAACCCCAAAAATGAGAGATATGAAATTCATCCGTAACGGCAAATGGGCAGTCAATCTCGCTCACATCATTGACATCAACGTGTCCGCTAACTACCTCATTCTCACCACCATTGATGGTAGAGAGGAAAAGTTCATCTATGGGCCGGAAAGCAATTTGGAAAAACTTGTGGATGCAATTCTCGCTTTCACGTGTATGGAGACCGCCCACGTGTTTGACTGCCGTGCGTTTCTTGAAACCCTTTAATCCATTCAGTTATGAAAGAGTTCAAAATTACCATTACCCGTATTCAGTATTGCGAGCGCATCATCACCGTCAAGGCCGAGAATGAGGCCGAGGCCCGTATGGAGGGGATGAATTTCGCTGCCGACTCCGAAAATGGAGATTGGTACGGTACGGAAAAGGAAACCAAATACGAAATCGTGGCCGATGAAATCCCCAACGATTACATTGACCAGTACGGCAACCCCTACGATAGCGAGGACGAGCACGCTTGCTGGCCTGCTGGTGGCGGACTACATAAGGATTGCGAGTTCAATGCTGATGCCCTCTATGCCTACTACACGCTGGGCGATAGGGAGAAGATTGAGAAGTATCTTTTCTCAAAGGGTTTCCTGCGTGTGGAGTGCCGTGAGAATTGGGAGCAGTGGGTAAAGGGCAACACCCAAATTGACTATGAGGACTACGACAACGGTGGACACCTTTGGGGTTATATGCACACCGAACTCATAGACACCGATTAGAGGACCAAGGCCGGGGGTATATTAAAAGCCTACCGGCCCAAGCCTTAACCGGGCTCAAGTTTGGCACGGGATTTGCAATAATATAGTCGTAACCCCTTAAATTCAAGTACAATGAGCAACATCAAGAAAGAAAACATCGCTGGAGGTTTCGCCCTTATCGGTCTTGGTCTGACCATTATCGGCTTTTTCGTTATGTGTGCGTCTTTCGCCATGGATTTCAATCCACTCGTGAGTTTCGTCTTGATGATTGGCGGTCTGGCCGTCCTTTTCGGCTCCGGTGCTTATCTCGCTTTCAAAGGTTGGCTCTAAACACTTGCCGCTATGTTGCTGACTTATATTATCATCTCGTTCATCAATGTCTTCCTCCACATTACCCGGTCAATCCTGGTAATCAAGTCCGGGAAGTTCATCGCATCGCTGGCTAACTGCATCTGCTACACCTTTTCAGCGGTTGTCATCAAGTTCATCTCCGAGGTGGACTTATGGGTTGCCATCGCGGTACAAGCCAGCACCAATTTCATCGGTTGCTATGTCGCTATGCTTTTTTGCGAAAAATTTTTGAAAAAAACCGACAAGTAGCAAGTTTGGCACGATATTCGCAATATACTAATCAGAAGCTTAAGTTTAACCCCTAATTCCCTCCATTATGAGCAAGAATTTCGCCCCCCGTTTCTTCACCTTCAAGGTCACCCTCGCCACCCCCAATGGCATCAAGGTCTACACCATCGTCAAAGCCGCTGACGAAGATGCGGCTATGGACTTCGCCCTCCGCAAGTACGAGGGGTTGGAGGTCTACGATACCGAGGTGGTTGGCTATTAAGCCACCACTAACCCACTAACCACGGCATAGTCGGAGCACGGACGCAGTGACGGACGTGTGGGGGACGGCAAGATAAAAGTCCCACCCAACCGAAAAGCCAACGAGGGGGCTGTAGAAAGTAACCGAGTGGTATTATTCCAGATGGCGAAATCCAGCCCCCTTTCGTTAAGCCAGGCCCAGGAGCTTTTTAATATACCCCCACCGGTCTGGCACAATACTTGCAATAATATAGACAAAACCCCAAGAGTCATGAAAATCTATTTGGCATCATCGTTTTTGCATGAGAGACGGGCGGACACCGAAACCGCAAAGGAAATTCTCCGTGGTCAGGGACACGAAGTGTATAACCCGATTGAGAACCGCATCCCGAACGCCTGGGACTATCCTAATGACGAATGGGGACTGATGGTCTTCACCGAGGATATCCAAGCCATCCAGCAGTCCGAGGTCGTGGTCTTGCTCACCTACGGACGGATGGGAACGGCTGGCTCAAATTGGGAGGCTGGTTTTGCCTATGCTCTCGGTAAAAAGGTCATCGTGGTTGAAATGTCTGACGAGATTATGTCCCTGATGGTCGCAAACGGGAGATACGCCACCGTGAAAGGTTTGGGCGGGCTGGCTGACTACGATTGGGCTACTATGCCGAAGACGCGGACGAAAACCGAACAAAAGTAAAGTTTGGTACGGGATTTGCAATAGTATAGGAAAACGCACAAGATATGACACTCGCAGACATTCTCTCCAACGGATACGGCATTGACCTGTCCACCCTTAAATTCAAGCTCCGCACCGACCTTGAATTTGACAACGAGGCGGCTACCGAGGCTGAAATTCTCAAATCCATCAACGAGGACGAAATCATCGTGGACGGCAGTTTCATTGATGATTTTGATATCGTGGCTGACAGTCCGAAAGGTTTCATTGAGTTGTATCCGGAGGAGGAATAAGCTATGAACGGTTTCGGCATGCTTGTAATCCTCGCTCTCGTTTGGCTTGGCGGTTTTGCTTTCGGCAGACACGCAGGCAAGCAGGAGAAATAGTTTGGCATAGGATTTGCAATAATATAGGAAAAAACCGAAAGATATGGATACCGCTATCGTCTTTGTTACCCTCCTCCTCGTTATCGGGTGGATTTTTGGTGGCCCGCTTGTTGTTGTGGTCAAGGAAAAGAGAAACGACTAAATTGTACAAGTCTATGAACCGCTATCAGATTGAAAACCTCTTGCAGACCCTCGCTATGTCGCAGGGCAGGTATGGCAGACTCCTTGACGAAATCTACTCCGCTCCCGAAGACGAGCAGGAAAGGTTTTGGGAGAATATGGAGGACCAGAACTTCGGCGATGGCCTTGATGTAATCCTTTATTTGGAGGGTTAGGATTTGGCCGATGGGGGTATATTAAAACCTCCACCGGTCTATCGTTAAGCCTTTAGCCCACTAATGGCACAGTATTTGCAATATAGATAGTGAAACCAAATGTTTTAGTTATGAAAAATCTGATTATAGCCGCTATCGCCCTTTTCATTTTCTTTTTCATCATCGCGTGCATCGGATGGCTTCCGAAGATAGGGAAAGACAACCTTTGGCCGGAGGGAATGACGAGGGCCGAACGGGTTAAGGATGTATGGCTGAACATCGGAAATGTTATGCTCTACGCCAGCATGTACATCTTGGGCGGTGTTATAGGCGGTCTGATTATCGCATAGTTTGGCACGCAATTTGCCTATAGTAGTACTGAAGTTCAACCAATAGCATATAGTATTATGAGAGATTATCCCAAGACCATCAAAAAGTCCCTGCTCCTCCGTCAGTTGGGTGCGGTTATGACCATTCGCAACCTCGTTTCCCCTCGTTCCTACCGCCCCGTCGCCAACCAGTTCGATGCGGTGCACACCAACGGCATTTCGTTCCAGTCCTACGAAACGCTGATTGCGGTGCGTATGAACGGCTACCTCTACCTCACGGACTACCACGACTACAGCAAGACCACCAGCAAGTACTGCACCGAGTGGACTGGATACACCACGAAGGAACGCAGGGCAGGTCTGGAGTCTGGCAAGTTCATCTTCATTGAGGAGGACTAAAAACCAAAGTAAGTAGAAGGTGGGACGCAGTGCACGGCTTACCACGCCCGGAAAGCCTTGAGGGAAAAAACGATAGGCAGACAAGGGCCAGGGGTATATTAAAATGCCTCCGGCCCTCGCGTTAAGCCAGCCCCACCGGTTTGGCACGGGATTTGCAATATAAGGTATGTAACCCCAAAAAATTCAGAATTATGATTATCGTCAATGGAGAGCACTACGAGGACACGAAAGACTATGTTGAGAGCGTCAAAAAAGCCTTCAAGCGTAGATTTAAGAAAAACCTCGCCACCTGCAACAAGTTAGTCAAAGAGAAAAGGGCTATCTACGGGGCAACCCTTTGGAGTGGTTGTTCAGGCCTGCCGTGGTTTCTCTCGTTTGACCTTAACGAAGTGCTGAATTATCTCATCTCGCACACGAACTGGAAAACCCACCCCGACCTTGCCCGTGTGGAGGTCATCACCTTTGGAGAACACCCGGCCCAGGAAATTGTCGGCTACCTTTGGTCCAAACATTCCAGCGACGGCGACCTTTATCTGTAAAAAAGTCAAAAAAAAGTGTAAGATAGCACGCCTTTTGCAGTATATATAGATGTAACCAATCAAGGACAAGCAAATGGAAGTGAAAGACTACATCGCCCAATGGGAAGAGGTCAAGGAAATGACCGATGGCAAGACCATGGATGACATCCGCACCATCTTCGCCAATGACATCACCAATGACCTGCGTGTCGGCATTGAGGCAGGCATTGACCACGACATCATTGACACGAACTACAAGGACATTCTCGTTACCTTCGTGGAAAAGGACGGAAAGGCTCGCCTCCACAACTGGATTGAGATGTATAGCAAGGAAGGCATTTTCCTCGGAGTCATTGATGTCAATTCCCACAAAGTTCTCCCGCCACAGGTATAGTTTGGCACGGAACTTGCAATAGTATAGGTGTAATCAAAAAAGCAAAGGATATGAGAACCCCGTGGAAATTCCAGCACTGCTCCAAGTTCATTGAGGAACAGAGAGCCAAGAAGAAGAAATAACGATAAGGGAAAGTTGAAAGCAGTGTAAAACCGGAACTGCGCAAAGGACGGATAAGGATAGTACGACCGGCCCGAAAAGTCAGCAAAGATAAGTTGGCGTTGCAATGCGCCCTGGGAACAAGCGTTGGTCTGCAATGACCACTGGCGAATGTAGGATAAAATTCAAACCCCGTCACCCTTTTTGAAAAATAACCTTGTGATGAAGCAAGTGAAGCAGGAAAAGCCTGGTGGCACGGTGCAATTACTGCGGATGAGTGGAGCAAGGATGTGCCCGAGGGATGAAAGCCACAATTCCCCCGGGCTTTTCGTTTATTAACCGGGTATATCCCCCCAGGTACTCCCCTATACTCCCCCCTGAACCCCCTCCCCTGCCAGTCCCCCGGGTTTTTTTGCTATATAGGCCGGACAGTTTGTCACAAATTTTTTTCCCCAAAAATTCGACCTCAAAAAGTAACCCCCTTATCCCCCCCCCCCTTTCCCCTGGCAGAAATCACTCCTCTAAAGTAGGCATCGCAAAAAAATTTTTCCGGGAAATTTTTCGTCTCAAAAAGTGACCCCCATGGAATATTAGGAAATTTTCTAATATTCGTCAATTATTAGGTCTTCATCTAATACTGATTCCTCCTGTGAGAATATCGTCTGCTGAAGTAGGCATCGTCAAAAAATTTTTCTCCGGAAATTTCTGATACGAAAAACGGACCCCAATTAGAGTCCGTTTGGCTTATTGAATGTCTTATTGTCAGCGTGTATCTCCGTCTTTTCCTTCCACATGGGGTTGTCTTCCAGGTCTTGCATGAGTCGTTCTACATCATTGGAATCCTTGTTCCTTATCATCACGTCAACCTTTGTCACATATTTCAAGGCGTTGGGGATTGTCTCTTCGTCTGCCGTGAGTCTGTCTTCCGCTTGTGAGTAGAACTGTCTCTTGAGGTTGAACGGGTCATTGTCATCGTATTCTGCCCAGTCGTCATTATCGTACTCGGATTGGTGGAGTTGCTTGCCGTTCATTGGGTCGTGCTCGTCGTAGGTTGGCTCATGGTAGAGGTAGTCGTAGGGCTCAATCTTGGAACCCCTTATGTTCTGAAGCGTACGTCCGTCAAACTCTATCCTTGCGTAGTTCTTCTTTGATTCGTATTCCGTCTGGTCGTATACCCCGTACTGGAATCCCTGTTGGTTGCTTCTGTTCCTGGTGAGCGACATGAACTTCTTTCCGTTCAGGTTGTCCTCCTCCGCTGATGAAAGGTGGAGGGAGTTGCTTTCAATCATGTCGCAGAGCCTGTTCAGCATGAGATAGTGGAATTCCCTGTCTGAGATTGCTTCGGAAATGATTCTCTTGCAGGCCATGTCTATCATTTCATGGAGGTCGTTGAGGGTTATGCTTATCTTTCGTCCCATAGTATTAATAAATAGCCCGCAATTCCTCATTTAATTAATCAACATCATTCGGGTCTTCTGGCGGATACTTGACTGCACGTACCGCATGACCGTCTGTGCGCCATATAATTGCATTTGCGTCGCCAAACTGATAGTTCACTGTGCACATATATGAACTGTGCATGCAACCAGCCATAGCAAAGGCAGCATCTTCGGAGGTAACATATTCAGTATAAGTTCGTGGATTGCTGCATCGCTCACAGGTCAAAAGTCGTACAACATCATAGGTTTCATGTGGGAACGGGTGGCATGTACCGGTCTCGTTCGGAATTCCCCTGGTGCCCCAATCATCGTCAATGAACTGGGTGAACGGGAACAGGATGTAATTTCCGCTGCCGTCCTTTGCGGTGAATTTCCAGGCGTAGGTGTCAGTTTCTTCGTCGTAATAGCTGTCATGTGTCGTATACTGTATCAACTCTTCAAAATCAGACACACTTGGCATCTGACACATATCATCCGGCCAGTTTACACGTGCAGCATCATCCTCAGGTGAAAGGATATCTATGCCGTCCTCATCATTATACTTTGTATATTCCTGGTTGGCGGAATCCCAATACTTGTATGTTCTCTTGGAATAGTTTGCCTTTGGCCTTGTCTCTCCCCAAGCGAAGTAGTCTCCGTATTCCAACGGAGAGTTTGCACCGATGTTCATTGTGGCCCATAGATTGCCTGACGGAAGTCCAAGGTCAACGAATTCGTGGATGTGCCTGTTGTATTTCACCTCCTCATCCGTTCCGTCATGGGTATAGCTGACCCACGGTTCAATGTAATCTTCGCCATAATATTCTTGCGCAAAATCATTGAACGATTCGAAGTTGTGTAGATATTTTCCCATATTGTTTTGTTTTGATTATAAATAACATACGCTCTTGAAAAAGTTGTCCTGATATTTATCTTTATAGAAAAATAATCATACCACATGAATGTAATTTGTAACACATGCCTTGGGTCCCATATGTACTATACCTCCGGGAAGAGACTGACAAACCAATTCTCCTGGTGCGGGATTGACCTTAAGGATTTCGTATACCTCGCAAACCACTACGACGAGCTGGACTATGATGACGTTTCCTTTGAGCTGGAGACGAGGCTATATCAGACGAGGGAGTCCGTCCTGTGCAAGATTGAGGGTGGGAAGGCCAAGATACACTTCTCGCACTACTTGCAGGACGATTCGTTCTCTGAGCCGGGGAGATGCGACAGATACAAGTACTGCATGCTCTATAAGGACATATTGGGGTTCGCAAGGGAAAAGTGGTTCTCTCGCATGGGAAGGACCGACGAGAGACCGACATTCATCTATTGCTTCAACCTGTGGGATATGAGGCACCCGAAGACGAGGAAGGAATATGGGGTGGCGCTGGACTGGCTGTTCTCAGTCAAGGAAAAGCTCATTGTTCTGATGCATGAGAGCGTGGACATATCCGACAGGGAGATTCCCGAGAACATTACGGTTGTCAAGTTGCCGGACGAGGAACTTACCTTCTGTTCCGAATATATGGTGGAGACGCTTCTGAAACTGTTTGAGGATTAGGAATCTCCAAGTTTCTTTTTCAGTTGCTCCTTCCTTTCTTCCACATCGGTTCTCTTTATTGTGCCGCTTTCGTGATTGTAACTTTTGTCTTCTGCATTTTTCTTCAATATTTCAAATGTGGAGGATAACTTCTGGTATACGCCGTAATCTTGGAGGCCGAACCCTGTCTCAAACCTTGTTGCTGGTCTGTATCCCCTTCTGTTCCAATCAGTTACGGGTTTCTGCATAATCTCGTGAACCTTTCTCATGTTCTCTGGCGTGTTCTCCTTCACCTTCTCGTCCTTGCACCTTACGCAGAGGGCATCCAAAATCTCCGGTGCGTCTTCAATCCTACCGTCTTCCGGCCAACTGTTTACGGCGGGAACTTCCATGATGTGGTCCTGATACTTCTCCTCGTTCACCCGCATTATCTGGTAGAGGCAGCTGAGACCAATCAGGGTGTCATCGGTCTTTGGGAAATTCTCTGCGGCAATGAGCTTCGGCGACCATTTCACTATTCCTTCCACCATTGACCGCGAGAAGATTGAGAAATGACCCCTGGGAAACGGAACATCCTTGGAGGCCTTGTTTATCAGGAACCTTGCACCGTATATGTTCACGTCGTCCTTCCCTTCCAGACCGTCAATCATGTCCGATATCCTCCCTATGTTGAGCCAGGTTGATACGTTGGTCTTGATAAGGTAATCCCATTCGCCGAGTTGGAGGGCCGCAGCCATCGCAAGAACCGTCTTTTGCGAGGTTCCGCCGAGACCATCAGGACAACCGAGATGCATAACGTGGTCTGTATCAATATATTGGTGTTCTTCCCCGCCGCGATAGAACCAGAAAGGAATATCTGCGCCTTCGGCGACTTTAAGGAATGTGTCCCTGCATGCTTGCTCCTCACTTAAGTAAAGAGGTTGGTTGCAGGACATTAACAGTATGATGAACTTTTTCTTTTCCATATCTATTATAATATAACAAACCCCGGACCATAAGTCCAGGGTTCATTTAGCGGTTATTGATTGTCTAAAATCCCTTGATGTCACCTTGATACCTGAAAGGAACTTCATCGTCCTCGTCTGCAAGGTAGCCAATCTTTACCAGGGCTTTGGAAATCGTTGGCCAAATCCGGGCCAATGTACGCATTGACGTATCACCTCCGAGCGTTTCCCAATATGGAAGCCATGTGCCATTGGTGTATCCCTCAATGTTGAAAGCCCATTCAAACTGAGGTGCCCACTTGTTTGTTTCAGGACTGCGAGGGTCATATTGGAAAACAGTTATGACAACCTCGTCTTCATCGTTGGTAACGAATACCTTACACCTTACATCCTTGCCGCCATAGTATTTCATGGTGAATCCTCTGCTTGCCTGGCGCGGGAATTGTGATTGTACCTCTCCTTCCTCCTGGCCGAGACCTTCCTTTAACTGTTTGATTTGGTTCTGAATCATCTCACTGATTTCGTCCTTGCTTACATGGATTTTCTCCCTGTTTGCCCAATAATCGTCGTCAAACATATGCTCGTCGGCCTCTATCTCTTCCGGAGTCTTCTCGTGCTTCTCTCCGTCAAAGTGTGTTGTGATTCCACGGTTCTCCTTCCCGTCTTCCGGATAATTCATGTCGTGGAGCCTCTTCTTCTCTGCATCTTCCTCGCGTTCCCTGGCCTTTGCCGCACAGTACTCGTCCCAGGTCATGTTCTCATATGGATTCTTTGGCTGGAAACCTTCTCCGCTGAAATGAGCCATGACACCACGATTTTCTTCATAAAGATTACCGTGTTCATTGGCAGCTTCCTCCACGTCAAAATCATTCTCCATGTATTGCTTTACAGCGTTCATTACTTCCGGTGTCATTCCCTCCTGATTAACTATTTCCCAGGAGTCAAGTTTGTACTCGTCCGGGTCATCTGGTTGCATGTAACCGTCACCCTTCATACCTTCCGTCCTGGTGAAATATACCTTCACCTTCGGATATTCAGGGAAATCAACCTCGTCACTGAGGTATTTGTCAATGTCCGGTTCAAATACGAAGGAGTCACTGCCGTATTTGGTATCCTCATAACCGTCATATTCGCCGTGCCTGTCATAAATCGGTTTTCCGTAAGCTTCCTTCAAAAGTCTAGCTACGGAATATGATATGAATTCTCTGAGTTTTTCCTCATTCAATGTTATCTGTCTCTTAGCCATATCCTATCAATCATTTCTTTGATATAAATAGTTGGACAAATTGATAAATGGAGCTATTTATCTATGGTATTGTATCTAAATGAAGAAAAAGAAAAAATATTTGATTAAGGAAAGTGAACTTAAAGAAATCATTAAAGAAATGATTTTAATGGAAGTTTACAACCCTAACGATTATAAAAATCTATATAGCACGCATTATCGGGGGAAAACCGCAAACCTTAAAGATATTGGAACACAGGGTTTGAATATGGTAAAAAACATAGGTAATTTTCCTTTGGATGATATCGCTTCAAACCTTTGGACTGGTATAAAAAATGGCTATGAGGGGAATCAAGAACTTTATAATGCCATAAAAAATGCTTTTGGCGATTCGCTGTCCCCAGAAGCAAGAGAACATCTTGCTAACGGGGATTATGGTGAGATTGGCCGACAGTTTTGGGGAAGAATAGCACCTCCGGAAGGCGCTGCTGCCCCAGAAAACAGACCGCTTGGAAAGCCGACAAATGCCGATGCCCATGAGCAACTAAGTGTATCCAGGGCGGTCAGCTTTATATGGCAAAATTCAACCAACAGTTATAGCAAATTTCTAAACGGAAGATGCGCAGCAAGAGTTAGGGAAGCTCTTAACTATGGCGGCTTAAGTCTTCCATCAGGAATGAGAAGGCCGGGACAAGTATCGTTACTTGCGAAAGATTATCTTACAATTTTACCTGCAAATGGCTGGGATGAAATAAATCCAGAGGAAGCTGGCCACGCTGGAGATGTGGTTGTCATGAACGCTTGTTATGCCACTTTGCCAAACGGAGGAAGGAATGCACACCCTTCTGGACACATTGCAATGTGTTGTGGTGGCGGACGATGGGTATCTGATTTTAAACAAAATAGCGTGCTTGGAATTAATGGGACTGTGCCAGAAAATTGCGTTCATTATTACCGATACCGAAACATAGTGCAATAAGGAAAAAACCCAAATATTTGTTAAAAGCTCCCGTTAGATGGGGGCTTTTGCTTTAAGTAACTATTTATACAGAGTAAAGTATATCTAATTTTATGGCAAGAAAGAAGCATCTTATTAACGTTCATACGAGTACAGGCACAACAGCCCCTACTGGAGCCAGTCTATATCTGGGTGAGATAGCAGTACAACATACACATGACGACCCGGCCTTATGGATTAAGGTTGGTTCAGCCGAGACCAGCACCGAATATGAGAAGTTCATTGGTCTGACTGAAATCACGAACATTTTCAACATGTCCCAGATATTGGGGAGTGGTTATACTTACAGCGGGATTCCTTATGTAAACAGTGCAACCACAATTGCTGATGCATATAGCGCATTAACAAAGGAACTTATTGATGATGAGTTGGTTACCGCAGCAGCACTCAACGACCTTAATGACAGAATACCGGAACCCGTTGACCTTGAGCCTCTTTCTGCAAGCGTTGTAACAAACAAGACAAATATAGAGATTATTTCCGCATGGGTTGAAGACAATGAGCTTGTTACAGCAGCTGCCCTCAATGACCTTAACGATAGAATCATAGAACTGAGCGGTTCAACCGGAGACAATACTGAGATGATTGAATACATCCAGGAAAACGAGGAAGTCGTTGCCGCTGCCCTTAACAATCTCAATAATAGGGTGAGCGTGGTTGAAACACATATGACCGGTGACTATATTCCAATTACTGGATATATACTGGCCAGTGGAATAACTGAGGAAGAACTTACCCTCAGGGAAACAGATACCATCAATGAAGCCCTCGGTAAGCTCCAGAAGCAGTCTCTTGATAATGAGGAGGCAATTGCTGCTGGTCTCAATGATTTAAACGAGAGGGTAACTGAAAATGCTGCCGCCATAGCTAAAAATACTGGTGTTACTGTATTAAGTGGTGTTGTAAGAAGTCTTCAAAATGAGGTTAATAACCTTGAGGATAGCTTCCTTAGTTTCACGGGGGATGTGCGATGGGATTTGAGCGCAGCCACCGTAAGTTTAAGTTCAGCAACCCAAAGTTTAAGTGCTGCCGTACAATCAATCTCTGCAAAGACAAGCGGTATTCTTACAATCAATGCAAACGGGGTTGAACAAGGCAGGTATTCACCGTCAGCAAATACAACAATTGACTTGCAAATTGTACAGGATGTCACAGGTGCGGATGTCTTGTTGACTGGTTATGAATTGGCTAGTGGTACGACAGAGGAAGAGCTGGCCATCGTTGCAACGGATACTGTAAATGAAGCATTCGGTAAGATTCAGAAACAGAACTACGATAATGAGGCTGTCGTTGCTGGTGCCCTTAATGACCTTGATGAAAGGATTCTTGCCCTTGAAGCTGGTGGAAGCGGTGATGTTGAAGCGCTTTCAGCTGCCGTCGTAACAAAAGAACTTGCAATTGCTGCATCATTAAACGATTTAAATGACAGAATTAATGACCTTTCTGATGAGTCAGACTTGCTTAGCCAACAGATACAAGAACTTTCCGGCTCATCAGGTGGTGGTGGCCTGACAGGTGTTACTTATGGTGGCACAAATGCAACTGTCACGAATCAGGTTGCTGCAATCCCTACTGCTTCAACATCGTCGTTTGGTGTCGTGAAACTTCCATCAAGTAGCTTTATAACTGGTTCAAGCGGAACGATTAATGTCAGAACCGGTACGACAACCATCAGTGTTCCGAGGGGTGACCAATTTTTGGCTGTATCCGCCGCAACAACTGGGCATGTCGGAAACGGAGACATTCACGTAACTTCCGCACAAAAAACAGCGTGGACAAATGGTGCAAATTCCGGCGCGTCAGCATATACGGCTGTTACTGCACTTTCCGCTGCAACAACCGGAATAAACAATACACTTACTGCACATACGGGTAACGGCAACATTCACGTAACTACCAACGAAAAGAGTACTTGGAACGGGAAACAGGACGCAATATCAGACCTAACAACAATCAGAAACAATGCAAGTTCCGGTGCTGCAGCATATACGGCAGTAACAGCACACACAGGAACAACGATTCCAAACCGCACTTCCGGTCAAATACACTTGCCAACTGTAACATCCTCTGACAACGGAAAGATACTCAGAGTTGTTGGCGGACAATGGGCACTTGAAGACCCTTCAACAATTACTTATTCTTCGTCAACCCCTAGCGGAGGAAGAGATGGCGATGTCTGGATACAAATACCACAGCAAAGTTAAACAAAATTAAATTGATAGCGGACCGATTGGCTTACACCTTCGGTCCTATTTTTTTACCTATAGTGATTAGAAATAGCCTTTACCAGACTATTTATGGACTGTAAAGTATACTTAAAAGATGCCAAGAACTAAACACGTTATAAATGTACATACCGGAACGGGTACAACCGAACCGAACAACGCGAACTTGTATCTGGGTGAAATAGCAGTTCAGCACACCCCGAATGAACCAGCGTTGTGGATTAAAACCGGTACTGACGAGGCAAGTGATACCTATGAGAAATTTATCGGTGAGACTGAAATTCTGGAAATCATAAGTGGAGCTACCGATATTGCCCCATTATCAGCCGCCGTTATAAGCCTGTCCGCCGGTGTAAAATCAAATGAATATGTAACTGCATTGGCTCTTAATGAGCTTGACAGAAGGATTGACGAAATTTCCGGAAATACTGGCGGTGGTGAGGACATCGCTCCACTTTCATCCGCCACTTATACGCACGTTAATGACAATACTGTCCATGTAACAGCTCAGGACAAGACTACTTGGGGCGGAAAACAGGATGCTATCGCCGATTTGACCGACATAAGAAATGGTAGCCTTTCTGGTGCATCTGCATATACCGAATGGTCAGCACACACAAACACACCGGGGCTTCATTTGCCTGAAGTTGATTCCACAGATGAAGGCAAGGTATTGAGAGTTGTTGACGAGGTGTGGTGCGCATCAACAAGCAGTACAATATACGCGGGAACTGCAGACCCGTCATCCTCTCTCGGTCAGAACGGCGATGTTTATCTTCAGTCAAATCCAGTCGTGATATATGAAACTGACGGAACAACCGGGCTTCTCGGGCACAACCAGAACGGATATGAAGGCAATTGGCAGCTTGAAAACCTTGACCTTACTCCTTACAAGTACATCAAGTGCTATTTCAAAGCCGCGAATTTGACCGAAGCCAGTGCATATACTCCGGCGGTCGTTGTTGAAGTTCCGCTTGACGTAGCAGCAAAAGGACCGAACATCTACACTGGTGGTGTTATGGTTGCGCTTCCATTCAACAGGAACAGGCAATACCAGATTTCCTGTGCCGTGGATTCAACCAAGACGAAGTTCCAAGTCATACACCAGGAAACGATTTGGGACATTACAACGACTGACGCAAACAATAACGGGAGATACCTGTATAAGATAGAAGGATACGTTTAATGTCAAATTACATCAAGGACAATAACAGATGGATAAAGAACTCCAGGATATTCGTAAAGAGCAACAACACTTGGACACAATATACGGAAGCCCAGTTCAGTGCATTTACGAACGACAAGGTGTTTTTCTATGGTGGTTTCTCTGGGGGCCACCAGCTTTCTATTGTCGGTCCTGGAGCAATTACGGGTGACAGTGTATCATTTGTTGCGGTTTATGATGGGTCAGTTGTTCCGAGTATGGCATGTACGTGGAGTATCGTTTCCGGCGGTGAATACGGGGCGATTGATGATTCCGGCACATTGACAATTGCGACAGCGGCCAGCCAATCAAATATAACTGTACGTGTAGCCTATTCTGATACAACCGCCGATAAAACTGTTATAGTGACATATGTGTCCGGTGAAACCACTGAAACAGAGGTGGTTGTGGATGAGTCCGGAAATACGATTACAACCATTACAACCACCACGGACAACGGTGACGGAAGCTCAACGGTTCACCAAACAGTTACGGCTACTGATGAGGAAGGAAATGTCCTTGAAACAACCGAAACAAATATCAACAACAATTCAGACGGTTCATTCAACGGTTCAAGTACCACATATGATGAAAATGGTGACCCGATTGAAGCACAGAATGTAAGTGGCGACACGAATTGGAACGTAAGCACCCAGGATATTATATATGAAAATGGTGAACCGGTTGTTACTGGCTATACAGTTGACACTTCGGGTAATCCTACCGGCCAAAAGTCATACAATGGAAACGGCGCTAATACCGAGTACTATGCATTTGATATGACTCACGGATTTGTCCTACATATGCACTTTACAATAGACTTTACTGCACAACCGGCAGGACAGGACGAAAACCATCACAACGTCCTTACAATGAAGAGGGCAAGCCCGTCTCCTTGGTATGGTTTTCAGATTAGACAAAGTAGCACAAACAAGTACGTACAACTTGGAACGCAATTTTCAACAGGCGGTAACACAAACACAACAATCAACCCGACATGGATAACGACAAATGTACTTGGTGAATACGATTTGACAATTACTTATACCCCGTCAGCTAGCACAGGCGCGTTCGTATGCCGTAATAATCTTACAAGTACGAATGTGTATACCAGCAACAATAAATTCCCGGACATTGACGACCTGAAATATTTGAAGGTTACAATTGGATACGCAATGGACCAAAACGGAGACCCTTACAGATATTCAAACATCAACGTATTGGATTTTAGCATAACAAGGACTTAAAGAAGAGAATAGACAATGGCAACAATTAGATTAATACCAAGCACATATACTCTCAGTAACACACAGCGAACAACGGTAACTAATCCGGCCTACATGTATAATAATACCGACCATACTGGCTCTTATGCCACTATAAGAGGTAGAAATAATACAAGCAGCGTTTACTATGCTTTTATCCATGGGTTTAACTTCGGTGATGTTCCAGCAGATGCAATAGTTAATAGTTTTTCTGTAAAAATTAAAGCATACAGAAGCAGTAACCTTTCAACAAGTAATCTACCAAAATTAACCAGCGCACCGTCTAATAACAACATTATTGCAAACACAACATTATCTTCTGGGTTCACAACTGATACAGCTGGTGCAGTATATACCTTCCCAAATGGTTCTTTAACGTGGTCCCAGTTGGTTGGATATGGTACTGGATTTTCCATAGAAATTACTTTATTGTCAACATCAAATCAATACCCGTATGCTTATGTATATGGTGCTGAAATAGAGGTTGATTATACGCTTCCAACACCTAGGCAAATAACCGTTTCAAACACGTCAACCGCAACTGTTGACCCATCAGGAACACAAACAGTATATGATGGGGATGATTTTATGTTAACATTAACAAATGTTTCAAATGTTAACAATATTAAAGTTACTGATAACGGAAATGATGTAACTTCAAGTTTGGTATTAATACCATCTGGGACGACATCTAAAACATTTAACCCGTCAGCACTTGAAGACCATTTAGGATATAACGGCGCTTCTGTGACAAATCCGGAAAATGCATGTACAAATACGGGTTCAACAAATTATGCAGAACTATTGTTAGGTGGTGGAACTGTTGCTTACATGCTTTACGCATTTGACACGACTCAAATACTTAATAATGCGACAATAAATTCAGTTTCTTGTTCGGCTAAAATTTCGGTTTCAAGTACTTCAACAAGTATAACAAACAAATCCGTCCAGCTTTATGCTGGTTCAACAGCTAAAGGGACTGCTTATACTAATGTAACAACATCAACAACACCTTTCAATATAACCGCCGGAAGTAATTGGACTGTTAATGATGTACATAATATAAAAATTAGAGCGACCGCAACCTATAGCCGAACAAATGGTTATACTTTAAGGATTTATGGTGTTAACCTTACAATTAACTATACTGTTAATGATATATCTTATTCATATACTATTTCTAACATCTCCGCCGACCATACAATTGTAATTTCAAATGCATCAACAAACAAACTTCACGTAAGGACTAGTTCTGGTTGGGTTGAAGCAGTAAAGGTACATAAAAAAATTAATGGTTCCTGGATTGAACAGACTGATTTATCTAACTTATTCAGCGGAAACACATTATATGTTTGCGGATAAAAATAAACCGGGGCTAATCCTGGTTATTTTTTTAAATTTGCCACTCACACGCCTATAATGCATATTTATTGCCTATTTATAGAAATGAAAAAAGCAAATAAATGAGTAGGCCAATAAACATAAACAGTGCAGCAACAGCTGTCCTTGGAACATACACTTTAGTGAGTGGTGGTTTCAATGGCCAAGGTGCATCATATTTTTCTGGGTTGGTTGGCAAGGGAGTAGATGGTAGCAAAACCACGTCCAATTATTATTCAAATGGAAGTGGAAACATAGCCATTTTCACATATGATTTCTCTTTTAGTGATATACCACAGGCCGCAACTATCACAAGTCTAACATGTCAAGTAAATGGACACGCCGAAAGTACGTCACAAAGCAGTGAATACATGTGCGTCCAGTTATATTGTAACGATGCTGCCATAAGTGACGAGACCAACTTCAAGAGCCTTGGAACGTCAAACACAACAACCACTTTAACTGCAACGACACTACCAACAACGTCAAACCTCAATACGCTTAAATTGAGATGTCGGCTTGGCTATTATGGTGGTGCAATCAATGGTGCTACTTGTACTTTGGAGTATTCTGTTAATGGTACAGCTTATACAATTACCGCGACAAGTAATTATACTGGTGCAACAGTTTCCCCAGCTAGCCAAGAACTAATGAATGGGGAAAACGCAGAAATTAAAATATATCCTGATGATATAAATAATATTGTTGTTAAAGATAACGGTACAGACGTTACCAGTCAATTGCAATATGTCGCGCCAACAGCAGGAACGCAAACCTTTACTGGTATCCCAACTTCTTATGATGCAACAAATTCTACATATGACAGCATATATGCTGGTACGACCGGAAGCGGTTTGTCAGACCAAACTTCAAATGACCGAATTTGTGTTTACGCAAACACGGCAGCAAATTCAATTTCGAAATTGACATACAATTTTGATTGCTCGTCAATTCCGGCAGACGCAATAATAACAAGCGTAACTTGTGTCGCAGCAGCATCTTGTTACAGCAACGGACAACATTTTAGTACAAAAACACTTCAGCTATATAATGGCAATACCGCAAAAGGTACTGCGACAACAATAACCGGAAATGGAAGCACGAAAGCAAACCACAACATTGACGGGGGAACCTGGACCAGGAGTGAACTTAACAACATTAAAATTGTACTTTACATTCAAAGAGGAAACAACACAACCCAGGCTTCGTTCAGTTTTTGGGGCGCAACACTAACTGTTCAATATACTTTACCAAGTAACCCATATTATGCTTATACAATCTCCAATCTTTCTGCTGACCATACTGTTGTTGTTTCAGAGGCCACAACAGACAAAATGTTTGTGAAGGTTGGTACTAATTGGGTTGAGGCTGTCAATGTGTACAAAAGAGTCAGTGGTTCATGGGTCAAACAAGACGATTTAACCACTGTATTTGATAACAATACTATTTATGTAAAAGGAAATTAACAACTTATTGATAAAAAGAAAACCAGGTTATTAAGCCTGGTTTTTTTGTTTCCTTTGGAGTTTGATTCTTAGGTTTATAGCTCGGTTAAGTGCAGCGAATGAACCCGTAAGTTTCATTGTCTTTCCCCTGTAATTGAATACAACACCTTCCGCAGCATTGTACTTATCCCCGATGGTTGCAAGCCTGTGTAGCCAGTATGCCATCTCTTCAGTAAGTTCAGGGTCACCGGCTTGTCTAATCATTTCCTTCGTGTTTTCAAGCTGCTGGAGAAGTTCCTGGACGGCCTGGTTTTCACTACCTTCATTTGCAAGACCACGACATCTGCTAATCACCTCATTACCAAGGTTATAGAAGAAATTCTCAACCGGTTCCATAATCTCCTTCATTGCTTGCGGTAAGACTTCCTTCTCAAACTGTTGGGCTGTTGCAAATATTCTGTCAGCACCCGCTATTCCGCTTGTAAGAATCTGTTTCTTTAACTGTACGATGGTCGGCTGTTTCTCACCATAGACCCATCTCCTTATGAAGTTGTTTGTAAACTGGTTGTTAAGGAGTATTCCAAATCCGTTATCCGAAATGTACCTGACAAGAAGCCTCTCACGATATTCAATGAGTGTGGTCTCGTCATCAACGCCAGCATACTCTTCAATGTGGTCAACGAGAGAGATATACCTTTCAAGTGTTTCCTCGTTGTCTTCCCTTATTGCGATTACAACCTCCGGAGTGACCTGGGTTCCACCATATTGTGAATTAACCGTTGGGAGAAGGCGTTTCAGCAATGCCATCTTTTTGTTCTCTTCCTCTTCCGGCAGTTCAATCTTCTGTCCGCTTCCGTCAGTGGAGAATGCGAATAGTCCGTGGAAAGAAAGGATTGTCTTCGCATACGGCACGGAATTCGGGTGCGTCTTGTCAATAACCTCGCAATTTGCATAAATCCTGTATCCTTCCCCGTTAAAGAAACCGACAGGGTCTGGAAGTGACTTTACCGCATCGCTGAACAGATAATATGCGTTCTTATATGCGTCAAGGATTGTGGTGTCCTTTCCTTCGCCGCCCCATCTCGCTTCCATTTCCTCAATACCCATACCGGCATCATCGCCCTTGATTTGTCCGGCATTTCTTGCAAAGCGAACCTCTCCGTTTGGTGCTACGGTTGCGAAGATGTTCATACCGTCAAGCTTCTCCGTCATGTGTTCAACCCTCGTGGAGAACAGGTCATTGACGAGCTGTTTATAATCCCCGAAGGTAAATTCATCAACATCAAACGGATGAAGCATGTGACCGGCAGCACCGCCTTCGGCCATATTCTCATTGAGATAGGCCATTTTGCGGCACACTTCGTTTATCATATACCTGAGGTCGCTTCTTGTTATGTTAAAAGACTTTCCCATACTGAAATAAATAGCCTGCAGGATACAAAAAACCGCAAGCTTTTCGGCCTGCGGTTGCTAAAGAACACATTATTCGTCCTTGTGCCTTACACCTACGGGAATCTGCCTAGGACCCTTCTTAATCGGTTCCTTGGCCTTCTTCTTGACGGAAACGACCACATTGCCCTTCTCGTCAAAATACGCCTTAATCGTTTCCTCGTCTGCATCGGCGGGGAGAGTAGCGCTTGTTTTCTGGGAATGGCTGTAGAAGCAATTCTCGTCAGTGCTGGTGGAGTGCTCATAGGTAATCTCAACTGTACGGTTGTTCTTTCCTGTAAGCTCAACCTTAACCGCATCCTCGGCAGCTTCGTGACCGCCGAGGCCCGTTACCATCTCATAGCGGTCGCCCTTGTCCTTGAAGCCGAAGCCATCAAAAGCGGCCATGAAATCGTCAAACGGAGTGATGTGCTCATTGACATTATCCAAATCAAAAGGCTCTCCAAAAAGGGTCTTAGCGAGGTTCATTCCATTCTTGAACGCAGGAAGATTGAACTCAAACTTAGCAGAGGGAACTACGTCCTCAATGCTGTCAAACCAATTTCTTTTTGCCATAATTATTTGTGTTTTAATGTGTTATTATTATAATCTACTTATTATTCTTCCTCTGGTCAAGTCGTAGGGGGACATTTCAATTTTTACTCTGTCCCCAACGATGACCTTGATATAATTTCTTCTCATGTTTCCGCAGGCCTGACACAATATGACAACCCCATTTGTATCAAGTCTTACTCGGAACATTACATTCGGGAGGGTTTCAACGACTTCACCCTCAAAAGTCATTAACGCTTGCTTTGCCATCAGATTATCTTCCTCCTTTCCTTTTCATAAGATGCTTCATAGAAATGATAAATATCCGCAAGCGACAAAGGTTTATCGGTTGTCGGGGAAATTTCATATTCTCCGTTATCAAATTTTTCTCCATACAGCTCTTCAAGCAGGGCATTCGCCTTTTCAGCGTTGAGCGGCTTAAACTCGTACTTGGAGATGAGACGGCCCTTTCTAAGCAATGCAGCATCAATATTCTTCACATCATCATTGAACGTGCAGATAAACTTGAGACCGAGACCGTCACTGAGCAATCCGTCAGTCAGGTTAAGCAAGAGGGAAACCGCAGCTGGTGTTCCGTTTGACTTTCTGTCCTTGATAGCCTCTTCACAGTCTTCCAGGATGATAACATGGTTTTGAAGCGTCATCAGGAAAGTGCTGAAATTCGGCTGGCTGAGCATTCCAAGGAGATTGGCCGGGATGTACACGAACTTCTTCTCCGGATTTGCACTGATTAAATGTCTGATGTATGTACTCTTGCCGGTTCCCTTGTCTCCGTGCAGGATGAGCAATCCGCTTTCGTCGTCTGCCTCTATAAAAGTCTTGATTATCTCGTTCTCGGCGGCAAAGTCATCGTTGTAGTGCTTCGCAATATCAAGCTCGGAAAAGTCCTTTGTGGGCAACTTATTGAGATAGAAGCAGTTGTCATAAGCAACCGTATAAACATTGTTCGGGATGAGCTTCGGCTTCTTGTAGAACTTCTTAATCTCTTCGGTAAGTTTCTCCACTTCGGCCTCGTTTCCGTTGCGATAAAGGATATATGTCTCGCTCGGAGCCTTTTCAATCCTAGCGAACAATCCGGCTGACGGTATGTAAATGTTCAGACCGGATTCCTCCTCCTTTGTCTGGAGATTGTGCAGGGTGTATATGACGAGCTGGACCCCATTTTCTCCGTATAAGTCTTTCAGTGCGCTGAGAATTTCTGCCGTATCAAAGTAATACCCAGAATGAGCCTCGTCACTCTTATAGGTGTAAAGGCTCGGGAACTCATTATATACAGCAAAAAAGAGGCTCTGCAATGAAAGCCCGTCCGCCGTGCAAAATGTCTCAACGGCAGTCTTGCCTTCAAGTTTTATTTGCTTAAATCCTTTTGTTTCAATCATTTCGTTTAATTTTATGGTTTAAATTTTGCACTATCCTGAGATATGTGGCTTCTGTTGGCTATAAATGGATTATAACCACAATCCATTACATCAGATGCCCGGTTATTGTTTGACTCAATTACCCTGTCTATATGAGAGTTGTTATATGACTCTGGACCAACATATGCAGGAAGTTCCCAGACAGATTTGAAAAATGCGACATCATCATACTCAGATATGTGGTATCTTACCTCGTATCTGTCTGTATCGTATGTTCCTCGTTTTCCTGTTTTCTTTTTCATTTCTAAACCCCGTAATAGAAATATACAAATTTATTTTCCTAAAAACAACTTTTTCAGTTAAAAAACATAGTTATGGTTTGATAAACTGCCATAGTAGATGAGTGCAACATTTTAGAGAGACAGGGCACCGTGCTATCGGGACATGTTTTGGCGGGACCTGGGAAAGGTTCCGCTTTTTTGTTATTCCTTAAACTATTTATTATCTGTAGAATTGCATGACATGTACAAGAAAATACGTT
>JAEEGL012206084.1_pt1 | contig 122094 bp, 106 predicted proteins | sample 9134231 | NCBI WGS metagenome assembly JAEEGL01 (sample SAMN16246548, study PRJNA631951) | gut metagenome | biome: gut microbiome; feature: rumen; material: fiber-attached | host: Bos | place: Iran: Karaj | collected 2018-10 | reverse complement strand
CCGCCGCCTGCCTTGTCTGGTTGTTGTAAGTAGGAGTTCTTTCCATTATGGGATCAGTGTTTTGTTTTTGATGTCTCGTTGGTTAGGAACTTCCTGAGGAACAAGTAGAATGTAATCACGCTTGTGATTGTGGACATCCAGAAAGTGGGATTCCTTGTCTGATTCGCCATCAAAGTGGATTGATTAGCTCTCAAGGCCGTAGGCTCCACATAAATCATATCATTCTGCTGAAGATAATAGACCGGGGAGCTATAAACGCTCTGGGGATTGGTGAGATCCACGAAATAAGGCGTCTGTTTCCCATTCTCCGTCCTCAGGACCATCACGTTGTCCCTACGTCCGCTGATCGTAAGGTCACCGGCCAGGGAGATAGCCTCCATGAGGGTGACATTGTCTCTCGGAATCGCTATTCTTCCTGTACGTCCAATTTCACCAAGCGCGTAGAACGACAAGTCATAATACTCGACCTGGACTGTCGGGTCCGCGAGCATCTGGCCAGAAAGCAGCCTGTATTTAATCAAATCAGCGACTTCCAGACGTGTCTTACCGCTGACTTTGATTCTACCGAGAACAGGCATCTCGATCTCGCCGTTTTTGTCTACCGTGTACGGATGGTTGCCGCCCCGGCTGGAAGTTGAGGAAGTACCGCTATAGTTGCTGCTGCTATAGCCTCCATAACCACCCTCCCATAGATTGAAATCACTAGCGAGTTCACGGTCATGGCTGAAAACGAAGATCTGAAGCCTGTCTCCAGGTTTCAAAGTCAGATCCTGAGTCTCCTGCAGGGCGACTGGCACCTCCGCCGGCAGTTCCCTCAAGTAAGCGATTTTCGGGACGGTGCTGCATCCGGCGGCAAGCAAGATCACCAGCATAGGCAGGAACAGCCTGAAAAATAATCTTGAATCGTTCATAGGAATAAAAATGCTACTTGTTTTGAATATACGAAATAAGCTCTTGACAATCAAGGAGTTACCCAGAATCGCCAAGATTAGCTGAAGCCGCCGGGGACCAAACTTCCCGGCCACAGGCCTCTCCTATCCAAGAGAATAACGCTGCCTCCAGCGACCGAAGCGGACATTCCGCCACGGTTCCATAAAAGACAAATATAACAAAAAACCCGGAAAAAAGCTCTCCGGAAAGGTTTTTTGTCCTCTCTAAAAGCGTCTTAGATGATATCCTTTAAAGCAAGCACATTTTCCTCCTTGGTCGCCCAGCTTGTGACAAACCTGACGGCAATGTCATCTCCCTCCACCGGGCACCAATCCTCGAAGCGCACTTTTGTGTGGAGCTCCGCGGCCTTTTCCCTTGTCATGACGAAGAACTGCTGGTTGGTCGGAGAATCAATGAAGACCTCATAACCTTTCTCAAGGAATATTGACTTCAGCACCGCGGCCATCTCGTCGGCATGACGGGCGATCTTGAAATATAACCCGTCAGTGAAGAGGGTGTCAAACTGCAGCCCGAGCATCCGGCCTTTCGCCAGCAGGGCTCCATGCTGCTTGACAGTGGTGAAAAAATGCGTCGGGGCCCCATGGGTAAAGACCACGGCCTCTCCAAAGAGAGCACCGACCTTTGTGCCGCCGACGTAGAAAACGTCGCACATCGAGGCGAACTCCTTGATCGCGACGTCATTAGCCTCGCTCATCAGGCCATAGCCAAGCCTCGCCCCGTCGATGAATAGAGGGATGGAATACTCCTGGCAGACGGAATGGATCGCCTCCAGCTCAGCCTTGGAATATATTGTCCCGAACTCGGTGGGGAAAGAAATATACACCATTCCCGGAATTACCATGTGTTCGAACGTCCCGTCGGCATAAAAAGCCTTCAGGTACGACCGCAGTTCCACGGCATCCATCTTTCCGCCATGATCCGGAAGAGTCAGCACCTTGTGGCCGGTGTACTCCACCGCGCCGCTCTCATGGACTCCGATGTGTCCGGTAGCGACTGCTATAACTCCTTCGTAACTTTTCAGAAGCGAGGCTATTACCGTTGAATTTGTCTGGGTTCCTCCCACCAGGAAATAGACATCGGCATCCGGAACTCCGAAAGCCTCTTTTATCCTTGCCTTGGCGCTCTCGCAATAATGATCGTTACCGTAACCGGGAGTCTGCTCAAGGTTAGTCTGGAGAAGGCGGCGGACTATGCTCTCATGCGCGCCTTCAGTGTAGTCGCTCTCAAATGACAACATGCTGTGTTCGTTTTATATTCACGCGAATATAGCATTTATATCCAGATCTCAGCGATTATCAACACGCCCTGTTGAAAACTTTTCGCTTCATGGAGGCGACCTTGCTTGCTCCTCTCGTAGTTTCTGCCTATTTTAGCATACTTTGCGCTTATTGCATATTACTACAAACAAAACATTTTAATATCAAAGACATGAAGAAATTTCTGCTTTTACTCCTGCCCATCGCCTTCGCGCTGGCAGGATGCAAGTACGACGACACTGATGTCTGGGACGAGCTGAACGCCCAGAAAGCCAAGATCGCCGCGCTCGAGAATTCGGTAGCGTCCGTCAATACCAACATCGGATCGCTCCAGAGTGTCATCCAGGCATTGCAGTCAAAGGTGACAGTCAACAGCGTCACCAAGACCGACGATGGCTATGTTATCGCTTTCTCCGACGGAACATCCGCCACGATTTCCAACGGCAAAGACGGAAAGGATGGTGTCAACGGGAATGATGGGACCGATGGCAAGGACGGTGTCGACGGCAAAGACGGGAAAGACGGCGTCGATGGCAAGGACGGCATCAACGGCAAAGACGGAGTCAATGGCAAGGACGGAATTGACGGGAAGACTCCCCAGATCGGTGCGAAAGCCGACGAGGACGGCCTCTTCTACTGGACCGTCAACGGCGAATGGCTCATGGATGCCTCCGGCAAGAAAGTATCCACCAGCAACACCCCCAAGGTCAAGATCGAAGACGACCAGTGGATGGTCTCATACGACGACGGCACATCCTGGAGCAAGGTCGAGGGCCAGGGGCCTTCCGCAACTTGCGTGTTTGAAAGTGTGACCACCACCGGGACCGACGCGGTCTTCACTCTCGCTGACGGCACTGTCATCAGCGTTCCGCTGACAGGAACCAGAAAGCTCCAGCTCATCTTCGACGAGACTGTGTTCTCATCGATGCGCGACGGAGAGCTTCTCAGCACAGCCTACACTATCACCTCCCCTGAAGGTGCCAAAGTCGACATCGAGACTTTCGAGAGCGATGGCTGGACCGTGACCTTCCGTCCGACCGACGAGACAAAGGGAAGGATCTCAATCCAGGCTCCTGCCAAAGTGACTCCTTCCAAGATCCTCTTCCTGCTGACCGACAACAATGGCGGGACTTTCATCAAGATCATCAACATCGGCCTCAACGAATCCGAGAAACCGGCGGTCCAGACCGAATACACCAGCGATTTCACTGGAGGCCAGATCACTATCCCGATCGTATCCTCCACGGCTGAAATCAGCGAGGGAGCCGACTGGATCGAGCTTGTCTCAGTTGGTGACGAGGTTGTCGTGAATATCTCCGCCAACGAAACATACGACCGCAGGTCTGCCTCCATCACCCTCGAGGACGGCACGGTCGTCACCATCACACAGACCACCGAGGATGCCATCGTGCTCAGCAAAGAGGTCGTGGAAATCGACGGAAGGCGTCAGCTCGTGGCGTTCGTGGTCAACTCCAACATCACAGTGAAGGCCAATGTGGTCGAAGGATCCGACTGGCTCTCAGTCTCTCCTTCGACAAGAGGCCTCAACCAGAAGATCTTCACATTCACCGCGAAGAGGAACACGACTGAAGAGGCAAGGACCGCCAAGGTCGAGTTCTCCGGCCATGACATCACGAAGACCTGCACGGTCAACCAGGCGGTCTTCGACGGCGATCCGGCCATGGACGTGACTGAGGCCGCCGCTTCCGACGAGGGCGACGAGGTCGAGCTCAAGCCTTCATTCGTCGTGGCCGTCACGGAGGATGGTTACGTTGTCGCGGGTGGCGGAAGCTACATCTTCGCGGAGGGGAGCCACAAGGCAGATTACTCCGCCGGCGACTCCGTCACATTCAAGGCCACGGCCACCAAGTTCAATGGACTTCCGGCCCTTGGCTCCATCGCGGACTTCACAGAGATTTCCGGAAAACACGCTGTCCTGATCTCCGGCAAGGACATCACCTCCACCGTGGATTCCTACAGCACTGGTGTCCCCACCGCTGTCAAGATCACAGGAGACCTCACAATCGACGGTTCCGGCAACTACAACCTGACCGTCAAGGGCGCGAAGAAGAAGGTCGTGATCTACAAGCCCGCGACTTACATCGGTCTGAGTGCCTTCAATGGGTACAACATCACTCTGACAGGTATTTATTACGGTGAGTCCGACGGGGCGATTAACATTATCGCCGTGTCCTATTCGAGCAATGGCGTGACGATGAAGGAGGGTGACCCTGTGACCGTCTCCCAGTTCATATCTCTCGCCAAGACCGACATCAAGCTAAAGCTCACCGGAACTGTCAGCAACTACAACAAGAACAACTGCCGTTTCGACCTGACTGACGAATCTGGCACGATCTACGTCTACTCCGTCACCAACAAGAGCGACTGGTCCTCGAAGATCAAGGATGGAGGCACTGTCGAGCTGCTCGGCAAGTACCAATACTACGAGAAGGACTCCAAGCATGAGGTGGTCGACGCCGAGATCATTTCCTTCACGGCAGGCTCCTCAGGAGGCACCACTACTGGCTATCAGTATAAGAAGGCCACCAGCGTGACCTCCGGCAAGTCCTACCTGATCGTCGCCCTTGACGGGTCCAAGGCTTATGTCGGCAAGCCCATAACCAGCAATTATGGTTATATCACAGTTGATGAGGCCACCGACGAGAACGGTGTCATCACAATGACGAGCAAGAGCAACGAGTATGTGATAACTGAGAGCAACGGGCAGTACACCATCGCCCAGTCCGACGGCAAACTGCTCTATCAGACAGGCAAATACACCAGTTTCAACGTCAATGCCAGCCCTGCCGAAGGACAGTATTGGGACATCAAGATCAGTGACGGAACAGCCACAATAACCAACACCAGTGTCAACAAGTACGTCCAGTACAGTACCGGGCACTCATCCTTCGGCTCTTACGATTCCGCCCAGAGCGGTTCCCTTATGCCGGTTCTCTATGAATATGTCGGCGAGACGGAAGTGACACCCGGAGACGAGCCTGGCGATGATCCTGGAACCACCATCGAAGGCAAGGTGTTCCAGAAGGTCACTTCCAACCAAAGTGACTGGTCAGGTGAGTACCTCATCGTCTATGAGGGCGCGGGTGTCGCGCTTGACGGAAGCCAGGATAACCTTAAGGGAACCCAGGCCACCCCGTGCGTGATTTCCGTATCCATCGACGGAGGCACCATCGCCGCGACAACCACGACGACCGCCTCGACCTTCACGGTCACCAAGAGCGGTAGTTCCTACGTGATAACCAGCGCTTCCGGCCTGCCTATCGGCAACACAAACGACAGCAACGACCTCAAGTGCTCGAAGAGCGGCTCCTACACCAACTCGATCTCTTATGGTAGCGACGGTGTTGACATCGAGTCCAGTGGCAGCCACCTGCGTTTCAACAATAACGCGAACGGAGGATTCTTCAGATACTACAAGTCTACCTCCTATGCCAGCCAGCAGGCTATTCAGCTCTACAAACTTGTGACTGAGTAGTTTCCGCACATAATAAAAGAGGCGTTCCAATTGGAGCGCCTCTTTTTTGATTGGTCCCGCGTCCGGCGATATTCATCGGCCAGAAGAAGCGATAAGTTCTTTCAGTCGAGAGTTAAACGCTGACTGGGCTATAAGGTCCTCAAGCGTCGTATGCATCCGCCAACGCCAATAATGCCTCGGATTGGCAGGAACATTTATCCGTTCATCGGCAGGATCGCCCTGATAGCGGACCGTCCCGTCTATCGACAGCCAATCCTGGAGCGGAAGGATGCAGAACATGGAAGGAGAATCCAGATGCTGGCTGACTATCCGCTCGCAAATCCACGGCTCGCATAACGCCGGGGCCTGGCCCTCACAGTGGAGCATCTGATGGAAATACTTGGCAGTCATCTCCCTATCCTCTTCCCACCAAGCCCTGAGAGACGAAGTGTCATGAGAACCGGTCGTACAGACTGAGAGATAAGGGTACCTGACCGGATCCCCGAAGGCGTCTTCTGGAGACTTCGGCATCCTCTGGACCTCGAGCGAGAGGATCCGCAGCTCGTCCATAACCTCAGGCACGCAAGCAGGAATCATTCCCAAATCCTCCCCGCATGCGAGCATACCTGTGGAATCCAGCAAGGCAGGGAGTTTCCGCATCGCCGTTTCCTTCCAGAAAGTGTTGTGGCGGCGATAGAAAAAGTCGTTGTAAAGATTGTTATACTCATCCTTGTGCCACTGGTCAAGAGCCTCGAAAGCGGCCGTCTTTTGGGATGAGATACGGGGATGATACCAACCCGGACGATGCGGATCAGGCACGAAGAGGTCGGTTTCGGGATCGAATCCGCGGCCGCGGAGCTCGCCCTCCGAGTAAGGCAGAGCGGGATTGAAATGCCCGAGAAGGCCGGACTTGATGCCCAGAGGAATCTCCCAGATGCGGAAGAAACCGAGGATATGGTCAATCCTGAAAGCGTCGAAATATTCGCTCATCTTCTTCAGGCGAGCCTTCCACCATCCGTAACCGTCCTTGGCCATCTCTTCCCAGTTATAGGTCGGGAAGCCCCAGTTCTGGCCATCTTCAGAGAAAGCGTCCGGCGGGGCACCGGCCTGTGAGTCAAGATTGAACAGTTCAGGATACTGCCAGGCATCAACACTGTCCCTGCTGATTCCGATCGGCAGGTCTCCTTTTATCGCTATTCCCTTGGAATGAGCGTACGCGACGGCATCTTTGAGCTGTTTGTCCAGACAGAACTGCTCCCAGAGGTAGAAATCCATCTTCTCGCCATGTACCTTCCGGAATGCCTCGACACCGCTTCTGGAATAGACGCTCAATTCCGTCCATTTCCCGAACTCCGGGGTGCAGTTAAGATCCCGCAGCACACAGAATGCCGCATACGGGACCAGCCAATGCTCATTGGCCGAATAGAAAGTCTTATATTCCTCACTTTCAAGAACTTCAGCACCTATCTTGGCGAAAGCCTCCTGAAGGAGACGGGTCTTCTCGTTATTGACTCTCTCATAGTCGATCTGGGGAAGAGAGTTCAACTCTTTTTGAAGAGCCTTGTACTCCTTGGTCTTCTTTACTCCGGCCTCCGGCAGGGATATGAACTGCGGGTGGAGGGCGAAAGTTGAATTGGCATTGTAGGGATATGAGTCTGTCCACGAACGTGTCATCGTGGTGTCATTAATAGGAAGGATCTGGATGATGCTCTGGCCGGTGGCCTCAGCCCAGTCCACAAGTTTCTTAAGGTCCTTGAACTCCCCTACTCCGAAACTGTCCTCCGACCTCAGAGAGAAGACCGGTATGGCAACTCCCGAACCGCGCCAGGATTTCCTGTCGAAAACGGGTTCCCTCTCACGGATAACCTGTAGGGTTCCCTCACCGGCGCCACAGAAGAATCTCCTGTTCGATCCGGTCTCCCAGCATTTGGGGCTCCCGGTAGCTTCATCAATAATAACGAACTTATATTCAAAAGGTTCCGAAGGGTTAATATAAACCTTCCATATAGGACCTCCAGACAGGGGAATGAATTTTTTCCAATCATCGAAGAGAGCGCCGCTCCCGGTGATGGCGAGGACCTCGCCCCTTCTCACATCAGGACAAGCTACAATAAGCGCCAGATTCCCGGAACGCCTTCTTCCCGAAACCGCTCTCCCCCCGAAAATCACATCCGTGAACGCCTTGGTCCAGAAAGGAGCGTCAGAAGGACGGTCGTTCCAACGGTCCTGGACCTCGACGGACTTTATGGTCCGGGACGAAGGAATATTCAATGAGTGAGCGGCCCATTCCCTGCGGACGGTCTTCCCGTCCCGCTTCAGGACGAAGCCATAATCCACTGTCTTCCAATTGGAAGGCACATTGACTTCAGTCCGCCACAAACCATCGGAGACATAACTCATCGGTGTCTCCTTGCCGTCCGGCCATAGATAGGAGAGTGACTCCCCAGGCACTGTGTAATATTCAATACTGATAGAAATACGCATAACAAAACCTGGCGGCCTTATTCCGCCATCATTCCGCAATATAGCCAAAATATCCGAAAATGGCTATCTTTGCACATCTGAATCAGTTCATCAATGGACAGGAAAGAAATCGAGATAATGGCTCCAGCGGGCAACTTCGAGTGCCTGTCGGCGGCCATAGAGGGCGGAGCGGACTCTGTCTATTTCGGTGTGGGGCGGCTGAATATGCGTTCGCATTCCGCCAACAACTTCTCACAGGGGGACCTGCCGGAAATAACAAGGATCTGCCGCTCGGCTGGAGTCAAGACCTACCTGACCCTCAACATCGCGCTTTACGAAGAGGACATCGCCCCGATGCGTGAGGTGCTCGATGCCGCCAAAGCCGCGGGAGTCGACGCGATCATCGCTTCCGACATGGCCGCGATCTCATACTGCAGGGAAATCGGTCTTGAAGTCCATGCGTCGACCCAACTCAACATCTCCAACATCGAGGCACTGAGGTTCTGGTCTCGCTTCGCGGATGTGATGGTCCTTGCCAGGGAATTGAACCTGAACCAAGTCAAAAGGATTTCGGAAGCCATTGAGAACGAGCACATAACCGGTCCCGCGGGGAAACTCATCCGACTTGAGATGTTTGCCCATGGGGCGCTGTGCATGGCCATCTCCGGCAAATGCTACCTCAGCCTCCACAACTGCGGTCACTCAGCCAACAGGGGCGACTGCTACCAGATCTGCAGGAGGGGCTATCGCCTCACCGACATCGAGACCGGGGAAGGCCTCGAGATAGACAACCGCTACATTCTCTCTCCGAAGGATCTCTGCACGATCGAGTACCTCGACAAGATGGTCCAGGCGGGAGTGACGGTGTTCAAGATCGAGGGCCGGGCAAGGTCAGCTGAATATGTGAAAAGAGCTACCCAGTGCTATCGTGAGGCCGCGGACGCCATTTGCGACGGAGTCTTCACCCCGGATCTGGCCGCAGGTTTGAAAGAGCGGCTTTCAGAAGTGTTCAACAGAGGCTTCTGGGACGGATGGTATCAAGGCGGGAAGATGGCCCAGTGGAGCGAGATCTATGGCAGCCACGCTACCCGGCGGAAGACTTATTTCGGGAAAGTCACCAACTGGTACGACAGGATCGGTGTGGCGGAAGTCCTGGTCGAGTCTGGATCGGTCAAGGTGGGCGATGATTTCATCGCTATCGGGGCCACCACAGGGGTTTATGAGGGGAAAGTTGAAGAGATCAGGGTTGATCTGGTGCCGGTCCAGGAGGCACGGAAAGGTGACTTGTGCTCTATTCCCGTGGCGTTCCCTGAGGACTGGAAAGGTGACCGCAAACTTCGCAGGGGCGACCGCCTCTACCTCTGGGAATTCGACTCATCCACCGGTTCCTGAGCGGAGTCGAAGGATGGTTCCTGAGCGGAGTCGAAGGACTATGATGGCTGATGCGAGAATCTTCTGGGGCCCTCGATGGAGCGCCAGTAGTCAGCGTCAAAGTCCGAAGGATGCGCGTAGGGGCCCTCATGATCGATAGTGAACTCCAGATACGTTATCTTGTACCCCTGCGACAAGAACATCTTCTCGTAGAACGTCTGCACCTCGTACAACGCTGATGACCTCCCGGCCGCCGGTATATCGCCGTAAAGATCAACCGTTGAATCAAGGATGGTGAGGCCATTCTCGAGGGCCACTGCCTTGGAATATTCGTGGAGGAAACGGCTGTCGGTCTTGAGGTGGATGATTCCTCCGGGCTTAAGGAACTTCCGGTAGCGTTCCAGGAAAAGCGGACTCGTCAGACGGCTGTTCTCACTCTTAAGCTGGGGATCAGAGAACGTCAACCAAATCTCACTGACCTCCCCCGGCCCAAAGAAAGCCTCGATGAACTCAATCCTCGTACGAAGGAACGCGACATTCGGGAGTCCCTCCTCAGTCGCCGTCTTGGCTCCCCGCCAGAGTCTCGCTCCCTTGATGTCTACTCCGATATAGTTGCGGTCCGGAACCCGCTTCGACAAGTCGATCGTGTACTCTCCCTTCCCACAGCCAAGCTCCAGGACTATCGGCTGGTCCTTCCGGAACATAGAAGAATTCCAGTGACCCTTTATCGGATGGTCATGAAGCCTTAATCCGAGCGAAGGATCCCCGCTCTTGTCCAGTACCGCCGACGCATCCGGCTGGAGAAGGCAGGAGAAAGTCTCGTTCTCGGCGAATTTTCTGAGTTTATCGTGTCCCATCAGTTTCTTTCAATATCAAACCCAGGCCCCTGATCTCTTCGGATCCATTGACGACCTTCGCTTTGAGCCGCCACTCGCCCGCCTGAGGGAGATCCAGGGATTCCTTATAGGAAGTTTTTAAGTCTTTTGAGTAATAACCGGTGCCGAGGACATCCGAAACTTTCACGAACGCCGTGTCGACAAGTATTGAGTCAGATGGAGAGAACCACCTGATATCCAGCATAATATCCTCTGAGGGAAAAGACCCGAAAGCTTCCCTTTCAAGCCTGGTGAAAAAGTCTATTCCGTAGGTTGCGGAAGAGTCCGAGAGGTCCAGAATGAATGAATATGTATCGCCATATTCAGCCGATTCAGAGAGGACAAAATACTCCCTGGTTGGCGGTCTCGAACAACAAACCGCGGCCAAGATCAGGACGCAAAGCGACAACCGCCCCTTCATGGCTCTGTCAGGATTGCTCCTTCTTGGGACGATGTCCCTTGTTCTTGTTGTCACGTCCCTTATTGCCACGGCCGCGACCCTTGCCCTTCTTCGGCTTGTCGAAACGTGTTATACTGTCATCACCGACAGCTGAGATGAACTGGGGACCGACCGGCTCCGGATCAGATTTGAGCGATCCGGGCTTCTCGCCATTGCGGTTCATCATGATAATCTGGCGCACATCGCTGGCTGGCAGCGGATACATATTCGACAGGGACCCCTTCTCGTAAGAGAAATACATAGTCTCCTGAAGTATGTCAGTCTTGACAAGATAAGCGAGTCCGTCCTCAAACTCAAGAGGTTCCGTGACCTTCGGGATCCTCGACTGGGCATCCATGTAATTGGAGACCTCATAATTGAGGCAGCACTTGAGCTTGCCACATTGGCCGGCGAGCTTCTGGGGATTCAACGACAAGTCCTGCACCCTTGCGGCTGAAGTCGAGATGGACTGGAAGTTGGTGATGTAGTTGGCGCAGCAAAGCTCCCTGCCGCACACTCCGAGCCCACCGATAAGACCAGCCTCCTGACGGGCTCCAATCTGCTTCATCTCTATCCTGATGCGGAACTCCTCGGCGTAGACCTTGATAAGCTGGCGGAAATCCACCCGGCCGTCCGCGATATAATAAAAGATGGCTTTCGTGCCGTCGCCCTGGAACTCCACGTCCCCGATCTTCATGTCCAGCCCGAGCTCCGCGGCTATCCTCCTGGCCTGGATCATGGTGTCCTGCTCACGGGCGATAGCCTCTTGCCATTTGGTGATGTCGAAAGGCTTTGCCCTGCGATATATCTTCCTCAAGGGAGTAGTCTCAGGGTCAACCCCTTTGCACTTCATCTGGCGGCCGACAATCGGACCTTCAAGTGTCACTATTCCGAGATCATGACCATTGGCGGCCTCGACAATCACGAGGTCCCCGGTCTTTATCCCCTGACCGGAAGCATTGACATATATTCCTTTACGGGTATTCTTGAAACGGACTTCGAAAAGATCCTTGTACTGCTCCTGGTTCACACCCTTGAGCCAGTTATAAGCCTCGAGCTTGCAACAGCCCTGACGGTAGTCGCACTCGTATTCCCCGGTCTCCTGGTCGCGGGAAACTGTGCAACCTCGGCTGCAGTCGAATTTTATGGTCTCGTTGTCTATATTCTCCATCTCGGTCGTCAAAATAATAAATACAATCTTCCGACCAGGTCGCAGAAGACAATCTTCTGCGAGACGTTCCGGTCGATCAGCATCCTTGCCCTGTCAAGGCAGGAAAGCGCCTGACGAGGGAAGCTTTTCTTGCATTTGGAAGCTATCCCCTCGAGTATTCCCTTCTCCGACGGAGCCATTCCCGCTATTCCGGTCATGTTCTGCTGGATAAGGAAAATCTTTCTGAGGTTCTCCGCGGCAAAGATACAAAAACCTTTCTGTTTCTCCCGCGATCCGAGATCCGCCAAGGACCCGCCGTACGACAATGCGGCATTAAGATCCTTTGAGCCAATGGCTTCCATCAAGCCGGAGAAAATCTCCATCTGTCCCTCGTAGTCTTCTTTATCGGAAAGATAACGCAAAGCGACACCCACGCTTCCTCCAGCGACCTGAGCTGCGGCGGCGGCCTCTCCGGGATCTATCCCGAACTTGCCTTGAAGGGCCTCGGCGATCTCCTCCCTCGAGTTGGGAAGGATCCTCAATGCCTGGCACCGCGATGAAATAGTCTGCAGGACCTTTTCCGGGGCGTGCGTGATCATCAGGAAAACGGTTTTCTCCGGAGGCTCCTCAACAGCCTTCAAAAGACGGTTGGCAGCCGTGACATTCATCTTCTCGGGCAGGTAAACCACCACCGCCTTCCAGCCTCCCTCAACCGGAGTGAGATAGACGGTCTCGAGGATTTCCTTGGCTTCGGCGTTGTTGATTACAGTTTGCTTTCCTTCTATTCCGAAAGCGTCATTAACCTCAGACTCAAGGGCATAAGGATTGGTTTTCATCAAGTCCCGCCAATAGCCGAGGAAAAGTTCCGCCCGGAGCTTGTCGACTTTCTCCTTGACCTTGGAACCGGCGGCAACCGGGTAGACGTAATGGACATCGGGATGGATCAAACCAGAGACTTTCCTCTCACTGGAGAACAATTCCCCGAGGAATGCCAAGGCGAAGGCCATGGCCCCACAGCCATCATTCTCATAGAGCATCATGGCATGAGGCACCCTGCCCTCCCGGATCATCCCCTGGAGAGCCGCCACAGCATCCTTGTTCCCTATGATGTCACCGAATGTCATTTGTTCCTTGTCGCCGTGAACCGCGCGATTTTGACAAGATAATCTTTTTCCGCCGATTCTGGAAATATTCCCAATGCGGAAGTCGCCTTTTCGGAATATTCAAGGAGCCTGGCTTCCGCATAAGATAGCCCGCCTCGGCTCATCACGAAATCCCTCACCTCCGACTTGTATTCCGGGTTGGAAGGGATCCCGACAACCATTTCCCTGATCCTGGCCTCTTCTTCCTTCCCAGCGGACTTCAAAGCCCCGAGAAGGGGTAATGTGATCTTCCTCTCATCCAGATCCGCACCGATCGGCTTGCCTATCTCCAATCCGTCAGAGTAGTCAAACATGTCATCCCTTATCTGGAAAGCCATCCCGAGGCTGACGCAGTACTCCCTGACAGCCTCAACCATCTCATCCGGGGCTCCCACGGAGATCGCCGCCGAGACTCCTGTCGCCTCGAAAAGAGATGCCGTCTTGCTGTAGATGATGCGAGAATAATCCTCTTCGGTGGTGTCCCCGCTCTCGGCTTTCTGGAGCTGGAGCATCTCTCCCTCGGCAAGGTCGCTGAGGGTTTTGGCGAATATTCTGATCACGATATTCCCATAAGAGCTGGACGACAGGATATTATCCATGGCCCTGACGAGCCAGTAATCCCCGATAAGGACAGAAGCCGGACCTCCCAGAAGCGACATGACGGTAGGAGCGCCTCTTCGCTCCGGGCTGCTGTCAGCAACGTCATCATGGAGAAGAGTCGCGTTATGGAGCAACTCGGCCGCGGCGGCGAAACGCACACTGTCCTCAGGAAGAAGGCCACCTTGCCCCCCTGCTTCTCCGCATGGCGCCAGGGCCCTGGAAATGAGCAAAGAGATCATCGGTCTCAGCTGCTTTCCCCCGCTGGAGAGGATCGCCTCATTTGTCGAGTCCAGCAGGCGGATGTCGCTTTTAAGGGACATGCGGATCATCTCCATCGCGCGGACCCAGTCCTGGCCGAGAAGTGTCTTTATACTTTCAAGCATAATCGATTATTCAAGCGCTCCGGCAAGTTCCTCCACGGTCTTCGGGAAAGAGATCATGTCCCGGGACCTCTGGTCAAGCATCCCGGTGGAGACATAATGGTCCAGAAGAGCCTCCAGAGGCTCGTAAAAACCATCAATGTCCAGGGCGAGAATCTTTCCGGCATAAAGGTCCAGCTTAGCGAGAGTCAAAGTCTCGATCAGCTCGTCCAGTGTCCCGATTCCACCGGGCAAGGCCACGGCCGCACAAGTACCTTCCCTCATAAGTTCCTTACGCTCCGCCATCGTCGAGGTCCACACCGTTTGTGTAAGTCCAGGATGGACTACTCCGCCCATAAAACGGGGTATAATCCCGATATGCTTGCCGCCGCATCGGACGACCTCATCAGCCAGCACGCCCATGGTCCCCTTCACAGTACCTCCGGAGACAATGGTGTATCCAAGCGAGCAAGCCGCGCGGGCGGCTTCCCTCGCGGCTTGATTAAATTTAGGGTCAATATCGCGGCTCGCGGAGCAGAAGAAAACAACCTTTCGCTCCCTGGCCAATAGACTATCCATTAGAAGAAGAAGGCTACTGAAACCGAGAATCCATTGAAATTGTTGCCGTCCATAAGACCGCCGATAGTGGATCCGGTCTTGGCGATGTCACTCTGGTAGACAGGGCCGAAATTCCAGAAATACTTGGCGGAAACCTGCAGGTTGAGGATTTCCAGTCCGGCACCGAGGCTCAAACCATACTCCATCTTCTGGAGATGCTCATTGAGAGTAGCGGCCTCACCTTTACCATTGGAGGTGATCTGGTAACCCACAAAAGGCTCGACAAAACCGTAAGGACGGAAAGCCACAAGATCAGGACCCCATTGGATCTGGACAGGGACCTCGATGAAACCGACCTTGGTCTGGAAAGACTTGCCGATCTCGCCACCTGTGGAATCGCCCCACTTGTCAAGGGAAAGGCCCTTCACCTGATAGAGGACTTCCGGCTGAACAGCCAAACCGCCTCCCAAAGGAATCTCAAGGGCAAGACCAGCATGGTACATGGCGATGTTCTTAGTGCTCACTTCCTTGATCTTGGAAGAAGAAGAGGTAACACCACCGGTAATACCCAGCCTGGTGTCATCAAAACCCTGGGCGCCGGCGCTTACGGCAATGGCCAAAGCAGCGACAATAACAGCTATCTTTTTCATATCCGACAGTTTTTAAGGAATAATCAAATTAAAGGAGAGCATCCAGCTTGGCAGTGATCTCGGCCTTCGGAACATTACCGACAAGTTTGTCGACCTGCTGCCCGCCCTTGAAGAAGAGCAAGGTGGGAATATTCCTGATCCCGTACTGGACGGCGATGTCCTCGCAGTCATCAACATTGCACTTCACGACGGCGACTTTGCCCTCATATTCCCCGGCTACAGTCTCCACTGTGGGGCCAAGCATGCGGCAAGGACCGCACCAAGTGGCCCAGAAGTCTACCAGGACAAGGTTATTGGCGGAAATGATCTCCGCGAAATTCTCATTAGTGGCAGTGATTTCCATATCTCTTTTGATTTATAGTTCAAACATACAAATTTAACAAAATCATCGATTCCGTCAAAATCCTAGACCATCTTGTCAACTGTCCAGCAGAAGGCCCTCAAGCCAAGATCAGGGAAAGCCTCATCTTTCTTCGCGAGAGCCTTGAGCAGGTCCTCGGCCTTAGAGTCCTCGGGGACAAACGTCAGGATGGCATAATTCTGGGTAGGCCACGCGTGGTTGCCGTAATGAGGCTCACCTTTGTCGCCTCCCCGGCCCTGGATGTCAATCCACTGCGTGAAGCCCCTCTGACCGTACTCGTCAAGCAACTCGACGATCTCATCGCCGTAAGCCTGGTTATATGCTATGAATATCGCTTTCATCTTTTTGAATATTAATTATTTCAAGACTTGGCAGACTGAAGCTTTTCCTGCTCTTTGCGAGCTTTACGCTTTTCCTGCCTGGCGGCGAAGACGCAGTACACGGCCGGGATCAGCACAAGGGTGATCAGAGTAGAGAATGACAATCCCCAGCACACGGTCATACCAAGGCCACGCCACATCTCGGATCCTTCACCACGTCCCAAAGCCATCGGCAGCATACCGAGAACTGTGGTGAGGGTGGTCATGAGGATAGGTCTCAGACGGCTCCTCGCGGCGGTTACAGAGGCGTCGATCACGTTCATTCCCCTCTCACGCATAAGTATCGTGTAGTCGATGAGCACAATACCGTTCTTAACGACTATACCAAGCAGGATAATGATACCGATCATCGCCATAACTCCGAGAGCGGTCCCGGTGAACCTCAATCCCATGATCACACCGATAAAGGCGAACGGGACCGAGAACATGATCACGAGCGGGCTCATGAAGGACTCGAACTGGGAGGCCATAACCATATAGACCAGGATGATGATGAGGATCATCAGGATGACAAGATCCCGGAACATGCTCTGCTGGTCCTCGAAATCTCCCGTGATCTCAGTGGAGATGTTGTTCGGGATGTCAGTCTCGGCGAGGATCCTGTTAGTTGCTCCCACACCATCGCTCAAAGCATATCCACGTGAGACGATTCCGGTGATGGAGATGTACCTCTCACGGTTCTTTCTCTCGATTGTCGGAGGCACCTTCGACTCCACGACAGTTCCGAGGTCCTTGATCCTTACAGCACCACCCATAGGTGTGTAAATCAATATATTCTCAATGTCCTCGACACTCGTGCGGAAGCGCTTGTCGTAGATCACCCGGATGTTGTACTCGTCTCCGTCCTCACGGTAGAAAGAGTTGACCGATCCGCTCATCGCGGCGCTGAAAGCCGCGGCGGCCGTCGTGGAATTCAGCCCGTTCAGGGCGAGCTTCTCACGGTCAAAATCGACCTGATACTCAGGAGTGTAGTCATCACGGCTGAGGATCACCTGGGTAAAAGCCGGATCAGCAAGCATCTTCGACTGCACCTCCTTGGCAATCCTGTCGGTCTCATCGAAGTCATAACCATAGATCTCGAGACGGAGCGATGCGGCGCCTCCAACTCCACCCATTCCCTCGGTGACAGTGGCCTTTTTGACCTCCGGATACTCACGGAGATCCTTGCGGATGATGTCGGCGATCTCCGAGGATGAACGCTTACGGTTTTCCATGGAGCCGACATTGACATTCATCGAGATGATGTAAGATCCGTTATTCTGCATGCTTCCGATGACATTGTCGGAGCTGGCCTGGCCATAACGGTACTGAAGGACCTCAATTTCAGGTATTTCCTCCTCAAGACGGTCAGCGATCTGCTTGGCGAAAGCTCCTGTCACGCTCTGCTCCGTGCCGACGGGCAACTCAATCGAGACAGAAAGGCGGCCACCGTCCATCGTCGGGAAGAACTCGGTCTTGAGACCGGGAGCCAGCAGGGCCAATACGCCAACGAAGATAGCGAAAGCTCCGAAGATGACTGTCTTACGGTGGGTGACAGCCCAAGCGATGATCCTAGAATACCAAGTGGAGAGTTTGTCAAGCCCGTTCTCGATAGGATCGAAGATCATCCTGTGGAGTTTTCCATTCTTTGGCCCGGCCTTCAGCATCCTCGAGCAAAGCATCGGGACAAGGGTAAGGGCAGCGGTCGTGGAAATGATCATGATGATCGAGACGATCCAACCCAGCTGCTTGAACATGATTCCGGCCATTCCGGAGACCATCGTAAGGGGCAGGAAAACGCAGAGCATCGTCAAGGTGGATGCGATAACGGAGATACCCACCTCGGAGGTAGCGTGAACAGCGGCCTCTTTGGGCTTCTCCCCTCTTTCTAGATGCGTAGATATGTTCTCCAGCACCACGATGGCATCGTCCACAACCATACCGATAGCGATGGACAAGGCTGACATCGAGATGATATTCAGCGTATTCCCGGTAGCGAAAAGGTAGACCAGGGAGCCCAGCAGGGCGATCGGGATCGAGAGGACGATGATGAACGTGGCCCTCCACCTTCCAAGGAATATGAACACCACCAGCATAACCACCAGAAGGGTGATGATGATGGTCTCCTTCAGGGAATTGATCGTGTTCAGGATCTCGGAGGAGTTATCGACCACCTCCGTGATCTTGATGTCGGAAGGAAGGGTCGGGGCGATCTCGGCTATCCTCTGCTTGGCAGCCTTGACGACGTTCACCGTGTTAGCCCCGGACTGCTTCTGGATAGCGATCATGGCGGAACGCTGGCCGTTGGTGTAGGACTCCTGGGATTTTTCCTCAAGTCCGTCCTCAACCCTCGCCACATCCTTCAGGTAGACCACCTGGCCGTTCCTTGTGCTGACCACGATGTCAAGCAGCTCGGAAGGGTCCTTGAACTCCTTCTGCACCCTAAGGGAGAAAGACTCGGAACCGATGTCAATGCTTCCGGAAGGGACATTCCGGTTCTCCGCGGCGATGATCTGGGATATTCCCGCGACACTCAGGCCATAGGCGGCCAGCTTGTTGGGATCGCAATACACATGGATCTCCCTGGAGGGAGCGCCGGCCACCGAGACGGTACCGACTCCGGTGACTCGTCCCAGCGGGGTCACTACTCTATCGTCCAGGATCCTGTCAAGGCCATTCATGCTCTTGTCTGCCGTGGCGGACAGGATAAGGACAGGCATGTCGTCCATACCGAACTTAAACAGGACCGGCACCGAAGCCCCATCAGGGAGCGAGGAGTTGACCAGGTCCAGTTTGTCACGGATGTCGTTGCTCGCCTCATCTATGTCCGTCCCGTATTTGAACTCCAGCATAACGATGGAGACGTTCTCGCGGGAACGGGAAGTCAGGTTCTTAAGGTTCGCGACACTGTTGAGCGTGTTCTCAAGCAGTTTCGTAAGGTTGTTCTCCACATCGGAGGCGCTCGCCCCGGGGTAGGATGACATCACCAACACGACGTTGGCGTCGAAATCCGGGAAAAGAGCCACAGAAGTCTTTGTCAGTGAAAAGATTCCGAATATCGCGAAAGCCAGGAAGATCAAGGCTGTCGTGACCGGTTTGCTCACTGCTGATCTTATGACACTCATAGGCCTTGAGGATTATTTGTTGGAAACCTCGACCTTCGCCCCATCCTTGAGGCTGGTGCTACCCTTGACGGTCACCACATCGCCTTCAGAAAGGCCCTCGAGAATCTCATACTTGCCATCAATATGACGGCCGAGCTTGACGATGAAACTCTCTACCGTGTTATCCGGCTTGAGGACATAGACGCACCTCTGGCCGGTGCCCTGCATCTTGACAACGGACTCCTCGGGAACGACAATGCTGTTATTCACTCCGAACTCGACCTTTACCCTGGCGAACATCCCGGGGCGCAGGACCCTGTCGGAATTCCGCACCAATATCTCGGTGATAAAGGTGTGGGTAGTGGCATCCATCGTGGGATATATCTTATTGATCTTTCCGGTGAAAGTCTGCCCGGGGAGGGCATCGACCGTGATCTCGACCTGATTCCCGATCTTGACCTTCGTGTAATCGGACTCGGAGACTCCGACCTTCAGTTTCACAGGGGTAATCTGCTGGACGACGAAAATCGGCTGGCCGGCGTAGAGATCACCGCGGTCGTAGTTACGGGCCGTAACGACTCCGCTTATCGGGGAACGGAGATAGGTGTTCTCCGCAAGGTTGTTATAGGAGCGGCGACTGACGTTGTAGGCCATTTCCACCGCGTCGAAGTCAGACTTAGACACTCCGCCTTCCTCATAAAGGCTCCGCAGACGCGCGAGCTCGGTCGAGTCATTGACGAGCTTGAGTCTTGTCTGGTCCAGCTGCGCGGCGTCCATGGTGGCGAGGATCTGGCCCTTACCCACGAACGATCCGACATCCACCCTGATCGACTGGATACGTCCAGGGGTCTGAGGGGCGATATTGTTGATGGCATAAGCCTCAACTGTTGAGGAATACACTTCTGTCTGAGGAACTTCCATAGTGATAGCCTCAGTTGTGGAGACGAGTATGGCTCTGTCTTCCTCCGTCATGGCGGGAGCCGTCTCCGCTGTTTTCTTGCCTCCGCAGGCGACCAGACCGGCGGCCGCGACCAGCATAAACAATGTCTTGAATGTCTTATTCATATCTCTATTCTTATTTTATCGTACTGATATTCTCAAGATCAACCTCCCCACTCTCGTCAATAAAGTCCCCTCCGATAGTCTTCTCCAGATTGGACTTCGCCACGATGAAATTATAGATGGCCTGGCTCTGCTGGAGGCTCGCCTGCGTGAGAGTCAGCTGGGCGTCGTTCATCTCAGTTATGGTTCCCTTGCCAATCTTGTATGACTTCGCGGCGATATCGTAAGCCTTCCTGGCCAGCCCGACCGCCTCGGCGGCGGCGTTGTAGCTGTTCATGCTGGTCTCCATCGTGTTGAGATACTGGCGGATGGCGATCCGAAGCTGCCTCTCTGTCTCTATTCTCTGAAGGTCGAGCTCGACTGCCTGGACCTTGGCCTGCTTCACGTCGTAGTGACGCTTGAACCCTGTGAATATCGGAATGTTGAGGCTCAGTCCGACGTATGAATACGGAGACCATTTGTACTCGCTGAATTTGAAGTCATTGGTCATCGCGATCATGCTATAGGAGAAAGCCGCGGAAAGGGTCGGCAGGTAAGCCGCCTTGTACATCTTGATCGTGGAGGCGAGCTGGTCGGCCTGCATCTCGAGCTGGCGGAGGTTGGTGTTGTAGTCCAGAGACGGCTCGGAGTTCTCGTGAATGTCACGGAACATCTGGGTGGAATAGTCTTCCAGCGAGCCGGCGACATCTATATTCCTGTCCAAATCCACTCCCATCACCGCCTTGAGCTGCCAAAGGGCCAGCATGACCGAGCTCTCCGCATTATAGACATTGGGGATAGCCCCGGCGACAACTGATTTGGCCCTCGTGTATTCAAGCTCGGAGGCCTTCTCGGCGTTGTAGCGTTTCTCTGTCTGGACGAAGTTCTCAACAGCATTCTCGTACACTTCCTTATAGACATTGAACGCCTCCTTCGCGAGAAGGACGGCGTAATAGGCCTGCTTGACCTGGGTGACCATGTCCAGTCTGGAGGAACGGGCTTTCTCGACGGCAAGGTCAACAGCCTGGCCTGAGATCTTGAGGCTCTCCCAGAGCTGGGCGTTCACCAGGGGAAGAGCGGCTGAGACTCCGGCGTTGTAGGTGTTCCAACGACCTACGGCGAAACCGCTGTTGGAGCTGGAGCTGTCAGATTCGCCAGGGATAATGAGAGGCATGCCCTGCATTGCGGACAACTCGTTGATCCTGACGAAGTAAGGAGCCAGGGAAGAGAGCATCCCAAAGCCTCCGCCACCTTCCTCACCGTCTTTTCCACCACTGTCGGAGTCCATGTACATTATCTGTTTCTTTATGGTCCTCTGGTAGGATCCAGAGCCTGTCACTTGCGGGAACAAGGATGAATATGTTCCCTTCTTGGCGTACTCGCTTCTCTCAATTTCCTTGTCTGCCACTTTGACAGCCACGTTCTCGCTGAGGGCGATCTTAAGGGCATCGTCAAGAGTTATCACAACCTTGGATGTGTCCGCCTGGGGTTGCGGAGCCTCGCCCGTCTTGTACTGCCCCGAAGCCATGGTGAATATTCCCATCAGCACAGCCGAGACAATCAGTCTTTTAGTTGTCATATTAAAATTTTAATTCGATTCTATAAACAAAACCCACAACACACTACAAATGTTATACTAAAAATCCCGGAAAACATTGAAAATCTTCAATATTTTCCGGTTTATCGTTTTAGTGATCCCCGGTCAAGTCGGGGATCAGATAACGCCGAAGTGGCGGAGGGCGGAGATGACCCCGTCTTCGTCGACGGAACCGGTGACGAAATCGGCGGCGGCCTTGACGTCAGGCGTGGCGTTTCCCATCGCGACACCTATCCCGGCATATTCGATGATAGGAATATCATTCCCGCCGTCCCCAAAAGCCATGCACTCCGCTGGAGTCAGGCCGAGACGGTCCAGGATAAGAGACGCCCCATAGGACTTGGACAATCCCCCAGGGACTATGTCTGTGAAGTACGGATGCCAACGCTGGTAATCAACCCCGGAAAGAACAGGATGCAGATACCGGGCCTCCTCCTCGAGCGACATATAGATCGTGTACTGGTAAACCTCGTGACTATGAGCGACTTCGTCAAGATCCAGATAGTTCTCCGGGAAGAAATTCAGTTGCCTGGAGACCTCCTCGGATTTCCCGTTCTCGAAGTTGATCCCGACGATCGAGTCGGCGAAAGACCAGCAAGGGACACCGACCTCCGTCGCGATCCTGGCGACCTTGAACGAGATCTCTTTCGGGAGCGGACGGCTGTCGATAGTCTTCCCGTCAAGGATAGTCAATGCCCCGTTCATAGCGATGTAACCGTCGAAAGGATAGTCTTCCAGGTTATTCATGACCAGCACGTGACGGCCGCTTGAAATGAAAAGCTTCACGCCGCGGGCGCGAAGCTCATTCAAGCAGTCCTTCAAACGGTCAGACATCCTGTGGCTCTTGAAACTCACCAAGGTGCCGTCAATGTCGAAGAATATGGCTTTGATCATCTAATTGTTGTTCAAGCTCTTGGCGTAATGGGTAGGCTCGGCTTTCTTCGGCCGGTTGTCAGGAATGACAGCCCGGGCTGGAATCTTCTTCTTGAAAGCGTACACCAGCAGGCATATTCCCAGAATGATGAACGGGATGCTGAGGGTCTGGCCCATGTTGATGACCATGTTCTCCTCGAAGGCCTCCTGCGGCTCCTTGATGAACTCGATGAGGAAACGCATCCCGAAGCATCCGATGAAGAACAGCCCGATGAAGGTTCCCCGGTACATCTTGTCAAGTTTCTTGACATAGAGCCAAACCAGACAAAGCCCAAGGAGAAGGTAGCTCAGGGCCTCGTAGATCTGGGTCGGATGCTTCGGCTCCGTCTCTCCCCTGCGCTCGAATATAAAGCCCCAGGGGAGATTCGTGACGTCACCGTAGATCTCTGAGTTGCAAAGGTTTCCAAGCCTTATGAAAGCCCCGGCGAAAGCCACCGCGATGCAGAGGTGATCCAGGATCCAGAGGAAGTCGAAATGGTTCTTCTTCCCGTATTTCCTGGCGAACCACCACATGCAGAGGATCAGCATGATCGTGCCTCCGTGGCTGGCGAGTCCGCCTTCCCAGACTTTGAATATCTCGAGGAAACCCTTCCAAGAGGTGAAATAATAGTCGAATCCGTAGAACAGGCAGTGACCGAGCCGGGCTCCAACGAGGGTTCCCAGCAGCAGGGTGTAGAGAAGCGGGTCAAGCAGGTTCTTGTCCACCTTCTCCCGCTCGAAGAACTTCGTGAACATCCAATAGCCCAGGATGAAACCCGAGACAAAGAGGAGTCCGTACCATCTGACGGCGAAGCCTCCGATCCGGAATATCTCCGGATTCATGTTCCAGTGCACTACCAGCGGATCCATGGCTTTCGGAATATTACTCCTGGATAGCGGCTATTCCGGGAAGAGTCTTACCTTCAATAGCTTCCAACATGGCGCCACCACCGGTGCTGACATAGCTGACCTTGTCGGCGAAGCCCATCTTGGTCACAGCGGCGACAGAATCGCCACCTCCGACGAGGGAATATGCTCCATGAGCGGTCGCCTCAGCGACGAGCTCGGCGATCTTCTCGGTACCCACAGCGAAGGAAGGCATCTCGAACACGCCGGCAGGACCGTTCCAAAGGATGGTCTTGGAAGCGAGGATTATCCTTGCCCAATTCTCTATCGAGGCTGTACCGCAGTCCATACCCTCCCAGCCGTCGGGAATCTGGTGTGAAGGGACCTCCTGGAAAGGAGCGTCATTGCTGAACTCCTGGGTGATGCGGGTCTGGACGGAGAGGGAAACATTGACTCCGAGCTCCTGGGCCTTGGCCATGATCTCCTTGGCCTGAGGGATGAGATCATCCTCGTGGAGGGAGTTGCCGATGCTTCCACCCTCAGCCTTGATGAAGGTATATCCCATTCCGCCGCAGATGATCAGGTTGTCAACCTTACCAAGAAGGTTCTCAAGGACAGCCAGTTTGGAAGAGACCTTGGAGCCTCCGATGATGGCGGTGAAAGGACGCTGGGCGTTCTTCAGGACGTTGTCAATAGCCTTTACCTCTTTCTCCATCAGGTAGCCGAACATCTTGTCGTTCGGGAAATAGGAAGCGATCAGAGCGGTTGAGGCGTGGGCCCTGTGGGCTGTTCCGAAAGCGTCGTTGATGTAGCAGTCCGCATAGGAGGCAAGCTTTCCGACGAATGCCTTCTGGCTCTCTTTGACAGCCTTCTTGGCGGCAGCCTTCTCCTCGTCAGTAGCGTCCTCGGCGAGTCCTCTGGGTTTTCCTTCCTCTTCAGCGTAGAAACGCAGGTTCTCGAGCATCAACACCTCACCGGGCTTGAGAGCGGCGGCCTGGGCGTCAGCTTTCTGGCAATCCTCGGCAAACTGAACCGGAACTCCAAGTTTCTCGGAAACATGGCCGACAATATGCTTCAGGGAGAATTTGGGGTCAACTCCCTTCGGGCGTCCGAGGTGGGACATGAGGATGAGGGAACCACCCTCGGCAAGGACCTTCTTCAATGTGGGAAGGGCGGCGCGGATACGGGTGTCGTCTGTGATCTTGAAGTTCTCGTCAAGCGGGACGTTGAAATCCACCCTGACAATGGCCTTCTTGCCTTTGAAATCGTAAGAGTCAATGTGCTGCTGCATAGTGTTTGATATTTATTGTCAATTTTTTTCCGGGGCAAAGATACTATTTTTTTATCTTTGCAGCATCATGGCGACAGAGTTTCCTTCAGAACATTGGAAAGACTACGAGCTTCTTGACTCCGGAAGGGGTATGAAACTCGAGAGATTCGGCGGCTATGTCCTCGCGCGGCCGGAGCCGAAGGCATTGTGGGACAAGAATATGACAGATCAGGAGTGGGGCCGGTTGACTCACACGAGGTTCACTCCTGGGGCGGGTTTCGGGAAGGCCGGCAAGGAGGACAGCGGCACTTGGGACCGCCTGAAGGCGATGCCCGACCAGTGGTGGATCCGCTACTTTCTAGGCGGTGGCGGGAGCTTTAACCTGCGGCTGGGGCTGACGTCGTTCAAGCACGTGGGGGTGTTCCCGGAGCAGGCGGCTAATTGGGAATATATATTCACGAACACCTCGCGGATCGCCGCTTCCATGGAGCAGAGGCCCAAGGTGCTGAATCTTTTCGCCTACACCGGGGCGGCCTCGCTCGCGGCTCGGGCGGCAGGAGCCGATGTCACTCATCTCGACTCTGTGCGCCAAGTCGTGACCTGGGCCCATGAGAACCAGGACCGAAGCGGTCTGGACGGCATCCGCTGGGTTGTTGAGGATGCCATGAAATTCGCGAAAAGGGAAGCCCGAAGGGGCAATGTCTACAATGGTATAATCCTGGACCCTCCCGCATACGGTCATGGCCCGGATGGGGAGAAGTGGAAACTCGACGAGTGTCTTTTCGAGATGATGCGTTCCGTCGGGCAGATCCTCGCCCCCCAGAACAGTTTCATGGTTCTGAACCTTTATTCCAATGGATTTTCCGCGGTCCTCGGGGAAACCGTTGTCAGGCAGGCACTTAATCTAAAACCGGACACTCCCCTAGACTCCGGTGAGCTGGCCCTCAAAGACAAGTTCGGGAAGATTCTTCCCTTGTCTATATTCGTCCGTCTCAGAAGATAATCCTCACGGCACAGGGTCATAGCCGCTGCCACCCCAGGGGTTGCAGCGCAGGATGCGCCACACCGTCAGAAACAGGCCTTTGAAGGGGCCCCATTTGCGGAACGCCTCTATCGCGTAAGTCGAACAAGATGGCTCGAAGCGGCAAGTCTTGGGAATATAAGGTCCCACGCACTTACGATAGAACCAAATAAGAGCGAGGAACGGGGCGGACAGGACATCCCTGACGACCTTCCGCCAATGCGGTATGCTATAACTGTCTTTCATTCGCCAAAGTGCCGAGAATAAAAGCGATTTCTTCTTTTATCGTCTGGAAATCCTTGATTTCTTTCGAGTTATAAAGGAAAAGAATATCCGTCCCGCATGGAGGGAGCAGGGCCTTTTGGGTCCTGTAGGCTTCCCTCATCCTTCTCTTTAAAAGATTCCTTTTGACCGCCCTCTTGAAAAAACGTTTGGGGACCGACACCATGATCCGGTTGCCACCTTCGGCGGGATCGTTCCGGAGATAACAAAACTTAAGGGCACGCGAGTGACCCCAGCGGCCCTTTGACATCAGAGCCGAAACCGCGGACCTGCCACAGAGGCGCTCGGATTTCGGTAATGTGTCCATGATGGATTATTTCTGTCCCTGGAGATAAAGCTCGATGGCCCTCGCCACGGAAGGCGCTTCGGGAGTGGGAGCCTTGACCTCGATGGAGAGGCCGGCCTCTTCCATGGCCTTGACTATGGACTTGCCGAAAGAGACGAATTTGATGTCTCCCTGCTTGAAATCAGGGAAATTCTCGAACAGGGACTGCACGTCTGAAGGATTGTAGAATACGACCATATCGTATTCCTTCAAATCGAGGTCCTTGAGATCCTGCGGCACGTTCTTGATGAAAACCGCTGTCTTGTAGGCGATTCCTTCAGCCTCGAGCAAACGGGCAAGGGCTGAGCTTCCGTTGGAGTCGGACTGCGTGATGAGGAAATTCTCCCCTTTGTGCTTCGTTCCGATCTGGCTCACGATGGACTCGGGTGTGCCATTTCCGAAGAAAATCTTGCGCTTGCGGTAGACGATGTGTTTCTGGAGATACATCGCCACCGCCTCGGTGGTGCAGAAATATTTCATGGTCTCCGGGACTTTGACACGGAGCTCATCGCACAAGCCGTAAAAAGCGTCTATGGCGTGACGGGATGAGAAAACTATCGCGGTATAGTCCAGGATGTTTATTCTTTGCGCGCGGAATTCCCTGGATGTCAGAGGCTCGACAAGGAAGAACTGACGGAAGGTGATGTCAACTCCATATGTCTCCTTCAACACTGCGTAAGGGGCATCCTTGATAGGAGCCCGCTGGGAGATCAATATCTTTTTGATTGCCATTCCTTTTGCTTTTTTCAATTCCCCCGGAGCCGTCAGAACAACTTGGCGGAAAGGACCAACGCGGCGGTCGGGAGCAATTCAAGGCTGCAAAGATACAAAAATGTCGAAAAAGGATTGCAAACGTATGCGAAAATCTGTCCCCGCCTGTAAATATAGACAATGTAGGTCAATGCCGTTTCCCACAAAAGAATAGCCTTGACGACTTCCCGGTCAGCGGTCAGCAGGGAGGCTATCCCGCCCGTTATCAGCAGGAGAAAAAACAGCAGGATACAATAATTGTAGAATGATCTGTTGGCGGCGGTGAATGTGGGAGTCTTGAAATTATGCATCTCCAGCTGCCAGTTCAGGAAGGTCCGCAAAAGAAGGTAGACGAGGAAAACTCCTATGACCGCGAGAAGCCGCGTCATTGGAGAGAGCTCCTCAAGGAAGTCCGGGGTATAAAGCTGATGGGAATATGCCACCAGGCAGAGCGGGACAAAAAGGATAGCGGCGATCCAGTTACGGCTCCTGCTGAGCTGAATGCTGTCTTCAAGGTCAAGGTTTCCTTTCCACCTCGCGACGCAGTCAAGAAGCGACGGGGCGATCTTAAGCAAACTCTTGAGGTTCAGCAGGACCAGAAGAGTAAAGAACACCGCGAGGGAGCAAAACAAAGGATTGTCCAAAAAGTCGGAAACCATCTTCTCAATTGCCTCTTTTAGCGTTGTAGCCCAGTTCCGAAAGAATCTTTGTCACTTTGTCCCGGAAATCTCCCTGGATTGTGATCTCACCATCCTTGGCGCTTCCGCCCACTCCGCATTTGACCTTCAGGGTCCTGCCCAGCGCGGCAAGATCCTCCCCCGTTCCCTTGAATCCGGAGACCAGGGTCACCTGCTTCCCGCCCCTGTTCCTGCGGTCGATGGAAACGATAAGACGTTGCTTCCCTGGGGGCAGGGTTTCCTCTTCCACAGATGCGGAAGACTCATATTCGAACTCCGGATTGGTCGAATAGACAACCCCGAGCCGTTGTTTCCAATCATTGTCCGGCTTCATTTTCTTGAATCTATTTTTGCAAAGATAGGTATTCCTTTTGTATCTTTGTCCGGAATATGCCTTATTATTTATGGACAGCAAGAAATTCAGACAATGGAATCTCATGACCGCGGTGGTGGTCTTCCTCATCTCCGCGTTCACATACCTCTCGACAATCGAGCCGACAGCTTCGTTCTGGGATTGCGGAGAGTTTATCGCATCTTCATACAAGCTTGAGGTGGGTCACCCCCCGGGAAACCCGGTCTTCCAGCTGATAGCCAGGTTATTCACGATGTTCGCCGGGCCCACCAAGGCAGCCGTCATGGTGAACAGCATGAGCGCCCTGTGCTCAGCCCTGACCATATTCTTCCTTTACCTGACGATAGTGTTCTTCGCCAAGAGGCTGATAGTCCCGAAGAATGATCCTGACGGTGGGTATTCCCTTGGCGAGAGCATCGCGATCTTCGGAAGCGGTGCCGTGGGAGCCTTGGCATATTGCTTCTCAGACACATTCTGGTTCTCCGCCGTGGAAGGAGAGGTTTACGCCATGTCTTCCTTGTTCACGGCCATAGTGGTCTGGGCGATGACCAAATGGTACGAGGCGGAAGACCGCAGGTACGCCAACAGATGGATCGTCCTGATCGCCTTCCTTTTCGGTCTGTCGATAGGCGTCCACGTGCTGAACCTTCTCGCGATCCCGATGATCGTGTTCATGTATTACTACAAGATCCGGGAAGACAAGCCCTATTCCTTCTGGGAGTGCGTCAAGATCCTTGCCCTGTCCGCTGTCATCCTTGGCTTCATGTTCTTCATCATGATACCTTGGATCCCCAAGCTCGCGGCGTATTTCGACCTCTTCTTTGTCAACGCTCTCGGGCTTCCGTACAATTCCGGAGCCGCTTTCTTCATACTGGCCCTCATCGGAGCCTGCTTCTGGGGACTTTTCAAGACTCTGGAGAAAGGCAAGGTGTTCTGGAACACCGCCCTCCTGTGCGTGACCACAATCCTGATCGGATTCTCAATATTCAGCGTCGTGATCATCAGATCCTGCGCCAAGACTCCTACCAACGAGTACCAGCCTGACAACGCTTTCACCCTCGTGAGGTACCTTTCCCGTGAGCAATATGGCACCGTCCCGCTCATTTACGGCCAGTATTTCGGAGCTCCGGTCGAGGGTGTCTACGGGACATACTGGGCTCCCGTCAACGGCAAATACAAGAAAGTGCAAAGCCCGCCAGAGCCGGTCTACGAGTCCTCCGGCAAGATGCTTTTCCCGAGGATGTACAGCTCCGACGAGCGCCACATACAGTTTTACCAGGAGTACATGAACGGCAAAGGGGTGTCAATCCCCGGGACCGAATACAAGAAGCCCACATTCGGAGCCAATCTTAGGTTCTTCTTCAGTTTCCAGCTTGGTTGGATGTACTGGAGGTACTTCATGTGGAACTTCGTAGGACGCCAGAATGAGATACACGCTCCGTCTCCGGACCTTTTCACAGGCAACTGGGAAAGCGGCATCAAGGCCATCGACAACATCCATCTTGGCGACCAGTCCAACGCGCCGACCTGGCTGAAAGAGAACAGGGGCAAGAACCACTTGTTCTTCCTTCCTTTCTTGCTCGGAATCCTTGGCCTATTATTCCAGTTCGACAAGGACAAGAGGGGCTGCTGGCTGACATTCCTGCTTTTCTTCATGACGGGAATAGCCGTCGTGATGTACCTCAACCAGCCTCCGTTCCAGGTCCGAGAGAGGGATTATGCCTACGCGGGATCATTCTATGCTTTCACGATATGGATCGGACTGGCCGTGGCCGCCATATATTCATGGGTTGTCAAAGCCTTGAAAGGGAAGAACGCTACCGCGACAGCAGCCGCGACGACCGCCGTCTGCCTGCTTGTGCCGGCCCTCATGTGCGCCCAGGAGTGGGATGACCACGACAGGAGCGGCCGCCGCACTGCCGTTGAGATCGCTTATAACTACCTCAACTCAGTAGGCCCCAACGGCCTCCTCGTCACCCACGGGGACAATGACACCTTCCCTCTCTGGTACGCCCAGGAAGTGGAGGGTATCAGGAACGACGTCAGGATCCTGAACACATCCCTGCTCGGAACCGACTGGTACATCGACCAGGCAAGATACGCGATCAACAACTCCGCTCCCGTTCGCCTATCAATAGGACAGGAGCAGTATCTCTATGGAACGAACGACTGGGTGACCATCCAGGATTCCAGGGGACAGGAGGTCAATCTTTCCGATTGCATCGCCGTATTCAAGCACCCTGATGCCAAGCTCATGACCCAGGACGGACGCAAGCTCGACTACTGGATGTCAAGGAAGATGATAATCCCTGTCAATAAGGAGAATTGTCTCAAGTACGGGATCGTCAGCCCGAAGTTCGCTGACCAGATTCCGGACTCGATCGTCCTGGAGATCCCCAAGGACAAGACCGGGCTTATCAAGGCAGAGCTCTTCATGCTCGACCTGCTGGCGAACTACAACTGGGACAGGCCCCTGAACCTTCTCAATCAGGGAGGAGAACTGAACATCGGTCTGAAGGACTACTTGATGTACGATGGTTTCTCCTACAGGTTCACTCCTATAAAGAACAAGGTCAATTCTTTGGAACTCGGCAAGGTCGACACTGACGATCTTTACAACAAGCTCACGAACACATTCAAGTTCGACGCTTTGGCCGGCGAGGACTACCTTATCGACTACCAGAATTTCTACACATTCATGGGTGTGATGTCGATCCGCAACCTGTTCATCTCCTCCGCCAACGCTTTCATCAAAGCTGGAGAGTATGACCGCGCGCAGAAAGCCCTGGACATGTGCAGGCAGATCATGAGGCCTGACCGCTTCCCGTACGACAACTCCCTTCTGGGATGGAGCTCCAACGCCCTGTTCCCCATCGAGATGGCTCGCGACTACTACCGCCTCGGCCAGAAAGACAAGGCCAGGGAAGTCATAAGGGAGCTTAACAGCGAGGTCAAGGAAGGGATCGCCCTGTTCCTCGATTTCTATCCGGAGTATAAGGATGAGTTCGAGTACAGCACCCAGATAATCTACTTCGTAGCGGGTGAGGTACGGAAAGCTGGAGACAACGAATTCGCTGACGAGATCGAGTCCGACATCGCCGAATACCTCAACTTAAAGAGCTGATAGCCCAGAATTTACTTACTTACGCGAACGCAGCCGGGACATGCTTTCCACAAGAAGCTGGTCCCGGAATATGCGGTGCGCGGCCATAAAATCGAGGATGGCCGCGATCAGGGGAAGTATGGCTGTCCAGCGGTAGATAACCCCTTCGGCCGCGGCGAGGTAATCAAATACGAGCCACCCCTGAAGCCCAAGGAGAATCAGTCCCGCGAGAATGGCTGTCCGCATCTGGAACACCCTGACTTTGAATGAGACAACAGCCAAAAGCTGAAGAAGCGCCGCTATGATCATAAGGATAAGGTAGGGCACGAACGAGATGTACTTTACTTCTTCGGCCCTGACTCCTCCGGATCCGACGACAAAAGATTTTACACTAAAAAAAAGGACCGCGACAAGAGCCGTCGCAATCACCAGATACAATGTTTGAATTCTTTGCCACATGGCGCGAAAATAGTCAATTCCCGTGAATAATTACTATATTTGGTGATTGACTTTAAAAGATACTACCATGAGAATAGCAGAATCCGAATTGATAATCAACCCAGACAACTCCGCGTTCCACATCCATCTTAGACCGGAGGAACTTGCTGACATAGTCATTCTCGTCGGAGACCCCGGAAGGGTCGACATGATAGGGGAATTCCTCACAGACAAGGAGTTCCGCCATGCCAACCGAGAGTTTGTCTCCATCACCGGGAAATATGCCGGCAAACGCCTGACCATCCTCTCGACCGGAATCGGGACCGACAACTGCGACATAGTCATGACAGAGCTGGACGCTCTGGCTAACGTTGACTTCCAGACCAGGGAGCCGAAAGCCGTTCATCGCGAACTGACGATCCTACGGATCGGCACTACCGGAGCCATACACCCCGACATTCCTATCGGTGCCCCGATCTTCTCGCATTACTCGATAGGTTGTGACGGACTTCTTAACTGGTACGCCGACCGGGACAAGATCACCAACATCGACATGGAAGAGGCGTTCAAGAAACATGTCGGATGGGACAAGAACCTTCCCTCTCCATATTTTGTTAAAGCCAGCGAAGAGTTGATCTCCAGATTTGACGACTGTACGGTCAAAGGAATGACAATATCCGCCCCCGGCTTCTATGGTCCTCAAGGAAGGGTTGTCCGGCTTGGTCTGGCCATGCCTGACATGCTGGAGTCTTTCGAGACATTCAAGTATGGAGAGTACAGGATCACCAACTTCGAGATGGAGAGCTCCGCTGTGGCGGGTCTGGCGAAACATCTGGGACACAAGGCCGGCACAATCTGCTGCGCCATAGCGAACCGCTACCTCAAAAGCAGCAATCCGGACTACAAGTCATTGATAAGGAATCTCGCCGAGCTATCTCTTGACAGGCTGACGAGATAGGAGGGCGCTGTTGAAGCTCGCGAGGACATTCTCCTCGTAGGTTTTTGTGACGGGTATGGGTGGTATGGAGTCATTATCCAGATCCAACTCATACCCTTCTTTCTCTTTTCTCAGGACCTTAACCTTGTCCATATTCACGATGTACTTCCTGTGACAACGCACCAGGCTGCTTCCTTTGAAACTCTCCTCGACCGTCTTCATCCTGCAGCGGATCATGTAGCGCTTGAGCTCTCCCCTGCTGTCCAGATACCTTACGATGATATAGTTGTCGTCAGACTCCATATAATAAAGGCTGGAAGCGCTTACGCACAACTTGAGATTGCCGCTGTTGTCGAAAAGGGTTATCTTCTCAAGTCTTGAAGGAAGGACGTTCTCGTCCAGGACGACATTCTCGTAATTCATCAGCCGGATAGTCTGGTTCTTGTCCTGCAGGGCGAAATACATTCCCGCCAGGATATCCGGAATGATCAGAGAGATCGTACCGTACAGCAACGCGTTGCCCAGAGTCCTCGGGAACTGGTCCCAGCCGATGCCCGTGATCGGAACGGTTATGAATGAATATGCCAGGCAGATGACGACAACCTCGGCGACACACCATGAGATATAACCCAGATATGTCATCGGAATGACGTTACGAGTATTGTACATCACCAGACGGCTGACAGCGACGAAAGCGAGGGATCCGGTGGCAAAGAGGATCGTGAAGATAAAGAACCTCGAATTGCCCAAGGCCATCCAGCTGTTGTGAGAAAAAGGAAGGCTCAGCAGAAGGAACACGATTGAGAAGAACGCCGCGAAGGTAACGGTGTAGATCAATTGGTACTTACCTCTCAGGAAGTCCGGAATTCTGTTGGTCAACGAGCCCATCGGATTCGGTTCAGACTACAAATATAGCACTTTTCAGGGATTTAAAAACTCCGGAATTCACCACAAATAACGAATGTTCGCCACTAATAAGCGAAGTATAGCGAGCAAGAGGTGGGATTCGCCACAATTATTTTGCGGCACGGAGGAAGATTGGTAATTTCGCGGCACACAAATTATATATTTTTATATGAGAATCATCGGAACCGGGAGCGCCCTCCCAAAGAAGATAGTTACGAACCAGATGCTGTCTGAGTTTCTTGACACGAGTGACGAGTGGATCACCACCCGTACCGGCATCAAGTCCAGGCATGTCATCAGCGACGAGAAAATAGAAGACCTGGGAGTTGAGGCTGTCACAAAAGCCCTCGAGATGTCCGGCCTTGGAGTCAAGGACATCGACTTGTTCATCGTCTCCAATGTCGTATCCGAGCAAGTGACACCTGGCATGAGCTGCGTGGTCGCAGAGAAGATAGGGCTCAGCTGCCCCATGTTCGACATCAATTGCGCCTGCCCTGGCTTCGTGTACGCCCTCGACATGGCGGAGGCGTATTACAAGGCCGGTAAGGTGAGGAATGTCCTCATCGCCTGCATCGAGGAGCCCTCCCGCATGCCAAGCTGGAATGACCGCTCCACCTGCGTCCTCTTCGGAGACGGAGCCGGGGCAGTTGTCCTTACGGAGGGAGATAACATCAAAGGCACAAAGCTCAATGCCCAACCGGATACTGACAAGCTTTACATGACAAGGACATTGGAGCCCACACCGTTCGTGACGAAGGCCGAGACCAGCATCCCCCTCCAGATGAAAGGCCGGGAGGTGTTCCGTTTCGCTGTGGAAGCTTGCACACACGGAGTCAAGAGCCTTCTTGACGAGGTCGGAATAAAAAAAGAGGATGTCTCATGGTTCATGGTCCATCAGGCCAACAAGCGCATCATAGACTCCATCATCGATTTCATGCAGGTCCCTGCCGAAAGGTTCCCCATCAATATTCAGGAACGCGGGAACTCATCCTCCGCGTCCTGCCCCATCCTTTTGGACGAGTGCAACAGGAAAGGCATGTTCAAGAAAGGAGACATCATCGTGTTCAGCGCCTTTGGAGCCGGCCTGCTTTCCGGCGCGGCAGTGCTTGAATGGTAATGTCCCCCATATTCGTTATATTTGCAAACTTTCAGTGAAGAATAATAAATCAAGAACAATATGAACAAAAGAGTAGTGATCACAGGCATGGGCGTCATCTCCCCGGTCGGGAATGACGTGACCACCTTCTGGAAAAACCTCTGTGAGGGTTATTGCGGCATCGAGGTCATCGAGAGCGAGGACACGGAGCAGCTCCCCGTGAGGATCGCTGGAAAAGTCAAAGAGTTTCACGCTGAGGACTACGGGATGGACAAGCCGTTCATCCGCAAGCAGGATCTGTTCACCCAATTTGGTGTAGCTGCCGCATACCAGGCCGTCAAGCAGTCCGGACTTGTTTCCGATGGAGAAGGCAAGAACATCGACCCTTTCAGGTTTGGCGTTTATTTCGGCTCCGGTATTGGAGGTTTCGCCACCCAGTACAGGGAGATGGCCAAGATGATCGACGACCCTTCCGGCCAGTGGATATCCCCTCTATTCATTCCCACGATGATCTCTAATATCGCCGCCGGGCAGATAGCGATCCTCAACCACGCCGAAGGTCCCTGCCTGGACATTGTGACCGCCTGCGCGACTTCGACGAACGCTATGGGAGAGGCCTATAGGGCCATCAAGCACGGCTACGCCGACGCCATCATTACCGGAGGAAGCGAGAACGCCACCATTCCGATCGGAATTGCCGGATTCGCCAATCTCAAAGCCCTGTCCAGGTCCACCGATCCCAAGTACGCCTCCCTTCCTTTCAACGCCAACCGCGCCGGTTTCGTGATGGGAGACGGCTCAGCCGCCCTCATTCTTGAGGAATATGAGCACGCTAAGGCCCGTGGAGCCGTTATTCTCGGCGAGATGGTCGGTTACGGCAACACCTGCGACGCTTATCACTCCACCGCCCCCAGACCGGACGGGACCACGCAGGCAAGATGTATCGAGCTTGCCCTCGAGGAGGCCGGTTTTGACAAAGAGAAGGACAATCTCTACATCAACGCTCACGGGACAGGCACCAAGCTCAACGATGTCGCTGAGACCCAGGCCTACAAGAACGCTCTTGGAGACTTTGCCTACAAAGCCCACATCAGCTCGATCAAGTCAATGACCGGACACATGTTCGGAGCCGCTGGAGCAGCCGAGGCTATCGCCACAATACTCGCCCTTCGCGACGGGATCTGCCCTCCCACCATCAACCTTGACACTCCGGATCCTGAGTGCGACCTCGATTACACGCCCAACAAGGCAGTCAAGGCTGACTTGACGCTCGGAATCTCTGACTCTTTCGGATTCGGAGGTCATGATGCCTGCGTCGCTTTCCGCAAATGTGAGGACTAAAAATAATTAATACGAACCATGTCAGAAGTACTTAATAAAGAAGACATTAAGAAGTTCCTTCCGCACAGGGAGCCCATGCTTCTTATCGAAGAGGCTTATATTGACGAGAATGGCCTCGCGCATTCAAAGTACACAATCAAAGAAGACGAGTTTTTCACCAGGGGACATTTCCCCGGCAATCCGGTGGTTCCAGGAGTCATTCTCTGTGAGATAATGGCCCAGAGCTGCGCCATCCTGGTCAAAGACGAGATTCCCGGCAACATCACTCTCTATGCTGGCATAGACAAGGTGCGTTTCAAGAATTCCGTCAAGCCCGGCGATGTGTGTGAGGTGACCGCCAGCCTTGACGAGAGACGCGGGCAGCTCTTCTTCTGCTCCGCCAAGCTTGAGGTGAACGGCAAGCTCTGCTGCAAAGGGATGCCTTCATTCGCGCTGGTTCCCATACAGAAATAGTTTAATAAGATGGAATACAGAAGATTGTCCCCGGACGAGCTAGAGGACATATCCTCAAGGATACTCTATGAGGACAATCATATTCTCATCTTCAACAAAGTCCCCGGAGAGATCGTCCAAGGGGACAAGACAGGAGACGAATGCCTGGCCGAGACCCTTAAGGCTTTCATAGCCATAAGGGACTCGAAGCCTGGCAAAGTCTTTATGGGTATTCCCCACCGGCTCGACCGGCCGGTCAGCGGCATTGTGGTTTTCGCCAAGACATCAAAGGCCTTGTCAAGGTTATCAGAGATGTTTCGGACCGGAGACATGCACAAGACATACTGGGCTTTGTGCCTGGACTCTCCCAAGAATGAGTCCGGAGATCTGGTGGACTGGCTTGTACGTGATGAGAGGATGAACAAGAGCTTCATCGCCAGAAAAGGGAGCGCCACGCCAGGAGCGAAAGAGGCCCGTCTCCAGTACAAGTTATTGGGACGGACAGAGAGGTATTCCCTTATCGCAGTGAGACTTCTGACGGGCCGCCACCATCAGATCCGATGCCAACTCGCCGCGGCTGGCTGCGTGATCAAGGGTGACCTCAAATACGGAGCGCCCCGGTCCAATCCCGACGGGGGAATATGCCTCCACTCCAGGGAAATCTCATTCATCCACCCTGTAAAGAAAGAGGAGATGACGGTCATCGCGCCACCTCCCGCTTCCTGGAAAGGGATAGAGCCGTTCCTCTAATCCTTACCCGCATTTTTACGGGCTTCTTTCTTGGCCTTTTGCCGCGCGTCCTTTTTGGCTTTTTCACGGGCTCTCTCCTCTTTCTCCTTGGCTTCCTTCTTTTTCTGGTCAGCCCTGATAGACTCTATGGTTGACTCCGTGCTTTCCGAGCGCCTTCGTGACTGGACCCTGTCCCTGGACGCGTCCTTGGCGGAAACACCTTTCAAGACAGCATAGCAAATAACCTCAAAACGTCCCCGGGTCTTCTTGTAGACAAAAAACGAATCCACGATATCCTCCTCCGGATAATCTTTCAACGCGTCCGCCCTGGCAAGGACCCTTGCCTCGTTCAGATCCTTCCCCTGGGCTTTGCCGATAGCCTCAAAAGAAGACTTGGTGGAATATTTCGAAGTAAGATAGGAGTTGACTGCATCCTCAAGCTTCACGTTGTCCAGCGGCTTGAATCCTTCCGACTTAAGATACTTGACCTCGACCTTGGTATCTTTCTTCGCTTTCTTAACAGCCTTCGCGCTTTGGGCGGTCATCGGGGAAAGGAAGACGAGCCCCAACAAGACAGACAGGAGTATTTTTCTCATAACATTAAAGATTATACAAACATCCGCTAATATAGGAAAAAATGGGGATTATCCGATCCTCCCCAAAGAATGCTCCTGCAACCATTCTGAAGGAGTCTTGCCCATGTTGACCTTGAACGCCATGTTGAATGAGACCGTGGAGTTGAAACCTGACATGGAAGCCGCCTCACTGACCTTAAGCCTCGGATCCTTCTTGAACAGGGACACGGCATACTGAACCCTGTAATAATTGACAAACTGACGGAAGTTTCTGCCAGAGAGGATATTAATGGTCTTCGAGAGGTACAGCTTGTTTGAATATAAGTCTTCCGCCATGTCCTCCATGTGGAAATCCGGGTCCAGAAACGGCTTCTTTTCAGTCATGTACAACATGACCCTCGAATACAGATTATTCATTTTCTTGTCCTCTTCCGCCTTGTCTATGAAAGATGTCCTCAAGTTGCCTTTTATAATCTCCTTTACCTTCCGTTCGGTTCCCTCGTTCAGCACATAGGTGCGGCCCGTCATGTCCCGCAGATACAAGACCGCGAAAAGTCCCATGAACATTATGATGCCCGAGTAAGTCATAACCTCCCCAGCATCACCCGGAAGCATGATAGCGCAAAGGGAATATATTCCCAGCCCCATGAAGATCAAGGAATAGATGAACCTTGAATAATCTTCCAGATTATGCCAGACCGCCCAATTCCGGAAAAAGAGCCGGATCCCGTTGAATCTCTTAACCGCCACGGTGGTGAAGAAGGATGAAAAGATTACGAGGATGATCATATAAGAAAAGAATATCCTCTCCGAGCGGAAAAACAACCTTCCATCAGGCACAAACATCGAGAAGAAGAAAGATATGATGACACCCAGCTCAATGAGGAAGACAGCGCTGAACGAGAAAGACGGTTTTTCAAAGGAGCAAGGGTAAAGCAGTAGGATCTCCGCGACAGCCGTCACGTCCAGCACAAGGTAGCGGATCTCCACAGGGCCCGGTCGCGCAAGTTCAAGAACGACCAGCAGCGCTCCGGTCAATCCTGCCGTCGCTCTTATCACAAGATGCCTGGTGGTCTTGGCGCGGTTCCGGACGAGATCATAAAAAAGAAAAAAGAGAAATTCGAAGATCAGGGATAATGCAATGATAATCGACATTTTGTTCAAGATTGGTTGTTAGACAAGTTTTTCTTTTGAGACCACGAAAATAATGATTAGCATGATAAAAGGTACCCCCTGCGTGGGGGTACGCAGGGGGTATCTTTCCAAAAAAGGGATAAAAAAACAGAAACTAGGCTTTTTTATCCTTGATTCTATCGAAGCCTTTGCCATAGACTCCCGCCGCCGAGCAAATCGAAAGGAAAGCGTCCGGATCAATCCTTTTGATGGAGCGGAGAAGGAGATTCACATCTGACTTTCTGGTAATCACCATGAGCACGGACGCCGGCTGTTTCGTGTACCAGCCTTTCCCATCCAGGACAGTGACGCCACGGTGGAAATCCTTGGAGACCATTTCAGCGATCTCGTCATGGAAATGGGACATGATGAATATCTGCACACTCTGCTTGGCTCCCGCCAGATACAGGTCCGCAACATGCCCGCACACCGTCACTATGATCATGCCGTAGACAGCCGTAATGAACTTGTCGACAAAAGGAAGTGAGCCGCCATCGGCTGTGTACGATGGCACCAGGAGCGACGAGGCGATGATGAAGACATCTATAAGCAGAATGACCTTTCCTGGTGAGATATTGTGGTACTTGGTGATAATCAGGGCTATGATGTCCGTTCCGCCAGAACTGCCGCCCTGAGAGATGGACATTCCGATTCCCAAACCGGCCATCGCGCCTCCGATCAAAGAGCAAAGCAGCTTGCCATTTGACAAAGCGAAGTCCTGGATGAATGGCTGGGGGATAATCGTTTGCTCTATGTTCAAGCAGAATGAGGCCAGGAAAATCGCATAGACGGTCTTGACTCCGAAAGATGGGCCTATGATAAAAAGGGATATCACCAACAGCAAGGCGTTGATCACAAAATATGTATATCCCATCTTGATCCCGGTGGCGAACTGGATTATGGCGCTTATACCTGAAACTCCGCCTCCGAACATGTTGTTTGGAGTCAGGAAAATGGTCCACCCGCAGGTATAGATAATAATACCAAGTGTGATAAGGATGTATTCCTTAATTGTCCTTAACACGTTCTTCTCTTGCAATTCCATTGTCAGATTTCTTTTTTAGCTTAAGATTGAACCCGGTCTTCATCTCATCAAATCCCTCCCCATAGACCGTGCTCGCGGATGAGACAGTAACAAAAGCGGAAGGATCGATTTCCTTCACGGTCCTCGTGATAGTGTGAAGCTCAGGTTTCCGGACCATAATCAGCAAAACCTTCTTGCTCTCACCCGAGTACCAGCCCTGGGCGTCGAGAGCTGTGACTCCCCTGTTCAGATCGTGGATGACCGTGTCGGCAATCTCTTTATACTTATTGGAGAACACCATGACCTGCCATGTCGAGTTGCGGCCGAGCAAAACCCAGTCCACGAAAACGGAGAAAATCACCATCGCCACGTAACCGTAGACCATGTCCTCAATTGTCTTTCCCGGGACAAGGAGCACGGAAGCGATGATGAAAATATCCAACGCCAGGAACACCTTACCCAAGGAAACAGGCCAGAACTTATTGACTATCAACGCCACGATGTCAGTTCCTCCGGTACTGCCCCCACGAGCCAGAATGCAAGTGAGACCAATAGATTCGATGATCGCGGCCACAATCACGAGAAGGAGTTTGTTGTCGAAGAAGACATGAAGGAACTCCATACCCGAGAAAATATCCAGCCCCAAAGTAGACAAGCCGATGGCATAGATGGTCTTGAAACCGAATCCTTTCCCAAGAATAAGGAATCCCGCGAGCAACAGCAAACCGTTGACGACAATATAGGTCAAATGGACGGGGATGCCCGTCGCGAAATTGATAATGGTACAGGCTCCGGTGAGTCCACCGCTGGCTATCCCGTTGGGGATAAGCATGTCAGCCCACGCGAAAGCATAGAACACGACTCCAAGGGTAATGACAGCATAGTCATCCAGAGTGTTCAGGATCTCGCGCTTTCCTGATTTCAATCCTACTGCCATTATGAAGATCTATTTTATCACGATGTTGACAATCCTGCCAGGAACGACGATAACCTTCGCTATAGTCTTGTCTCCTACCCATTTGGCTGTCTGGTCCAAATTCCTCACCGCAGCCTCGACCTCAGAAGGAGCCATAGACTTGGGAAGCTCCAGAGTGAATCTCATCTTGCCATTGAAAGAGACAGGGTATTTCACGTTGTCCTCTGCCGCCAGAGCTGGATCAAAGGCCGGGAAAGAGGCATAAGCCACACTTCCCTGATGGCCAAGAAGCGACCAAAGCTCTTCGGCGATATGGGGAGCGAACGGAGAAAGAAGAACCGTCATAGGCTCAAGAATGGCGCGCTTACGGCACTTCAAGGCACTCAAGTCGTTGAGCGCTATCATGAAAGCGCTTACTGTGGTGTTGAAAGAGAAATGCTCGATGTCGTATTCCTCCTTGCCGATCAGTTTGTGGAGGACCTTGAGCTCTTCGGCCGAAGGCTCCTCATCGGAGACTGCCAGCGAATCGCCGTCAAAGAATAGCCTCCAGAACTTTTTCAGGAAGCGGTTAACTCCGTCAATTCCCTTTGTGTCCCAAGGCTTGCTCTGCTCAAGAGGCCCGAGGAACATCTCGTAAAGTCTCAGGGTATCAGCCCCATAATCATCGCAGATCTTGTCGGGATTGACGACATTGAACATGGATTTGCTCATCTTCTCGACTGCCCAGCCGCAAATGTATTCCCCATTCTCAAGGACGAATTCAGCGTCAGAGAACTCAGGCCTCCAGGCTTTGAATCCCTCCAGATCGAGCCGGTCATTCCTGACCAGACTGATGTCGACATGGATCTCTGTCGTCTGGTACTGGTCCTTGAGCCCGAGGGAGACGAACTTGTTGGTCCCGACGATGCGGTAGACGAAATTGGAGCGGCCCTGGATCATTCCCTGGTTTATAAGCTTGCGGAAAGGCTCATCCTCACACACATAGCCCAGATCAAAGAGGAACTTGTTCCAGAAACGGGAATAAATAAGGTGCCCGGTGGCATGCTCGGTTCCGCCGATATACAAGTCGACGTCCCTCCAGTACGCATCCACATCTTTATCCACAAGAGCCTCATTATTATGAGGATCCATGTACCTGAGATAGTAGGCGCTGGACCCTGCGAAACCAGGCATCGTGCTGGTTTCCAGCGGATAGCCTTTGTAGGTCCAGTTCTTAGCCCTCGCAAGAGGCGGCTCTCCGTTCTCAGTCGGCTTGAACTCATCGATCTCCGGAAGAGTGAGCGGAAGATCGCTGAAAGGAACGGGAGTCGGAATCCCATCCTTATAGTAAATGGGGAAAGGCTCTCCCCAGTAACGCTGACGGCTGAAAATGGCGTCGCGAAGCCTGTAATTGACCTTCGCGTGGCCAAGTCCTTTCTTCTCGACATATTCAATGGCGGCAGGAATAGCTTCCTTCACGTCCATTCCGTCAAGGAAACCAGAATTGACCATCTTGCCCTCCTTGGCGTCAAAGCTCTCCTCGCTGACATCGCAGCCTTCGATAATCGGCACGATCGGGAGGTTGAACTTCTTCGCGAAAGCGTAATCCCTGCTGTCATGCGCCGGCACGGCCATGATAGCTCCAGTGCCGTATCCTGCCAAGACATATTCGGAGATCCAGATTGGCACCCTCTCTCCTGTCAACGGGTTGACGCCATAAGAACCAGAGAACACTCCCGTGACTGTCTTCGTCTCGGCAATTCTCTCACGCTCAGTCTTTTTCTTGACATAAGCGAGGTAATCCTCAACCTCTTTTTTCTGGTCAGCCGTCGTAAGGACATCCACAAGCTCGCTCTCAGGAGCCAGAACCATGAAAGTCACACCGAAAATCGTGTCGACCCTGGTCGTGAATATGGTCACGTCATGCTCCTCTTCCCCATTGTAGCACTTGAAAACCACCTCGCAGCCGTTTGACTTGCCAATCCAGTTGCGTTGCATTTCCTTGAGGGAATCAGTCCAGTCTATCCTGTCAAGCCCTTCCAGCAGCCTCCCGGCATAGGCCGAGACCCTAAGCTGCCACTGCATCATCTTCTTCTGCTCCACAGGATAACCGCCCCTCACTGAAAGGCCATCCTTGACCTCGTCATTGGCCAGGACTGTCCCGAGTCCAGCGCACCAGTTGACGGAGGTTTCTCCCTGGTAGGCGATCCGGTAATTCATCAGCATGTCTGACTTCTCCTTCTCGGAGAAAGCCTTCCATTCCTCAGCCGAGAAAGGATCGTGCTCAGAATGAGCCGCGTCAACCGCGCTACTTCCTCCTTTCTCAAAAGAGGCGATCAGGTCCTCGACAGGACGAGCCTTACCCACGGCATTGTCGTACCAGCTTCCGAACATTTTGAGGAATGCCCACTGTGTCCACTTGTAATATGCAGGATCACAGGTCCTTACCTCACGGTCCCAGTCGTATGAGAAACCAATACGGTCCATCTGCTGACGATACCTGTTGATGTTGTTCACGGTCGTCACCTCAGGGTGCTGCCCTGTCTGGATCGCATACTGCTCCGCCGGAAGGCCAAAGGCGTCATACCCCATGGGATGAAGGACATTAAAACCCTTCAGCCTCTTATACCGGGAGAATATGTCACTGGCAATATATCCAAGAGGATGCCCCACATGAAGCCCCGCTCCGGAAGGATACGGGAACATGTCCAGAACATAGAACTTAGGCTTGGAAGAATCCGTTCCTGTCTTGAATGTTCCATTCCCAGCCCAATAGGCCTGCCATTTCCTTTCAATGGTCCTGAAATCGTAATCCATTATCTATAAGTTATTTCTAAGTATTAATCAATGTTTTTTAAAGCCAAAGCTCCGCGTTCCCTTCTTTTCCAGACGGAACTCAATGTACAATGACATCTCGGAACTGACCTTCTTCCCTCTTACCTTGCCAGGCTTCCAGGAAGGAGAGCCGCTGATGATCCTGACAGCCTCGTCGTCGAGAAGAGGGTCAGCGCCCTTGAGGACTTTCACATCCCTGACTTTCCCGTCTTCACCGATCACGAAATCAACCAGCACACGTCCCTGTATGCCCTGTTTGATAGCCTCCTCAGGATACTTCATGTAGGAATATACCCACTTCTGGAGAAATACTTTAGGATCATCGCTCCCGAGGAAAGAGGGCTTCACATCACAGTCATAATATGGGACCGCATCCGGGACACCTCCGCTCAACCGAACAACATCGGATGGGTTGAAAATCGGCTTCGGACCGTTGACAAGGGAAACAGCGTAACTGTAAATATATTCCAGCTCCTTCTCCATCGTCTCGTAGTCGAGGATCGACTGGGTATCCCTCTCGGTGTCGTGGGCAGGATATCGTCCTGTCGTGAAGAATATGGAAGGAATTCCCTTGTCGTAAAAGGCCACATGATCCGATGGATAAGGCTCGACAGTGGTCAAAACAGGCCTGATGGGCTGGAGCTCACCCGACAACGACTCCACCATCGCGTTCATGTCCGCATTGGATGCCGTGAAAGCGTAGAAACCGTCATACCCGGTTCCCAGCATGTCGAGATTGATCATGGCATCGATGTTGGAGACATCTGAAAATGAGCGGTTAAGGAAATACCATGAACCAGCGAAAGACTCCCTTGAGGCGCCGAAAGCCACAAACAGGACAGATCTGCGGAGAATAGCCTTGTTGGTCTGGAGCATCTTCGCGAGCTCCAGCATCATCGCGACTCCGGAGGCGTTCCCGTTGGCTCCGGAATATATTTTCTCGACCTTGTTCCCGTCTATTGTCATAGTGCCGGTGCCGAGATTATCCATCCTCGCCCCGATCACAATGTAACGGTCCCTCAAAGCCTTGTCTCCTCCATGGATAAAGGCGCAGACATTTCTCGAGGTAAGAGTGTCGCCGTTCTCCTGCAGGATGCCGAACGGATCGCCCGATTCCCCGGAGAGCACATCAACTCCGTACTCCTTGAAAATCCCGGTCACGTACTCGGCTGTCATCCTCTCCCCTTCCGAACCGGCCTTACGACCTTCCATCATCGCGGAAGCCACGGTGGCGACATGCCTCTTGAGAGACGTTACCCTATCACTGTCACCAAGTTCAGAATATCCGGCACGGTACTGGGCACGGCCAGGGACCGCCATTGACAACATGACGGCAAGAGTCAATATGAGCGCTGATGAGTGTTTCATTTCCTTTTCCTGTCAAGAATCCAGACACCGTCCGGGCAAAAATCCTGCCCTTTCAACTCTCTCATGAATATCTTCGCCTCCTCGAGGTCGTCAGTCCCTCCTATTCCTACAGCCGTACGTCCCTCTGTAAACCCGAAGAACTCCGGCTCATAGCCAAAGGATTGAATCCGCTCGCCATACTTCTCGGCGTTCTCCCTGCTCGAGAAAGCCCCCATGATCACATAGTAACGCTTCTTTTCTTTCGTCTTTGTCGCCGAACTTGTGGAAGTGTCAGCTGGCACAGCCGAATCACTCGTCATCTCTGGCTTCTCATCCGATATCCCCGGCTTCTCATCTGTCATCCTCGGCTCAACCGGCGTTCTGTCATCCTGAGCGGAGCGAAGGATCTCCTCCCGCTTCGCCGCAATCTCCTTCGACGTCGGCCTCCCGGCCAGCACCCGAAAGAAATCGCAGCCAGACACCAACATGGCGACTGACAACAAAACGAAAACGGACTGAAAACCTTTTCTCATAAAACAACGATCATTCTGAGCGCGTTACTGTCATTCTGAGCGCGGCGAAGAATCTCCCTCCACAAACGCCACAATCTCCCCCTTGGCGACCTTATCACCCTGCTTTCCAAGCACAGCGACAACACGGCCATCCACAGCGGGAACGATCTCCTCCATCCCGTAATATGTCTGGACAAAGCCCATCCCTTCTCCGGCCTTGACCTCGGTCCCGGCCACGGGAGCCGCGGAATCATCCTCCACATCGACCTGCCAGAGGAGCTGTCCCTTGACAGGAGCCTGGACTGGCACGGCATGAGGATAACGCTTCGCATATTCCTCGACATCAAACTTAGGCATCTCGACCACAGGACGCTCCACAACGATAGGAGCCCCTGCTTTCGCCTTAAGATCAGCGAGTTCCTTGTTGAAACGCTCCTTCGCGATTCCGCTCCTGTAGTCACGGTACTGGCGCTCGTGCATCGCAAGCTCGAAGAGCTCCTCATCGTCCTCACCGTAATCCCAGCCTTCCTCATCCATCATCTTGCGGAACTTAGGAAGCTCGTCGGGATAGTTGTCCTGGGGATTGCCGGTGCTGAACTCCAGCCCCTTCTCCTTGGCGAGATCGATGATCTCGGGAGCGAGAGGTCCGGGAAGCTGACCCATATTGCCGAGGATCATTCCCCAAGTGTCCTTGTCGATGGTCGTCCAACGGGGTTTCCCGTTGAGCATATTCAGCAAGTTCATCAGGGCAGTGTTCTTCACATACTGGCTGAAAGGAGTCACAAGAGGCGGATAGCCAAGTCTCGGCCACACGTATTCAACCTCCTGGAAAAGCTTGACCATCAATGTGTCAAGACTGATCTCCGGCCGGCCATGGGCCCTTTCGGCCGCATTGATAGCGCCCTGGAAGCCCTTGAGGTCAGCCATCATGGAACCCATCATTCCGCCCGGAAGGCCGCAGCCAACCAGGAGCGAGCTCATCTGTGAATTGGTGGGATTGATCCAATATCCGAGGAAGTCGTCGATGAACTTCTGGGTCAGACGCCTGACTTCCATGTAGGCGTCCATATTCAGGTCCTTCACAAGGAAGCCGTCCGCCTTCATCATCTCCCTGATGGTGATCACGTCGGGATGGACCTTGCCCCATGAGAGGGGCTCAACCGCGACATCCAGGTAATCGGCACCGGCCCTCGCGACCTCGAGCATTGAGGCGGGAGAGAATCCGGGACCCGTATGTCCGTGGTATTGGACCACGATGTGGGGATATTTCTTCTTGATATCCTGGACCAGCTGGCCAAGGAACGTAGGACGGCCGATTCCGGCCATATCCTTGAGGCAAATCTCGTCGCAACCGTACTCTACGACCTTGTCAACGATACCCATGTAATATGCCACGGTGTGGACAGGAGAATTGGTGATCGACAGGGCGACCTGGGAGATCATTCCACCTTTCTTCGCGCCTTCGACAGAGCCGCGAAGGTTGCGGTGGTCGTTCAGGCCGCAGAAAGAACGGGCGATGTCGGTCCCCTGCTTTTTCTTCACCTTGAACATAAGGTCACGCACATCTCTCGGCACAGGGTTCATTCTCAACGCGTTCAATCCCCTCTCAAGCATGTGTGTCTGGATCCCGGCCTTGTGGAAAGGAGCGGTCCACTTCCTGACAGCCACGTTCGGGTTCTCCCCAAAAAGGAGATTGACCTGCTCGAACGCTCCGCCATTGGTCTCGACACGGTCAAAGCATCCCATGTCGATAATCGCCGGAGCCACCTCGCAAAGCTGATCCACTCTCGGGACGTACTTCCCAGAGCTCTGCCACATGTCCCTGTACACCAGGGAAAACTTTATCTCTTTCGCCATATTTGTATAATTCCTTTTATCCTACAAATATACTCATTTTTCATTATCTTTAGGGAGTTTTAATGAAGCAAACTCGCTAAAGCAATGAGAAAGATTTTCCTAGCGGTCGCGCTGTGCCTGGTCTTCCTACCCGTTTTCGGTACGGCGGCGATCATTCCCGACCCTTGTGAGCACCCTCGACTCGTTTTGAAAGCCGGAGAGGAGGCCACCGTCCGGGAAGCCATTGCCAAGGGAGGAATGGCCAAAGAGGCATATTCATACATCAAGACATTCTCCGACAATTTGCTGACGACCCCTCCTTGCGAGCGGGTGATGACTGGCCGCAGGCTCCTTCTTGTGTCGCGGGAGGTCCTGAAGAGGGTTTTTTATCTTTCGACCATGTACCGCCTGGACGGAAAACAGGAATATCTCGACAGAGCGGCCGAGGAGATGCTCGCTGTCTGCCGCTTCACCGACTGGAACCCCTCCCATTTCCTCGACGTGGCCGAAATGACGATGGCCGTCTCGATAGGATATGATTGGTTATATTCAGAACTATCTGAGGATCAGCGTTCAGAGATCAGTCAAGCGATTCTCGACAAAGGGCTCCGTCCTTCCGATGGGCAGTGGTTCCTGACCTCCAACAACAACTGGAACCAGGTATGCAACGCCGGGATGGTCTGCGGGGCTCTGGCGATCTGGGAAGACGCCTCAGACGAGGCCATGGCTATAATCCAAAGAAGCCTGGAATCCAACCCGATAAGTCTGGCCAGCTACTCCAGGGAGGGCTGCTATCCAGAAGGATACAGCTATTGGGAGTACGGAACCTCTTTCCAGATTATGCTGATCTCGGTCCTGGAGAGCGCCTTCGGAAGCGACCTGGGGCTTATGGACGGCCAGGAGGGTTTTTACAACTCCTCCAAATTCATGAGCATGATGTCCACCCCGGCTCATAGGGTATTCAGCTTCTTTGATGTAAGCAGGAAGCAGATATTCCAGTCAATGCAGGCGTGGATGGCCACCCGGACCGGGGACCCGTCAGTTCTTTATCCCGAATTGGCGTTCTTCCGGGATAAGGGGTTCGCCATGGGTGACACGGACCGCCTGCTCCCCATCTTCCTCATCAGTTGCTCCAAGATAGATTTCAGCGCCATCAAGGCCCCGTCTTACAACACGTATCATTGCTCGGGACTGGAGCCGCTTTTCATGTATCGAAGTGGCTGGGACAGCACGGATGACACCTACTTTGGAGTCAAAGGCGGCAGGGCAGCTGACAACCATGGCCATATCGATGCCGGCTCCTTCGTCTTTGAGAGTGATGGAGTATGCTGGGCCGCGGATCTCGGAAGCCAGGACTACAACTCTTTGGAAAGCCGGGGTGTAAACCTCTGGTCAGCAGCTCAGGATAGTCAGCGATGGGATGTCTTCAGGATTGGGGCCGAATCGCATAACATTCTCACGGTCAAGGACAAAAGACCGGTGGTAGATATCCGTATCCTATTCCGTGAGGTCTGGGAGAAGAAATCCCGGAAAGGCGTCTGGATGCCTATGACGGCTTTCTACGGAGGCGACCTCGACTCTTGCTACCGGAAAGTCTGGTTGGACAAAAAGGACGATCTTAATGTCGAAGATTTTTTTATTGGAGGAGACTCGAAGCAGAACCTGATCTGGAAGATGTGTACTGAAGCCGAGGCCAGGATCCTGGGGCCAGCCGCGATCGAACTGAAGAAGGATGGGAAGACCCGCGTCCTGAGGATTCACACAAAGCATTACGCCAGTCCGAGAATATGGCCAACCTCTCCCCGGCATGACTACGATGCCGACAATCCAGGCACTTGCCTCGTCGGCTTCGAGATCAAAAACGTCCTGCCCCACGAAAAAGTCAAGGTCAAAGTCTCACTGGAGAAATAACCTCAATAGACTAGACCATCCGAAGATCCACAAATAGCCGGCGGTAAGCGTCGGCTTTTTTCTGGATCGGGAGTGGGTAGGCCCGGGAGGTGGAAGGCATGCGGTAAAGACGCATGGGGCGCCCCTCAAAAGTGAATGATGAATAATCCCCAACCGCCGGAGGCTCCGTCCCAAAGGTCCCGCACAAAGTGGCCGAAGCCTTCTCCCCTGTCACAACCACGGCCCGGCAGTTCGGGATTCTCCGTAGAAGCGCCGGAATATCAGTTGGTTCCACAACCTCAAGGAACTTGTCCGAAGCGTTGTCCTTAAGGCGCCGGACAGCCACGGCCGTGTCGAACATCGCGATTCCCTTTTCCGAGCAGAACTCCTTGATCTCATCAAGGCGGAACTTCCTCGCGGCCTGGTCCACAAACCGGTCTTTGTCGCCGAAGAATATGATCCCGACGATCCTCCAGAAATCATTGATGAAATTCGGGTAATAAAACTCCATGCTCCAACGCTTGGGCTGAGGCGGGAAACTCCCCAGCATCAGCACCTTGGCCCCTTCCGGAAGGAAAGGCTCGAAAGGATGTCTCTCAACCGGCGGATCCCCCATGGCTACACTTTCAGGAATATTTCCTTCTTGTACATGAACCGAAGGATTAGGAACAAGATCATCACATTCGCGAAAGTGATAATGAGGGGATAATACGCCCCGGTGATGTGTTCGAAGCCATGAAGAAGCGACTTGCTGACCGATGAGAAATTCACGACCTCTCCGATACAGTAAGCCGCTATTGAGTTCATTCCGAAATACTTGAACCAATTCAGGCCCTTGCTCTTGCCCCAAACGTCCACGATCAGATAGACAATCGCCAAAGCCAGGCAGCACCAGCCAGCCGAATAAAGGGTCATGGAGCTGCTCCAAATCTTCTTGATGCAAGGGAACCAGGCGTCAAGACCTATCCCGAAAAGGATCAGTGTCACTCCGGTAGCCGCAAGGACAAATCCTTTGTACTTCTTCGGACGAGTCTCATCCTTCAACATCGCCCCGGCGTAGCATCCGAGCATGACAGTTACAATGAAATTGAGGCTGCTCAGGATCCAGGTATATTGGTAACCCTCGTTCCATGACCAGGTTCCGTCGGGATTCCAGATCACCCCGTCGCGGTGGCATCCGAGGACAGCCTTGTCTATTACCATGGCTATATTACTCTGCGGATCCAGATTCATCCGGCCGAAAATCACAAAGACCAGGATATACAGGGAAAAACACGCCGTCCCGAATATCCAACTACCTTTCTTACCTAAATACACATACGCCAGGGCCGTGAAAACATAGCCTACGGCAATGGCCTGGAGAGTATTCGCGAAAGGGTGGAACTGCTTGAAATCCAGATTCAACAGATTCCCCTGGACTATCCATCCCAGAAAGAACAACAGGGCGAATCGCTTTAACAATTTGAGATGGAACGCCTTCCCCGGCTTCTCCCCATCCCTGTACCTGGCCATCGAGAAAGGTATCGTCGCCCCGGACATGAACATAAACAGTGGCATTATGATATCCCATAACACGAAACCTTCCCAAGAAACGTGAGTCACCTGAGCCCGCACCCCGTCCCACACCGGAGACTGGTTGATGTCCAGGAAAGAACGGATGACAGGCCCGGCTGCGAGAAGAAGGAAAAGATCCATCCCTCGCAGAATGTCAAGTGAAGCGAGCCTTTCCTTACGTTCCATCACTCCGTCGCCGCATCAAATTCCTCGATGATCTTCTCGGCCTTGGCATAGCCATCGGCAGGAGCCTTCCACATGGCGGCGAAAACCAGACAGCCAAGTACTCCGAAAGCGATCGCTACAGCGAACACCGTATTCCAGCCGAAGGACTTGGCTATCATACCGAAAGCCAGGCCGGAGACAGTCGTACTGGCATAGCCGAATATTCCGAGAATGCCATTGGCTGAAGCCGCGGCCCTCTTGGTCGCCTGATTGGAGGCGGCTATTCCGGTCAGAGCCTGCGGGCCGTAGATGAAGAAGCTGGACATGATGAGGAAGAATATCGCCCATCCGGTGTTCCCTTGCGGCATCTTCCAGAAAGCGAAGAAACACAGAGTAGCCATCACCATGAATATCAAGCAGGTATGGTGGGCTTTGCTCTTGAAGAACTTGTCGGTGATCCATCCGGCAAGAAGGGTGCCGATGATACCTCCCACTATCTCGGAAGCCGCCACGACGTTTGCCGCGGTCGCAATCGGAAGCTGCTTATAATCAGTCAAAAACATCGAGCCCCAATCCAGGATCGTGAAGCGGATGACATAGACACAGAAATTGGAGACCGCCAGGATCCAGATCATAGGGTTGCGGAACACCATCTTCTTCAGAAGGACCTTGTACAGGGCGTGAGCGTGTTCGGGGCTCTCGGCCTGCTGCGGCGCAGCCGTTTTTCCCGCCAGGACATGCTCGTCAAGAGTCTCCGGATTTGGAAGTCCTACGTCGGACGGGGAATTCTTCAATCCAAAAAACAGCAGGAAACTGCCCGCTGCCGCCAGTATGGCCGGGATGAAGAAACACCACTGCCATGCCTCATAACCGAAACGGCCGAGTATGAATGTACCGATCAGGACGGCCACGAGCCCCGCGCCAATAGAGTGGGAACTGTTCCAGATGCTCTGCTTTGTGGCGAGCTCCGAAGGCTTTATCCAATGGGCCATGAGGCTTCCGCAAGGCGGATAACCCATTCCCTGGGTGAATCCGTTGATGAGCCAGAGCGATCCGATGAAATACACCAGCCCGACCGTTGCCTTGCCGCTGGCGTCCATGTAGTGGAAGAGCCCGTTCATCTGGGGACTCAAGCCAATCACGAAATTGACAACCGCTGACAGAAGCAGCCCCAGGCCCATTATAAACTTCTTAGATCGGGCACGGTCAGAAATGAACCCGTTGATAAAACGGGAAATACCGTAGACTATTCCATTCAGTGTCAGGAATATACCCAGCTGCGTCTCATCCAGTCCGAGCTCTGACTTCAGCGCCGGCATCGCGATGCTGAAATTCTTCCTGACGAAATAGAACAGGGCATAGCCAATCATCAGGATGATCAGCGTCCGCCACTGCCAATAGTTGTATTTTTTCTTGATATTCTGGTCCATATCTACAAATATACTCAAAGTTTAATTATGAGATAAGATTCAACACTTCATCAACCGAGGAACCAGGGAAAAAACGTGACACATCCGCTTTCATCAAGGATTCATAGATAGAAGGACGGTCGTAACGTAGGCCCGTCAAAATGGAAGAGAGTTCCTGGACAGGCTCACCGAAAAGAAAATCCCCGTAAAATGAGACAGCTGTGATATGTCCGTGATCCAGGCAAACTTCCACACTTACCGTACCACAAGGGAGCATGGCAGTACGAGCGATTCCCGTCTCTCTTGAACGGCCGTAGATAAAGTCCCAAGTCGCGAATTTGTTTTCGGCCATATTCCTAACTTCATTGAGCTGGGATTCAGTCAGTTCCATCTGATGATCCCCACTCGCCAGAATGTCTTGCAAGGCGGCCTGTACCTCATCCAAAGACTTGAATCCAGGAAGATAGTCCTTCAAGTTCGCTACTCTGCTTTTTACAGAACCTATTCCCTTGGCGTTCAGCTTTGATCCCGGAGTGTCCAGCACATGGGTAAGTGTGTCTATATCCACGTCGTACATCAAAGTCCCATGGATAATCTCCTGCCGCTTGGAAACTCTTCTGGCATAGCCGGACACCTTGCGTCCTTCCACGAATATGTCGTTGCGGCCGGTCAGTTCGGCGGGGACTCCAAGTTCGCGTAAAGCATTGACTATAACCGCCGGTCCTGTCGCGGCAGTGTCATTTGCCGCCGGCCAGCCAACTATAGTGTAGTTGAGATTCTGGAGGTCGTGATAGACGGCTCCTCCTCCGGTGACTCTTCTCACCAAATTAATCCCGTTCTCTTCCAGATATTTGAGGTTGACTTCCGAGTAAGCGTTCTGGTTGAGACCGATAATGACCGAAGGGCGGTTGCGCCACAGGTAGAAATACGGCTCGTCGAGGACGATATTCTCAAGACAGAACTCGTCCAGGGCCATGTTGAAATACGGGTCAGTGCTGTTATTCAGAAGATATTTCATTGAGGATAACGGGCAAGAAATACTCTTTTATCTGCGGATAGTTTGGAAGATGGGTTCCCGGATAGCGGTGTCCTCTCCCGGGATAATGGGATATGAATTCTTCGAAGCAATCCACCATCTCGTCATGGTCGGCGAAAAAGCCGGTAGTAATTCCGATTTCGTCTGCGACCATTCCTTCGAACTCATTCTGTTCAAGCGCTTCATAGCCTCGGCATATATCCTCGGTTATCTCGAAAGAAGTCGCTCCGTCTTGTCGTGGGGAAAGATATTCCATGACGCCGATCTTGCTCCTTAAAAGCTTGGAAGGGTGAAGGTCCGGGTTGACGAGGAACTTCCGGACCCCCCTGAGCTTCTGTGCCCAGAAACCACCGAGGGAAAGGCCTACTATCAAATCCGGTTTCTCCTTCGAGCATATTTCTTTAAGCATGGTAAGCGCCTCCGCAGGCTCAATCGGTACATCAGGGGCTATCACCTCGCTTCCTTTAAGGAGAATCCTCAAGGAAGAAGCCATCTTGTAGGCTCCTGAGGAGGCTAGGCCATGTATGAATAATATCTTCATTTACAGCTATTTCCGACTTTCAAGAATAAGATCCCCGAGTTCTTCGAGGTCTCTGACGATAAAATCCGCTGTTCCAGCCTCAAGGGCCGTTTCCAAGGTCGTCTCACCGGAAAGCACCAGTACGCTGACCGCACCTGCTCGCCTGCCCATTTCGATGTCGGTGTAAATCCTGTCCCCAACCATCGCGATTTCCTCTGGCCGGAGTCCATGACGGTCCCGGATGCCGTCCAGCATCGTCGGATCGGGCTTGCCCATCACCTTGTCCGGCTTTCTGCCTGTGGCGGCCTCGATGCATTTTTGGAGCGAGCCGCAGTCAACAAGGATCGTCGGAGCGTCCGTAGGGCATACCCAGTCAGGATTCGTCGCGATGTACGGGACGCCTTGTTTTGCCCACCAAGCTGCCCTGCAAAGACGTGAGTACACCAAGGTCGTATCAAAGGCCACAATCAGCATGTCCGGCTTGTCTACAGGGTCGTCCTCGCAGGATATGAACCCTGCCTGAACAAATTGCTCCCTCATGCTCGGAGTACCGAGCATAAACAGTTTCTTGACATCCGGATAGGTCTTCTTGATGTAGTCTATCGTGGCTATCGGGGTGGTGTACATGTCCTCGGGAGCGCAATCTATCCCCATTTTAGCCAGTTTAGCGACATAATCTCCGACCGACTTGGTGGGGTTGTTGGTCAGGAAGGAATGTCCCACGCCGGCCTTCTTCAAGGCGTCAAGCGTCGGGATAGTGAACGGGAATATATTGTTCTCCATGTAGATGGTCCCATCCATGTCCAGCGCCAGATGCCTGATCCGGCGCAGCCTGTCCCTTTGCTCCGCTGACAGGGTTTTGTTGTAGTTCTCTTCCATATTATTACAAATATAAGAATTCCGCTGGATTACCATCAGTTTCCCAAGCGGTGAGAAGAGACAATTAGCGTTTTATAGAACACGCTTAGCGTCAACTATTCACAAAAAGCGGGCAGCTAAACAAGCTACCCACTTTTCCATAATAATCTAAAGCGAAAAACGCGATAAGTGCCGTACCTACAGCTGGTCCGCGTGGCTGAGGAGATATGCCTCGGCCTCGGCGTTCCACAGGCCATGGTGGGCCTTGCACAGGCGGTCGAGCTCGGCATAGACGGGATTTGTCTTGCCCTTCTCCTCAAACTCGGCAATCGCGGTGAGAGGCATCGTGATCTGGGTGTAAACCATCTTCTTGCCTCCAGGGATAGTCGGGAGATTGAGGGAAGTGTCGATCACAGTGTTCAAGCCGCCGATATGGGTAATCAGACCGGCAGGGTCCATTCCCTTGGCCATCAAGTCGATAGCCTCCTTCATGTCGTCCGCGTTGCCACCGCTTGTCCCGACAATATGGTGGGACTCGTAGTGAACGTTGTAGAAATTGAACTTGGCGCTGAAATCGGCGTTCCTGGGGCCCGAGAAGAAATCGAGACACCCGTCGAAACCGAGGATGGCGTCAGCCTGCTCAACGACAGCGGGAACCGGGGCCATGACAACGACATCATCGTAGCCGGTGCCTCCGGAAATCTCCCTCAAGGTAGCCACAGGATCTCCTTCGCTCGTGTTCACGTAGCGGATATCAATCCCGCGGGCGGCGAACATCTCCTTGCTGTAGAGCATAGCGGCACGGTCAAGACGGCTCTGGTCAATGTCAGTGACCACGAAAAGGGAAGGAACAGGTCCCTCGCGGTGGAGCACATAGTTGATCATAGCCAGTCCCATAGGACCGACACCGGCGAGAAGCGCCAACTTGCCTCCTTCCTTGATCTCCATGGTGTGGACATAAGTGCCGGGAGTCGTGTGATAGTGGGCGTGAAGGGCACCGATGACACATGAGATAGGCTCGCTCAATGACGCGGGATAGAAAGCCTCACCATCGTAGTGGAAAAGGCATTTCTTCTCCATCACCTCATTGGGGATGATGATGTAAGTGGCGTCTCCTCCGCAATATTTGTAGGAATATCCTGGAGCGGAGAGAATCCCAACCGGGCCTCCCTCATAATTGATCGCGGGCTGGATCGAGAACTTATCACCAGGCTTGAACTCATTCTGCCATTTGGAGCCGACTTTCACGATCTCCCCGGCGAATTCATGTCCTATGATGGTCGGGTTATCCGCCACATCATTAGGGACTCTCTTATGCTCGGTCCCGGCATGAGCTGCCTTGTAGGTGGACATGCAGATGTCATCGCTCACGACCTTGGCCAGAATCTCGTCTTCCTTCATCTGGGGAAGCTCGAACTCCTCGAGCCTAAGGTCATCCTTTCCGTAAAGGCGAACAGCTTTTGTTTTCATATTCAATTAATTAAATACCCTTTCTGGCGTGCAGACGCATCTGGGCGACGGTCTGGTTGCTGGTGGGAACATAATCCTTCAAAGGAACGATCTTCTCGTTGATCGCGTCGAGGAACCATGACGGCTGAGGGAAGAAGGCTTCCTCAAGCTCATGGCAAGGAGTGATCCAGTTGCGGGAACCAAGCACCACGGGAGCCGCGTCGAGGTAGTCGAAAGCCATCTCGGAGATATTGGCCGCAAGGTCGTTGAGGTAGGAACCACGGGCGCAGGCATCACCGGCGATGATGATCCTTCCGGTCTTCTTGACGGACTCGATAACCTTGTCGTAGTTGAACGGAACGAGGGAGCGGGCGTCGATGACCTCAGCCTCCATTCCATACTTCTCCTTAAGGGTGTCAGCGGCCTCAAGAGCCCTGTAAAGGGTAGCGCCGATGGTAAGGATCGTGATGTCCTTTCCGGCCCTCTTGATGTCGGGCTCACCGATTGGAATCTCGTAATATCCTTCAGGAACTCCACCCTCGTGGAACTTCTCGCCGATACCGTAGAGACGCTGGCTCTCGAAGAAGATGACAGGGTCAGTGCCCTGGAGAGCGGCGTTCATAAGACCCTTGGCGTCGTAAGGAGTCACAGGGAAGCAGACCTTCAGGCCAGGGATGTGGGTGCAGAGGCTGGTCCAGTCCTGGGAGTGCTGCGCACCGTACTTGGAACCAACTGAGACTCTGACGACTACAGGCATCTTGAGAATATTTCCTGACATTGCCTGCCACTTCGGGAGCTGGTTGAATATCTCGTCACCGCAGCAACCGAGGAAGTCGCAGTACATGATCTCGGGAATCACGCGGCCGCCGCACATGGCGTAACCGATGGCTGTGCCGATGATAGCGGCCTCAGCGATCGGGCTGTTGAACAGACGGTGATAAGGAAGAGCCTCAGTCAAACCGCGATAGACGGCGAAAGCGCCACCCCACTCACGGTTCTCCTCACCGTAGGCGATGAGGGAAGCGTCTTTGTAGAAACGGTCCACGATGGCCTCGAAGACTCCGTCGCGGAAGTTGTAGGACTTCATGGAGCTGACGGGCTTGCCATCCTTGTCGAGCCAGAAACGCTCCTTGCCCTTGATCTGCTTGACCCTCGGGTTGTCCTCAAGAGGCATAAGCACGTCGGGCTTGGCGTCGGAAAGAGAGTCGATGCTCTGGTTGGAGAACATCATCTCACCCAAAAGCTCATCCTGCTTCACGAGATCCATCCTCGGGGAAAGCTCCTCGTCGATGGCGAGCTTGTAGCACTCGAAGATATTGGCGTTGACCTCAGCGCGGATGGCGTCGAGAGCAGCCTGGTCGGCAACTCCGGCCTTGATGAGTTTCTTGCCGAAAGCGACGATGCAATCCTCTTTCTCCCAGGCCTCGATCTCCTCCTTTGTGCGGTAAGAGCTCTGGTCGGACGGGGAATGGCCGCTGTAACGGTAGGTCACGACATCAAGGAGAGCGGGTCCCTTCTTCTCAAGAAGGTAGGCCTTCTTGCGGTAGAAAGCGTCGATGACGGCGAGCGGGTTGTAACCGTCCACCCTTTCGGCATCCATGGCGTCAGCCTTGAATCCGGCGCCCAGACGGGCCGGGAAGGTGTAACCCATGGTCTCGCCCTTGGTCTGTCCGCCCATGGCGTACTGGTTGTCCATCACATTGAAGAGGACAGGAAGGCCACCCTTCATGTCACCCTCCCAGAGGGTGTTGAACTGATCCATCGAAGCGAAGGTCATACCCTCGAGCACCGGGCCGCGGGCCATAGCGCCATCACCGAGGTTGGCGACGACAATACCTTTCTTCCTGTTGACTTTCTTATAGAGGGCGGCGCCCACGGCGATCGAGCCGCTACCGCCGACGATGGCGTTGTTCGGATATATTCCAAAAGGAGTGAAGAAGGTGTGCATGGATCCGCCGAGACCCTTGTTGAAACCGGTTGTGCGGGCGAAAATCTCGGCCATCGCTCCGTAAAGGAGGAAGCGGATTCCAAGCTCCTTGGTGTCTTTTCCTTTATATGCCTTCTTAGCGACATTCAGTGTGGCGCCATCCCAGAACTCCTCCATGACCTTCTTGAGCTCTTTCTCGGGAAGGATCTGGATCGAGCGGAGACCCTTCGCGAGGATCTCACCATGGGAGCGGTGGCTTCCGAATATGAAGTCGTCAGTGTCGAGGGCGTATGCCATTCCGACTGCGGCGGCCTCCTGACCGGCTGAAAGGTGGGCGGGGCCAGGATTGTTGTAAGCGACGCCATTATAACCGCCAGTTGTCTTGACCAGATTCAGCATGGTCTCGAACTCGCGGATATAAGACATATCCCTGTAGATGCGGAGGAGATCCTCTTTGGTGAAACGGCCGTCTTTCAACTCCGCCTTGATGGTCTTGTTGTATTTCATCACCGGGATGGTCGGGAGCTTAAGCTCATGCTCCTGCGGACGCAAGGTGACTTCGGGATCGATATATAGTGCTTTTGGCATGGTTTGACTTATTTAATTGTGAATGATGTTTCTTTGATGATCTCGGACACCGTAGGGTGCGGGAAGACGACCTCTTGAAGCTGCTCGAGAGTCATTTCAGTCTCGATGGCTACGCAGGCCGCGCTGATGATTTCGGAGCAAGGGTTCCCAAGCATGTGGACACCCAGCACTTCGTGGTACTTCGCCCCGACAATGATCTTGCAGATTCCTTCTCCCTTCTCGTTCTCGGCGACGAACCTTCCGGCGTATGCCATAGGAAGTTTGACGACCTTGAAGTCGATGCCCTTGGCCTTAGCCTCAGACTCGGTGAGACCGACACCGGCCACCTCGGGATTGGTATAGACGACACCGGGAATGGCGTTGTAGCGCATCCTGTCCTCTTTTCCGAGAATATTGTTGACCGCGACCTCACCCTCGCGGGAAGCGGTGTGGGCGAGCATGGAGAATCCGGTAACGTCTCCGGCCGCATAAACACCGGGAACATTGGTCTTCATCTTATCGTCGACCTTGATTCCGTAAGGCCTTCCGGCAGGATTCAGGGCGAGCTCGACTCCGAGGCTCTCAAGACCGAAGTCTTTGAGATTGGCCCTACGGCCGACACTGACAAGGATCTTGTCTCCGCTGACACGGCAGACCTTGCCCTCGGGATCCTCGTAGACAACTGTGTTGCCCTCGATCCCGGTCACCTTGCAACGCAGGCAGAACTCGACGCCCCTCTTCTCATAAGTCTTCTGGAGCATCTCGCTGATCTCATCGTCAAGAGGGCCAAGGATCTTCGGAAGCATTTCAACAACAGTCACTTTCGTGCCAAGAGTGCTGAAGAATGCGGCGAACTCCATTCCGATGACTCCGCCTCCGATCACCACCAGGCTTTCGGGACGCTCGGTCAAGTCAAGGATCTCGCGGTTGGTCACGATAACGTCGCCAGCCTCCTTGAGGCCGGGGAACGGAGGCACAGCGGCCTCGGAACCGGTGCATATCAACAGGTTCTTGGCGGCATAGACATTCCCGCCAGCCTCGATCTTGATCCCTTCACTGTCACGGCCTTGGATGGTGGCGTTCTCAGCCACGACCTCGACCTTATTGCCTTTCATCGCGGCCTTGACACCTCCGACCAGCTTCTTCACCACCTTGTTCTTGCGGGCGACGATCTCATCATACTTGAAAGAAGGATCGCTGACGTAGACCCCGTAATGGTCACCGGTCTTGGCGTAATTGTAAACCTTGGCGCTGTAAAGGAGGGTCTTGGTAGGAATGCAGCCCTCGTTGAGGCAGACTCCGCCAAGCGACTTCCTCTCGAAGAGAACCACCTTGAGTCCGGCGGCTCCCGCCCTCTCAGCGGCCACATAACCACCAGGGCCGCCTCCGATAATCGCTAAATCGTACATATCAAATGTTAATTAATATCCGATGGATTAAAACTGAATATCAAGGTTCTCGATCTCGGTCGCCACCTGCTTGAGGAATCTGGTGGCCTCACCGCCGTCAAGTGCCCTGTGGTCATAAGTCAGGGAGAGACCGAGGTAAGGCACGAAGGCGTAGACTCCGCCGCCGAGATCCTTCGGACGGGCGACAATGGTACCGACTCCGAGGATAGCGCTCTGGGGCAGGTTGATCACCGGGGTGAACCACTCGACTCCGAAACCGCCGAGGTTGGATACGGTGAAAGACGCCGCCTCAGCTGAAAGGAGATCCGGATTGATACTGCCCTTGCGGCAATCGTCAGCGACCTGCTTGAGAGCTTTGCTGAGTCCGGTTATATTCAGGTCCTCGGCGTGCTTGACGCAAGGGACCATCAGACCGCGCTCGGTGTCAACGGCGCAGCCGAGATTAACAGTATTGAAAAGCCTCATCGCATCCCCGAGGCAATGGGAGTTGACCTTCGGGAATTTCTGGAGGGCCCTGATGACAGCGTAGCACACGAAGTCATTGATGGTGACGTTGGCATCGATCTTCCCCTCCTCGAAAGCCTTCTTGGCTTTCTTGCGCAGGGCTTGGATCTTCCTGGCGTCCGCGCCAAGCATGTGGGTGAGCTGGGCGGAATTCTGCAGGGAATTGTACATGCTCTTGGCGATGAGCTTACGCATGTTGGACATCTTCTCGACGGTGAACTCAGAGCCTTCTCCAGCGATGTCCGTATGCGACGGCTTCCAAGTCTTAAGGTCGCCGCCTTTCACCATACCTGCAAGGCCGGTGCCGCTTGCGGGGGCCTGGAGGCCGCCCTGAGCCATCATGGCCTTCGCGAGACCGCTTCTAGGAGAGGCTGCCGCGGCGATGACATCACGCTCGATGACCCTGCCGCCAGGACCGCTTCCGGCGATCTGGTTCGGATCCACTCCCTTCTCGGCGGCGAGATGCTTCGCTCTTGGGGAAACTCCTGCAAGTGAGGATGTCCCTCCGGCCACCACTGCCACCCTCGGCTCGTTAAGAGGGGGGACCGGAGCTTCGCTTTGCGAAGCGAGCGGTGGGGTCGAGCGAAGCGAGACGGTGCCGGAGGGAGCATCCTCACCTGCAGGAACTCCAGCCGGGGCGGCTGAAGCGGCGGGAGCCTCGCTACCGGGAGCGAACTCAGCGAATGACTCGCCGGGCTCGCCGATAACCATCACATTGGTCAGGCACGGAATCTCGTCATTATCATTGAAAAAGCAGGCGAGGACGGTCCCTTCGACCTTGGACTCCTCGTCAAAAGAGGCCTTGTCGGTCTCATAGCTGAAGAGGATGTCGCCGACAGCGACCTTGTCACCAACTTTCTTCTTGAACTCAGTTACAATGCAACTTTCAACGGATTGCCCTTGCTTGGGCATGATAACTACTTGCGCCATTAATTATGATTTTATAAAAGGCCTATTATTAAGCCACGCAAAGTTAAAATTTCCTGATGAGATAAAAAAGGATTATATTTGTATGCTTTACTCAAAAAAGCATAAATCAAACTAAAATTATCAAACAGCAAAATGCAATCAACAGAAGATCTGAAGAAGATTGCCTCTCAAGTCAGAAGAGACATCATCCGGATGGTCGCCCTGGCCAAATCCGGGCATCCGGGAGGATCGATGAGCAGCACTGATTTCATGACCGCTCTTTATTTCAGGGTCATGGACCAGGATCCGTCCACATGGACCCGCGAGGGATCAGGTCAGGATGCCTTCATCCTCTCCGCCGGACATCTTACTCCCATGTATTATTCAATTCTCTCAAGAGCAGGATACTTCCCCACATCAGAGCTGGCGAGTTTCCGCAAGTTCGGGACACGTCTTCAGGGACATCCCTCGGTGAGGAAAGGTCTTCCTGGTGTGTTCCAGGCAGCCGGATCCCTCGGACAGGGACTTTCTGTTGCCGTAGGAATGGCTCTCGGGAAAAAGGCCGCCAAGGATAACCACTCCGTTTACGTTCTCTGCGGAGACGGAGAGACCGAGGAAGGTCAGATCTGGGAGGCCGCCCTGTTCGCCGCTCACCACAAAGTCGACAACCTTGTTGCCATGACTGATGTTAACGGACAGCAGATCGATGGCACGACAGAGTCCGTCGCGGGATTGGGTGACCTGGAGGCGAAGTGGCAGGCTTTCGGATGGGAGACCATCTCTGCTGACGGTCACGATATGGACAAAATCCTCGAGGCATTCGCGAAGGCTGGCGATCTGAAAGGCAAGGGCAAGCCTGTCATGATCCTCTTCAAGACAGAGATGGGACATGGCGTGGACTTCATGGCCGGCACTCACAAATGGCATGGAAGCGTCCCCAACGACGAGCAGTGCGGTGTCGCCCTCGGACAGCTTCAGGAGACATTGGGAGACTTCTAAAATAGAGATAATCATGAAAAAATATACTGATAGAGGAAAGAAAGACACCCGCAGCGGTTTCGGAGAGGGTCTCCTGCAAGCGGGAAAGGCTGATCCGAGAGTCGTGGCTTTGACCGCCGACCTCAAGGGATCACTCAAAATGGACGCTTTCGCCGCCGAATTCCCGGACAGGTACTACGAGTGCGGCATCGCCGAGGCCAACATGATCGGCACAGCCTCAGGTATGGCCCTGACCGGCCTTGTCCCATTCGCCGGATCCTTCGCCGAATTCGTGACCGGACGCGTCTACGACCAGATCAGGATGGAAGTCTGCTACGGTAAGACCAATGTCAAGATAGCCTCATCCCACGCCGGCATAACTCTCGGAGAGGATGGAGCGACCCACCAGACAATGGAAGACATCGCTCTTATGCGCGTCCTTCCTGACATGGTTGTCATCAATCCCTGCGACTGGACCCAGACGAAGAACGCTACGATCGCCGCTGCCAAATACGACGGTCCTGTCTACCTTCGTTTCGGCAGGCCCAAGGTGGCTGACTTCATGCCCGACGAGCCTTTTGAGATCGGCAAGGCATACGTGCTCAACGAAGGCAAAGACGTGACTATCATCGCGACCGGCCACATGGTCTGGGAAGCCCTGAAAGCCGCCGAGACTCTTGAGACAGAGGGGATCTGCGCCGAAGTCATCGACATCGCCACGATCAAGCCCCTTGACAAAGCCACTGTTATTGCCTCCGCGATCAAGACCGGAGCGATCGTAGTGGCCGAGGAGCACAATATGGCCGGAGGCTTGGGCGAACTCATCGCCGGAGTCCTCGCTTCGACTTCCCCCAAACCCATCGAGTTTGTCAACGGAAAGGACACATTCGGCCAGAGCGGAACTCCTTCGGAGCTTCTCGCCGCCTACGGCATCGACGCCAACGGTATCGCTGATGCCGTCCGCCACGTCATTGAGAGAAAGTAGTTGCGATCAACTACATTCTTTTTAACTAAATATCTAAACATCAAAACTATGAGAATCAAAGAATTATGTGCGGACGAACGTCCGCGGGAGAAGATGTTCTCCAAAGGGCCGGGAGCGATGAGCAACGCCGAATTGCTGGCGATACTCATCGGCTCCGGCACAAAAAAAGAAAATGTTCTGGAAGTGGCCAACAGGCTTCTCGCCTCCGCTGGAGGGAATCTCTCCAGTTTGGCGGCCATGGACAGGACCGGAATCACGGCGATGGATGGGATCGGCTCTGGCCGGTACGCATCCATCGCCGCTGCTTTCGAGCTGGGCAGAAGGTGCTGCCTTGAGGATCCGGGCGTGGAAAAAGTTCCACTGACAGATCCGAGGATGGTGTTCAGATTGATGACTCCAAAACTGAGAGGGCTTGACCACGAAGAGTTCTGGGTAATCTTCCTGAATAGAGCCAACTACGTGATCCACAAGGAGATGATCAGCCTTGGAGGCATGTCTTCAACGGTTGTCGACCCAAGGCTCGTGATCCGAAAAGCCCTCGATAAGAGAGCCTGCGGGATCATTCTGGTCCACAACCATCCTTCGGGGAATCCAAGACCGGGGCAAAACGACCTGGAGCAGACCGCCGCTATTAAAAAGGCTGCTGAGACCTTCAACATCTCCCTTCTCGACCACGTCATCATCTGCGACGACATGTACTTCTGCTTCTCCGAAGATAAGGTTTACCTGGGCTGACGGCAGTCCGTCCATATTCATGAATTATTTGCTGGAGTTGAAATTAATAGTTATTTTTGACTCCAGTAAATATCTCCAATGCCATGAAAGTCATCAACCTCGGAGAGTCCAACTCGGCTCTAGGTAACATTATCGCGCAAGTCCGCGACAGGAAGATCCAGAAAGACAGTCTACGGTTCCGGTTCAACCTTGAAAGGCTAGGCCAGATATTCGCCTACGAGATCAGCAAGACTTTGGAATACTCACACAAAGAAGTGATGACACCTCTGGCCACGGCCAACATCAGCACTTACGACACCAAAATCGTGGCCGCGACCATTCTGAGGGCAGGTCTGCCCATCCACAAAGGGATGCTGGACATATTCGACGGGGCCGAAAGCGCTTTCATCGCCGCCTACAGGAAGTACGACAAGGTTGATGAGTTCCACATCGCGATCGAGTACTGCACATGCCCGGAACTGACCGGGAAAACCTTGATCGTGGCCGACACGATGATAGCGACCGGGGCATCAATGGAGATAGCCTACAACAAGCTTGTCGACGAGGGAGGCGAACCGGCATTCACCCACTTCGTCAGCCCCATCTCGAGTATTTACGCTATTGAATATCTCCAGAAAAGGTTCCCCGAAAACACTTGCCTGTGGACAGCCGCTGTGGATGAGGAACTTACAAGCCAGTCATACATCATCCCCGGACTGGGAGATGCCGGAGACCTGGCTTTCGGAGCCAAAGCGAACCTATAATTCTTTCCTGAGCCTCGACATCGGAATATCAAGCTGCTCGCGATACTTGGCTATCGTGCGCCTGGCCACTTTATATCCCTTTTCGCGCATGACCGCCACCAGCTCGTCATCGGTCAATGGCTTGTGCTTGTCCTCAGAGTCGACACAATCTTTGAGAACCTTCTTGAGCTCACGGGTCGAGACCTCGACACCATCCTGATTCTCAAGTCCTTCCGAGAAAAATGACTTGAGAGGGAATATCCCGAAATGGGTCTCGATGTACTTGCTGTTGACCACACGGGAAATCGTGGAGATGTCGAATCCTGTCTTCTCCGCTATATCCTTTAGGACCATTGGCTTAAGGTGCGACTCTTCCCCATCGATAAAATAGTCGTGCTGATACTCCAGGATGGCCTCCATAGTGCTCCTGAGAGTGTTCTGGCGCTGTTTCAGAGCCTCCACGAACCATTTGGCGGAATCGAGTTTCTGCTTGACGAAGGTGGCGGCCTCTTTCTGCTGGCGGTCAGAAGACCCTTGGGCATCCGCGAGGAGGTCGGCATATTTCCTGTTGACCCTGATCTCGGGAATGGAGAAACGGGGCATGGAAAGGTTCATCTGGCCATCCACGATGTCAAGTACGAAATCAGGGACTATCTGCTGCGCCTGGTCGTTGTACGAATCGTCAATCTGCCCTCCCGGCGAGGGATTCAGCTTGACTATCCTGGAGATGACAGCTTTCATCTCGTCTTCGGACAGGCCCAGCTTCATTATTATCTTATGGAAATGCTTGCTCGAGAATTCCTGGAAATAATCCCGGAGGACAGTCTCAGCCAACCGGACCTCTTCCGTCTGGTTCTGGGCAGCGAGCTGTAGCAGAAGGCATTCCCTCAGATCCCTGGCCCCTACCCCGGCAGGCTCAAACTCCTGAATCAGATGAAGCAGCCTCAGCACCTCTTCCTCATCGGATTCGATATTAGCCCGGAACGCGAGGTCATCCACAATGCTTCCGATGTCACGGCGTAGATACCCGTCAGCGCCAAGACTTCCGATAATGAAGGCCGCGACGTCATGGTCGTGTTTGGAGAGATTCCGGAAGCCGAGTTGCTCCATCAAGCTCTGGGTGAAACTCTCCTTCACGGAGAAAGTGTTGTACTGGGGACGCTCGTCCTTCCCGTAGTTATTGACTCTCAGCTTGTAAGAAGGTATCGGATCATCCGCGTCAAGCTCATCGATGGACACATCCCTGGGCTCATCATCGCCTTCATCCTTCTCAGGTGCGGGCGAATCGTCCAGCACAGGGTTCTCCTCCAGCTCAGCCTTCACCCGCTGTTCCAACTCCTGGATCGGAAGCTCGATCAGCTTGATCGTCTGGATCTGGAGAGGCGACAGCTTCTGTGTCTGCTTGAGTTCTAGTCCTTGTTTCAACATGTCCTAATAGATTGAGCCCACTGGAGGATAGTTGATGGTCTCCTTAACAATGAAGGCGGAAGGGAAAGAACCCTTGACTCTCTGAAGGAGCTGAAGCGCCTCGGATTTTGTCCGGAAGTCACCGACAGTTACTTTGAAAAAAGGATTCGAATATGTCCTGTAGGCGGATAATCCCGGGAACATCCCTTTGAACCGCGCGAGAGCGGCCTCGGAAGCGCCTCGTGAATTCTGCTTGTTGTCATTGAATATCCTTACACGGTACCCGGACATCTTCCTGGAAGAATTGGAGGCTATCTGGCGGTTCATGGCCCCAAGAATGCCCTGCGACTGGTGCACAACGACATTCGGCATCAGGTTGAATATGTTCTTGCCGATAAGTGTCGAATCCACGGCCACCCCTGGTGCCGCGCCCTCGATATCTTGCGCGGACGCGAGGCCCGCGGTGCCCAGGCACAAAGCCAGGACCATGATTATTCTTTTTAAAAGCCTCATTTTCCCTCTGCCAACTTTTGAAGATCCAAGTCCTTGTATTTCAAAGTCGTCCCTGCCCCGCTTTTAAGCTTCACCTTGGCTTCCACATCAGTGGTGAACCCTTCCAGGGAGCCATTGCGGAAGATCTGGACAGCTTTCATCAAGCTCACGCCCTCGCTGAGGGTCGCCGAACAAGGCAAATCATAAACCTTGCCACATTTTTTGTCGATCTTGATGGTGTCCGCTGAATAGAAAGCGAAATCCTCTCCCTTGTACTTGAGGATGCCATTCAGCCCGGTCACCTTGAAGGCGAATGTGGGATTGTCTACCCCTACCGCGAGAATGGCGTTGACAGTGCGAAGACCGCTCAGGGAATACGATTCCACTCCGACCGAAGTGACCTTGATGTCCTTGACCTTCTGCAGGCTGCCACAGCCTGAGAGTGTCAGGGACACGGCCACAAAAATGGCCACAAGCGCCTTGGATACGAGTTTTCTCATCTCTGAATACTTTTCAGGTCCCACAAATATAGGAAAAAATACTTATTCGCTGAAAAATCCATATCTTTGTAAGTATAGCGAAACCGAATATGGACAAGAAGATATATATAGAAACATACGGCTGCCAAATGAACGTTGTCGACTCGGAAGTCATCTTCTCGATAATGAGGAAGGAGGGCTACGAGCGTACAGCCACCATGGAAGACGCGGATATCATATTAGCCAACACCTGCTCCGTCAGGGACAATGCCGAGCAAAGGATCTGGGGACGCCTGGAGGTGTTCCGCAAACAGAAAGAATCCCGCCCTGGAGTGATCGTGGGCATTGTCGGCTGCATGGCCGAAAGGCTCAAGGACAATCTCACCAAGACCGGGAAAGTCGACCTTGTGGCGGGCCCCGACACGTACAGGACGATTCCGGACATGATCAAGGAAATCAGTCCCGGCAATCCCGCCATCAACGTACTTCTGTCAAGGGAAGAGACCTACGCCGACATACTCCCCGTCCGTACGGACAAGAATGGAGTCTCGGCCTTCATCTCCATCATGAGGGGCTGCAACAATGTGTGCTCCTACTGCGTCGTTCCTTACACCAGGGGAGCCGAGAGAAGCAGGGATCCCGAGACTATCATCGCCGAAGCGAGGGACATTTTCTCCAAAGGCTACAAGGAGGTCACCCTGCTCGGTCAGAACGTGGACTCCTACCTTTGGAAAGATGGCGACAGGGTCGTGGACTTCCCTGCCTTGCTGGATGCCGTGGCCAGGATCGACCCTTCATTGAGGGTACGTTTCGCCACGAACCACCCCAAAGACATCAGTGACTCTCTCATCGAGACGATGGCCGCGCACGAGAATATTTGCGATCACATCCACCTTCCTGTCCAGTCCGGCAGTGACCGGATGCTGGAGAAGATGAGGAGGCGCTACACAAGGGAGTGGTACATGGAACGCGTGAGGAAGATAAGGGAAATCCTTCCCGGATGCGGGATCACAACCGACGTGATCGCCGGATTCTGCTCCGAGACAGAGGAGGACCATCAGGCCACACTGTCGCTGTTCAAGGAGGCGGCTTTCGACTACGCCTACATGTTCTGCTATTCCGAAAGGCCCGGGACCATCGCCGCCAGGAACTATCCCGACGACGTTCCGCAGGAAGTGAAGACCAGGAGGCTGAATGAGATCATCGAGCTGCAAAACCAGCTGAGCCTCCAGAGCAACCGCGGCGATGTGGGGAAAACGTTCGAGGTCCTGGTGGAAGGGCCCTCAAAGCGTAACCCTGAGGAGCTTTGCGGACGGACCGGTAGCGACAAGATGTGCGTGTTCCCGGGAAGAGGCCACAAGGCCGGAGATTATGTCCACGTCAAGATCGGGGACTGCACTTCGGCGACCTTGTTGGGGACCATCGTCGAATAACACTGAACTAATAGATATATGGACAAGTACATACTCGCTCTGGACCAGGGCACGACTAGTTCCAGGGCAATAGTTTTCGACCGTGCGGGCAATGCCGTGTCGGTCGCCCAGAAGGAATTTACCCAGTACTTCCCCAAACCGGGTTGGGTTGAGCACGACCCGATGGAGATCTGGTCCAGCCAGATTGGAGTGGCCCAGGAGGCCGTCTCGGCTCTCAGGCTGGGCAAAGATGACATCGCCGCGATCGGGATAACCAACCAAAGGGAGACAACGATCGTCTGGGACGCCGAGACCGGAGTCCCGGTCCACAACGCCATAGTCTGGCAGGACCGCAGGACCGCTGAATATTGCGACTCCCTGAAAGAAAAAGGCTTGACAGGAATGATCCGGGAAAAGACCGGCCTCATCATCGACGCCTATTTCAGCGGCACAAAAATACGCTGGATCCTGGAGAATGTCCCGGGGGCAAGAGAGAAAGCCAAAGCCGGGCAACTTCGTTTCGGGACTGTTGACTCATGGCTTGTCTGGAACCTTACCGCCGGAAAGGTACATGTCACGGATGTCAGCAACGCGTCCAGGACTATGCTCTTCAATATCAACACCCTCCAGTGGGATGAGGAACTGCTTGACCTCATGGATATTCCGATTTCCATGATGCCCGAGGTCCGCTCCTCCAGCGAGGTCTATGGAAAGACATCAGGCAATGTGTTCGCTGAGGGAGTCCCGGTGGCCGGAATGGCCGGAGACCAGCAGGCCGCCCTGTTCGGGCAGATGTGCACGGAACCCGGTTCGGTGAAGAACACCTACGGGACCGGTTGCTTCATGCTGATGAACACGGGGACCGAGCCTATCATGTCCAAGAACAACCTCCTTACGACAATCGCATGGAAAATCGGGGACACGGTCAACTATGCGCTTGAAGGCAGCATTTTCGTGGGCGGTTCAGTCGTCCAATGGCTCAGGGACGGCCTGGGTATCATCAAGAGCTCGTCCGAGGTGGAGGAACTCGCGAGGACAGTCCCGGACAACGGTGGAGTGTATTTCGTGCCGGCGCTCACAGGCATGGGAGCTCCTTGGTGGGACCAGTACGCCAAGGGATGCATCCACGGCATAACCAGGGGCACCACGGCCGGACACATCGCCAGGGCAGCCTTGGAGGGTATCGCTTTCCAGACGATGGACATAGTGAACGCCATGGAAAAAGACGCTGACGTCAAGCTCGCCGAGCTTAAAGTGGACGGAGGAGCGTCCAAGAACAATCTTCTGATGCAATTCCAAGCTGACGTGCTGGGAGCCGACGTGATCCGCCCCCAGGTCACCGAGACCACAGCAAAGGGAGCATGCTACCTGGCAGGGCTCGCTGTCGGATTCTGGAGCGATGTCGATGAAATCAAGAGCCAGTGGCTGGCCGACAAGACCTTCAAGCCGGAGGCCCCCGAAGAGAGGGTGAGAGCTTTGAAGGAAGGATGGGCCGACGCCATTAAAAGGACAATCAATAACCTTTAATATTCACGGAGATGGAAGTAACGTTATGGACCAAATGCGTCTTTGAGTTCATCGGGACGCTCGTGCTTGTGCTGATGGGTGACGGTGTCTGCGCAGCCACCACTCTCGAGAGGTCAAAGGCCAAAGGCGGCGGATGGATAGTCGTGACCCTCGCCTGGGGATTCGCCGTGATGTGCGGCGTGTTCATCGCCGGGCCATATTCAGGAGCCCACCTCAATCCCGCGGTGACGGTAGGTTTCGCCATTGCCGGGACCTTCCCCTGGAAGGAGGTTCTCCCCTTCTGCGCCGCCCAGATGCTTGGCGGTTTCTGCGGAGCCGGTCTTGTCTATATTTACTATCAAGACCACTACAAGGCATCGGTCTCCAATCCCGACGGAATACTCGGGACCTTCTGCACCATGCCTGCTATCGACCACAAGAGCGTCAACCTCCTCAGTGAGATTATAGCGACCAGCGTGCTGGTTTTCCTCATCCTCGCGATCGGCACAACCGGCAACACTCCTGCAGTAGGGCTCGGAAGCATCGGAGCCTTCCCCGTGACAGCCATCATCATGGCTCTGGGTATGTCGCTTGGAGGAACCACCGGCTACGCCATGAACCCCGCCAGGGACCTCGGTCCCCGCTGCGTCCACTCCATCATTCCTTTGGAGGGCAAGAGGGACAGCGGCTGGGGCTACAGTTGGATTCCCGTGGGTGGTCCGATGATAGGTTGCGTGCTTGCGGCAGGCCTCTACCTGCTTGTTTACTAGAAGATTAGCTGATAAAGAGCAGCTCGCGGTACTTGGGAAGGGGCCAGGTGCGGTTGTCAACCCTCTCCTCAAGTTTGTCAATCGGGCGGCGGAGATCAACCAAGGCCTCCGCAATCTGGTGATATGCCACGGCTCTCTGGTAAAGATCCTCTATGGAATTCGCCATCTTGCGGGCTTTCTTCATGGCCTCAGCCTTCGCGCTGATATCCTCAATGTAGCTGTTGATCTGGTTGATGAGCCCAAGTTCGACCGAGCAGCCTGAAGTGTCTCCAAAAACTCCCTGACTCAGAGCGACTTCCTTCAAGAGCTTGCGCTTATAATCAAGCGCGGCGGGGATGATGTGGTTGATCGCCATGCGGACCATGACCCTGGACTCGATCTGGACTTTCTTTATGTACATCTCCCATTTGACCTCGTTGCGGGCCTCTAGCTCTTTCAGGGTGTACACACCGGTCTTGGCGAACATCTCCACCGACGAAGGCATAGTGAACTGCCTGATCATCTCAGGGACGCTTGTCTCTGTGTCAAGCCCGCGGAACCGGGCTTCCTCCGCCCACTCGGGAGCGTAACCGTTGCCGTCAAAGCAGACCACGTCAATAATCGACGCGATTATCGGCTTCAGGACATCCATCACAGCGACATTCAATGGTTTACCATAAGCGAGCTCAACATCGAGCCTGTCTTTGAAAACCATGAGCTGCTCAGCTACAGCGGCGTTCAGGGTTGTCATCGCTCCGGCGCAATTGGCTGAAGAACCGACGGCGCGGAACTCAAAACGGTTTCCGGTAAAAGCGAACGGGGAGGTCCTGTTCCGGTCCGTGTTGTCCACGAATATTTCCGGAATCTCCACCAGGCCAAGGTTTTGGCCTTTCTTTCCAGCAATCTCTATAGGGGTGTCGGAAGGGACTTCCAGCAGTTTTCTGAGAACACCGGTCATCGTCCTGCCGAGGAAGGCGGAGATAATAGCCGGAGGAGCCTCGTTTCCACCAAGCCTATGAGCGTTCGTGGCGGAGGCGATCGAAGCCTTCAGCAGACCGTTATGATTCTGGACAGCCGCCAACACATTGACAAAGAAAGTGATGAACTGAAGGTTGCTCATGGCGTCTTTTCCGGGAGCGAGCAGCATCGTGCCTGTGTCGGTCCCCAAAGACCAGTTGTTATGTTTTCCGGAGCCATTTACGCCCTCAAAAGGCTTCTCATGCAGAAGAACCACGAAACCATGCTTGCGGGCGATCGGGTTCATCAGGTTCATCAGCAACTGGTTCTGGTCGTTAGCCAGATTGGTCTCCCCGAATATCGGGGCAAGCTCGAACTGGTTCGGAGCCACCTCGTTGTGACGGGTCTTGATCGGGATACCCAACCTGTGGCCGGCGATCTCGAGATCTCTCATGAACTCGGCGACCCTGGAGGGAATAGCTCCGAAATAATGGTCATCAAGCTGCTGGTTCTTGCTCGAGGCGTGTCCCATCAGGGTTCTTCCCGTGATCATCAGATCAGGGCGGGCCGCATACAGCGACTCATCCACGAGAAAATATTCCTGCTCCCAACCCAGATACGAGAAGACCTTCGCGACTGAAGGATCGAAGAGCTGGCATATCGGCAAAGCGGCGTCGCAGACCGCTTTTATGGATTTTTTCAAAGGGGTTTTGTAATCCAGAGCCTCCCCGGTGTAGGAGATGAACACCGTAGGGATGCAAAGGGTATCATCCATTATGAATACCGGCGATGTCGGATCCCAAGCCGTGTAGCCTCGGGCCTCAAAAGTCGCCCTTATACCTCCGTTGGGGAAGGAGGACGCGTCCGGCTCCTGCTGGGCGAGAGCCTTCCCGTCGAACTTCTCGATAACCCCTCCCTTACCGTCGTAGTCGATAAGAGAGTCATGCTTCTCGGCGGTTCCTTCGGTCAATGGCTGGAACCAGTGCGTGACATGGGTGACATGGTGCTCCAAAGCCCAGACTTTCATGCCCTCGGCGACTTTGTCGGCAGTCGCCCGGTCAAGATGCTTCCCATTGTCTATGCAATCCAGCAGAGCCCCGAGAGTGCTCTTGTCCAGATAGGCCGCCATCTTGCGGCGGTCGAACACCAATTCCCCGAAATACTCAGAGGGGAGGTACCCTGGCTTGGCTGCCGGGACCGGTTTCTTCTCGAAGGACTCCTTGACGAGATCAAATCTGTCGATACTCATAACTAATCAATATTTAACTCTTCTTCTTGCGATATGTTTTCTTGCGGACGGCAAGTCACCGCGATATATGGCCCCACAGTCCAATGCGGATTATTCTCCACAAAGGCTGCCAAGGCCTCATCAGAGGACAGCTTCTTCGTTCTTGTGACAAGGATCACCGGTTTGTCAGAAGGCTTCATCCCTGCGACCTCAGCTTCATAAAAAGCTTGAAAATCTTTCTGATAATCAACAAGTTCCCTACCAAGATACACCTTCATCGGGAGGGGACGACGTACCTGGACGGCCGCCACACGGGCATCAGCTGGAATCGTCTTGCAAAGATTCCCGTACCCGATCCAGTCATTAGCTTGAGGCAGAACCGAGGACGCGGAATACACAGCCAGTAGCAAGGAAGCCCCGAGGAACATCAGGGAGACGCTGGGGTTCTTCCTTGAGAAAAGATAGTAAAGGCAGAACACCGCTCCAGAGAGCAACAGAAGCGTTACCAGCTTTAGCGTCCAGGAGCCGATGAATGAATAAGGGGCGGTCAATTCGGCAAGCTTTGGAATATAATCTCCGAAAAACAGGACACCCAAGGCCGCGAGAGCCAGAATCCCGACCAACGCCACCGGGACCGCCAAGGACCAGGTCATCCACTTCTTCCAGCCGGTCCTCCGAAGGACTTCCACGAAAAGAAGGACCATGAAGGGCATTATCGGGGCCAGGTATATGGCGAGCTTCCCGCTGAAAAGGGACAGCATCACAAACGTGGAAACGATTGTCACACAGAATAATGTCTCCTTGTCGCCAGATCCTTCGCTTCGCTCAGGATGACAGATGGAATAGATCAAGGCACCGACGAGGAGGAACATGTATGGGGCGACGATGTACCATATCGCGACGAGATAGTACCAGATGGGAGCCTTGTGGTGGAAGGAGTTGACAGCCCTCCCGACAGTCTGGTGGAAAAGCAGATTGTTGAGATAATCTTTCCCCCCGTCAAGATACACACCCCCGAACCAAACGACGCACAACCCCGCGATAATCCCCCATGTCTTCCAGCCGAGATATTTCCCTATCTCCTTGCCTTTCCTCTTGAGAAGCAGGAAGCATATTATCGCCACAGGAGGCATCAAGATGCCAACAGGACCCTTCGTGAAAAGAGCCAGGAATATCCAAAGAGGCATAAGGATCTCCTGTTTCCGGCGGTCGCCTTTCCCGGTATAGAGAAGCCAGAATGAATTCATTGCCAGCACGATGAACATCGTCATGAGCATGTCCATACGCAGGAACACCGACGCTCCCAGGAACAAGGCGCAAGTCATCATCATGAAAGCCACGGAGATGCGATCCGAGACCTTCTCGAGTCCTGCCCACCTGTCCATCACCGCTATGATCACGAAAGCCGGGATCAGGGAGAAAAGCGACAGGAGGAACATCGAATGCTTCCCAAGGATAAGCTTGCAAAGCATCACTATCCAGAGGTAGAGCGGAGGTTTGTCGGCATAGGCCTGACCGTCCAGCGTGAAGGCGAAAACATTGCCGTTTTCGATAGCTTCGTCAGCGATCTGGAGGTATCTCAACTCATTGTCCGGAGTAAAATCCCTCATTATCATCACCGGCAGAAGGCACAGGAAGATGAAACAGAAAGTGACGGCCAGCGGATGTCTGGTCAGGAAATTATCTATCGCAAGTTTCGGCATGACCTTTATCTTTTTTAAACCCCAGCATAAGGTTTCTCACATAAGCGACGAAACCGAAAGACTGTCCCAGGATGAGCACTGGATCTTTCCGGAATATTCCATAAGCCACGATCACGCCTGATCCTATCAGGCTGATGATCCAGAAGCCTCTGGGAAGGACACTCTCATGCAGACGGTGGGAATAGAACCACTGGTACACGAAACGGAGGGTGAATATGATTTGTCCGGCGGATCCGAAAACGACGAGCCAGAGAGGAATGTCCTCATTCTGGAACATATTGGCCACAAAGGCCCTGGCATCATGGAGCAACAAGCCTACAGCCACGAATGGAGTCAAGATCAGGACAGCCCTCAACACTTTGGAAAGCCTGCTCCACACACCTTTCGCGTCAAGGTTCCAAAGATAGACGAAATATGAGATGAACTGGCCGAGAATAATCGAGAAATCGTCCCTCATCACCCCATAGACGAACATCAAGAAAGCGCCGATGACGCTCAGGCCCCAATACGTCGAAGGAGATGTGACCTCCTTTTTCTTCTCCGAATACAGCCACTGGAAAAGCGTCCTTCCCGCGAAGAACAACTGGGCGGCGAAGCCGACAGTGTAAATTATCCAGTGTGGCAGTCCGCTCATCAGATTTCCAGATTGTTTTCAGTAACCTTGTAGTTGCAGTATCGCGGTTTCATCCAGCGATAGGCGAAACAATCAGCGAAAGGCCCCCAAAGCCTGTTCCAGAGGTGGTATTTGGACTGCCCCGCGATCCTCGGGTAATGTCTTACCGGCACTTGCTTGTAGGACCCTCCTTCCTGGAGGAGCACAAGCGCGGGAAAGAACCGGTGCATGCCTTTGAACATGGGAATACGCTTCGCCACGTCCGTGTGCAGCACTTTGAGGGGGCATCCAGTGTCCAACGCGCCGTCATGTGTCATCATCCTGCGGAAACCATTGGCGATCTTGGACTGGGTATTCTTGAACCAGGAGTCCTTTCTCCCGGAGCGGATCCCGACCACCATCGAGAAGTCGTCAATATCCTCCAGCAGGAGGTTGAAGTCCTCGGGATCTGTCTGGAGATCGGCGTCGATGTAGCCGACAAGCTCAGACTCGGCATAGTCGAAACCAGCCTTCAGGGCGGCCGAAAGACCGGCGTTCTTACCGAACGAGATAAACATGAAGTCCTTGTGGCGCGAGCATATATCTTTGATCCACTTGAGACTACCGTCTTTGGACCCATCGTCCACAAACAGGACGCAAGCCTTTCTTGAGCACTCCGGCAGGAAAGCGGAGAGGCGCTCCTCGAGCCTCTTCATGTTATCTTCCTCATTGAATATGGGGACTATAACCGTAAGGTTGTATTCGATTGTCCTGTTCATTTGTGCCAAATATTCGCGAATTTAATCATTTCCGGGGGATGTTTTTCCAAAAAAACTCGAAGACACGTTTGTTTATGTAATCTGAGCCAAGATTGTGGCTGTGACCGGGAAGGAACATCTGCTCGAAATACTTCCCGTTTCTCACCAACTCTGCCACAACCTGAAGCGTCGAGGCCGGATCCACATTGTCATCCATTTCCCCATTAATGAGCAGGAGTTTCCCCTCCAGTCTCCAGGCGTTGTCCACATTGGAATTCTCCCCGTACCAGGGACCGATCGGATAACCCATCCACTGCTCGTTCCACCACATCTTGTCCATCCTGTTGTCGTGGCAACCGCACAATGCGACACCGACCTTATAGAACTCCGGGTAGAATAGGAGCGCCGACAGGGTATTCTGTCCCCCGGCCGAATAGCCATATATTCCCACATTACTGATGTCCAAGAACTTATACTTCGCGGCGGCGGCTTTAATCCAGAGGATCCTGTCCGGGAAACCGGCATCCTTCAGATTCCTCCAGCAGACATCCTGGAACGATTTCGAGCGGTTATCCGTTCCCATCCCGTCGATGCTGACCACCGCATAGCCAAGCTCCAGAAGTTTCGAGAAACGCATCTCATGGCGGAAATCCTTGACCACATGGGAATCGTGCGGACCGGCGTAGATATATTCAATGACAGGGTACTTCTTTCTTTTGTCGAAATTGTACGGGAGATAAATCGTGCCCCAGATGTCGGTCGCGCCATCCCTCCCCTTGGCCTTGAACACAATAGGCATGGTGTAGCCTTTCGCCAATATGCCGGAAATGTCCTGCCGCTGGATCTCCATCAGGACGGAGCCATCCTCCGCCGACCGGGCAACGCACACGTTGGGCAAATCAGGTCTTGAATAGTTGTCCACGAATAAGGTGCGATCCTTATTGAAACTGACTGTGTGATTGGCTTTCTCGGGAGTCAGGTCAGTGATCCGGCCAGAGGAAAGGTCAAGTCGCACAAGATGCTTATTATAAGGATCTTCTCCTTCAGGAGCATGGAGCCCGTTGACATTCATCAGGACATATCCGCCTTCCTCATCGACCTTGTGGATCTCCCTGACGTTCCACTCCCCTTTCGTGATCTGCCTGGCGGAGCCGCTCCCTGTGTCAATCATGTATAGATGCCTCCAATCGTCCCTTTCCGAGATCCAGAGAATCCGTTTCCCATCCTTGAAATAGTACCGGTACAGGTCATAATAATAAACGAAAGTGTCCGACTTCTCTTCAGCGAGAATACGGCTTTCCCCTGTCGAGGCGTCAATAGCGACCAACTGGTACAATTGGTGCCCCCGTTGGTTGTATTCAAAAGTGAAGAAACTGGAGTCCGGCGACCAGCGGCCCATGGTCAAGAAATACTGGTTGAGCCACTTACCGGTCTCAAGTGGGATTCCCGTCATTGATTCCACGTCGAACAAGGCCGGTGTCACCTGAGGCAGGGCGTCACCAGGTTTGGCATAGTCAAGCCATCTGTATTCAGGTTGGACCTGTTCAGATGGTCGGGAATTCCGGAGCAGGATCTGCCGTTCCTTTATCACCTCTTTCCTGAACGCCGCCAGTTTTCTGGAGTCAGGCGACCAAAGCACCATCTCGTAACAGTCCTGATCGGTCCCGTCAAAACTCAGCTGACGGCCAGACTCCTTTGAGCCCACCTCCCGGATCCAGATATTGTTATCCTTGATAATCGCCTCCAGCTTTCCATCTGGAGACTTCACAGGACGGCGCTCCCCTCTTTGAAAATCTCCACGAGGACTCTTCCGTAACTCATCCAGCTCAGCCTCAGATGTTTCCGAGATTGTTCTCCCCTGAAGATCCACTTCAAAAACCTTCACGCTATCTGGAGTGGATGTGCTGAAAAGGAACTTCGACGAGTCTTTCCACACCGGCTGGACGGCACCTTTATAGACTGTTTTTCCAGCCTCTGAGAGCTCGGAAACCTTTTTCTCGTACAACTGCTCGAATCCTTTCTCAAAAGTCTGGGCCGGCAGGATCATGGAGATCAGGATGGTCATCGCCGCCACCAATGCACGCGTGACCACGGCTGTATATCGCTTAGTTGAACTCATAATATGTAAAGATAGGAAATCGTCTGATTTTTTACTACATTTAACCCATGTTAATCAGCATTATTTCCACACTTCTGGCGGCGGCGACCGTCACTGTGTACAATCCAAGGGTGCCGGTCATAGTGGACCGGGAGTTCAATGTTATCTCAGAGATAGTCATCCCCAGCGAAAACGCGAGGGAAGCCTCCGGGGAGGTTGTAGTGTCCCTGGAAGGGATTCCCATTAAAGCTGTCAAGGATGTCAGGCTCGTGTACACCGGTACGATTTCCCCGGTGATGTCCCGCACGAAATCCAATGTGATGAAATCCCATTACAACTATTGGGGAGCCGGACAGGAGGATTGGTACGCACCCAGATCCGCCTTTGTCGAGAGCAAAGTCAAGCCCAAATCCGGCACGGTCACGCTACCTTTCGACAGGCCCCTGGTCAAGGGTGACAATCATTTCTACGTCAGCCTCAACATAAATTCCTCTAAGATAGATTTGTCAGACACCTTCTCGTGCGGCGTCAAATCCTTGACTATCAACAAAGAAGAAGTGTATTTCGAGGAAAAGGGTCCCGCTGGGGGAAGGCGCTACGGAGTCGCTCTCCGCAACCACGGGGATGACGGAGTGGACACTTACCGGATCCCGGGACTCGCCAGGACCAAGAAAGGCGATCTGATCGCCGTCTACGACATCCGCTGGAACACCTATTTCGACCTTCAGGCAGACATCGACATCGGATTCCAGAAAAGTTCCGACGGCGGGAAGACCTGGAGCAAGATGGGAATAGCCATGGACATGGGTGAATATGGAGGGCTTCCGAAAGACCAGAATGGCACCGGAGATCCATGCGTGCTGGTCGACGACGTGACGGGAGACATCTACGTTTTCGCCATCTGGGCCCATGGTCTGGAAGGATCATATTCCATCTTCTCTTCCAAAGACGGCTTCGATCCGATTGATGTGGCCCAGCTGGTCGTGGTAAAAAGCTCCGACGAGGGGAAGACATGGTCTAAACCGGTGAGTATCACCCCTATGGTGAAACAGCCCGGGAGCGCCACCTTGTTCCAGGGCCCCGGATGCGGGATAACGATGTCCGACGGCACGCTGGTGGTCCCGATCCAGGAATGGGACAAGGACAAGATTCCCTCCGCGGGAATCATCTACAGCAAAGATCACGGAGCTTCTTGGAAGGTCTCGAAGATGGCCACCGACCATGTCTGCGAGGACCAGGTCGCGGAAATAAGCCCTGGAGTCCTGATGCTGAATATGCGTAACCACAGCTCAAAGGACCGCACCAGAAAAGTCTATGTCACCAAAGATCTCGGACAGACATGGACAGCCCATGAGTCAAACGATGTTCTCCCCGAGCCGGTCTGCCAAGCGAGTCTCCTAAAGGCCGGAGGCACCTTGCTGTTCGCCAATCCTGACTCGAAAGTCACCCGGAACATGTTCACCATCAAGGCGAGTGACGATCTTGGGAAGACCTGGGACAGAGCCCTTCTCCTCGACGAGGAGGGCGGTTGGGGATATTCCTGCATGGCCATGATCGATGACGGGACCGTCGGTATCCTCTACGAGGGAAGCCAGTCGCATCTGGTCTACCAGGTGGTCAAGATAGCGGACATCAAACGCTGATAGTTTAATCCCGAGCCATCCAGAAGAGGCCATCGGTGTTGACCGGTGGCCGTTTTTATTGCCCGGTGGAAAAATATGTGGAAAAAAATGTAAACTAGTGGAAGAAAGTGGAAAAATATTCCTATCTTTGTGGTCAGCGTGAAAGGCGAATATTGACACAAAGACATGATCACATTCATCGGCGAATACACTTCGAAGATAGACGACAAGGGAAGGGTAGTCTTTCCCTCGCCGTTCAAGTCTTTGATGGATCCCGAAGGTGACATGAGGTTCGTGGTTAAGAAGGACATCTTCACCTCCTGCCTCGAGATGTACACCTTTGAGGAATGGGAGCGCCAGTCTGAACAGGTCAAGTCGAAACTGAATTTCTTTAATCGCGCCCACGCCGCTTTCTGGAGAGAGTACATGCGTGACCGGGCGGTGGTCGAACCCGACCCGAAACTCGGACGCGTGTCAATCCCCAAGAAGCTTCTGGAGTCCATTGGTGTAACGAAAGAGGTAGTCTTCTCGGGCAACGATTACAAGATAGAGATCTGGGCCAAGGAGAATTACGAGGCCAGCGCGATCTCGAATGAGGAATTCTTGAACATCGCCGGTCAGCTATCTCAAGAGAGATAGGAGGGCGGGAAGAATGTCTGAATACCATACTCCGGTACTTTTGAACGAGACTCTCTCGTTCCTTGTCACCAATCCATCAGGAATATACGCCGACGTCACATTCGGAGGCGGTGGTCACACCGCCGGAATCCTTTCACGCTTAAATGAAGACGGTCACGTCATCGCCTTCGATCGTGACGCTGACGCATTGGAAAACAAGATAGATGATCCCAGACTGACGATGGTCCGGGGGGATTTCCGTTTCATCAGGAACTACATCCTCCAGATCGCGCATGACCGGGAGGACCTTGGAGAAAGGCTTGCGGGCGGTCTGGATGGCATCCTCGCCGACCTTGGGGTGTCATCCCACCAGTTCGACACAGCTGAAAGAGGGTTCTCATTCAGATATGACGCTCCCCTGGACATGAGGATGAACAGGGAGGGCGGTCAGACAGCCGAGGATGTCGTGAATGAATATTCCCAAGAGGACCTTGAGAGGATATTCAGGCTCTACGGGGAGGTCGAGAACCCGGGGAAAGTGTCCTCGCTGATAGTCTCGGCAAGGTCGACCGGTAGGATAACGACCACAGGAGATCTCGACAAGGCTATCGCGGCGGCGCTTCCCAAATTCGCGGAGCACAAGTATCTGGCGAAAGTCTACCAGGCGCTCAGGATCGAGGTCAACCACGAGATGAGGTCCCTGGAGAAATTCCTAGGAGGAGCCTCAGCCACTCTGAAAGAGGGCGGCATTCTGGCCGTTATCACTTATCACTCCCTGGAGGACAGGATGGTGAAGAACTTCATAAAGTGCGGGAGTATTGACGGGAAAGAGAGCAAGGACGTGTTTGGAGTGACGAAAGCGCCTTTGGAGCCGATGAACAGGAAACCTGTCGTCCCGTCCGAGGATGAGATTTCCTCCAACACCAGGGCGAGAAGCGCCAAACTCAGGATAGCGAGGAAAACAAGCTTCAATGGAGGAAGATAACATGCTGGGAGAGAAAGAACATAGGAAATGGAAGCTGGCGGACCTCGGCAGGTGGCTGAAGAACGCTTTCCTGGCAGCGATCAGGGGGGAATTCCTCTTGAGGCTGCACATCGGGAAGTACTTCATCCACATCATCTACACCTTCTTCCTCTTCTGGGTAAGCATTTGGCTGAGCCTCAAGATCGAGAAGACATTGACAAGGGTTGAGGACAACCGCAAGACCCTCCAGGACACTGAGATATATCACGCCCAGAAAACGGTGGAACTCGCCTCAATGGGCAGGATGAGCAAGATAGAAGACATGCTGCGGGAAAAAGGATCGGCACTGACCGTTCCCGAGAAACCCGCCGACAAAATAAAATAAACAGGATGGCGACCCAAAACCAGAATTCAACCAAGAGAGAGAAGGACAGGATCGGAATGATCTTGTTCTACCTCTATGCCGCCTTCCTGGTGATGGCGGTGGTCCTGGTTGTCAGGATCGCTTACATCCAATTGTTCTGGAAGCTCGACAAGAACTTGGAGAGGAACTTCCGGCCGACAAGCGTGAAGACTGTCATAGATCCCAAGCGAGGCGCCATCATCGGAAGCGACGGGAAGCTTCTCGCCATGTCAACTCCCCTTTATGAGCTGTTCATGGACTGCACCGTGCGCAAGGACTATTTCGCTGGCAAGGGCAAAGAGGGCAAGGAACTCGAGGCTGAGTGGCAGGAAAAGGCAAAACTCTTCGCCAAGGGTCTGGCCGACGAGATGGGAGCTGACGGGGACGCGTATTGGAAAATGATCCAGAAGGGGCGCAAAGACGGAGCCAGGTATATGAGGCTCGGCCATCCGATTGACAGGGCCGCCCTGCTCAGGATCCAGAAACTGCCTCTGATGAATGAGGGACAGTACAAGAGCGGAGTCATAGTGACAAAGAAAGACACCCGCCAATACCCTTACGGCAAACTGGCCGTCAGGACGATCGGTTACGTCAAAGACAATAGCAACTCAAACGGTAACAACCACATAGGCCTTGAAGGCAAGTACGATTATGTCCTCCATGGTAAGGAAGGAGAGATGTGGACGAGACCTACTGAGAACAAAGAGAGGATCCAGAACTACGACAGTCTCTATGTGAAGCCGGAGGACGGGCTCGATGTCAGGACGACCTTGGACATCACGATGCAGGACATTGTCGACAAGGCCCTGCGGAGACAGATCGAGGAGGACAAGTCCATCGAGATGGGTTGCGCCATCATCATGGATGTGAAGACTGGAGCGATCCGTTCAATGGTCAACCTCGTCAGGGACTCAACGGACTGGAGTTTGAATGAGACTTACAACATGGCGATCGGACTGAATTCCGAGCCTGGTTCCGTGTTCAAGGCCACTACCCTGATGACCGCGCTTGAGGACGGAGTCATCCAATCGCTTGACGACCGCATCCCTACCAACAACGGCGTCCTCCCCGGGTATCCGCCGGATGACCACGTGCGGGGAATGACAGACATCTCAATCCTTCACGGGTTCGAGATCTCCTCCAACTACGTGTTCCGTTACCTCGCGGTCAAGAATTACGCCGACAATCCGAAAAAGTTCCTCGACAAACTCTATCTCTACAAGTTGGGACAGGCTTTCGATTTCGATCTGGACGGACTGCAGCAGCCGGAGATCCCCAATCCCGAATCTCCGAGGTGGAGTCCGACCGACCTTGGCTCCGTGGCTATGGGATACGCCGTAAAAGAGACTCCGCTACACATCCTGACTTTCTATAACGCGGTCGCCAACAAGGGAAAGATGATGAAACCGTACCTGGTGGAGAGCGTCGAGAAGGACGGGGTTGTCAAGACGAGGAAGGGTCCTTCCGTGCTGAACGCCTCAATCTGCTCGAAAGCGACAGCTGACACGCTCCTCCGCGCCATGAAGGCCGTCACCCAAGACGGCGGAACGGCAGCCAGGAGACTTGGAGGCGCCAAACTACAGGTAGCCGGCAAGACCGGCACATCAAGACAGGTCCTCTCCGGAGAGGAAATCAAGAAATACGGGATGAGCAGCCCTTATGTCACCAAAGACGGCAGCTATCACAACCTCGCCACCTTCGTGGGTTTCTTCCCTGCCGATGAGCCGAAATACAGCGCCATCATCTGCCTGAAGTCATATCTGATCAGGGGCAGTGTCTACGGAGGTGTCCTCCCCGCCGCCGCGATGAGAGAGATAGTGGATGCCATCTATGCCCTTGACCCTTCGTGGGGCAAAGAACTCGTTCCGAAGGCGACAGTTCCGAAGATGGAACTCCAGGCGGCGGCACCGTACCAAACGGACCCGAAAGAGCCGGTCGTACCGGATGTCAAGGGACTTGGATTGAAGGATGCCATGTTCATGATAGAGAACAGTGGATTGAAGTGTAACTATTCCGGGACGGGCCATGTGACCTCACAAGTGCCCAAGGCTGGCCAGAAGGTCGCTCCTGGATCTACAGTGACAATTGGACTGAAATGAGACTTGAGGATATCATAAAGGATTGCGGAACTGTCGAGGTCAAAGGTGATCTCGGCAAGACCATAAACAGTGTCACGGCGGACTCCCGCAAGGTAAGTGAGGGAGGGCTGTTCGTGGCCGTGAAGGGTCATGGGGCGGATGGTCATGCCTTCATCGGGAAGGCCATCGAGGCCGGTGCCGTGGCGATTGTATATGAGGAAGATTCTTCAGTCGCTCCGCTCCTTCAGAATGACAACAGCATCACCTTCATCAAGGTTGACTCCTCACGTCATGCCCTGGCTATCATAGCCGCTAACTTCTACGACAATCCGTCCCGGAAGCTTTCCCTGGTTGGAATCACCGGCACTAATGGAAAAACCACTACGGTCACCCTTCTCTATCAGCTGTTTATGGCCCAGGGCTACAACTGTGGCCTGCTCTCCACTATCGCCAATTATGTCGGGAAGCACCGCTTTGAGACAGCCAACACAACCGCTGACCCTGTCACGATCAACTCTCTCATGGCTGAGATGGTTGATGCCGGATGCGAGTATTGCTTCATGGAGGTCAGCTCGATCGGCGTTGAGCAAGAGAGGGTCTCAGGACTTGATTTCAAAGTGGGAATATTCTCGAACCTGACCCACGACCATCTTGACTACCACGGTACATTCGCCGAATATCTCCGCTGCAAGAAGCTGTTTTTCGACAACCTTGGTCCCAAGGCCACCGCGGTGATCAATATTGACGACAAGCATGGCGATGTGATGGTGCAGAACACCAAGGCAAAGGTTATGACTTTCTCTTGCAAGGGTATTGCCGATCACACTTGCAGGGTGCTTGAGGAAAGCTTTGAGGGCATGTTGCTTAAAATTGACGGCAAGGAGGCATGGACCACCCTCGTGGGAAGGCACAACGCGAGCAATATCCTGGCGATCTACAGCGCCGCCATGGCGCTCGGTGCCGATCCTGAAGAGACTCTCATAGCGATCAGCAAGCTCCAGCCCGCTCCAGGCAGGCTCGAGGTCATGAGGGGCCCGCAGGATAAAGCGGTGGTCATTGACTATGCCCACACTCCCGACGCCTTGGACAACGTGCTCAAAACCCTGAGGGAAATCGACCGGGGCAAAGAACTGGTCTGCCTGTTCGGCTGCGGCGGAGACCGCGACCGCACGAAGCGTCCGGAGATGGCGAAGGTCTCTGAAGGATATTCCGACAGGATCATAGTGACTTCGGACAACTCCCGCACAGAAAGGACCGAGGACATCCTCGAGGAGATCAAGGCCGGATTCAGCCCAGAAGGTCTCGCCAAGGCGGTCTTTATCCCGGACAGGAAGGAAGCTATCCGCTGCGCGATAATGTTCGCGTCCAAAGGAGCCACCATCCTTCTCGCCGGGAAAGGTCACGAGACTTATCAGATCATCGGAACCGAAAAGCGCCACTTTGATGAGCGCGAGATCGTCTCCGAAGTGTTCAAATCAATGGAAACATCTGAAAAATAAAGAATTATCATGATATATCACCTATTCCAATATCTTGAGCGTTTCGACATTCCGGGACAGAGGCTTTTCACCTATCTGTCTTTCAGGGCCATGCTGACCAGCGTCACGGCCATGCTCATCTCGTTCTTTATCGGGAAATGGATCATCGCCCTGCTCCAGCGCAAGCAGATCGGCGAGACGATCAGGGATCTTGGACTTGAGGGCCAGATGCAGAAGAAGGGTACGCCCACGATGGGAGGAATCATTATAATCATCTCGATAGTGATCCCCGTCCTGCTCTTCTGTGACTTGACGAATGTCTATCTCCAGCTGCTTCTGTTCACCACCGTTTGGTGCGGGGCGCTCGGGTTCGCGGACGACTACATCAAGGTCTTCAAGCACAACAAGGAAGGCCTGCACCCCAAAGTCAAGCTTGCGGCCCAGATGATCCTTGGGCTCGCCGTCGGAATGACCGTTTGGCTCAGCAACGACATCGTCATCAGGGAGAAGGTTCCGGTGAAAGCCGGTGTCGCGAATATCGTCGAGCAGGGAAACAGGCAATCCTTGAACGTTGACTCGGAAACGCTTGTCGCCGAGGATGCCGGATGGGAGATGGAGAATGTGGTAAAGAGCACCAAGACGACCATTCCCTTCGTAAAGAACCACGAGTTCGACTACAAGTGGCTCTCCCCCTTCAAAGGCAAGTGGGGCTGGTATTGCAAATGGGCGATATATGTCCTGATGATCGTCATCGTGATAACCGCCTGCTCCAACGGGACCAATCTCACGGACGGTATGGATGGGCTGGCCGCGGGAACAAGCGCGATCGTAGGAGTGGTTCTGGGCGTGCTCGCCTGGGTCGGAGGCAACCTATTGAACTCTGACTATCTGAATATTATGTACATCCCAGGCAGTGGCGAGATTGCGGTCTTCATGGCAGCCTTCGTGGGAGCCTTGATGGGATTCCTGTGGTACAACTCCTACCCGGCCCAAGTGTTCATGGGCGACACCGGAAGTCTCACGATCGGAGGTATTATCGGCGTAGGGGCCGTTCTGATGCGCAAGGAGCTCCTCCTTCCCATCCTTTGCGGGATCTTCCTTGTCGAGTCACTCTCCGTCATAATGCAGAGGACATATTTTAAATACACCAAGAAGAAATACGGCGAGGGCCGTCGAATATTCAAGATGAGCCCCTTGCATCACCATTACCAGAAAGAAGGTATCCCGGCATTGATCACCAAGCCGGTCCATGCCATCCCGGAGGCGAAAATCGTAGCCAGGTTCTGGCTGATAGGCATCATACTGGCCGTCTCGACCTTGGCATTGTTGAAACTTAGATAGCGAAACTGAAGATTAGATATGAGCAGGATTGTAGTATTAGGAGGAGGAGAAAGCGGAGTCGGAGCCGCTGTTCTCGCGAAAGTGAAAGGATTCGATGTGTTTCTCTCGGACAACGGGACGATCGCCGGGCACTATGCCGACGATCTCAGGAAATGGGATATCCCGTTCGAGGAAGGAGGCCATACCGAGGACCTCATCCTCAACGCCGACGAGGTAATCAAGAGCCCCGGCATTCCCAGCACCGTGCCCATGGTGCGCAAACTCGAGGCCCAGGGAACTCCCATCCTCTCGGAGATCGAATTCGCGGGGCGCTACGACAGCGCCAAGAAGATCTGCGTCACAGGAAGCAACGGTAAGACCACGACCACATCCCTGATCTACTACCTCCTGCAGAACGCCGGACTCAATGTCGGCCTGGGAGGGAACATCGGGAAAAGTTACGCGTATCAGGTCGCTACCGAACATTTCGATTATTATGTCCTGGAAATCAGCAGCTTCCAACTTGACAACTGCTACGACTTCCACCCGGATATAGCGATCATCACCAACATAACTCCCGACCACCTTGACCGCTACGGCTACCAGCTGGAGAACTACGTCAAGGCCAAGTTCAGGATCACCAGGAACCTCAGCCCGGACGATTGCTTCATCTTCGATTCCGACGACGAGATCACAATCGACCACCTCAACAAGATCATCCTTTCAGCCAAAAGGCTGCCTTTCAGCCAGAAGAACGAGGTTGAACAGGGCGCTTTCCTCAAGGACGACAAGATTGTCGTGAAGTACGAGGATGAGGAGTGCGACATATTCCTGAAGGAACTGGCTTTAGGTGGGAAGCACAACATCTATAACTCGATGGCCGCCGCGCTGGCCGCCAAGGCTTCGGGGATTGACAACAAGGTGATCAGGGAATCCCTGGCCACTTTCCAACCTGTCGAGCATCGTCTGGAGCCTATCCTCAGCATAAAGGATGTCCTCTACATCAATGACTCGAAGGCCACCAACGTGGATGCCGCCTGGTATGCCCTCGAGTGCCAAAACAGGCCGGTTGTCTGGATTGTCGGCGGGAAGGACAAAGGGAATGACTACGAAGTCCTCAAGGGACTTGTCAAAGACAAGGTCAAGGCTATCGTCTGCATGGGTCTGGACAACACGAAGATCCGCGCCGCGTTCGAGGGAATAGTCGGTGGGGAGAACTTCACGGAGACCACCTCCGCCGAGGAAGCCGTCAAGAAAGCCAGCGAGTTCGCCGAGGCTGGAGACGTGGTCCTGCTGAGTCCTTGCTGCGCCAGTTTCGACCTCTTCACCAGCTACGAGGACAGGGGACGCAAGTTCAAGGAAGCGGTCAGGATGTTATAGGAATAGCTAAAGAGACAGAAAGATGGCCCAAGAGAAAAAAAAGAGCACGCTTTGGAACTTCTTCGATAATTTCGAAGGAGACAAGGTCGTATGGATGATAACGCTCCTGCTGATGCTTATCTCCATCGTGGCCATTTTCTCGTCGACCTCCCAGCTGGCCATATCCCAGAACACGTCCAGGATGGCCATTGTCACCGAGCAGATCAAAATCTCCCTGCTGGGACTCATAATCATTATCGTTTGCTACAACATCAGGAGCATAGGATTCTTCAGGATGGTCTCCCAATTCGGTTACTTCCTGTCGATGTTCCTGCTCATCATCCTCGCGACACACAAGAGTGTGGGCCCCATCAAGCCGCTTTTCATCAACCAGGCTTGGCGAATAGTCCAGATTGGCGGGTTCCAGGTCCATGTCTTCGAAGTCGTGAAGGTCGCGATGGTGATGTACCTCTCCTGGGCCGTGAACGCCTACAGGAACGACAAGTTCACCCTGGCGAACCTGCTTGGCGCGAAGTATCCTTTCTGGCGTAAAGACATCGTCAAGAAAATAACTTACATCTACCTGCCTATCTTCTCCGTCTGCGTCGGAATCATGGTGGGAAGTTTGTCCAGTACCATTTTCATTGGCGGGATCATGTTCGTCACCATCTTGATAGGCGGAATCGGCATCAGGGAGCTGATTCTTCCCGGGATAGCGGCCGTGGCCATCCTCGCCGCCTGCATCGGGATCAACGCCGCCTCAAACAAGCCCTCTGACGAGAAGCCATTCCCCCACCTCGAGTCGGCGATCAACAGGGTCACTTCCGGCGGAGGCGAGAACGAGATGGATATCTTGAAGACCGCCCCAAGAAGCAGCCAGGAATTCCAGGACGCTCTCGATAAACTCAAGCAGCCAATAAGCGCGAAAATAGCCATCCACGAAGGAGGTCTGCTGGGGAAGGGCCCTGGAAAGAGCACCCAGAGATACGTGGTTCCGATCATGTTCGAGGACTACATGTTCAGCTTCATAGTCGAGGAATACGGCCTGCTCGGGGGACTATTCGTTATCATATTGTACATCAGCCTCCTTGCTAGGGGCTCCATCATAGTTCGTAACTGCGACAACCATTTCGCGAAAACAGCGGTCGCCGGCCTGGTCCTGCTGATCACCGGACAGGCGATGATGCACATCATGATCAACTGTGACCTGGGTCCCTTGACCGGACAAACCCTGCCACTGGTGAGCCACGGGAACTCGTCCTTCTTGATGTTCAGTCTGGCCTTCGGGATCATCCTGTCCATCAGCAAGATGGCGAGAAGGAAAATAGCCCGCGAGGCGGAGAAAGCCACTCCACTCGTGGAGCATGCCGAGAACGATGAGGTCGGGAGCCGTCTGGACGATCTGGAGATGATGGAATCAGAGATCCCAATTGAAAACAACGAGTAAAGCTATGGAATACAAAGCGTTGAGAGTCATAATCAGTGGAGGCGGCACGGGAGGGCATATCTTCCCGGCGGTCTCTATCGCCAACAAACTCAAGGAACTCAATCCCTCAACGGAGATCCTTTTTGTCGGAGCCGAAGGCAAGATGGAGATGGAAAAGGTCCCCGCTGCCGGCTACAAGATCATCGGCTTGCCTATCACAGGTCTCCAGCGCCAGCTAAACCTGAAGAACATAATCAATGATCTGACTGTCCCTGCCAGGGTTATTTCAAGCCTCCGGAAAGCCAGGCGCATCATCAAGGAGTTCAAACCTCAAGTGGCGATAGGAGTAGGAGGTTACGCCAGCGCTCCCCTTCTGCTAGCGGCTACACGGATGGGCATTCCTTCGCTGATCCAGGAACAGAACGGATTCGCCGGGCTGACCAACAAGAAGCTGGGCGACAAAGTCCAGAGCATCTGTGTCGCCTACGAGGGAATGGAACGATTCTTCCCGAAAGACAAGATAGTCCTGACAGGCAATCCGATCAGGAACGTCTTTGTGCCATGCACCCCGGAGATGAAAGCGGATGGAGAGAGGGAATATGGCCTGGATCCTTCTAAAAAGCACATATTCATCGTAGGGGGAAGCTTGGGAAGCGCCAAGTTGAACGCCTCGATGCGGAAATGGATACACGATGGTTGCCCTGGATCTGAAGGGGTGGACATACTTTGGCAGTGCGGCAAGTTCTATAAAGCGGATATAGACATTTTCATGGAAGAGGAGAACATGAGGAATCCCGAACTCGCCGGGAAAGTCAAGTATTCCGATTTCATCGGACGGATGGATCTGGCTTACGCCGCGGCGGATGTGGTTATATCCCGCTCTGGAGCAAGCAGCGTATCCGAGTTGTGCGCCGCCCACAAAGCTGTCATATTCGTGCCATCGCCCAATGTGGCGGAGGACCACCAGACCCACAACGCAATGGCTCTGGTACGGAAGGACGCGGCTATGATAGTCAAGGACTCCGAGGCTTTGGACAAGATGATTCCTACAGCTTTGGAGCTTCTCAAAGAACCGGATAAGATAAAGACCCTGGAGGAGAACGCGGGCAAGATGGCGCTTCCGGAAGCGGCGATGAAAATCGCCGAAGAGGTTTATAAATTAGTGTAAGAGAGAATGTCTGAATATTCCAAGATATATTTCATCGGGATCGGCGGCATAGGAATGAGCGCCATCGCCAGGTATTACAAGACCAAGGGATATCCCGTGGCCGGATATGACAGGACACCTTCCGACCTCACCCGGGAGCTTGAGAACGAAGGCATTTACGTCCATTACAACGACGATCCGGACTACATCCCGAAAGATGTCGCCTCCACCCTGGTTGTCTACACCCCGGCGGTCCCGGAAGATCTCGGCGAGATGGTCTACGTCAGGGAGCACGGATACACTCTGGTAAAGAGATCCCGCATGCTCGGGGAACTGTCTTCCGGACAAACCTGTCTGGCTGTCGCGGGAACCCACGGGAAGACCACGACAAGCACGATGATAGCCCATATTATCACCGAAGAGGGCCCCGGATGCTCCGCCTTCCTCGGAGGAATATCCAAGAACTATGACACGAACCTCCTGGTCAGCCAGGAAAGGATTTTCGTGGCTGAGGCGGATGAGTATGACAGGTCATTCCTCCAGCTCCATCCGGCAGCCGCCGTGATCACGGCCATGGATCCGGACCATCTGGACATTTACGGTACTCCCGAGGAATACCGGAAGGCTTTCAAGATTTTCGCCTCGCAGGTGACGAAGACTCTTCTCGTCAAAAAGGGCCTTGATATTACTAAGGAAGACACTAAAGCAGAGATACTTACATATAGTTATAACGACCCCGAGGCGGATTTCCATGCCGTGGATCCGACACCCGATGAGCTTGGACACTACATCTTCGACCTGGTCTACCCGGGCGGAGTCTTGAAGGATGTCAGATGCGGGATTCCAGGATGGGTCAATGTCGAGAACAGCGTCGCCGCCGGAGCTATCTGCATCCTGCAAGGAATTAATCCTGAAAGTGTCAAAAAGGCCATAGGCACATTCGCCGGCGTAAAGCGAAGACTGGATGTCCACGTCGCGAGCCCGGCACTTACCTACATTGACGACTACGCCCATCATCCGATGGAATTGTCAAGCGCCATTTCCTCAATCAAGAGGATGTACCCCGGAAGGAAGCTCACGGCGATCTTCCAGCCTCATTTGTATTCAAGGACAAGAGATTTCGCCGGCGAGTTCGCCGAGGCCCTGAGCGCTGTCGACAAGCTTATCCTCCTGGACATCTATCCCGCCAGGGAAGAGCCGATCCCCGGAGTGACCTCGGAGATCATTTTCGACAAGGTGACAGCAAGAGAGAAAGTGCTTCTGAAGAAAGAAGAGCTAATGGAATATATTAAGGATGAGCCGCTTGATGTACTGGCAACCTTCGGAGCCGGCAACATCGACCGGTTCATAGGCCCGCTCACGGAACTGCTGGAAAAAAGGTTGGAAAAATGAAAAAGGGACTCAGGATAGCCATCATCGCCGCCGCGGCATGCCTGCTCGCGTTCCTAATCCTCATGATTTTCATGATGAACGGGAACCGCAAGAGGGAGCTCACGTGCGGTGGCGTCAACGTGGAGTTCGCCGACGGTTACAACTTCGTGACGCCGGAGGACATCGAGGGCTACCTTGACAGCGAATACGGAGCCTACATCGGTCAGAGGCTGGATAGCGTGGACCTGGCAAAAGTCGAGAAGATCCTTGACAACAAGAGCGCTATCCTGAAGACAGAGGCCTACACTACCCCCGACGGGATGCTGAATGTGAAGGTGTACCAGAGGGAGCCGGTCGTAAGGTTCCAGAAGGGTGGAAACGGATTCTATGCCGATGAGAAAGGGTTTTTATTCCCTTTGCAAAGCAACTACACCTCTCAAGTCCCGATCATAGACGGAGCTGTTCCGCTTACGTTCGAAAGCGGCTACAAAGGGGAGCCGGTCACAGAGAAAGAGAAGGAATGGCTCTCCGGGATCATCGAGCTGGCCGCCCACATGAAAGCCACGAAGACATGGGCGGAAAACATCAGCCAGATCTCCGTACGCGCTAATGGGGACCTGGTGATGGTACCCCGGCAAGGGAAGGAGGTTTTCATCTTCGGACCGGCGGACGACTTCGAAGAGAAGTTTTCCAAGATGGAAAAATATTACACATCCATTCTGCCGGAGAAAGGTGAAGGATTTTACTCGACGGTTAATGTGAAATATAAAGGTCAGATAATCTGCAGAAAATAAGTATATGGAAGAACGGTACATAGCGTCTGTCGACCTGGGCACCTCCAAACTGGCGGTATGCGTGGCCAGGATCCTGGGGCATGATGTCCAGGTGATTTATTACAAGGAAACCCCGGCGCAGGGAATCCGCTACAGCTACGTCAACAACCCCGGTAAAGTGGAAAGCGGCCTCAGGGATGCCCTCACCCAAGCCCAGCAGGAGCTCAAGATCAAGATCCAGCAGGTCATCGTCGGCCTGCCCCGCTACTATGTCAGGCAGGAAAACGCGTCCGCCAGCATGGAGAGGACGGATCCTGACACACAGATAGAAGACGGGGAGGTCAGGACACTCAAGTCGATGGCCCTTGAGGAATATCCGTTGAGTGACTCGAAAAACGAGGTCATCTACGGAGCTGTCGCCCAGTCTTTCTCCACCGAGGACAGCTTGAATGAGCTCGAGGGAGACATTGTTGGAATGACAGCCGAGAAGCTTGAGGGCAACTTCAAAGTATTCATCGGAAGCCGCAGGCATTCAATCAACATCGACAATGTCTTCAACAGCATGGGAATAGCTATCGCCAAGAAATATTTCACTCCCGGGATCACCGCCAGGGCCGTCCTTAAGGAGGAGCAGATGGAGAATGGCGTGGCCCTTATCGACATCGGCGCCGGGGTGAGTTCCGTGACCATATTCAAAGGAAAGATCATGAGATACTATGCGGCCATTCCGTTCGGTGGCAACAGTATCACCCGTGACATCAAGACCGAATGCAATTTCTCATTTGACCTTGCGGAGAACATAAAGAAAGCCTACGGAGCTTGCATGCCTGGCAAACTATCCGCCCTCGGTGAAAAATCGATCCAGATAGTAGACGAGAATGACGAACCGACCGCGCAGGTGACCGTGAAATACATCTCAGAGATCATAACGGCCAGGATGAAAGAGATCATCGAGGCCCTTCTCTACCACATCCAGGCCAGCGGATACGCCAGCGAGGATCTGCTCAGGGCAGGCGTCGTTGTGACCGGTGGAGGAGCTGAGATGGTCAATTGCGCCAACTACATAAAAGACCTTTCGGGATATTCAGTTAAGATAGGCTACCCGAGGAGATTCTTCTCTTGCGAGGGATGCCCTGAGGCTACCGAGGCCTCGGCAGCGACCTCGATGGGAATGATCCTCGCGGCTAAAGGCGACCAGTTGCTTAACTGCGTCAACGAAGCCCCCGCCAGACGCTTCTGGACAGCTCCGAAACCCAGGCCACAGAGTGACGATTACCGGTCCCTGAGCGACGATTACCGGTCCCTGAGCGGAGCCGAAGGGCAGGGTGATGGTTCGACTCCGCTCACCAACCCCCAGAGCGACGATTACCGGTCCCTGAGCGGAGCCGAAGGGCCGGATCCTGTCATCCTGAGCGGAGCGAAGGATCTAGCCGAAGGGCCCGATCCTGTCATCCTGAGCGGAGCGAAGGATCTAGCCGAAGAGTCCGAGCCCTCGATCGAACCCTCCGTCATCGCGGCGCAGGAAGAAGGAGAGCCGACCCTGTTCGGATCGGATGGTCCCGAAGTGGCCAAGCCCGAAGGAGGCCGCTTCAAGGGGAACAAACCGCCCAAACCATCCAAACCGCGGATCAAGCCTAAATTTACTTGGCTCAAGCACTTGCAAAGTTCCATCAGCAAAGCGGCAGGCGACCTGTTCGAAGGAATGGAGAATGAGGATATTTAAAGAATACATCAGTCATGGGAGAATTTGACAATTTCGATATAGCCGAGTCCAGCGACTGGACTCCAATCCAATCCATGATCAAGGTCATCGGAGTTGGCGGAGGCGGATGCAACGCTGTCAACTACATGTACCGCGAGAAAGTGGAAGGTTGCAGCTTCATGGTCTGCAACACCGACAGGCAAGCCCTGGAGGAGAGTCCCGTGCCCATCAAGATACACATCGGACGTAATGCCCTCGGTGCCGGGACTGACCCTACCAAGGGACGTAACGCGGCTCTTGAGGCACAGGAACAAATTGAGAAAGTGGTACTTAATGAAGGTACCCAGATGCTCTTCATCACAGCCGGTATGGGCGGAGGCACCGGGACCGGAGCGGCTCCCCAGATCGCCAAGATGGCCAAAGACAAGGGAATCCTCACCGTCGCCGTGGTCACAATCCCGTTCGAGAACGAGGGCGACATGGCCCTTTCCAGAGCGATTGATGGCATCCATGAACTCGTGAAGAATGTTGACAGTCTTCTGATTATCAATAACGAGAAGCTCTACGACTTCTTCGGTGGGCTGCTCATCCACGACGCTTTCCCGAAAGCTGACGAAGTCCTGGCTACAGCCGTGAGGGGAATCACCGAGATCATCTCCAAACCGGGCTACATCAATGTCGACTTCGAGGACATCAAGACGATGATGAAAAACAGCGGCATGGCCTTGATGGGAGCTGGTGTCGGGACCGGTGAGAACAGGATCGAAGAGGCGGTCCAGGGCGCTTTGCACTCTCCCCTGCTCAACGATTTCGACCTCACCACAGCGAAGAACCTGCTCATCAACATCACCTGCGGGAAGAATGAGAAGGGCCTTACGATGGATGACCTCAAGGAGATCAACGCCAAGATAGCCGACTACACCGGCAACGTCAACAAGTTCAAGACCGGTCTCGTCTGGGAGACTGATCCTGAGATCGGAGACCAGGTCAAGATCACGGCGATAGCCACAGGCTTCAAAGTCAATGACTTGTCAAAGATAACCAAGACCGATCTCGGCAATCTGATCATTATCGGCAAGGACTTCAAGTTCGAGAAAAAGAACATGGTCGGAGCCGAGGAAGTCAATCTCTCCGACCTTCCCAGCGGAATGAACATGATCGGCTACAACGCCGCCGACAACGTTAAAAGGTACAACTTCAACTCCGACAACAAGCCTACCCTGGCTGTTGAATATGGCCAAAGCATTGGCGAGCTGGAAAGCGTCCCGGCTATCAAGAGAATTGTACGCCCTGAAAAAGAAACAAATTAGAATAATATAGATGGAAAGAAGGACAAGAGTAAGATTCGCCCCCAGTCCGACTGGCCCGCTTCACATGGGCGGAGTCAGGACGGCATTGTATAACTATCTGTTTGCCAAGCAGAATGGCGGAGATTTCATCATAAGAATAGAGGACACTGATTCGCACCGTTTCGTGCCCGGAGCCGAAGAATACATCATAGAGGCCCTGAGATGGTGCGGGATAATTCCCGACGAGGGAGTGGACGCTGAGGGCAAAGTCGTTGAGACTCCATCCGCAAAGCATCCCCACGCACCCTACAGGCAGAGTCAGAGAAAGCCCATCTACAGGCAATATGCCGAGCAGCTCATCGCCAACGGCTATGCCTACTATGCTTTCGACTCGGCCGAAGAGCTTAATGCGGCCCGTACCGAGGCGGAGGCCTCCGGCCAGACCTTCATCTACAACCAGGTCTCGAGGATGTCCATGCGCAATTCCCTTACCCTCCCTTCAGATGAGGTCGAGAGGCTGCTTGCCGAGACGTCCGACTGGACCATCCGCTTCAAGATGCCGACGGACACCGTCGTCAAGATGGACGACCTGATCCGTGGCCACATTGAGGTCAACACCGACACTCTGGACGACAAGGTACTCTGGAAAAGGGCTGACGAGCTGCCGACATATCACCTCGCCAACATAGTGGACGACCACCTCATGGAGATCTCCGAGGTCATCCGCGGAGAGGAGTGGCTTCCATCCCTGCCCCTCCACTACATGCTCTACAAAGCATTCGGATGGGAGGACACCATGCCCCGTTTCGCTCACTTGTCCCTGCTTCTGAAGCCTATTGGCAACGGCAAGCTCAGCAAGAGAGACGGTGACAAGATGGGATTCCCTGTGTTCCCTCTTCGCTGGACAAACCCGGAGGGAGAGACCTCCAGGGGCTACCGCGAGGACGGTTATTTCCCGGAGGCTTTCGTGAATATGCTCGCCATGCTCGGCTGGAACCCGGGGGATGACCGCGAGATGTTCACTATGGAAGAACTCATCGGGGCATTCTCGCTTGACAAAGTCCAGAAGGCTGGAGCCAAGTTCAACCCCGAGAAGGCCAAATGGTACAACAGGGAATATCTGAGGTTGAAATCAGACGAGGAACTCACTGACCTTCTGATTCCTGTCCTTGAGGAGCATGGGATCAACGTCATCGATTGTCCCAAATGTGCCCTCACCGCCGGAGCCGAGTTCAATGTCGCCGGAGGTGACCTCAGAAATCACATATTCACAAGGGATTATGTTCAGAGCGTGGTTAGCTTCACAAAGGAGAGGGCAACTTTCGTCCAGGACTTCTGGACAATAGCCTCGTATTTGTTCGTCGCACCTGCCGACTTTGAGGCGTTCGGGATCAAGGCGGGCCCTCAAGTGGCCCCAGGAGCCGCTGATGCCAGGCCTGTTGATCCTCGAGCCAAGGTATATGACGATTCGCTCACCGCTCCATTCATCGCCAAAGATGTGGACAAATTCTGGAAGCCGGAGATAGTCGAGATGGTTTCCAAGGTCGGAGAGTTCGTCAAGGCATTCGACGGCGAATGGACTCTTGAAGGAGTCGGAGCCGCTATTGAGGAATATATCAAAGGCAATGAGTGGCCAATGGGCAAGGTGATGAACGCCCTCAGGCTAGCCCTTGCCGGCAGTGCCAGCGGCCTCGGTATCGCCGACATCGTCTGGCGCGTCGGCAAGACAGGCACCGCCGCCCGCATCGCCTTCGCGAAAACGAGACTGGTCTGACTCTAGGGGGATTTATTTATCAAAGCGCCGATTAGCGCTTACGAAGAGCCTTCTTAAGAGTTGGGAGGACGTACTCCGTGTAGCGGACCATGCCAAGGTCGGTGAAGTGGACTCCGTCCACGGTGGCCTCGCCATCAGTGCCCAGCATCTTTTCTCCTTTGATATAATAGATCTTCTTCTCTCCTGCCTTCTTTAGTTTCTCGTAAACCGCTCGCATCGAGGCGTTTCTGGCAGCAATGTCAGCAGCGGCCTTCTTGTCGAAGACAGTATGAGGATAATTCGGATTCTCAACGAAAACTACCGGGACATCCGGATGCGCGTCACGAAGGATACGGAAGAACTTCTCCTCGCGCTCATCTATGAGAGAGGCCACGCAGTTAGGCACATTGTCAAGGACAAAAAGCGACGGATCCTCAACAGAAGCCATCAACTCAGCGATCTCATAATCCAGCCTGGCGCTGCCGCTGAAACCGAGGTTGACAACCTCCCTGTCAAGCTCCCTGGAGATGATATTCGTGAAAGCCATTCCCGGACGATTGGCGCAGCCTCCCTGGAGGATGCTTGTGCCGTACATCACGATAGGAGAGCCTTTCTTCGGGCTGTCGAGAGCGGGCTGTTCGATTACGGAGCCTTCCTCAACCCCGATCTCAAGCTTCTTGACTCCCTCATAAAGAGAGAAATAGACTATGTATTCCCTCATCACCGGCTCCATGTCGCCAATGACCAGGACATCATTGAGAGTGTCCTTTTGAGGGCGGGCGCTCCTGGCGAATCTCCAGTGGCCGTCGACGGGATCCTGGGTATAAAGATCCAGTCCCCTGGTGCCGGTGTCGGTCATGTGATTCATCGTGTGAAGCCCGGAAGAGATCCATCTCAACTTGATGGACGGAGAGTCGGAGCGAAAGCGCACGGAGATTCCGGCCGAATGACGGGCAAGGTCCCAAACCGGCTGACGGATAACGCCTTCCAATGAAGCGGGAAGCCTCTCGTAAGTGGCCGATGTGTTAGGAATCGCCTTTCCGTAGATCGGGAATGTCGAAGCATCAGTATAGACATAGCTTTTAACCTCTTGTGCTTTCAGAGCAAAAGGGAAAAGAAGCGCCAGTGACAAAAGGGCAACCGATAATTTTCTCATAATAATCAGATTCTTCGCTTCGCTCAGAATGACAATTAAAACATGTACCTGACACCAAGACCGAGGGTGAAAAGACCGTTGCGACGGATCTTGCCGTCTCCGAACATCATCCTGGGGCGCAAGCTCAAAGATATCTGGAGAGGAATATCGAACACATACTCTATTCCCACGTTGCCCAGAAGGCCGGCATAAACCACATTGTCACCCTCGCCATTATCCCACACGGCGACACTTGCGCCGGGACCGGCATAGACTCCCCACTGTCCATAAGCGCTCCAATCAGGGCGAGTGATCATGAAGTTGTAGATTCCGTCAAGATGGAAGGCGTTGGAATTGAATACATTGTCCATTCCAAGCTCGAACTCGAGGAAATCTTGCTCCCCCGCGAAATTCTCATAGCTGACATCTACGCCATAGTTGCCGACACGAAGACCGACAGCCCTTGGCTGGGCAATAGCGACAGCGGACGACAACAAGACGAGAGCCAGAATAACCAGTGCCTTTCTCATATCAGACCATTCCAGAGAAACCCATGAAGGCCATAGCGAGAATGCCGCAAGTCACAAGGGCGATCGGAACCCCCTTGAACTGCTTGGGCACGTCGTTGAGCTCAAGATGCTCCCTAAGGCCAGCGAAAAGAATCAGGGCCATCCCGTAGCCGAGAGCGGTAGCGAACGCGTAGACGATCGACTCGCCGAGATTCAGCATGTGGGCGGCTCCACCTCCGAAAGTGAACTCCTTGGTGACCACATTGAGGGCCACGCCGAGGACGGCGCAGTTGGTGGTGATAAGGGGAAGGAATATTCCGAGAGCCTGGTAAAGGGAAGGACTGATCTTCTTAAGGACGATCTCAACCATCTGGACGAGGGCCGCGATCACAAGGATGAAGGCGATGGTCTGAAGGAACTCAAGCCCGAAGACAACCAGCAAATACTTGTTGATCAGATAAGTGACCAGGGTCGCGAGGGTGATGACGAACACCACGGCGCCGGACATTCCAGTCGCGGTCGAGAGCTTGTTGGAGACTCCCAGGAAAGGACATGTGCCCAGGAACTGGGCCAGCATGATGTTATTGACGAATATCGCCGAAATGATTATGAGGAAATACTCCATAGCTTAGCTCTTTTTAGCGATTTTATTGAAAAGGACCATCAGGTACCCGAGGGCGATGAAAGCTCCGGGAGCCATGACAAACACCAGGATACCGTCCCCGGAGATAAACTTCCAGCCGAATGCGGAGCCGCTTCCGAGGATCTCCCTGACAAGGCCCAGCACGGTAAGGCTCATCGTGAAGCCGAAGCCGATTCCCAGGCCGTCCAGAGCGGAGTCAACTATCCCGTTCTTGCATGCGAACGCCTCGGCTCGGCCGAGAACAATACAGTTCACCACAATCAGCGGAATGAAGAGTCCGAGAGTCTTGTACATGTCGGGAGTGTAGGCCTGCATGGCAAACTGAAGGATCGTCACGAAGGTCGCGATCACGACGATGTAGACAGGGATATGGACCTTGTCAGGAACCACGGGGGCGATCGCGGAAATAACTATGTTCGAGAGGACCAGGACGAAAAGCGTGGCCAAGCCCATGCTCAAACCATTGATGGCCGAAGTAGTGGTGGCCAGCGTGGGGCACATTCCAAGGAGGAGGACGAAGGTCGGGTTCTCCTTGAAGAAGCCTTTGGTGAATATATCAAGTTTTCTCTTGCTCATGGCCTATTCTCCTTTAATGGTCTTGAAAGCCTCCACGGCATTCTTCACGGCGAGGGAATATGCCCTGGAAGTGATTGTGGAAGCTGTGATGGCATCGATGTCACCGCCGTCTTTCTTGACGGAAAGTATCTTCTCAGCAGGGTTGAATCCCTTGAACTGCGAATAGAAATGCTCATCGGTCGTGCACTTGGCTCCGAGACCGGGGGTCTCGGTGTGCGACAGGACAGAGGTGTTATAGACTGTTCCGTCCGGGGTGATACCGACCATGAGGGTAAGAGGTCCGCCGAAACCCACGACAGTTGATTTCACTGCGTAAGCCTTGGTGGAACCACCTTCGGTGCTGACGTAATACTCGGAAGGCTGCCCACCGACCTGCAGGGGTTTCGCCTCGGAGAGCTCGCCTCCCTCAGGAAGTACAGCTCCGATAGAAGCCTTCAGGATGTCGGCGTTCGCCTTTGCGATAGGCTCAGCTGTCAGGACATACATTCCACCCAGAAGAGCCGAGCAGACGAGACAGACCGCCGTCAGGCACAGTACCATATTGGTAAGATTTGATTTAGCTGCCATGATTATGCCCTCCCGTATTTTTTCTGATGGAACCAATTATTGAGAAGAGGAACCGTCGAGTTCATGATCAGGATAGCGAAGCTCACACCTTCAGGATATGAGCCGAAATACCTGATCATCAATGTGATGAAACCTATTCCGACACCAAAGATGATTCCTCCCTTCGTGCTCATCGGACTTGTCACGTAGTCGGTCGCCATGAAGCAGGCGCCGAGGAGGAGACCTCCGGAAAGAAGGTTGAACAGAGGATCAGTGAATTGGGCGGGGTTAGCGAGCCAGAACACGCATGAGACAGCCGCCACGGTACCCAGGATCGAAAGGGTGATCCAAGGCTTGATGACCTTGCGGACAAGCAGATAAATAAAGCCAAGGAGAATGGCGATTGCGCAGGCCTCTCCGGCGGATCCGCCGATATTGGCGAAAAGCATCTGGGAATATGAATACCCGTGGCTCGCCATGAGCTCGGGGACTGTGGAACCCTGCATCAAGCCTTCCTTGATCACTCCCAACGGAGTAGCTCCTGAGATGGCATCCACACCAAACAGGCCCTGGGGGATCTCCCAATGGGTCATGTAGGTCGGGAAAGAAATCAGGAGGAACACACGTCCGACAAGAGCCGGATTGAAAACGTTCTGTCCCAAACCTCCAAAGGTCATCTTGGCGACTCCGATAGCTACCAGGGCACCGAGGAAGACGACCCACCAAGGGGTGGTGGAAGGGAGGTTGAGAGCCAGAAGGATGCCGGTCACTGCCGCGGACCAGTCTCCAAGCGTGGATGCCTTCTTCAGGCAATATCTCGTGATAAGGTACTCGATCGCCATGCATGAGATAACGCTGACGGCCAGGACGAACAACTCCTTCCAGCCGTAGAACACGACCGAAACCAAAACGGCCGGGAGCAAAGCGATCACTACATCCCTCATCAGGACCGCTGTCGTGGTCTTGGAGTGGATGTGGGGATTAGGTGAAACCAATATTTTGTCCATACTATTACTTACTTTTAAGCGGTTGGTGTCCTTCGGCTGGCTCAGGAACCGGCCGAAGCTTTCGCTGCCTCGGCAGCGGCCTTAGCCGCGGCCGCGCGGGCTCTCATTATACCCATAACCTGGACCCTGGCCTGGCTGATCACGTCCAGAAGCGGGATCCCGGCCGGACATGAGTACAAGCAGCAGCCACACATGATGCAATCCTGGACCGCATTGGCCTCGAGGGCGTCAGTGTCCCCGGCTTTGGCCAGACGGTTCAGAAGGAACGGTTCAAGGCCCATGGGGCATGCGTCAGCGCACTTGCCGCAACGGATGCAACTGCTCTCGGGCATCCTCTTTGTCTGCTCCCTGGTCAGGAAAAGCAGGCCTCCGGTGCCCTTCATAGTGGCGGCTTCGAGGTTGGCGATCGACTTGCCCATCATGGGGCCACCACTGATGACTTTCGCCGCCGACTCAGGAACACCTCCAAGATAATCAATCACATAGTTAAGCGGAGTTCCCACACGGACTATCAAGTTGGCCTGTTTGGGGAAGCACTCTCCGGTCACTGTGACGGAATTGTCAATGAGAGGCTTGTTCTTCTGGACAGCCTCGTAGACCGCGAGGGCGGTGCAGACATTGTCGACGACGGCTCCGACATCGATCGGAAGACCGCCGGACTTTACCTGACGATGCATCACAGCGTCAATGAGCTGTTTCTCACCACCTTCCGGATATTTCTTCATAAGGGACAGGACCTCGATGCCTGAATATTCAGGTCCCTTGGCCTTCAAGGTCTCGACGACTTTGGTAATATGCTCGATGGCCTCGGGCTTGTTGTCCTCAATGGCGATAGTGGCCTTCGCGACTCCCAGGGCTTTTTTGATGAGAGCCGTACCGACAACGACCTGCTCGCCTTTTTCAAGGAGCGTCCTGAAATCCGAGGTAAGATAAGGCTCACACTCGCAGCCATTGATTATCAGCATCTCGCATGTCTTCCCCGGAGGCGGGCTAAGCTTGACATGAGTCGGGAAAGTCGCTCCTCCAAGACCCACGACACCACCAAGCTTGATCTTCTCGATGATAGCCTTTGGATCTTCGGGAATACTTGTCACCAGAGTGTCGGTGCGGTCGATGTTCTCCATCCACTCGTCTCCCTCCACGGCGATCTCCACAACCATCTGGTTGTTGCCTGAAAGGTCCTTCCTTGGGCCGATGGACTTGACGGTGCCGGACACGGAAGAGTGGATATAAGCCGACATGAAGGCTCCGGGCTCGGCGATAACCTGTCCCGCCTTTACTTTGTCACCAACAGCGACCACGGGCTTTGCCGGGGCGCCGATATGCTGGGACAAGGCGATATAGACTGTCGGAGGTATCGGAAGATACTCCAGCTTGCAATCCCTGGAAATCTTGGAATCGGCGGGGTGAACACCGCCTATCGAGAATGTTCTTCTAGCCATTGCTTTCCTCCTTTTTTAAGACAACTGGTTCCTGGACCGGTGGTTCGACAGGCTCACCAACCGGTTTGGCAGCTGCCGCGGCGGCAGCTTCCCTGGCCTTTTTCTGACGCTCCTGGACCCTGGCCTTGACGGCATCCTTGTCAAGAGGCTTCGGGAAATTGACACCATGGATAGCGCCGGTGGGGCACATGGCCTCGCACTCCCGGCAAAGCTTGCACTTGTCGAAATCGATGTATGCCACATTGTTCTCAACAGTGATAGCGTTGTGAGTACAGGTCTTCTGGCATATTCCGCAACCGATGCAAGCGTTGGCGCAGGCCTTCTTGACGGAAGGGCCTTTGTCCTTGTTGACGCAGGAGACGAATTCCCTCATCCCGCGAGGTCCTTTCTTGCGGAGCTCGATAATAGCCTTGGGGCAAGCCTTCACGCAAGCGCCACAGGCCGTACACTTCTCCTCATCGACCACCGGAAGACCAGTCTCGGGATCCATGGACAGGGCACCGAACTTACAGGCGGCGACGCAGTCCCCGCAACCCAGGCATCCATAGGCGCAGCCAGTGTCACCGGCGTAAAGCGAGGCTTTCACCTTGCAAGAGACGCTTCCGTCATACTCGCTGGTCTTTGGCCTTGCCGCGCAAGTGCCGGCGCAACGCACCACAGCCACCATAGGAGCCTTCTCCTTGATCTCATAGCCGAGGATCTCGGCAACCTTCTTCATCGTCTCATTGCCGCCGACCGGACAAAAATGATTGTCCAGGTTGGGAGCCTTCACCGCGGAATCGGCGAAAGCGTGGCAACCAGCGAAACCGCAGCCACCGCAGTTCGCCCCAGGCATTGCCTTCTCAACCAGCTCGATGCGAGGATCCTCGACGACCTTGAAGCGCTGCGCGACAAGATAGAGGGTCAACGCGAGCAGCAGGCCAAGACCTGAGATGATCGCGATGGTCCAGATAATAGTTGTTGTCATAAATTATTAGTGATTTATCTTTTCCTAATATAAAACTCATAGCCCTCCGCGAGACGATCCCGACAGAAGTACAGCACGAGATAGTACCCGGCGACTCCAAGCAAGGACGACAGTCCGACCGCCAGCTCGCCAAGCCCAATCTTTGGCAAAGATAATATTAAAATCAGTAATAACAGCACGGGAAGGACATAAGAAAGCAAGACCGCTTTCATTCCGGCCTTTCTGGCAAGGCAGACCTCGACTTCTTCTCCGATCTGGTACTCTCCGGGGAATCTTGTTGGAACCTCAACGATCTTCTTCCTCGACTCGGACATTCCGCAAAGTCCGGCGGCATGGCAAGAGGCGCATGCGGACTCTGAGACTATCTCCACTCGGACCAGCCGGCCTTCCGCCTCAACGATCCTGCCTTTATGAGACACTGCGTCAGGCATCACTGGACCAAGCTGGAAGAAGGATGTTTCAAACCATCAGAGCTGTACAACCGTCCACGCACCTGCCCGATCTTCAAAGGAGCCACGAAATAGACCGGGATCCTGTTGCCGTCATCCGTGAACCAGGCGTACAGGCTGCTCTCACCATCGAAAGTCTCCCCTTTCGGCATCTCGAATCCGAACTTGTGGCACCTGTAAGTGCCTTTGCCGGATATTTTTTTGTTTTCGACACCGAAATACCTGAAGTAAATATTGCGGATATGATGGTCGCAAGCATAAGTCATGGGATATCTTCCGCCGGCCTTCAGCTTGGAAAGATCCATATTCCTGATAAGGAAAAGCATGGTGGCGATATCGTAAGTGCACTCATCCTTGGGAAGGCTGACCGTGAATTCCCCTTTCCGGGAATTGTTGATCAAAGCTTCAATATGGTCGGACTTGTAGGTGTAGAGGTTGGTACACCAGTAGCCACCTTCCTTGCAGTCCCTCGTAAACTTCATGGGTTGGAAGCCGTCGGACGTGAACCAGCAGTCGAAATCCTCCTTGAGCTTGAACACTGACTCATATATCTTCTGCGTCTTTCCCCTGAGGGAACCGTGATAGCAGCTTTTCCCGTTCAACATAGTGGAATCCACTTTCAAGGTGGCCTGCGCCACATCAGCATTGATCAAGCCCCACTTGTAGTGGATGGTGAAAACCAGTTTCTCCCCTCCCTTGAAAGCGAGATTGCTCTTTTCCAGATTGACCGGAAGGCATTTCTTGTTGTCAGCGGCACCGAGAGTGATCCCGGCGGCCAGTAATGTCGCCACTAAAGCGATCGAAAGTCTAGCGAGTCTTCTCATTAGAAATCAGGATTTTGATCGAACTCACTGTTCATTGCAGATTCCGTGCCCATCGACTCGGCCTGCGCCGCAAGTGAATCCCCAGGCTCGACAAACCTGACCTGCTCGGCCTTGAAAAGCATGTCGATATCGCAAACCTCACCGTTACGATGCTTTGCGATAATGATCTGGGTGGTTTCTTTTCCGTCAGGGGTCTCCCCAAGTCCCACATAATCCGGACGATGGATGAATATGACCATGTCAGCGTCCTGCTCGATGGATCCGGACTCACGAAGGTCGGAAAGCTGGGGCTTTCCAGTGCCGCCAGTCCTCTGGACAGCGTTACGGGAAAGCTGTGACAGGGCTATGATAGGCACATTCAGCTCCTTTGCCGTGGCTTTGAGCGTCCTGGAGATGGCCGCTACTTCCTGCTCGCGAAGGCCTCTCAACTCAGCCGGTCCCTGCATCAACTGAAGATAGTCAACGATGACAAGACGAACATCTTTTGACTTGACCAACCTTTTCACCTTCGTACGGAACTCCATCAAGGGTATGCTGGGAGTGTCATCTATATAAAGAGGTGCCTTTGAAAGGGCCGCGAGCCTTGTCTCAAGCTGCTGCCAATCCCAAGGATCAAGCTTGGCTCCCCCCTTGAGCTTGTCGGCGGGAAGACCGGACTCGGTAGTCATCAGCCTCATAACAAGCTGCAGGGCAGACATTTCCAGAGAAAACACCGCGACCGGCATATTATGATCCACCGCGGCGTTCCTCGCAAGGTTCAATGCGAAAGCGGTCTTACCGACGGAAGGCCTGGCAGCGAGAATGATCAAATCAGATTTCTGCCAGCCCCTCGTCACACGATCCAATGTCGGAAATCCGGAAGGGACTCCGCTGAGGCCGCTTATGTTCTGGTTCTTCTCGATCTCGCGCATCGCGTCGTTGATGATCGAGCCGACCTCCTGGACATCTTTCTTGAGATTGTTCTGAATGGCGTTGTAGACCTTGGACTGGGCCTCGTCAATCAAATCGTCTACCTTGACAGAATCATCATAAGAGTCCCTCAAAATCTCATAAGAGGCGGTAATGAGATCCCTTTGAATACTCTTCTGCTTGAGAATCTTGACATAATATTCGATATGCGCCGCCGCGCCCACTTTCTCCGAGAGCCCGGCCAGAACGACAGGACCACCCACTGCCTCAAGATTACCCCTCTCACGCAACTTGGAGCTTACGGTCACAATGTCTACTGACGTGTGCTCGTTAACGAGCTCCGACATCGCCTCGAATATCATCTTGTGGCGAGGGTCGTAAAAACAAGAGGGAGTAAGCTCCTCAAGCGCCATGTCCACAGACGTGGGCTCAATGAGCATAGCTCCGAGGACAGCCTCTTCGACTTCAAGGGCTTGAGGCGGTTTGTTCCCCATCTCAAGCCCTATAGAGTCCAGGTTGACTGCCTGGGCCTTTCTCCTAGAGGTTTTTCCAGGCTTGTCTGGCATATCTTAAAAGTCTATTCGAAATCCGGATTGACTATGATTCTCCCGCAATGCTCGCAGATGATAAGCTTCTTGTTGGATGCGATATCGACAAGACGCTGGGGAGTGATCGTGCTGAAGCAACCGCCACAGGAGTCTCCATTGTAGACGGAAACAACGGCGAGATGGTTATGGACGCTGGCGCGGATACGATCGTAAGCGCTCATGGTCCTGGGATCGATCTTCGCGGCGCACTCTTTCCTCTTCTCCTGAAGCTTCTCCTCCTCCTTGGAAGTGGACTCGACGATAGTGGCAAGCTCTTCCTTCTTGGCCTTGAGGTCCTCGCTCCTGACGGCTATGTAGTCCTTCAGGCTTTCCTGATCCTCTTTCTTCGCCATGATGGCAGACCTTGTGTCGTTGATGTTCTTCTGGGCTATCTGACGCAGAAGGTCCTGATTCTCAATCTCTTTGTTGATGGAGTCATACTCGCGGCTGTTGGAGATGTCATCCAGCTGCTTACGGTACTTCTCGATCTGGAGGTCGCAATCGACAATGTTCTGCTTGTTCTCGGCGATAGTCTGGTTGTAAGCCTCGACCACCGCCGTGCCCTGGGCAAGACGGGCCTTAAGGTCCGCCACCTCATTCTCAAGGGCCTCGACCTCTGCCGGGAGCTCGCCGCGGAGCTGAACGATCTTGTCAATCGCGGAATCAGCCTCCTGAAGAGCGTAAAGCGTCTTGAGTTTCTCTTCAACGCTTATCTCGGAATCAGCGAAATTCTTCTGCAAGGAAACGAAGGTCTCCCTCTGGTCTATCGGTGTCTCGACTTTCTTGATTTTTTTGGTTGCCATAATAGCTTATGAATCTGACTAATAATAAAAAACCGGATTGCTCGCCTCCAGCTTCCCGCTGGTACGGACTGCAAAGGTAGGAAAATTTTTCTTTAACAGAGAAAATAATACATGGCAAATTTCCACTTCTCCCTCGAAATGGCCTATATCAATGACCATAAAGTTTTTAGGTGTGAAGAAATGGTGATAGGAAATGTCTCCGCAAATATAGGCCTGTGCCCCGGCCTCAATCGCCTTATCGATCAGTGAGGATCCGGATCCTCCGCACATAGCCACCCTGCTTACAGGAATATCCACGGGACGGGAGCACCTTGCGACAGAGAGCCCGAAAGCGGACTTGACTTTGGCTATGAACTCTTCGGCCGTCATTGGCGAAGGGAGATTCCCTACCGCGCCCAGCCCAATCCCAGAGTCTTCCTCGTCAAGCACCCTGACATCCTCAAGCCCGAGGCGGGCCGCCATCCTTCCGCTGACTCCCCCGATCACCTTGTCGGCGGTCGTATGAGCCGCATAAACCACGATCCCGGCGGAGGCTGCCTTGATAACGGCAAGTCCGACAGGATCTTCGGGAGAAATCCTCTTAAGCCCGCCGAATATCAACGGGTGATGGGTGATGATCATGTCCGAACCGGTTTCCACGGCCTCATCGACAAGTTCAGGAGTGCAGTCAAAACCGATCAGGACACCTCGGATCTCCTGGTCCGGAGAGCCGATAACTAGACCGCTGTTGTCCCACGGTTCCTGGATGGACAGAGGGGCGAAAGCCTCGGTCGCAGCCGTTATATCCCGCACTCTCATAATGACTTCCGGACTTCTACAAGCTGGCTTCTGATCTCTTTGAGGCTGTCCAGGACTTTGACCCGGCCCTCTACCTTGAGACGGTCGGCGGCAAGTTTCTTCGATGCCCCCTCAAGAGTCAGTCCCTGCTCCTTGACCAACAGATGGATCTGCTTCAGGCAGTCAACATCCTCGGCTGTGAAGAGCCGGTTGCCTTTGGCGTTCCTCTTTGGTTTGATGTACCGAGGAAAAGAGTTCGACCAGAATCTCACGAGGGAAGTGCTTTCCCCAAGCATCTGCGAGACCTCCCCGATTGTGTAATATAATTTATCCATATTCTTATTCTGATATTAATCCATTGACTGACCGGTGTTCGAGGACATGAAAATCATCCCGATATATTCTTCAGGAGTGACTGAGGCGAACATGTGGTTCAGAGGGTCCAACCTTACGGAATCCCTTCTCACCTCGTAATGGAGATGCGGGGCGAAAGAGTTTCCGGACATTCCCACCTGACCTATCTGCTTTCCCCTGGTCACCTTTTGGCCTTTGCTCACCCTGGTGTTCTCCAGATGGGCATAGCTGGTGACGTAGCCATTGCCATGATCTATCGCCACGACGTTTCCAAGGCCCTTGGAAGAATGCTCAACATATTTCACAACCCCGTCAGCGGCGGCATAGACCGGCTCACCCTGCTGGGAGATCAGATCCAGGCCGCCATGAGTGGCGGATACCTTATAAAAAGGATTGATCCTTTTGCCCACGGATGCCCCGGTTCTGGCGTAGGAGAAGTTATTCAGAGGATTGGTCATGGGTGGAAGAGACTTGACGCCTCCGCTGTCGAGCGCCGCCAACACTCTCACCATATTATCCTCTACCCTGGAGGACGATATCTCCAGAAGGTCCAGTTTCTTTCCCACGTAATCGGTGATGTCTTTGTCATCGACGGAGTCAATCGCCGAGAGAAGGCCTCCCGTGTCCATTCCGCCAAGGTCCGGGGAGCTGGAATTGAACAGCTGGAGATAGATCTCCCCGTCCTTTTCCTTCAGGCCTTCCAAGACTTCCCCGACAAGTTCCTCCTTGCGAGACATCTCCCCATACAATCTCTCGTACATCTGGATGTCCCTCTTGAGCTTACGCTCGGAATCGGTGTTGATCACAAGGGAGAATACGATATAATACACCACGGCCAGCGAAGCCGTGACCAGGAAGTACCTTAAGCCCTTCCAGATCATGGACCCCATCGAACGGGTGACTTTCCGGAATTCCATCCGGGTCTTGTCGAAAACGTATTTTTCCTTTCCTGCCATGTAGAACTACCTTCTGGTCACAGTGAAAGAACGTCTGGTCGGCGAAGTACCGTTCTCCTTCTCCCTCTTGGCCGTCATGTCCAAATATTCCTGTTTGGACATGGAGAGGTCGAAATAGTTCATCGGATTTACCCTTTCTCCCTTGTAGAAGACTTCGTAATGGAGATGAGGCCCGCTGGCTCTTCCGGACTTACCGCTATCCCCGATCTTGTCTCCCCTTTTTACCTTCATGCCGTCAGTCACGGTGATCCTGTCAAGGTGGGCGTAACGGGTCTTGTAACCGAACCCGTGGTCTATGTTCACGCAGTTGCCGTAGCCGAAGAAGTCATATTCCACGGACTCGACAACCCCGTCACCGGTCGCGAACACAGGGTTTCCGATCTTCATCGCCAGATCGACCCCAGTGTGGAGTTTTGACTCCCCGGTGAAAGGATCTGTCCTGTAGCCGAACTGGCTGGAAAGATTGTACTTCGAAGGATCCGGAATGATCGGAGGAACAGCCGGAATGCACGAAGCCATCTCTCCCGCCCTCTTGGAGACAGAGGCGACCTCGTCGAAAGACTTGCTCTGGACATAAGTCATCCTGGTAAGGCGATCGATCCTCAACGCTGTGTTTTTCAGGGTGTTGGTCGATTCGAGACCATTCAGGAAGGCATACTTGTCCACCCCTCCTATACCGGCGGTCCTCACAGACAAAGGTATCTCATTCATTCCGAATATCGACCTGTAGATCTCGTCATCTCTAAGACGAAGGGCCTCAAGATTATCCTCATACCGGTCCAGGCGAGTGTTCATAAGAGCTACCTTGGCATCCCAACGAGCCTTCTCCGCCTTGAGCAACGCGGTCTTGGGGAGGTCCATTCCCAGCACGGAAGTGAACACCCACAGATAAAGCACCGACAGCGCCACGCTGCCGGCGACAAGAAGGAGCCCCTTGAATACTTTTGATCTCAAGGACACTTCCTTGATCTCATATAAAAGGGTCTCCGGATTGAGAATATACTTTCTCATAGTTCGCAAATATACCCTTTTTTGCTATAAATCGCTAAATTTGTTATAATTTTGCCATTTCCGTGCCACAAAGGGACAGATTAATGATGAATACAGCTAAAGAGATAAGACAGCAGTTCCTGGATTTCTTTGAGTCCAAGGGACATACGGTGGTGCCTTCGGCCCCGATGGTGATCAAGAACGATCCCACACTCATGTTCACGAATGCGGGCATGAACCAATTCAAGGATATTTTTCTCGGCAATTCCGCTCCTAAGACAAAAAGGGCGACAGATTCCCAGAAATGCCTCCGCGTGAGCGGTAAGCACAACGACCTCGAGGCGGTCGGACATGACGGACGCCACCACACGATGTTCGAGATGCTCGGCAACTGGAGCTTCGGAGACTATTTCAAGGAAGAAGCCATCAGCTGGGCCTGGGAGCTTCTGACCGAGGTCTACAAGATCGACAAGTCGAAGTTGTACGCGACCGTGTTCGAGGGCTCTGCCGATGACGGCACCCAGATGGACAACGAGGCGATGGAGGCCTGGAAGAAACACCTGCCTGAAGACCATATTGTCTTGGGTAACAAGCATGACAACTTCTGGGAGATGGGCGACACAGGTCCTTGCGGCCCTTGCAGCGAGATCCATATTGACTTGAGGAGCGACGAGGAAATCGCCAAGATTCCCGGCAAGGACATGGTCAACACGGACAATGACCAGGTCATCGAGATCTGGAACCTCGTCTTCATGCAATACAACCGTAAGGCTGACGGCTCACTCGAACCCCTGCCCGCCAAAAACATTGACACGGGAATGGGATTCGAGAGGCTCTGCATGGTTCTCCAGGGTAAGACCAGCAACTATGACACCGATGTCTTCTCTGGCCTGATCCATAAGATCGAGGAGCTTTCCGGACATACCTATCACGAGAACGACAAGACCGAGGTCGCCATGAGGGTGATCGCCGACCACATCAGGGCAATCGCTTTCTCCATCGCGGACGGCCAGCTTCCTTCTAATGTGAAGGCCGGTTACGTCATCCGCAGGATCCTCAGAAGGGCTGTCCGTTACGGATACACCTTCCTTGGCTTCGAGGAGCCTTTCCTCTGCTCGCTGGTCCCCCAACTCATCGAGGACATGGGTGAGGCCTATCCCGAGCTTGGAAAACAGCAGATGCTGATAGAAAGCGTCATCAGGGAAGAAGAGATGTCTTTCCTGAAGACCCTTGACCGTGGAATCAGGATGATGGACGACTACATGGCGAAGAACGCCGCGACTAAAACCATCCCCGGCAAAGACGCTTTCATCCTCTACGACACTTACGGGTTCCCGGTCGACCTCACAAGCCTTATCGCCGGTGAAAATGGTTACACCGTCGACATGGAAGGCTTCGCCGCCGAACTTTTCAAACAGAAAGAAAGGGCCCGCAACGCCACCGCCAATGAATTCGGGGACTGGACCGTCTATCTCGACGGCGAGGAAGAGGCCTTCCTCGGCTACGACAACCTCGCGCTCGAGGGTGTGAGACTCCTCAAGCAAAGGACCGTCAAGCAGAAAAACAGGACCATGATCCAGCTCGTTTTCGACCGCACTCCTTTCTATGCTGAGATGGGAGGCCAGGTCGGAGACACCGGATTCGCCATTTCCGCCAATGGGGAGCAGATCCGCATCCTCAACACAGTCAAGGAGAACAACCTCACGATCCACATCGCGGAGAAGGTTCCCGAGGACTGCGCCGGCGCATTCACTCTCAAGGTTGACGCGGACAGAAGATACAAGATCGCGGCCAACCACACAGCCACCCACCTTCTCGACCACGCTCTCCGGGAGGTCCTCGGAACCCATGTCGAGCAGAAAGGCTCATTCGTCGGCCCAGACTATTTCAGGTTCGACTTCTCTCATTTCGCCAAAGTTACTGACGAGGAGATCAGGAAGGTTGAGCACCTTGTCAACTCAATGATACGTAGCGACTTCCAACTGGAAGAAAAAAGAGATGCCACGATGGATGAGGCTATGGGAATGGGTGCGATAGCCCTGTTCGGAGAGAAATACGGGGACCGTGTCAGAGTCGTCAAGTTCGGCGACTCCGTCGAGCTATGCGGAGGCACCCATGCGGCCTCGACCGGAAGAATCGGCTTCTTCAAGATCGTCTCAGAGTCCGCCATCGCCGCCGGCGTCCGCAGGATCGAGGCCTTGACAGGAGAAGCTGCCGAGAACCTTCTCGACACCCTTACGGACACCCTCAAAGGCATCAAGGAGATGCTCAACAACGCCCCTGATGTCACCGCCGCCGTCACCAAGATGATCGCCGAGAATTCCGATGCCCGCAAAAAGATCGAGGGATACGCCAAGGAAAAAGCCGCCGCGTTCGCGAAGCTTCTGGCCGAGAATTCAGAGAACATCAATGGTATAAATATTGCGACATTCAACCGCGACGCGGATCCCACCATGTTCCGCGAGGCGGCCGCCATCCTGCAAAAGGAGGTGACCGGATTCGCTCTCGCCGCCGCATACGAGCACGATGGCAAGCCTCAACTCCTGCTCATGTATTCCGCCGATCTGGTGGCCGCCGGGCATAACGCCGCCACCGACATCAAGGAAGCCGCGAGATTCATCCAGGGCGGAGGAGGCGGACAGCCGTTCCTCGCCACCGCCGGCGGAAGGAACACGGCCGGGCTCAAGGACGCGCTCGAAAAAATGGTGGAGACTATCACCAAATAAATGAAGAAGCTCGACAAGTTCATACTGATCTCTTTCATAGGACCATTCTTCATGATCCTGTTTGTCGTCATTTTCATCTTGATGATGCAGACCCTCTGGGTCTATATTGACGAATTGGTCGGTAAGGGCTTGGATTTCAAAGTAATCGCCGAGTTTCTATTCTGGGGCAGCTGCACCATTCTCCCTCTGGCCCTCCCGCTAGCGACGCTCCTGGCCTCGATGATGACCATCGGGAACATGGGTGAGAACAATGAGCTGATAGCTCTCAAGGCGGCCGGTGTCTCGGTGTCCAGGGTCATGGCCCCGGTCATGATAGCGTCAGTGCTGATAAGCATAGGCACATATTTCGTTATCAATCAACTGGTTCCAATATCCTACAACCAGATCTACACCTTAAGGGACGACATCAAACGCACCAAGAACGAGATCAAGATCCCCAACGGAGTGTTTTACGATGGAGTAGACGGCTATGTGCTCAGGGTCGAGGACACCGACAAAAACGGGATGATGCGCGGGGTGATGCTCTACGACCACAATGGGAAAGGCAACACCAGGCTCACCATCGCCGATTCCGCGGAGATCCGCATGTCCAAGGACAAGTCGTACCTGACCATTAAGATGTACGACGGGACGAACTACCAGGAGACCAACGACAACTCCGGAAGGAAGCCGGACCTGCAGTTCCAGAAAATCCTGTTCTCAAAGCAGGAGATGGTCGTCACCTTGGAGAACTACGCCTTCCAGAAGTCGGACAGCGCTCGCTTCGGAGACCAGGTGAAAACATTGCCTCTAGAAAGGCTCAAGGAGGAAAAAGTCCGTCTGACCGACGAGAGGGACAGTGTCAGCGCGATGCAATGGATGTCGACCGCCGCCTCTTACCTCTTTACCATGAGGTCGCAGCTCGACACCCTCGAAAACGGGATAACCAAGAATTTTGAGGATAGCGGATTTCTCACTTTCCATGATGAGAACGCCACTTCATCCGCCCTTGAGAGGGCGGCAAACACCGCGAGGCAGTTCCAGGCAAACCTCGAGAGTTATGAATTTGGCGCTTTCGACTACACAGTTAAGCTTAGGTACACATTCCTGGAGTTCTTGCGCCGGTACGGGCAGGCTATCGCCTGTTTCATAATGTTCTTTATCGGAGCTCCCCTCGGGGCATTGATCCGTAAAGGAGGACTGGGAGTCTCGGCCATCGTGGCCATTCTCTTCTTCGTGCTCTACTGGATCGTGGACATCAGCGCCGTCAAGCTTGCGAAGGACGGGGCTGTCAGCGCATGGGTAGGAGCGTTCGCCTCATCGGTGGTCATGCTAGCCATAGGAATATACTTGACAACCAAAGCTATACACGACACGGACATGTCAAACATCGACTCCATCAAGAATTGGTGGAGGAAAACCAAGAGCAAGATTTCGGGATTATTCAAAAAGACAAAGATCGTCTATATGGGCACTCCCGAGTTCGCCGTGGCCCCTCTCAAGGAATTGCTTGACCGCGGTTACAAGGTGGCCGCTGTCGTGACCGTGGCGGACAAACCCAGCGGGCGCGGACAGAAAGTCAACGAGAGCGCCGTGAAGAAGTTCGCGGTCGAAAGGGGCATCCCTGTCCTACAGCCTGTCAAGCTCAAAGACCCTGAATTCCTCCAGACCCTCAAGTCCTTCAAGGCCGACATGTTCATCGTGGTAGCTTTCAGGATGCTTCCCGAGGAGGTCTGGAGCATGCCGAGACTCGGGACCTTCAACCTCCACGCTTCCCTGCTACCCCAATACCGTGGCGCGGCTCCAATCAACTGGGCAGTGATCAATGGAGAGACCAGGACCGGAGCCACCACCTTCATGATCGACAAGCAGATCGACACTGGCGGCATTATTCTCCGCCAGGACCTCATGATCGGGGAGAATGACACTGCCGGGGACATCCACGACAAACTGATGGAAATCGGTGCGGAGATGGTCGTTCAGACGGCCCAGGGATTAATTGAAAAGACGGCTGACACAAGGGTTCAAAGGAGTTTCATCCAGGGTTCCGAGGTTCTGAAACCGGCCCCGAAACTCACCCGGGAACTCTGCCATATCGACTGGAACGACTCCACCAAGCAGATCCACAATCTCATACGAGGTCTCAGTCCCTACCCCGCCGCTTTCACTGAACTGGTCAAAGACGACTCTGCCCCCACACAGCTCAAGATCTACTCCGCCGAACCTGTTCGTGACCACGAAACTGTCATCCTGAGCGTAGCGAAGGATCTATCCTCCCGTCCACTCAGGGAAAAACCCGGAACAATCATCTCCGACGGCAAGTCATATCTGTGGATAACAACGGCGGACGGAGCCATCTCCGTGAAAGAGGTGCAGCTGGCCGGCAAGAAGAGGATGGGCATAGAGGCGTTCCTCCTGGGATTCAGAGATCCTGAGACTTATTCCACGACCACCGGAACCTCCAAGTCCGAGATCGCCAAGACCAAGGTCCAGAACCAATGAGCACAGCCGTGATCATAGGAGGCGGAGACTTCCCCAGAAAAGCATATCCACGAGACCTGATACGACGAGCGGACGTGATCGTCTGCTGCGACGGCCATGCCCTGAATGCTTTTCTGCGCAACCGGGAAAGCATATTCGGAGATAACTCAAGGGAACCTGACGCCGTCGTGGGCGACATGGACTCAATGAGCCCTGCCTTGGCCAAGAAATATTCAAAGATCCTTGTCAAGGTCGAGGAGCAGGACGACAACGACCAGACAAAGGCTTACCACTTCATCCTGAATAACTTACCGGATGTAGACACGATCCATTTCATCGCCGCCACGGGTAAGCGGGAGGACCACACCATCGGCAATCTCGGTCTCCTGATGGAATATGCCAAATCCGAAGGGCCCGCCCTCGACATGGTCTCCGACTACTCCACCGCCTTCGTCATGACCGACAGCGGCGAACTGTATCTGGGCAAAGGACGCCGGATATCCATCTTCAGCCCGGACAACAGCCTTAAGATAACCTCAAAGGGCCTTCAGTGGCAGACTTCAGGAGTCGTGTTCGACAATTGGTGGCCCGCCACTCTCAACAAGACAACGGAAGACGTTGTCAAATTGGATTTTTCTCACAAATCATTGGTACTCATCATCACGGATTAGTCATTTTTGATTATATTTGTACAGAACGAACAAATATCTATCCGTAAGATGCTTAAGAAAATAAGAGTCCTTCTGGCGACTCTGTGCCTTGTGGCCATCACGCTGCTTTTCCTGGATTTCTCCGGGACATTGCATCATTGGCTTGGCTGGCTCGCCAAAATTCAGTTCCTGCCAGCGGTCCTGGCTCTCAACCTTGTGGTCATCATCGTCCTTCTTGTGGTGACAATCCTTTTCGGAAGGATTTACTGCTCAGTAATTTGCCCTCTTGGAGTTTTCCAGGACGGGGTCGCTAACCTGAGCAAGAAAGGCAAGAAGGGAAAGTATTCATATTCAAAGGAGATGAAATGGCTCCGCTATGGCGTGTGGGCCGTTTTTGTGATAGCGTTGATCGCTGGACTGAACTCACTGGTCGCCCTTCTGGCTCCTTACAGCGCATGGGGAAGGATCGTGCAGAACCTCCTCGCCCCCGTCTGGCAATGGGGCAATAATCTGCTGGCCTCCATCGCCGAGAAGCATGAGAGCTACGCTTTCTACACCAAGGAAGTCTGGCTCAAGAGCCTTCCCACATTCCTGGTCGCCCTCGGCACATTGGTCGCGGTTGTTATCCTCGCCTGGAAAAACGGCAGGACATATTGCAACACTATCTGCCCTGTAGGAACGACATTGAGTTTCTTCTCCCGTTTCGCGGCTTTCCGTCCTGTTATCGATGCCTCCAAGTGCAAGAGCTGCCATCTTTGCGAGCACAAGTGCAAGGCGGCGTGCATCGACATTGATGGTGGAAAGACGATAGACTACAGCCGCTGCGTGGACTGCTTCAATTGCATCGACAATTGCAAGTTCGGCGCTCTTAAATACCGCTTCGCCTGGGGACAATCCCGCCATGCGGCATCCGACAGCACCTCTGCTCCGGCTGATAAGACAAGGAGGGCGTTCATGGTTGGAAGTGCCATGGCGCTTGGAGGTACGGCACTTTCGAGCGTAAAGGCGCTGGCCCAGACAGAAACTACTGAAGAAGAGCCGGTTAAGATCGAAGGAGAGGGCGGTTTCGCCGACATCATCCCGAAAGTCGCGCCAAAGCGTTCAGTCGCCATCACTCCTTTCGGATCCGAGAGCGTAAAAGACTTCTATTCCCACTGTACAGCCTGCCAACTCTGCGTGGCGGTCTGCCCCAACAATGTCCTTAGACCTTCTAAAGACATCAAGCACCTGATGCAGCCCGAGATGTCCTTCGAGAGAGGTTACTGCCGTCCCGAATGCGTCAAATGCTCTGAGGTCTGCCCCGCGGGCGCCATTCTCAAGATCACTCCTGAGGAAAAGACCCAATGGAAAGTCGGCACAGCCCACATTACCCCTTGGCTCTGCATCGTGGACAACGGCACTGTCGAAGAGTGCGGCAACTGCGCCCGCCACTGCCCTACCGGTGCCATCCAGATGGTCCGGAAAGATCCCGACAACCCTCGTTCCGTACGCATCCCGTCCGTAGACGAGAGCAAGTGCATCGGCTGCGGAGCCTGCGAGAACCTTTGCCCGGCTCGCCCGGTCAGCGCGATCACTGTCGACGGTTATCAGATTCACCACAAAGTTTGACAACACCATGAAAAAGATAAATAGAAGAGAGTTTCTCAAAAAGACAGGCGAAGGAGTCGCGATAGCCGGAACCGTGGCGATGGCTGGCGCATGTGCTCCGAAGAAGACGGTTGAGACTGTCGCTGCCGCTGTCACTGCCCCGGACGGCAAGGATCCCCTTGAGACCGGCAAGATGGAGCTGAGGGAGAATCCCGGCAATGGTGACAAGGTGTCCCTGCTTGGCTACGGCTGCATGCGTTTCACGATGAAAAAGGACGCCAACGGGAAAGACATCGTCGACCAGGAGAACGTCAACAACCTGATTGACTATGCTCTCGCCCACGGAGTCAATTACTTCGACACTGCCCCTGTCTATCTCCAGGGCCAAAGCGAGAAAGCCGTGGGAATAGCCCTCAGCAGGCATCCCAGAGACAGCTATTACATCGCGACGAAGATGTCCAACTTCCAGAGCAACGACCGCAAGGTCGCCATGCAACTCTACAACGACGCCTTCAAGAACCTTCAGGTCGACTACATCGACTACTACCTTCTCCACTCTCTCGGACGCGGCGGTGCCGAAGGCTTCAAGGCCCGCTTCGAGGACAACGGCGTGCTGGACTTCCTGCTCGGGGAGCGTGAGAAAGGTAAGATTCGCCAGCTCGGTCTGTCTTTCCATGGCGACAAGCAGTCTTTTGACGACATGATGATGCTCCACGACAAGTACCACGGGGCCTTCGTCCAGATCCAGATGAACTACTACGACTGGAAGCATGCCGACGGTGTAAGGAATGTCAATGCGGAGTATCTTTACGCCGAACTTGACAAGAGAGGAATTCCTATCGTGATCATGGAGCCCCTCCAGGGCGGCCGTCTGGCCAAACCGGCCGGAAACGTGGCTAACAGGCTCAAGGAGGCCGATCCTCAAGCATCCATCGCCTCATGGGCATTCAGGTTCGTCGGATCGTACCCAAGGGTTTTGAGTGTCCTCAGCGGAATGGTCTACATGGAGCACCTGCAGGATAACCTCAGGACTTACATGGACTTCAAACCATTGACAGAGGAGCAGTTGACTTTCCTGGACACCGACATCGCGGACTTGATCGCCAACTACCCTACCATCGAGTGCAACGACTGCAAGTACTGCATGCCTTGCCCCTACGGGATTGATATTCCTGGAATATTCATGCACTACAACAACTCGGTCAACCAGGGTCTCCAGCCCCGTAACAAGGAGCAGGAGGATTACCAGAAACTACGCAAGGGTTACCTGGTGAGTTACGACCGGGCCATCCCTACACTCCGTCAGGCTGACCACTGCGTCGGTTGCAAGCAGTGCATCCCCAAGTGCCCGCAGAGCATTCCGATCCCCAGGGAACTCCGGAGGATCGACGCCTACGTCGAGAAACTCAAACAGAATACCTTATAAAAGGGGCTTGAAGGCTTTCGTGCCTATCTCCTTGTAGGGAATAGGTTTCATGCCGAACGTAGCCAGGACCTTCGGATCCAGATAGTATCCGAGGGGCTTCATGAGGTCACCGGCATCCTCACCAGTGAACAGGGAAGAGTTGTTCCTCTTTGAGCAATTGCCGTTCTCCCTGTAGAAGAATATCTTGCATCCCACGGCGAGGTTGTCATGGATGATGTTGTAGTTGATGTGGTCATAAATGTCCACATTAAGCTCCGGATAGCGTTCCTTGTAAAGAGGACTTTCAATATCAACCTCCACATGGTTCTGGTTCATGGTCAGCTCCCTGTTGACCGTGTTTTCCCACTGCTCCTTGGGCCAAGGATTGAAAGTCACGGCGGCGCTGCAGTCATAGAACAAGTTGTTTTCCACAAGGTTATCCCTTCCTCCGTTCATCTGCACAGCCCCGAACTCCATGGCTCCCACGTTGCGGAACACGTTCCCGATCACCTTCTGGCCAGAGATCATGTCATCGAAGCGCACGCCTGCCGCGCCGAAATGTGAGCCTCCGAAAATATTCTCGAAGAAATTGTAGCGGACGACCACTCCACGGTAGCTGTAGTTGGACCACATGTCGATCACACCCTGGTCATCACTCTCCTTGACAAGATCGTGGAAGTAGTTGTATTCCACCAGCACCTCACTCCCGTCAAGACGCATCGCCGAGGAATAGCAATCACTGAACTCGCAATGGTCCACTTTAAGCCCGCACCCCTCGAAGAACACAGCCGGCTCATAAGTGTGGGTGAACAGGGAGAAGTTCCTGAACACGCAGTCGGAGACGGTATAACCGGCCAAGTCGATGGTTTTCCGGTCGCCGCCGTAAGCCCTGATGCCGCTATGCCCGAGTGTCTCGACAAGGCTTCCGCGGAGGCATACATCCTTTGAGGCCAACAAGCGGAAGGCGTCTCCGCCAAAGCGGCACACATTGACTCCTTCCAGGTTAACTCCCTTTGAATTCTCCACCTTGACAGCGTCCCCGCGGCCTCCGCAGAGGGATAGTCCTTTTATGGTAATATTCTCACAATCATTTATTTCCAGAACGAAATCATCCTTGAAAGAGGAGATTGTCACCTCGTCCCCTTTGGAATATCCTTTAGGAGGAATCCAGTATAACTTCCCTTTGTCTCTGTCGATGTAGAACTCTCCGGGAGCGTCAAGCTCACAAAAGAGATTGAGGCCCACATAGCGGAAGCCGGTGCCGTAGCCGTATTCATGCCAGGGCTCCTCCAGCGTTATCGTTTTGGTCTCGGGATCGATGGACGCTATTTTCTGGTACATGTCCTTCCAGTCAAAGCAGAAGTAGCCGTAGACATAAGGAGCTTTCTCTGAGGCCCAAGTCGATATCCTGTCCTCCAGGTATTCGAAGACTCCCTCCTTCGTGTTCGTGTCTCCCCAGGTGAAAGTGGCTCCCCTTGCCCTTCCGGACCTTATAAAGCCCTTGTTGGGATAACGCGCGAGGGTCTGCCTCTCCCCTTTCCAGTACAAGTCCACGAGGTTACCTCTTTCGCAGGGATCGCCATAATCCTTCAGCCCCGCTGATCTCAGGTCAGCCACCAGCACATCACCCGATGACTTCTTGAAAGAAAGCCTTTTCTCCCCAAGGATCCTGGGCGACGCTCCGGGAGCAGCTTCGACAGAGACTTTCCTGCCTTTAATTCCTTCAAGCACAAGGGTTTGAGATGGAGAATAATCCCCGTCCATCACAACTATCCGGACATCACCTTCCAGCCGATTGGCTTGGTCGAACGCATGGCCAAGGGTCTTCCAGGGCCTTTGGGCGGTGCCTGGGGCCTTGTCACTGCCAGACGGAGAGACGTAACGGTCGACCGGACCAGCGCTCATGAAAAACGGTGACAAGATGAGGATCAAAGAACAGATAAAGGGCCGAAGATGAGTCATAGCGGAAATCATTTTTTATGAAATATACCACAAGATACGATTTTTTTCTTATATTTGCAGTCCCAACCACGGGAAGCAATTTTGGAGAGATGCTCGAGTGGCTGAAGAGGCACGCCTGGAAAGCGTGTGTACCCCAAAAGGGTATCGCGAGTTCGAATCTCGCT